>Ga0210409_10001279_pt1 | contig 33665 bp, 23 predicted proteins | sample IncBWH17MmetaG_FD_161649 | JGI IMG/M metagenome (GOLD analysis project Ga0210409, IMG submission 161649) | Forest soil microbial communities from Barre Woods Harvard Forest LTER site, Petersham, Massachusetts, United States - Inc-BW-H-17-M | ecosystem: Environmental > Terrestrial > Soil >...
CGTGGCATAGAGGTACTGCATGACGTGGCCGTCGGCCTGTATACGCCTGGAGAGCTGACCGGTGCCGATATATTCCAGCTGGGTCCGGGCTCCATCCTGGCTGGTATGGCTGATCAGTTGGTCCTCCGCGTCGTAGCCGCATAGAATACCGGCGCCGGCGGCCTGGCGGACCTGCAACAAGCGGCCCTTGGCGTCATAGCTATATTCGCTAGCATTCCCCATGGCATCGGTGCGACGCTTCAGGCAACCGAGCGCATCATATTCGAAACAGGTGCGGTATCCCAGAGCATCCGCGAGCTGCGACACATTGCCATAACGGTCGAAAACCAACGCTGTGACAGCATTGCGTGGATTGATATGGGTTAGCAGTTGGCCGTGGGCGTCATAGGTAAAGCGCGAACGGGCGCCCATAGGACTGCTCTGTTCCTGCAACAGGCCCCGTTCATCCCAGCTCTGCCGCCAGCACTGGCCACGCGGATCGACCATCTCTGTCATACGGTTGGCATTGTCATAGGTCATGACCGTCACATTGCCATCGGTGAGCAGTAGCTTCAACAAATTGCCGCGTTCGTCATGCTCAAATTCGCAACGCCGCCCGACAGGGTCAATTACTGCTGTGGTGCGGCCCACCTCATCATATTCAAATACGGTAACGCCACCCAAAGGATCGATTTCACATAAAGGCAAATTGTCCTCGTCGAACTTGATCAGGGAAGTATTGCCTAAGGAGTCGGTGATTTCCGTTTCGCGCAACGCGGCATTGTAGGCGAATCGGTAGTCATGTAATCCGTGGTCGCCCCAGGTATGCACTACGCGCCATTCGCTGTCATAAGCATAGTAAAAAGACAGCCCCAGGCGATCACCGTGGCGCACCATGCGATGCTGATCGTAATCGAAGGTACGGGCGGCGTCGAGCGCATCGAGAGCAGCAACCAGGTCCTGATTCTGGTACTTGTATGTAACCAGAGAATGGTTGAGGCCGGTGGCTGGATCATGCAAGCTTAGCTGATGAATTTTCCCCGCGGATTCATGTACCTCGATAAAACGCCCTGGCAATTCATCGATACCGCTCTCTATGATCCGCGTCAGATGGCCGTCAACTCGTTCGAAACGCCAGTGATTGCCGCACAGATCCTCGATTTTTTCAATCCGCAGATGCAAAGCCTGATGCAGCAATGCGAGATTCATCCCAGGCTTGCGAAAGACATAACGCAAATCTTCTTTCGTCAGCACATGCAGCTCATCTGCCCCGTCGTTGAGTTCCCAGCTCAGACGCGCACCGTCGACAAACTCTGTGACTGCATGATCGGCGCCTACCGCTTCAGGTAAATGTGGAAACACTGCGGCGCCATTTGCCTCGAAAAACAGCACCATGCCGTCCGCTTCGATTTCCAGCCGAAAATCCACAGGTGTCTGCCAGCCATATCCGCACATGCCTGCATGGCCATTGTTCGAAGAATAGTCGCGGCTCCATGTCAACGGCAAGCGTCCCGGCACCACAAAATCTTCGTGCGATACTGTCACGCTGCCATCTCGGATATCGACTGGCTCGGCGCGCAATACCTTGCACTTCAAGAAACCCGGCCCCATGTTCTTGAATAGTTTTTGCCTTGCTTTCTTGAACGCTTCTGCCGCGCGCAGGTAACCTTTGGTTCGGCGCAGGGCTTTGAGTCCTTTGCCCAATGCGGCCAAGCCCAACTTGGTAGCAATCGCCATCATGGAGATCGTCGGCGGCCCGCCAATGAAAACAGTGTCCGGTATCGCCAGATTGACCGCCGTCGGCATGCTCATCGACATATGCGGCTTTTCCGGTTTCTTCAGGCGAAAAGGGGGCACCATGCCGACCACGCTGCAGTCGAGTACTGGCATACCGAGGCGCGAGAACGGCGAATCATCGGCCAGCACGGTCTTGCTGCCCATGAAGATTTCATCGTCGAATTGCGGTCCTTCGGGTGCGCGCATGGGCGGCATCCACATTCCCAAGGGGATGTGGACCGAGAGCCCTCCGGTCCCGGCTATGGCGCGCTTGACGCCAGCCACCTGCACCGTGGCGCCGATGAACGGCAGATAGTCGAACGGATCCAGCACAATCGAAATATGCGCCGTCGGCAGCGGCCCCGGCGGCAATTCGTACATGTGGATATCGATGCCGATCTGCGGATCGAAATGTTTGGCTGCGTTGGTCATAGACGCTTCCCTGTCAGGCTGTTGTGGCGGCGCCCAGCGGCTCCGCTGCAGGCGCGTTTGGATCGGCGGCAAGCGGGCCGTCGATCACGCCTGAGGAATCAGGCAGCTTGGTGAATTGCGGCGGCTCGCTCCATTGCGGGACGTCTTTATCGAGCGGATGCTTGACCTCTGGCAGTCCGTTCCAGAGCGGGTTGAGCAGCTCGCGCGCCAATGCCACCACCTTGCGAAAATATTCGTCGCCGCCGGCGATCAGGTGCTCTCGCTCCTGACGCTGGCGCTGGAAACTGCTTTCGAAACGCGCATGCATGGCGTTTTCGATTTTTTCCAAGTCGCTGGACTGTGGCCGCTCGCCCAGCTTGCTTGCTTGCTGTTCCGCTTGCAGATGGGCAGCCGCGATCGCTGCCTGATAGTCGGTCGCGCAGCGTTCCAGTTTTGCGGTGCGCGCCGGGTCCTGCACCCGCAGCAAATCGTGCAGGGCCAGCGGCATGGTAGTCAGCGGGCGTTCAGCCGGGCTCACCGCCTTGGCTGCACGCAAGGCCAGCGCACCGTGATCGCGCGCCGGCTGCAGCTGGCCGTTCTGCGCATAGCAATAGGCGGCCATGCGGAAGCCTTCGATTTCAAACATGGGGTTCGGCACGCGCTGCGCCTGCTCCGCCGCGCTGCGATAGGCTTGCGCGGCACGCTCAGGCTCCTTCGCCACCAGCCACACGCCGGCTTCGCCGAACCAGGTTTGCATGATCAGGTCGGCGCCCATCGGGTGCTTGCGTTGCTCGGCCTGGGTCGCGCATTCACGCGCATCGCGATAGCGCTTGATGGCGTCGGCATGGTTCTTTTCCTTGAGGTAGGCGCCGGCGACCGCCATCTGCAGCACCACCTGCTGGTCCGGCCATTGTTCGCGCTGGGCGATCTGCATGGCTTTTTCGGCGCGTGCCGCGGTTTGCGCAGCGCTGCCCTTCTCTACCAGCGTGATGACATCGGTCAGCAGCTGCCGGTAAGCCACGGTGGGGCCGGCGCCGCCGGCCTGGGCCACTGTTTCGCGGGCGATGTCGAACATGTCGATCGGCGCTTCGACCACCCGTACGCGGTCGCCATGGCGCTGAGCCAGCGTTTGCCAGCGCAGATTGGTAGAGGTATCCACCAGCACCAGACGCACACCTGCACCATCCGCCGTCAATGCGGAACTGCGCAGCGCGGCATCCAGCCACGCTTCCCAGGCTTCCTGGCTGGTGACCGGATGCGGCGCCAGCACTGCCGCCACGTAGCGCATGTGTTCCAGCTGAGCCTGGTGGTAACGGGCGAACGACGCCAGCGTCGCCATCACGCCGGCGGCCGAATCGTGTTGCGGCACCTGCGCAAGCGACCAGTCTGTGCGCACACCCTGTTCGCGCAGGCTGTCCTTGCTGTCGATATAGCTTTCCGCCAGCGCCTGGCGCAGCGCGCGGCTGTAGCCGAAGCCGGTATCGAAAGCAGCGTTAAAACGCAGGAACAGGTCTGGCGTGGTCCAGTCGCCCGGATGCTGCTGGATTTCGAAGAATGCCTGCAGCATGCGATCGGCATTGGCGGGGATGCGCCATACCAGGACTCTCATGCGCGGGTCCTCGGTATGTTCCAGCCACAGATCGCGCAGGGTCGCGACTCGTTTTTCGACAGGATTCTTGGCCATGCTGGCGCCCTCTCCGCTTAACTGTTCAGGTTGATCTTGCTGCCGTTGATCGACACGCCGCTGCCGTTAACCTTGATGATCGAGCCGCCTGCGGTAATCGTGATTTCGCCGCCATCGATACTGATGCCGGCGCCGCCGACGATCAGGTCAACCTTGCTGCCGGAAACAATGGTCTGGTCGGAACCCGAATACTGTGTGTGGGTGCCGGACACCTCGTGATTCATGTCGCCGGTCACCGACAACAAGCGATGGCCGGTATTGCTATCCTTGACTTCGCCGGTGACGGTACGCTGGTCGAGGCCGGTCACCGTGACGTCGCGGCCGGCGTGCATGGTGTCGCTGACGGCGCCGGTGACGGTGTGTGTCAGCGTGCCGCTGATATCGCGTTTCCAGTTGCCATTGGTATTGCCGCTATAGTTGCCGATCAGCGTACTACCGTAATCGCCGGTGATGTTTTCGTTATAGCCCGCCGCGGTAATCGTCCGCTTCTGGCCGGCGTGGTAGGTCTGCGTCACGGCGCCTGTCACCGTTGCGGTATCGGTACCGGTGACGGTGCGGGTATCGGTCCCGGTCACCGTTGCACCGCGGTTGCCGCCTACCGAGATATCCTGGTTGGCGCCGACATTCAGGCTGTGGTTGACCGCGACCGTGGTCGCCTTGTTGTTCTTGACCGTGCTGTTGTGGTCGTTCAACACCGTCACCGCCATGTCCTTCTGGGCATGCATGTTGAGCAGTTCGCTGCCGCCGGTGTCGTGCATGGTGACTTCGTTAAAGCCGCCGCCGCGCACGGTCTTGGAGCGCATGCCGCTGACTTCCTGGCCGAACGGCGGCATGTTGTCGGCGTTGTAGACCCGTCCGGTAATAATGGGCCGGTCAGGATTGCCATCAAGGAAATCGACCACCACTTCCTGGCCAATGCGCGGCGCCGATACCCCGCCCATGCCAGCCCCGGCCCAAGGGCTGGCTACCCGCACCCAGCAAGAGCTCTGGTCATTGAACTGGCCCAGCCGGTCCCAGTGGAACTGCAATTTGACGCGGCCATATTTGTCGTGCCAGATCTCCTCCCCTTTCGGCCCTACCACGGTCGCTGTCTGCGGTCCCGGCATCCGTGGCCGCATAGTGTCGCGCGAAGGGCGGAAAGGAATCTTGCGGCGCAATGCCGTGACTTCGACACGGTAGATGCAATCCTGGGCCGTACTGAAATCGCTGGCGAAATTATTGCGGGCGTCATGCGTGATCTGCAAGGCGATGAAACGGTGCTCGGTGGCGTCGTCGCTCTCATGCTCGAAATGGCCTTGCAGGTCGAAATAACGGCCGACGACCAGCTCACGGTAAGTGCCTGAGCCTTCGAACAGCTTGGTCTGCCAGCCCGCTTCCTCGGCGCGCACTGCGCTCAGCTGCTCGCCGACCGCGCTGCTGCCGTAGCTGGCGGAACCGTCGTAGGCATAGCGTTCAAACTGCGGCAGGTTGCCGCGCGGGACCTCGGTTTTCTGCTCCACCGCCAGCGGGTTGCGCGGCTGCTTGAAATCGAAGCTCTTGATGCTGTGCACCGTGGCGCCGACCTTGCGCCGCGGCCGCCAGTCGTCCAGCACGTCGCTGGCCTGCAGTTCCTGGTTCGGCTGGAAACGCACCGTCGCATTTCCTTCCAGCGGCAGGGACTGGGTGGAATCGTCGGCCAGCACCAGTTTATGGCCGCTCTCGCTGTGCTCGAAACTATAGTAGATGCCGGCATCCTCCAGCAGCCGCGAGACGAAGCTGAAATCGGATTCGTTGTATTGCACGCAGTAAGACAGTTTGGGATAGCGGCTGGCGATCAGGTCGAAGCGGTAGTCGGCCAGCTGGCCGTACTTGTGGAACACTTCCTGGGCAATGTCGAGCACCGACAGATCCTGGAACACGCGGCAGTTGCTGGCGTAATCGAGGAAGGAGAACCAGGGCGCCAGCTGGGCCTGGTAGGTAGCCATGCCGCCGTCGCTGCCGGTGCGTGCAAACTCGCGCACAAAGCCATGGAAATGCCGCTCGCCGGACTTGGTCTGCATGGTCAGCAGCAGCGGCTGGCCGACCAGCTGCTTAAGCTCAAGCTGGTCGTAGGGCGACAATAATTCCAGCGTCAGGTCGAAGGGCTTGGATAGCGCTTCCTTGCCGTGCAGGCGGTGCACCAACAGCAGGTCGGCGTCCAGCGGCGTCTTGATCCGGACCAGGCGCCGGTCCTGGTTGAAGCGGCCGACGCGGGCCAGCATCGCAGAGGCGTTTGGATACATTGAGATTCTCCATTTCGCAAAAGGACTGGCTCTGCCGAGGATAGCTGTGCAAGCCACGATCCTGAATGAGTGTGGCGCGGACTTCCATGCGCTGGATGCTTCATTGAACTGCTGAGCGGCAACATTATTGCCGAATTGCAATTATATCGACATTTGAGAGAAATGCGACATTCAGCAACAATAATTTACATTGATGGAATGACAGGTGGCGATAGGGAGATGCGCAACCGGCCGGCGGCTGGTTGCGCACAAGCCTCGCAAGGAGGCGGCAAGGATGGGGATAGGGATGGCGATGGCCGGCATCGCCGGATTACCTTATTGCAGCGCGCCAAACGGCTTGGCATCGCCGCCGGCATCCGCCGGCGCAGCGGCTTTGGCGGCACGTACGGCTTTCTTCCTCAACGGCCGGCTGACCTTAGGCTTGGCTTCAGCAACCGCAGCCGGGTCGACCACGGTTTCGCCCAGGCTTTCACGCAGCAGTTTTGTCTGGCTTTGCGCATCGGTCAGCACAGTCCCGTTCAGATCGCTCTGCGCGCTCAGGTCGTTCAAAGCCTTGATCGACAGCTTCAGGCTGCCTAGGGCGACCACGCCACGCGCATATTTATCGGCCGGGTCGCGCTGCAGCACTTCCAGTGCGTAAGCAACCGCGTCGCCATAGCTGCCGGCATCGTATTTGATCTGGGTCATGCGCACCCAGGGCGTTTTTTCCGTCGGACGCGCCTGCGCCACGTCCTTGAGCACTTTGATTTCCTGGTCGGCAGCGCTGTTCTTCTGCGCCGCATCTGCCGCAACCGGGGCCGCGGCAGCCGCCGGCGCGGCCGAGGCCGCAAGCGGCAGCATCAGGCAGCTCATGGCGACGCTGCAGATCAGTTTGTTTTTCCATTGATTCATCATTCCTGCTCGCTTTCTTAAAAATATTAAAACCGGGGCAGCAGCACACAGCCGTTCAAATAGAAGCATCATAATCGGCTATCAACTATCGCTGCGATTATTGCTACCCAATTAACAAATAATGACAATTCACACGCGCACAGCGGTCGGAAGCAGCTGCTTTCTCAGCATGCGGCATCGTTTTCACCTGTCGATAACAGTCGGGGCGCCGGCATCGCATGACAGGTGACAGCGCTTTATCGATACATGCACTGAGGACACATGTTACTACGGAAACATATCCTTTTCCTTTTTGACAGCTGCATCGAAGACAAGCTACCGAAAAACCACAGCTGCCGGCATAGGCAATTTACCTATCATTCGTAAAGCCGGCGCCGGCACTGGAGTATGATTGCACCAAGGAAATTTCAGCATTTGTCCGATGTTTCATGTAATGTATTGGCAAGATTTCATTTGTTGTTGCAATATATTCCTGGTCTGGGGCGTAGCGGAGTTTCCAAGGATCCCGCGACTGCGGCCTTTCTTAGCCTGAATTCTTTTTGTGGGTTTGCCTTCATGTTTTCTGTCGAACAATTACTTAATCCAATTGCTGAGTCCGCACCTTGCGGCGCCGACCTGTCCTTTTCCAGCGACCTCGACGCCATCGCTCACGCGCGCCGCTTCGACGACCCGTCGCTGGACCAGGGCGAGTGGATCACCGAACTGAAAGAAGCCGACTGGGGCTTTGTCGTCGACAACTGCGCGCGCCTGATCGAAACCCAGAGCAAGGATTTGCGCCTGGCGGTCTGGCTGAGCGAAGCCAACGCCAAGGTGCGCCATTTCCGCGGGCTCGGAGATGGCTATCTGCTGCTGGCCGGCCTGAGCGACCGTTTCTGGGACATGCTGTATCCGATCCCGGAAGACGACGACCAGGAACTGCGCATCGGCAATGTCGGCTGGCTGCTGTCGCGCTCGGTGCAACTGGTGCGCGAAATCCCGATCACGGAAGGCCGCGGCACAGCATTTTCCAGCATCGATTTTGAATCAGCCCGCATCCGCGCCGCCAATGAAGAACGCGGCAACAGCGATGGCGGCGATGGCGTCAAGCTGGCGGACGTTGAATCGGCGCGGCGCAAATCTTCTCCCGCCTATTACGAAAAACTGCTGGCCGATGCCGGCTATTGCCAGCAGGCGTTGCTGCAGCTGGAAAAGTCGATCGATTTCCGGGTCGGCCAGGACGGCCCGGCTTTTTCCGCGGTCAAGGAAGCGCTGGAGAGCGTGATTGGCACCATCACCCGTTTCGCCCAGGAAGCCGGGATCAATACCCGCCCTGCGTCGCCGGCCAATGGTGCCGATACCAACACAAGCAATGAACAGAGCGCACCCAAGGTGCAACAGGAGGTGAACAAGGTGGAGCAGCAGGAACCGCAGACAACTCTCAACGGCCCGATTCAGAATCGCACCCAGGCCCTGATGCAACTACGCCACGTGGCAGATTTCTTCCGCCGCACCGAGCCGCACAGCCCGGTCGCCTATCTCGCGGAAAAAGCCGCCCACTGGGGCGAGCTGCCGCTGCATCACTGGCTGCGCACGGTCATCAAGGATCCGGGATCGCTGGCGCATGTCGAAGAACTGCTGGGCCTGCACGGAGACAACCAGCAGCACGACCAGAACTGAGGCGCTGGGCGCAGCGCCCCGGTTGCTTTGTTTACTGGGAGACCCGGAACTCGATCCGGCGGTTGCGCGAGCGGCCATCGGCGGTATCGTTGGTCATGATCGGCCGGTCCGGCCCCTGCCCCGAAGTGACGATCAGATCGCCATTGATGCCCTTCTGCGTCAGATAGTCCTTAACGGCGTCGGCACGCGCCTTGCTCAGCGATATATTGCGCGCGCGCAGACCCTGGTTGTCGGTATGGCCGATGACTTCCACCTTCTTATCCCTCAGCTTCGACAGCGCCGCCGACATTTCGTCGAGGATGCGCATGCCGGACGGCGTCAGCGTGGTTTGTCCGCTGTCAAATTCGATGGTGCGGTTGGCCAGCGTCTGGTCCAGCAAGCCCTGCTCTGAAGCCGAAACCCGCAAACCGTTCTTGACCGTGTAGGTCGGGTTCAGGTTGCCGGCGATCTCACTGGCGATCTGCTGGCGTTGCGCTTCGTTGCTGACTTCGCCGTTGATGCTGACCGTGTTGCCGTCGATTTTCAGCTGGCCGCGGCTGACCTGCTTCAGGCTTGGGTTGAGCAGTTTCTGCACGTAGCCGTTCCAATTGGCAGGCGCCACCACCGAACCCACCGAGATCTGGTCGACCACGCGGTCGGCGCCGTACAGCTCCTGCAACTTGCTCAGCGCGCTCTGTTTGCTGGCTTCGTCCGGCACGGTGCCGCTGACCAGGATCTGGCCGGGTTTGGGTGTCGCCACCGGGGGCGCCACATTTTGTGCCAGCGCCAGGTTCGACAGCAATAACGATGTCAGGGCAATGCTCAGATAACGCATGCGTCAGGCTCCAATAAATGCTTCACGAAACGAATCATGAGCCGATTTTAACGATAAGGTGGGTTGCGCCAGATAGCTGGCGATTTTGGTGATGCTGTAGTCCGAGCTGACCTGTTCTTCGACCCAGCCGGCATCCTCGAAGGAAATATGGTGCTCGAGCGCCACCTGCGGATCCATGATGGCTTGCAGGGTGCGCGGCGAAGCGCCGCTGAAGCCGATCACCATGGCCGGCCGGTCGTTGATGCGGGTGACGAAGGTGGCCAGCTCGAAATTGCCGCGCAGCAGGAAAGGCGTGATCAGGTGCAGCCAGTAAGACGCCACCAGGTTGCGGTACAGCGGATCCTCCGGCAAGGGCATCACCAGGCTTTTTTCCAGGCGCGAGGAAGCGCTCTCCATCACCGGCTGCAACAGGATGCCCAACGCCAGGATCAGGTGCCGCAAGGAACCCTTGAAGCCGGTGCTGCGCAACATGTTTTCCAGTCCACCCACGGTCTGGATTTCCATGAAATCGGTGAACGCCGCGTGATAAGCGCCGCTGCCCAGCTGCAAAGGAATGCCGGTGGCCGTCAGGTTTTGCAGGGAAATCGCCGGATCGGTGGCCGCCACCACTTCGGAAGCCTGGCTCTCCATGCGGTTCCACAGGCGCGAAAAAGCCATCGGACTCTTGGCCGTGAAATCCTGCGGCTCATCGATTTCCATGGTGCTGACGGCGAGGAATGGAAAGCGCCGGTTGGCCTGATCGTTGCTGGCGATCAGATGGCCGGCGATGGCGCGCCGGCTGCGCGGGCCGATAAAGGCGAAGTGCAGCGGACTGACGGCGTCGTAGGCAATCTTCCAGCGCGGCTCGGCTGACAGCAGGTCCATGGCTTGCGCCAGCCACTCGTCGAGAATCGACACCAGCGGCATGTTGTCGGTAGCCTTGATGAAATCGCCGCGGCTGGGGATCTTTCCGAAATAACCGATATTCGCCAATTTTTCTCCAACGCTCATTGTGCTGCCCCCCCTGCAGTTGCTACGCCTACCGCAGTGGCCGCCGTTGCTGCTCCTACCGCTCCCGCTGCTCCCGCCGTTCCGGTTGCCGCCGGCGGCGCCGCAACCGGACTGCCGACCGGGCTGGCGGCGCTGCCGACGATAGTTTCAGGCAATCTCAGGCCACGGAAGCCCTGTCCTTGCTGCGCTCCGCCATCCGGCGCCTTGGCGCTGACTTGCGGGCTGCTGATGATCTTCAGGTTGATCGGCACAGTGATGTTTTCATTGGTCCAGCTGAGTTCGAAATTGCCGTCCTTACGCTTGCGCACCGCCGTATTGATCAGGCGTTCCAGGCCGAACCGGCCAGGCTGGTTGGCGATCTCGACGGTACGGCCGTCAAATGTCACGGCCGTGATACGGGCGCCGGCCACGCCTTGCGGATTCGGCCAGACAAAGTTGGTCCACTGCGCCTGGGTGTTGCGGTAGCGCAGTTGCTGGCCATCGATCTCGATGGTGTACTCGGTGGTGCCGGCAGCCGGCAGCGCCTGGATCTGGAACACCGTCTGCGCATCGGCTGCAGCTCCGCCGCCACCAGCTGCCGCGGCGCTGCTGGCGCCCAGCGGCGCCACCCAGCGCGAGAAGCTCGACACCATGGTCGGCGACAAGGTAATACCCATGTCGGCCCAGGTCTTGGCCGCCAGCGTATCGCCGCGGCGCACCACCAGCGGTCCCATCGAAGCATTGACGAACTTGGCGATGCTGCCGTCCGGACCGAAGGTCTGGCCGATCTCGGCGCTGGTCGCCTCGATCTTCGAATTGGCGGCAAACGGATATTTTTCGGCCAGGGTCTTCTCGAACGGTGCGTACACCTGCGCCGCCCAAGTGCGGTTCATCTCGGCTTCGGTCGGCTTGATGGTGACGGCGAAAGCCTGGATCAGCGGCCGCACCAGGATCGGACGGATCGCCTGCTTCTGCGAATCGCTCATGCCGACCAGCATCTGCTCGTCGACATACTTGAGCGCATCCGCCAGTTCCGAGCCGCTGCCGTTCAAGGTCTGCTGCATCAGCTGGTTGGCGCCCGGGCCGGTATCGCCCTGGTTCTTGATCTGGTTGAAGCGGGTCCGCAGTTTCGACAAGGTTTCCATATAACCGCGCATCAGCGTGGCGTTGTTGTCCTTGGCGGTCACCATGCGCGCCACGCCGGCAAATTCCTTGCCGACCGGACCCATCGGCAGCGCCGAGCCGTCGGGGTTGGTGCTGACGTTGACATTCACGTTAACTCCAGACGGCGCCTGCCGCATGATGGTCTGCTTGAACCAGGAGACAAAGCCGCTTTGCGCGCGTCCCAGGCTGCTGTTGAGCAGCGACGGGTTGTCCCATGAAGTCTGCTGGTAGACGGCGCTGACGAACTTGTTGATCGGCGAAGTCGACGGATCACCGAAACGATTCATGGCCTTGACTGCGTTGTCGAAACCGCCGAGGTCGGCGATATTCGCGCCCTGCATGAATTTCTGCCATTCCTTTGCGTATTCGGTCTTGTATTGCGTCACCAGCGCCTTCTGGATCTGCTCCGGGCTGCCTTCCAGCGTCAGGTCGTCGCTGGAAGCCGTCTTCAGCACCCAGTCCGCGCTTTGCAATTCCTTGTTGGCGGCTTCCTTGAAGGCGCCCTGGATGAATTTCTCCCAGGCGTCGCGCGTGAAGGTCCCTGGAATCGCATAGCTGCCGACGATCAGTTCCTTGTCCTGGTCGCCGACGATGCTGGCCACCGTGATCGACGGGAAGCGGGTCGAGGCGCGCGCCTTGATGTCGGCATACACACGATCCCTTGCCGCCATGCCGCGCACCACGCGGCGCAGGTTGTCGCGCGACTGGTCAACCAGGGTCAGCTTGCTTTCGATGGTCGGCCAGGACGGATCGCTGATCTGCGACAGGTAGAAACTCATCAGGCGCTCGGCGCTGCGGATCATCTGTTCGCGCGTCATGTTGCCGCGGTTGCTTTCCAGCCAGCCGCGCCAGAAACGCGTCAGCTGATCGTTCAGGTGGCTCGACTCGGCGCGCTGGCGGTCGCTCAGCATGAGGTAAGTCTTGAGCGCGTTGTAGCCGTCTTCGACATTGGTCGGCGAGGAGTCCTTGTATTGCTGAGTGGCGCCGCTGCTGCCGGTTGCCGCTGCCTGGGCGCTGGCGCCCGCAAGCGCGCCGCCGGCCGCCTGCTGGCCTGGCTGTCCGGCCGCCGCACCCGCGGCCGGCGCTGACGTGCTGGTCAGCTGCACCGGATGCGACATCGGTTCCAGCTGGCCGGCGTGCGCATTCATTTCAGACAGGAAGGATTCGATATTCGCCGTCACCGGCTTGAGCATGATGTCCTTGACGCCAGCGAAATATTCTTCGCGCAGCTTCTGCTGCAGCAGGTCGCCCTGGTACAGGCCGAAACCCAGCGACAGCGGACGGCTGCTGTCGTATTTTTGCAATTGTTCGATACGGTCTTGCAGGATTTCCATCGCTTCAAAACGCGATTGCAGGTCGATCCGTTTTTCCTGCAGCTTGATGGCCTTGTCCAGGTCCGCCTGGACATTCGCGGTCAGCTGGCGGTTGCCGATGTACGACCAGCTCCAGCCGGCTAACGCCAGGCCGACGAACGCGGTCGCGGCGAAGAACATGGTGTAACGCAAACGGGTCTTGTGGCGGCTGGCGTATTGCGACACCAGGTCCTTGTCGGCAAAGATGACTTTGCGGAACAGGTTGAGCAGGAAGAAGCCGTGCTTGGAATGGATTTCCGGACGCTCCAGCGCTTGCAGCTTGAGATCGAAGCGGTCGGCGATGCGTTCCGAGGAGCTGCTGATGCCGCTGCCTTCCTGCAAGGCGCTGGTGAAATAGAAACCGCGGAATACCGGCTTGAACTGGAATGGATTTTCTTCAAACAGCGTGGCGATGAACGCGCGCAGGGAGCTCTTCACCGCCGCAAACTCCAGCGGGAAAGTCAGTACGCCCGGCGGCAGGCGGTCGCCGCGGTTCAAGGCCATGTTGGCCAGGCTGATTTCCTTCAGGCCTTCAAACAATTCGTCAAAACGTTCGTCGAAATGCGCCAGCACGTCCTGGCTGCTGGTCTTCCTGTTGTACGGCAGGGTAGCGCCCCAGACGCGGTCTTTTTCGCCGCGGTCCATGTCGACAAAGAATTCGGTGAAGCCGGTGATCAGGTCGGCCTTGGTAAACATCACGTAGACCGGTGCAAAGACTTCCAGCTTTTCGGTCAGCTCTTGCACGCGCTGGCGCAGGTTCTTGGCCAGGTTGATGCCGAACTCGGGACGGTTGCCGGCCAGTTCGGCGACGCTGACGGCGATGATGATGCCGTTGATGGGGGCCCGGCTGCGATGCTTTTTCAGCAGGCCGAGGAAGCTGAACCACTCGGCGCGGTCTTCCTCATGGACGGAATAGCGTCCCGCGGTATCCAGCAAAATGCCGTCGGTGGTGAAGAACCAGTCGCAATTGCGGGTGCCGCCTATGCCTTGCACGATATTGCTGTTCTTGTCGGCCAGCGGGAATTGCAGGCCGGAATTGGCGACTGCCGTGCTCTTGCCCGCAGCCGGGTTGCCGATGATCATGTACCACGGCAGTTCATACAGGGCGGTGGCGCCGGACTTTTCACCGAGCTTGGAATTCTTGATGGTCGAAATTGCTTCCAGCATCCGCTTGCGGATGGTTTCAGTCTCATCGCGGCCGACCGCGCTAGGCTTGTCGACGGCCTTCTCAGCCTGCCCTTCCAGCATGTCGCTCAGGTTCTGCGATGCCTTTTTCGTACGCTGCTTGCGATATAGCCAGACCAGGCCCCAGATCACCAGCACCGCGACCAGGAAAATCACCACCCAGATACCGTCGATCTGCAAGGCATCCGCAGCAAGGAAGAGGAAACAGGCCAGTGCCACAAAACCGACGATTGCCAGAGTGCGTGTATTCGTCAAAAATTGCCAAATTCGTTGCATAGGTATCAGTAATTAAGTAATTGATTCTTTTGAAAGTGATGCAAAACAGCCTGCCATCGGCAGCCATGACGATAGCCGATTCAGCGCCATGACTGTACATTGTTGCTTTTACGCAACAGCCAATCTGCCTGACTGCACCAACCTAAACGGTAAATCTGGATTGCACAGCAAAAGAGCTGCTTCATTTTTTCATTACACCCGGCTTGCGGAACTCTACGTGCCCCAAGTCCATCATTTTCCAGCGGCCGCCCCAGGTCAGCCCCACCGATTCCGCCACTTCGCCATACAACTGGTAACCACGCATGGCCCACGGATCTTTCTCCGTAATCACCAGCTTGCCGTTGCGCATGAACGCCGAATCGGCGGCCAGGCCATACTGGTGGTAACTCTGGAACGCCTTGGCGTTGGTCACGCTGCCACCCATCTGCGCCAGGGCATTCTGCCGTTCCGGACTGCGATAGCCTTCGATGATCACCATGTCATAGCCATGCTGCTCTTTCATGATCTTGAAAGTCATCAGCAGGCGCTGGGTGAAATCAGCATCCAGCTGCTGCCAGTTGCGGCTGGCGCTATCCAGCATCGGCCGCACCTGCGCCACTTCCTGAGTGGTAAACACCTCGGGCGGCAACGGCGGCGGCGGCACCAGCTGCTCGCCTTCCAGCAACGCGGCGATCTGCTGATTTACAACTTGCCCTGAATCATCATAACTTCCCAGCATGGCTTTGCCACTCAACATCCAGGCAATTAGCGGCGGAATCAGCACAACCGCCGTTCCTGCGAGTAGAATCAAATGATGTTTTTTAACAAACTGCCAAGTCGAGAGTCTCGACGCTTGCAGGTTTTGTGTAAAGGATTTTGTTGTTCTGGACCGACGTTCTTTCCAGTTTTGAACGCGCGCGCCGATTTGCTGCCGCCTTTTAAGTAATGCCGTAAATACAATTTCACGGGCAGCCGGAAACAACAGCAAACCTGAGATGCCGCAGGCGAGTAGGAAATAAAGAGCAACGGCTAAGACCAACGCAACACCTTTCGTGAATATTACCAAAGAAAAAATATACTTTTTTGGTAATATATTGCCAGTTGACATATTTAGTTGTCAGAGAGTATACCTTATCAAACTGGACGTCACGTCGATCTGCGTTCAATACCTGACATTTGGAGAACTGTGTCTTGCAACCACCAGAAGAAACTGCGCGCGGCTCTGTAAAACCGAATCTGCTATCGGGATCGGCGACCACGGACAATAGCAGCGGAAGCATCCTGAATGCCCTGGAGGGCAAGGAATCTCCGGCGAAAAGCATTGCGCAAAAGAAATCCGGCGTAGTGCGCGGCGCCGTTGTCGTGGCCTTGCTGGCAGCGATCGCAGCTGGCGGCTTTTTTGCCTGGAATCAACGCAGCGCGCAGCTTGCCGATGCTTCCGCGGCCAGTACGCCGGCTGCACTTACGCCCGTCGCACCTACGCCGGCTGCACCGAAAGAATTGCCCGCAAGCACTCCGGTCCTCGCCGCCAATACACCCGCGCCTGAAAAAACCGAATCGCAAGCGGCAGTCATCGAAAACGATCCGGCCACCCACGCTGAAAAACCCGACGCAGCATCTGACGAGACGCCGGCCGATCCGCGCGCCAAGCTGACCGAAAGCCTGGAAGCCGGCGTGCCGGTTACCGCTACCTCGCTGAAGAAAGCGCTGGAAGAACCGAAGCCTGCAAAAGCGAAACCGGCCGCCAAGAGCGTCAATGCACCGCTGGTGAATCGCAATGTGCCGGAGAAGAAGGCAGCCGCCCAGAAGCCGGCAAAAGCGCCCAGCGCTGCGCCCGACAGCGACGTCAATATCCTGACCGCGCTGGTGTCGCACGGCGACAGTGTGAACGAGCCGGCCAAACCCGCTAAAGAGACAGCAAAATCCAGGCAGCAAGCCAAGAAGAAAGCGGCGGAACCTGTGCTGGCGCAAAACACCTCTGACGGCGGACCGGATATCGTCGAACGCAAGAACGGCGACAGCACCGCCGGCCTGCTGCAGCGTTGCCGGCAGCTGGGCATGATAGAAGGCGAGCTGTGCCGCTGGCGCATCTGCTCCGGGCGTTGGGATACCGATACCGCCTGCAAAGTAAACAAATAGGCAGCGCAAAAAATATCGATAAAAAAGGACGCCGCATGGTGTCCTTTTTTTTGTCGGCTTACGCTAATCGTGGAATTCGTAGGGTGGGCACCTGTGCCCACGCGGACCGTCGATCATTCGAGGAACGGATTCGGCATGGGCAGAAAATCTGCCCACCCTACGCCATGCCGCCCTACCCGATCCGGCTCCGCTTCAGCGCACGCTTACCTCAACCCGCCGCGCCTCGGCATTGTCGCCGCTGCCGGTGGTGACCTGCGGCTTTTCCAGCACGATCGCATCTTCCGCCACGCCGCCTATCAGCAGCAGCGCCTTGACGCTCTTGGCGCGTTCCTTGGAGATTTCTTCATTCTTGGCAGGATCGCCGGTGGTGTCGTGGAAGCCGCTCACTACCACCTTGGCATCCGGCTTGGCCTTGGCCGCGTCGACGATAGCCGCCAGTTTTTCGCTGGTGTCCGCCGGCGCCTCCGATTTGCCTGAATCAAAATAAATGACCGCGGACGACGCTGCCGACGGCGCGGCAGCCAATGCCGGGGCGTCATGACTGACCACGACTTCAGTTGCCGCCGCAATCACCGGCACCGGCACCATGACGACATCGTGCCCTGTCGCCGCCACCTGGTTCATGCCGCTCGCCGGCAACAGCGGCACCAGCAGCAAGGCCACAATGTTGATGATCTTGATCAGCGGGTTGACCGCCGGACCGGCCGTGTCCTTGTAGGGATCGCCGACCGTATCGCCGGTCACCGCCGCCTTGTGCGCTTCCGAACCCTTGCCGCCGTGGTTGCCGTCCTCGATATATTTCTTGGCGTTGTCCCAGGCGCCGCCGCCGGTAGTCATGGAAATCGCCACGAACAGACCGGTGACGATAGTCCCCATCAGCAGTCCGCCCAGCGCCGCCGGACCAAGGATCAGGCCGACCAGGATAGGCACCACCACCGGCAGCAGCGACGGGATGATCATTTCCTTGATGGCCGACGAAGTCAGCATGTCGACCGCCTTGTCGTACTCCGGCTTGCCGCTGCCATCCATGATGCCCTTGATGTCGCGGAACTGGCGCCGCACTTCGACCACCACCGCACCGGCTGCGCGCCCGACGGCTTCCATCGCCATCGCGCCGAACAGGTAGGGAATCAGGCCGCCGATGAAGAGACCGACGATCACCAGCGGATTGGAGAGATCGAAGACGGTGCTCTTGCCGACCGAATCGAGGGCATGGGTATAATCGGCGAACAGCACCAGCGCTGCCAGGCCGGCCGAACCGATGGCATAGCCCTTGGTGACTGCCTTGGTGGTGTTGCCGACCGCATCCAGCGGATCGGTAATCGCCCGCACCGAATCCGGCAGGCCCGACATTTCGGCGATGCCGCCGGCGTTATCGGTAATCGGACCGTAGGCGTCCAGCGCCACGATGATGCCCGCCATCGACAGCATGGCGGTGGCGGCGATGGCGATGCCGTACAAGCCGGCCAGCCAGTAAGAAGCCAAGATGGCGACGCATACCGCCAGCACCGGATAGGCAGTGGACTTCATAGACACGCCGAGGCCGGCGATGATGTTGGTGCCGTGGCCGGTGGTGGAGGCTTGCGCGATGTGGCGCACCGGCTTGAAATCAGTGCCGGTGTAATACTCGGTGATGTAGACCATCAGGCCGGTGAGGACGATGCCGATGAAGGCCGAACCCATCATCGGAATACGCATGATCTCCGGCATGATCAGCCAGGTCACCACCGCAAAACCGATCAGGCTCAGGATCGCCGCCCACCACAGGCCTGTGTACAGCGCCGACATGATTTTCTTGCCCGGTTTGGCCTTGACCATGGAGCAGCCGACGATCGAGGCCAGGATGGAAACGCCGCCCAGGGCCAGCGGATACAGCACCGCCTGCAGCTCGGCGCCGTGCACCAGCAGCGAACCGAGCAGCATGGTCGCAATCAAGGTCACCACATAGGTTTCAAACAGGTCGGCCGCCATGCCGGCGCAGTCGCCGACATTGTCGCCGACGTTATCGGCGATCACCGCCGGATTGCGCGGATCGTCCTCTGGAATGCCGGCTTCCACCTTGCCCACCAGATCGGCGCCGACGTCGGCGCCCTTGGTGAAGATGCCGCCGCCGAGACGCGCGAAAATCGAAATCAGCGAAGCGCCGAAAGCCAGCCCGATCAGCGGCCGGATCACATCATGCAGCGACAGGCTGGAAGGCCCGGTGAACGCCAGCAGCCACAGGAAAAACAAGGTCACGCCAAGCAGCCCCAGCCCCACCACCAGCATGCCGGTGATGGCGCCGCCGCGGAAGGCGACGTCCAGCGCCGGCCCGATGCCCTTGGTGGCGGCCTGGGCGGTGCGCACATTGGCGCGCACCGAGACATTCATGCCGATGAAACCGCAGGCGCCCGACAGCACGGCGCCGATCAGGAAACCGGCAGCCGTCACCAGTCCCAGTCCGGGCAAGAGCGCAATCACAATGAACAGCACCACGCCGACGATGGCAATGGTGCGGTATTGGCGCGCCAGATAGGCAGCGGCGCCCTGCTGGATCGCGGCGGCAATTTCCTGCATGCGCGGATTGCCGGGATCCTGCTTCAATATCCAGCTGCGTGAGACCAGCCCGTAGATCACGGCAATGATGCCGCAAGCGACGGCAAACCATAGACTTGATGCCATATTGACTCCTCCTGTTTTTCGAACGGCTGCACGACAAAATAAGACAATCACACCATTTCACCGGTCTCTGTGAACACCAATCTGGTGTCGGCGATTCCCGGCCGATACTGCGTAATGCAAAATTTTTCGTTGCCCTTTTATTTTCAGAAGATGCTTGGGCTGGCGTTATCTGGTTACTGCTTGCAGATTGAAGCTTTGATTTATTCTAAATGAGTTTGCCAGAAAGTATTGATTAAAAGAAAAAGCGGACCGAGGTCCGCTTTTTCTTTATGCTTCCAATGCAGCAAACGCGCTGTCGCGTATCTGCTCGACCGGACCGACGCCGGCGATCTTGCGATACTTGGGCGCACCCGGCAAGCCGGCCTTGGCCCAGTCGCCGTAGTAGTTGACCAGCACTTCGGTCTGCTCGTGATACACGGACAGGCGCTTCTTGACGGTTTCTTCCTTGTCGTCGTCGCGCTGGATCAGGTCTTCGCCGGTGACGTCGTCCTTGCCCGCCACTTTCGGCGGATTGAACTTGGCATGGTAGGTACGGCCCGAGGACAGATGCACGCGGCGGCCGCTCATGCGTTCGATGATGGCGCTGTCGGGAACGTCGATTTCCAGGACGTAGTCGATAGAGACGCCCGCTTCTTTCATGGCATCAGCCTGCGGAATGGTGCGCGGGAAACCGTCGAACAGGTAGCCGTTGGCGCAATCCGCCTGTTTCAGGCGGTCCTTGACCAGGCCGATGATGATGTCGTCGGACACCAGGCCGCCTGCGTCCATCACCTTCTTCGCTGCAATGCCTAACGGAGTGCCAGCCTTGACTGCTGCGCGCAACATGTCGCCGGTGGAAATCTGCGGGATGTTGAATTTCTCTTTAATGAAAGTCGCTTGCGTGCCTTTACCGGCACCAGGCGCTCCTAAAAGGATGAGGCGCATGTTAAAGTCCTAAGGTGAGTTTGTGAATTGATTGTGGCGACGACGCACAGCTGACTGGCAGCGACGTCTCCTGAGATGCTTATTTATATCACGCTATCTTTGCATGAAACTTACCATACAATTTTACCAAACAGCGCGCTTTGCCCACGATTTCTGTTGGTTCAACGATAATTTCCCGACATTTCCCCGTATTTTATACAGTGAATCATGCAGTGAAAAAACTGCGCACCCGCTCCAGGTCTTCCGGCGTATCAACCCCGGCTGCCGGCGCCGCCGGCGCGATATGCACCGCAATCGGGTAGCCGTGCCACAGCACCCGCAGCTGCTCCAGCGCTTCGATCTGTTCCAGCGGCGACACTGTCAGCGTCGGATAGGTTTGCAAAAAACCATTGCTATAGGCGTACAGGCCGATATGCCGCAAAGGCTGATAGCCGGCCGGCAGGCTCTGTTGCGATTGCGCAAAACCATCCCGGTGCCAGGGAATCGTCGCCCGTGAAAAATACAGGGCGCGCCCAGCCTGGTTCAGTACTACCTTGACCACATTCGGATTGAATACCTCGCTCACCGCGTCGATCGCATGCGCCGCGGTCGCCATCGGCAGCTCGGCATTGATCAGGGCGGCAGTCGCCGCGATCAGGGCCGGATCGATCATAGGCTCATCGCCCTGCACGTTGACCACCACGGCATCGGCCGCCAGGCCCAGCGCCGCCGCCACTTCGGCGATGCGGTCGGTGCCGGAGGGATGGTCGGAGCGGGTCAGGCGCGCAGCAATCCCGTGTTGCGCGCAGACCGCCAGGATTTCCGCATGGTCGGTGGCCACGATCACCTGCGTGGCGCCGGATTGCGCCGCGCGCTCGGCGGTGCGCACGATCATCGGCTTGCCGCCGATGTCGGCCAACGGCTTGTTAGGCAGGCGGGTGGAAGCCAGCCGCGCCGGGATGATGACCGTGAAAGGCTTGCTCGAACTCACTATATTCCCCGCCACTTAAGCCGCAGGTGCCGCGCCGGCGGCCGGAGCGTTGAGGTCGCGCGCCTGGTCGGCCCACATGATCGGGATGCCGTCGCGGATCGGATAAGCCAGCTTGTCAGCATTGCAAATCAGTTCCTGGGCTTTCTTGTCGTGATGCAGTGGCCCTTTGCAGATCGGGCAGACCAGGATATCAAGCAGTTGTGTGTCCACGGAGTTTCTCCAGAATTTGTTGAGACAGTGCGGCGTCAATCTGCGCCGTCACCGGCACGACCCAGATGCGCGGATCGTCTTTAATAGAAGCTATTTGCCGACATTTTACTGCATCCTTTTCCGTGATCAGGATCAGTTCGGCCTGCAGGGCCGCAAACGGGTTGTCGGCAAAGTCATGATGATCAGGCAAGGCTAGCGTCTCGAAGGCCAGGCCGGCCGCGCTCAGCATGCTGAAAAAGCGCTGTGGATTACCGATTCCGGCCGCCGCGGTGATCTTCAGCGCCGCATCGCCCAGGCTGGCCAGCGGCCGCGTGTCAGTTGGATCAGCGAGCCGTTCGGCAATGTCGCCCGCCAGCTGCATGCGGATCGAATCGGCTGGCATGGAAGCGGGAATCGCAGCTGCGTTGACCACGGTGAAGTCGCGCCGGCGCGCAGCCGGTTCGCGCAAAGGCCCGGCCGGCAGCAGCCAGCCGTTGCCGGCGCCGCGGGCGTCGAACAGGACGATTTCGATGTCGCGCTGCAAACGGTAGTGCTGCAAGCCGTCGTCGGACAGGATCAGGTTGACTTCGGGATGGGCCTGCAGCAAGGCTTGCGCCGCCGCTACGCGGTCGCGCCCGACCACTACCGGGCATTGCGCGCGGCCGGCGATCAGCAAGGGTTCGTCACCGACCTCGGCGGCCAGCGATGCCGCCGTTACCTGCCGCACCTGCGGTTTGCCATCGGCGGATTGCGCCGCATAGCCGCGCGAGATCACACCCGGCACATAGCCGGCTTGCCGCAACGCCTGCACCAGCCAGATCGTCAGCGGCGTCTTGCCGGTGCCGCCGACAAAGATATTGCCGACCACGATCACCGGCACCGGCAGGCGCGTGCTGGCCTGCCAGCCGGCGGCGTAGAGCCGGCGGCGCAGCGCCGCCAGCAAGCCGAACAGCAGCGACAGCGGCCACAGCAGGCAAGCCAGCAAACCGCGCCGCTGCCAGGCAGCGCTCAAGGTCGATTCCAGCGAGTTTTTACTTGTGGCCACTAGTCTGGGCGGCAAACGTGATCTTGTCGAAACCTGCCAGACGCGCAGCTTCCAGCACATTGATCACGGTCTGATGAGTTGCCATGGCGTCGGCATTGATGATCACCACAGGGTCGACCTTGGACTGGCCATCGGCCTGCACCGCATTCTTCAGGTCCAGCGCCAGCGACGCCGCATCCTTGGACGACACCTGCACGTTGTTGACCGCGTACTGGCCTTGCGGATTGACGGCGACGTTGATCTCTTGCGGCTGCGTCATGGCCTTGTCGGCATCGGCGGTCGGCAAGGTGATCTGCAGCGCCGTGAACTTGCTGTAGCTGGTGGTCACCATCAGGAAGATCACGATCACCAGCAAGACATCGATGAACGGGATCAGGTTGATTTCCGGGTCTTCACGACCCTTGCCTTTACGAAAATTCATTTACGCGCACCATGTACAGTATCGACAAATTTTACCGCCTGCTGCTCCATATCCACCACGAAGCCATCCACCAGGGCACGGAAATGGCGATAGAAAATCAAGGCAGGCATGGCAATCGCCAGGCCGAATCCGGTGTTATACAGCGCCACCGAAATGCCGTGGCCCAGCTGCGCAGGATCGGCGCCGGCGCCGGTCGTCGCGCCAAAGATCTCGATCATGCCGACCACGGTGCCGAACAAGCCCATCAAGGGCGCCAGCGAGGCAATCGTACCCAATGTTGTCAGGAAGCGTTCGAGGTCATGCGCAGTCGCCTGGCCGGCCTCTTCGATCGATTCCTTCATCAGGTCGCGCGGCGCATCGACATTGCGCAGGCCGGCGGCCAGCACGCGCCCCAGCGGCGAATTGGTTTCCAGATTGTTCAGGACTTCGGTATTGATCTTGCCGTTGTGATAAACCCGTATCACTTCCTGCAACAGTTGCGGCGGCAGAATCCGCGCGCGGCGCAAATAAACGAGACGTTCGATAATCAATGCGGTGGCAATGATGGAGGCAATTAACAACAACCAGATCGGCCAGCCCGCAGCTTGAATAATGGCAAACAAAAGAAACTCCTTGGTGAGGTACGAATGCAGTAGAGCGTATTGACAAGACGGGGTCGCCTAGACAAATACAGACGATGGGTTCATCGGCATGGATGCAGAATGTAACTTGTTGAAGGCTTGCGGGCAAGCGCGACAAGCATTGCTGAGCAGAAATTTTTATCGCTGTGTTTTAGCTTGTGTTTCATGTTGATAAAACGCTGCCTGAAGTTTCACACACATTATGTGAACAAGATTGTGGACAAGTGCCTGGCTCGATAGTGAAGTCCATGATTTAAAAGGAATTTTTCTATCTGCCGCAAAAACAGGCAGTTGTCGCGAGCGCCGCACGCACAAAGTTCTCCACAGATTTTGGGGATAACTTTGTGCACAAGCACACTGGATTCACCTGAAGTCATTGATTGGAAACAGATTTTCACCAGTGTGAAGGAATGCTGCAAACATGCCTGAAACGGCGCTTTACGGATGAGAGACAGGATTTTCACCGCGATTCATGATCGTTTTGCCATGCCGGCCCCGGCGCATATCCACAAGCTGGGAGAAATCCGTAGTTACCCACAGAATATGTGGATAAGCTTGTGCGCAAGCGCACTGCATTCCGGACAAGCCTTTGATTTGTTTCGCTTTTCCATTACTGTGCAGCGGCTGTGCTTTACAATGTCAGCGTGCCTGCCATGCATTTTTCAGCGGGCAGGCGCAAGACAAGGTAATAATTCGAATCGAAGAAAGCCCGCATGAATTTTCCCAGCCCTCCCGACAACCGTGCCAGCGCACCGCAGGTATTGACGGTGTCCGCCCTGAACCAAGCCGTTGCGCGGATGCTGGAACGCAGTTTTCCGCTGGCCTGGGTTTCGGGCGAAATATCGAATTTCAAGAGCTACGCCTCCGGCCACTGGTATTTCACGTTGAAGGACGATGCGGCGCAAGTGCGCGGCGTCATGTTCAAGGGCCGCGCCCAGCATGCCGGCTTTACCCCGCGCGATGGCGACAAGGTGGAAGTGCGGGCGCTGGTGACCCTGTACGCAGCGCGCGGCGATTATCAGCTCAACGTCGAGGCGATCCGCCGTGCCGGCGTCGGCAACCTGTATGAAGCCTTCCTGCGCCTGAAAGAAAAGCTCAATGCCGAAGGCTTGTTCGACCCGGCCCGCAAACGGCCGCTGCCGGAATTTGCCAGAACCATCGGCATCGTCACCAGCCCGCAGGCGGCGGCGTTGCGCGATATCCTGACCGCGCTGGCGCGCCGTGCGCCGCATGTGCGCGTGATCCTGTACCCGACGCCGGTGCAAGGCGACGGCGCCGCGGAAAAGATCGCGCGTGCCATCAATACCGCGGCGGCGCGTGCCGAATGCGAGCTGTTGCTGGTGTGCCGCGGCGGCGGTAGCATCGAAGACTTGTGGTCGTTCAACGATGAAGCGGTAGCGCGCGCGATTGTCGCGGCGCCGATGCCGGTGATTTCCGGCGTCGGCCACGAGACCGATTTCACCATCGCCGACTTTGCTGCCGACCTGCGCGCCGCCACCCCGACCGCCGCCGCCGAGCTGGCGACCGTGCCGCGCGGCGACTGGCTGGCGACACTGGAAACGCGCGCCGACGACCTCACCCGCGCCTTGCGCCGCCAGTTGGGCGAAGCCAGCCAGACGCTGGACTGGCTGGGGCGCCGCCTGAGCAGTCCGGCCACCACCATTGCCCACGAACGCGTCAAGCTGCAAAGCCTGCACAGCCGGCTGCTGCACGCTACCCGGATCCCGTTGACGCAGTCGCGCTACGCCCTGCTCAACCTGCGTACCCGCCTGGCGGCACAGATTCCCGATACCACGGCGCCGCGCGGCGCACTGCAGGAACAGAGCCGCCGCCTAGGCAGTGCGCTGGCGGCAAAAAACAGGGATCGGCGGCAGGCGCTGGCGGCGCTCAATGCGCAACTCGAGCTGCTTAATCCGCAACGCACGCTGGAACGCGGCTACGCCATCGTGTCCGACGCCAAAGGACATGTGATCCGTACGCCGCAAGCTTTGCAGCCGCGCCATTTCGTCACGGTACAGCTGGCGGAAGGCAGCGCCAAGGTGGGAATAGACAGCGTGCAAGCCACACTCGATTGAGGAACGGTTTCCCGGATGTGGCGCAAGCCACATAGTGACTCGGATAAAAGGAGCAGGAAAGCGCAAGCTTGCTGCATGGAATAGCTAAGCGCTTTACAATAGCTCTTTCCTGGAAACTGTTCGTAAGATGTATAGGCAACAGCTTCTTTGCAATCCCAATAAAACTATAGGAAGGACGCACAACATGGCACACACTCTCCCGCCCCTGCCGTACGCTCTGGATGCATTAGCTCCACACATTTCCAAAGAGACTCTGGAATTTCACTATGGTAAGCATCACCAGACCTATGTGACCAACCTGAACAACCTGATCCCAGGCACAGAATTCGAAAACGCGTCCCTGGAAGACATCGTCAAGAAATCGTCCGGCGGCGTCTTCAACAACGCAGCGCAGATCTGGAACCACACTTTCTACTGGCACAGCCTGTCGCCAACCGGCGGCGGCGCACCAACCGGCGCATTGGCAGATGCGATCAACGCCAAGTGGGGTTCGTTCGACAACTTCAAGGCTGAACTGACCAAGACTGCGGTCGGCACCTTCGGTTCGGGCTGGGCCTGGCTGGTGAAGAATGCTGACGGTTCGCTCGGCCTGGTATCGACTTCCAACGCTGCGACGCCGCTGACTACCGACGCTAAGCCGCTGATTACCGTCGATGTCTGGGAACATGCCTACTACATCGACTACCGCAATGCCCGTCCAAAATACCTGGAAGCATTCTGGGCATTGGCGAATTGGGAATTTGCTTCGAAGAATTTCGCATAACAGGCAATCTGTGATGGCCGGCCAGGAATAAAGACCTGACCGGCATGCAAGAAAAAAGGGCGCTTACTTCACCGTAAGCGCCCTTTTTGCTTAACTGCCTCTCATCGCGCCTGCTGCCAGCTTGCCTCATAGGCATCCAGGGCTGAAGGCGGCAAATCGAAATGCGGCGGCGTCTCCGACATTTGTTCGGCCGGCGCGATGGCGCTGATTTCGCCATAGGAAGACGCCATCGCCTGCCGCCATTGATCCACTTCAGCTTGACTGAGATCGGCATATTGCAAGCCATCGGCAAGGCGCGGCAAGGACTGCAGCCAGCGCCCGGTCTGCGCCAGCGAAACCCGCACCCGCCAGCCGCCGCCTTCCGTGGCCCGCCGCTGCAGCGCAGTCATGGCGCAAAAAGCCGCCAGGTAACCGGTGGCATGATCGAGCGCCTGGCAGGGCAGCTTGCCTGGCTGCTCGCTGCCGGCGGCCTGCCCCTCTTCCCAGGCGATGCCGGTGGCCGACTGCACCAGGCTGTCGAAACCGCGCCGCCCGGCCCATGGGCCGGCATCGCCGTAGGCAGAAAGGCGCACCTCGACCAGTCCAGGCCGCAACGCCTGCAATGCTTCGCTGGAAAAGCCATGTGCCGCGAGTGCGCCCGGCCGATAAGCGTGCAGGAAAACATCGGCGCCGCGTATCAGTTCGCGCAGGCGCTGACGCCCCGCTTCGCTACGCAAATCCAGCTGGGCGGCACGCTTGCCGCGGCCGTTGTCGATCACCAGGGTCGGAATGTTGGGCAAGTGCGCGGCGCCGATCGCCAGCACTTCGGCGCCATGCTGCGCCAGGGTGCGGCCCGCCACCGGCGCCGCGATCACCCGCGACAGATCGAGCACGCGCACGCCGCTGAGCGGCCGTAACGGATCGCTGCGCGGTAGTTCGGGAGCGCTGGCGGCGACCCGTTCAATCTCGAACAAGGGTAGCGCGGCAATCGCCGCCGCCTGCGGATGCGCCAACCATTCATCGGGACTGCGCACCAGCGCTGCAACCATGCCTTCTTGCGCCAGGCGCGCGTCGAGTTCGCTGGCCTGCCAGCCGGCGATAGCGGCGGCCACGGCAGCGCGGTTGCCGGCACATTGCAGGACCCGCAGCACACCGTCGCGGTGATGCGGGAAATTGGTATGCAGCTGTACCCAGCGGCCATCACCGGCCTGATAGTAGCCGGCGATAGGGCTCCAGGGATCGGCCGGCGGCTTGCCGTCTATCAGCAAGTAGCGTTCACTGCGGAAGATGGCCAGCGCGTGGCGCTGGTCGAGCGAAACGGTTTGCAGGCGGCCGCCGCGCATACGCCAGAACTGCGCCGCCGCCAGCGCCTGCGCGCCGATGGTGGCAGAGGCCAGCGCGCCGACCTGGAATTGCGATGGCAGTTGCGCGGCCGGATGGCGAAAACTGAGCTGCTCCAGTGCTTCCGGAGCACCGCCTGCGAGCCGCCAGAGCTTGCCGGTCAGTTGCCCGGCCATGGTATCGGTTTGCATGATCGTCCTTATGAAAAGTAACGATTCAGTCTAGAATTTGGCTACCGGCCGCGTCAATCTTGATTGCGGCAATCCATACAAAGAAATTTCCCGATGAAGAAATTGCTTAGCGCAGCTGAAGCCGCCAGCCTGCTCGGCGTCAGTGCCGCTACATTGTATTCCTATGTCAGCCGCGGCATGCTCAGCTCGCTGCCGGGCACAAGCGAGCGCAGCAAGCTGTATCCGCGCGACCAGGTGCTGCGCCTGGCGGCAAGGCGCAAGGATGGCCGCCAGGCCGGCCACACCGTCGAGCAGGCGATCGACTGGGGCAAGCCGATCCTGGAATCGCGCATCACCCTGATCGAGCATGGCGTCATCCGCTACCGCGGTCACGACGCCATGAAGCTGGCGCACAGCGCCACGCTGGAACAGGTCGCGGCGATCTTGTGGGATAGCAGCGAGGATTGCTTCAACGGCGCCGCTCCTGCTATCGATCCGCAGCGCTGGTCAGCCATGCGCCAGCCGTTTGCCGGCTGCCCGCCGCTGCAACGCGCCGCCGCTTTGCTGGCGGCCGCCGCGCCGACTTTGCCGCAGTCCGAAGCCCTGGCAGATGGCGCGCAACTGATGCGCGTGCTGGCGGCGGCGCTGCTGGATGCCGATATCAGCACGGCGCCCTTGCATCAGCAATGCCGCGAAGCCTGGCGCCTCGGCGCAGAACGCGCGGATCTGCTGCGGGCGGCGCTGATCGCCTGCGCCGATCATGAATTGAATGTCTCAACCTTTACCGTGCGCTGCGTGGCCTCGACCGGCGCGCCGTTGCCGGCGGCCTTGCTGGCAGGCCTGTCGGCACTGTCCGGCCCGCGCCATGGCGGCGAATCGCTGCGCGTGTGGGCCATGATCGACGCCGCCATGGCCAGCGCTGACATGCCTGGCCTGCTGCGGCGACATTTGAGCGAGCCCGGTCTTGTCCTGGGCTATGGCAGCCGGCTGCCGGGTTTCGGCCATCCCTTGTATCCGGAGGGCGATCCGCGCGGCCGCATGCTGATCGAGATGCTGAAGGCGCAGGCAGGCAACACCGGCGTCGCCGCGCTGCTGGCAATCGCCGAGGCTGCCAGCGAGCTCACCGGACACGCGCCGAATATCGATTTTGCACTGGCCGCGATCGAGCATGCCTTCGGGCTGGTACGAGGCGCTTCCCAAACCCTGTTTGCACTGGGCCGCTGCGCCGGCTGGATCGCCCACGCCAATGAACAGGCGGCGAGCGGCCAGTTGATACGGCCGCGGGCGCGCTATGTGGGATCGTTTGATTTTCTTGATTATTGAAAACCGAATGAGCATGACTGAAGCGCAACCGATTTTCGTCGTGCACCTCCATGTAGCTAACTGGGGTCAGAGTGAACTTTCTGCGCGCTTTTTGCAGAAACTTCACTCTGCCCCCACTTAGCGGGCTATGAAGTACATGTCTCGTCGTTAGAAAAAAAATAAAACCATGAATGCACTCTGCCTTTCTTTGAATCCGTCATGTGGGGTCAGAGTAATTTACGACGATACTGCCGTCGTAAAAAAACTCTGACCCCACATGACTCTGACGGTGTAGTGCTATGTTTGTCAAATATTCCCAGGCTTGGCAATCGCCCGCCACAGCATCTTGAACAGCGCATTCGCCTGCAGCGCCAATGGCTCCGTCGCGCCGCGCATGGTGTGCATGTGCACCAGCCGCTCCAGGATGCCGATGAAATAGTCGAGCAAGATTTTTTCATCCACCTCATCCGTCAGGACGCCTTCTGCCCTGCCGTCGGTCAAAGTCTTCATCAAGACTTCCATCATTTCCGGCTGGCGGAAAGTGCGGTCGCGGCCCCATGCGCTGATCTGCAGCGAACTCATGATGAGCTGGCTGACCTTGGGATTGCGGTCGAAGAAATCCAGCACCACCCAGAACACCTTGCGCAGCTTGTCCTGGCAGCTTTCAATGCCCTGCAGGTGATCCAGCATGCGCGATGCGAGCGTCCCCAGCCAGGTTTCCAGGCAGGCAAACAGCAGCGCTTCCTTGCTGCCATAATATTTATAGATGGTCTGCAGGGAGACGTTGGCGGCGGCGGCGATTTCGCCAAAACTGACGCTATGAAATTCGCGCTGCGAGAACAGATCCAGCACGGCGCTTTCTATCCTTTGCCGTATCGCCGGCTTGAGCAAAGAGCGGTCGAGCACGATTCTCTGTTTTTCCTGGGCTAGTGTTTTTGCCATTTTCATCATATGTGTAATCAGAATTACGAATGCGTCCGCAGGCGTTTCTGCTATCCGCTTTAGAGTGCCTTACCAATTGACGCTAGTCAGCGCTTTCACTACAGTAGGTATTCAGCAAGAATCAGACGCATGCCAAGTGTAATTTTTATTACGAAAACATACAAGCCGGAGACGCTATGACTGAAGCTTATATTTTCGATTCCGTGCGCACACCGCGCGGCAAGGGCAAGAAGGATGGCAGCCTGCACCAGGTGACGCCGGTCAATCTGCTGGCGCAACTGCTGCACGCGCTGCAGCAGCGCAACCGGCTCGATACTTCCCAGGTAGACGACGTGGTGCTCGGCTGCGTCACCCCGGTCGGCGAACAGGGCGCCGACATCGCCCGCACTGCCGTGCTGTACGCCGGCTGGGACCAGTCGGTGGCGGGCGTGACGCAATCGCGCTTTTGCGCCTCCGGCCTGGAATCGGTCAACCTGGCGGCGATGAAGGTCATGTCCGGCCAGGAACAGCTGGTGGTGGCGGGCGGCGTCGAAAGCATGTCGCGCTGGGCCATGGGTTCCGACGGCGGCGCCTGGTTCATGGATCCGCGCGTCAACCAGAGCACCGGCTTTGCACCGCAAGGGATAGGCGCCGACCTGATCGCCACGCTGGAAAATTTCTCGCGCAGCGATGTCGACAACTTCGCCCTGCAATCGCAGAAAAAAGCGGCGCATGCGCGCGCCGAAGGTTATTTCAAAAAATCCGTGGTTCCGGTGACCGACCTCAACGGCCTGGTGGTGCTGGATCACGACGAATACATCCGCGCCCAGACCACCATCGAAAACCTGGCGGCCTTGAATCCGGCTTTCGAGCAGATCGGCCAGATGGGTTTCGATGCCACTGCGCTGCGTAAATACACCACGGTCGAGAAAATCAACCACGTACACCACGCCGGCAATTCTTCCGGCATCGTCGACGGCGCCGCGCTGGTGCTGGTCGGCAGCAAGGAGATGGGCCAGAAGCTGGGACTGACGCCACGCGCCCGGATTGTAGCGACCGCCGTCACCGGCTCCGAGCCGACCATCATGCTGACCGGTATCGCGCCGGCGGCGCGCAAAGCGCTGGCCAAGGCCAAGATGTCGGCCAAGGATATCGATCTGTTTGAAATCAATGAAGCGTTCGCCGCCGTGGTGATGCGCGCCATCCGCGACCTCGATATCGACCCGGCGCGCGTCAACGTCAATGGCGGCTCGATAGCCATGGGCCATCCGCTGGGCGCTACCGGCGCCATGATACTCGGCACCGCGCTCGACGAGCTGGAACGCAGCGGCAAGCGGACTGCGCTGATCTCGCTGTGCGTGGGCGGCGGCATGGGTATTGCAACCATTATTGAACGAGTTTAATTTATTGCGGGACAGAGTTTGGGAGCCACCGCAGCGTGGCGAATTACTCTGTCCCCAACTGACTAGATATCAACACTTCAGAGGTACAGATCATGAGTGTGAATTTTCAAAAAGACGGCGACAACATCGTCACCCTGACCCTGGACATGCCCGGCCGTTCGATGAATGTGCTGAACGAAGCGCTGACGGCGCCGTTCATGCAGGCGATTACCGCCATCGAAGCCGACGCCACCATTGCCGGCGTCATCATCACTTCCGGCAAGCCCGACTTCGTGGCCGGCGCCGATATCGAAAAGCTGTACCAGATCACCGACGCGCAAGCCGCCTTCGATCTGGTGCAGGAATTCAAGGGCTTCATGCGCCGCCTGGAACTGTGCGGCCGGCCCGTAGTGGCGGCGCTCAACGGTACCGCGCTGGGCGGCGGCCTGGAGCTGGCGCTGGCTTGCCATCACCGCATCGCCATCAACAATCCGAAAGCCAAGTTCGGCCTGCCGGAAGTCAAGCTCGGGCTGCTGCCGGGTGGCGGCGGCACCCAGCGCCTGCCGCGCATGATCGGCATCCAGAGCGCGCTGCAACTGATCCTGGAAGGCAAGGAGCTGCGTGCGGAAGAGGCGCTGCAGCAGGGCATCATCCAGGAACTGGCAGATGACAAGGAAGATCTGCTGGCCAAGGCCAAAGCCTGGTGCCTGGCCAACCCGAAGGCGAAGCAGCCCTGGGACGACAAGAAATTCCGCTGGCCCGGCGGCGATTCGCGCAGCCCGGGCAATGGCCAACTGTGGGCCATCGCGCCGTCGATGGCAAGCGCCAAGACTTTCGGCAACTATCCGGCCGCGACCAACATCATGAGCTGCGTGTTCGAAGGCGGGATTGTCGATTTCGATACCGCCTGCGAAATCGAGTCGCGCTATTTCGTCAGTTGCGCCTTGTCGCCGGTGGCCAAGAACATGATCGGCACGCTATGGTTCCAGCTCAACGCCATTAACAAGGGCAAGTCGCGACCGGAAGGTTTTGCCTCATCCAAGGTGAGCAAGGTCGGCATCCTCGGCGCCGGCATGATGGGCGCCGGGATTGCCTACGCATCGGCGAAGGCCGGCATGGCCGTGGTGCTGCTGGATAACAGTCTGGAGAATGCGGAAAACGGCAAGAGCTACTCGGCCAAGCTGCTGGATAAATCGATACGCCGCAAGCAGCAGACCGAAGCCGGCAAGAACGCCCTGCTGGCGCGCATCCAGCCGACCGTGGATTTCAATGACCTGGCGAGCTGCGACCTGATCATCGAAGCAGTGTTTGAAGACCGCGCCATCAAGGCCGACGTGACCCGCAAGACCGAAGCGCTGATCAGCGCCGACGCCGTCTTCGCTTCCAATACGTCGACCCTGCCGATCAGCGGCCTGGCGCAGGCCAGCGTGCGGCCTGCCAATTTCATCGGCTTGCACTTCTTTTCGCCGGTGGACAAGATGCCGCTGGTGGAAATCATCGTCGGCGAGCATACCAGCCCGCAAACCCTGGCGCGCGGTTTCGACTACGTGCAGCAGATCAAGAAGACGCCGATCGTGGTTAACGACTCGCGCGGCTTCTATACTTCGCGCGTGTTTGGCACTTATGTGATGGAAGGCTTGAAATTATTGATGGAAGGCCAGCATCCGCGCGCCATCGAAATGGCCGGCCTGCAAGCCGGCATGCCGGTCGGACCGCTGGCGGTGCACGATGAAGTCAGCCTGTCGCTGTCGCTGCACATATTGCAGCAGACGCGCAAGGACTTCGCCGAAGCCGGCAAGCCATTTGCAGGCCATCCGGCCGATGGCGGACTGGAAAAAATGGTGACGCAGCTGGACCGCAAGGGCAAGAAGGCCGGCAAGGGTTTTTACGACTATCCTGAAAATGAGAGCAAGCACCTGTGGCCAGGCTTGCAGCAAGCGTTCCCGCTGGCAGCTACCCAGCTGCCGCAAAAGGACTTGATCGAACGCATGATGTTCGTACAGGCCAACGAGGCGGCCAAATGCTATGAAGAGAAGGTCGTGCTGACGGTGGCCGACACCAACATCGGCAGTATTTTCGGCTGGGGCTTTGCGCCATTCCAGGGCGGTGCACTACAGTACATCAACGCTTACGGCGTCGCCAATTTCGTCCAGCGGGCGCGGCAGCTGGCGGAACAGTTCGGCAGTTACTTTGCACCGGCTGGTATCCTGGTGCAGATGGCGGAACAAGGCAAGCGCTTCGAATAGTCCGGATGCAGAAAACAGCCTGGGTGCATGCAATGCGCCCCAGGCCGGATCCGCTTAATCCGTTCAGGAAATCTTGCTGGCGTCGAACAAGGATGGAATGCGTTGCGCCAGCATCAGGTC
>Ga0210409_10001280_pt1 | contig 33657 bp, 24 predicted proteins | sample IncBWH17MmetaG_FD_161649 | JGI IMG/M metagenome (GOLD analysis project Ga0210409, IMG submission 161649) | Forest soil microbial communities from Barre Woods Harvard Forest LTER site, Petersham, Massachusetts, United States - Inc-BW-H-17-M | ecosystem: Environmental > Terrestrial > Soil >...
ACCCGGGAGATATAGCGCCAGAGGTTCCGCCGGTGCAGGCTACTCTGACTCGAATTGACTACGAAATGCATGTGAACGGAGATCTGGCTCGCGGCCACGTGAACCTCACCATCGATGTGCTGAAGGACGGGTGGGTCAGCGTCCCGATTCCATCGGGACTCTTGGTAAGCGAGGCGAGGCTCGACCACAAACTCGTATCCCTGGTCCCGGCAAAAGGTAAGACTGGTGGGCAGCTCAACGTAGTCCTCTCAAAATGAGGGCGTTCTGTTCTCTTGCTTGATGTCGCCATGCCGGTGGTCTCTGCGGCGGGCAATGAAACCATTACGCTCCCCTCTGCGGATTCAGGGGTCACGCGAGCCTCAGTAGAACTTCCCAGGGCCGGCATTGATGTGCAGGTTGGCGGTGGCCTGCTTTCCGAGAAATCGGAAGCGGGGGCGAATAGCAAGTGGGTTGCCTATGGCGAGGGAGATTCGCCTCTTACATTCACCTGGCGACAGAAAACGGAGGATCACCGAACAACTCAGCCTTTGCGATTGCGCGGATCGCTCACCGAATTGGTGAGCCTGGGCGAAGACTCAACGTCGATTTACGCCGAGGTCAGCCTCTCAGTCTTGCAGGGTGCGGCACACGAGGCCCGTCTGCAATTGCCCGAAAACGTGACCATCAACCAGGTACAAGGGGCGATGGTTTCGGATTGGCAGATTGTAAACGGGGAATTAGCCGTTACGTTCCTGGAGCCGGTTGAGCAGAGCGCGAAGTTCGTGATCAACGCAGAGTCTCGCCTGCCTCGAGATGGAGAGATTGGAGTGCCGGTACTGCGCCTGCGGAATGCAGAAAGGGAATCCGGTGGAGTGGCGATTGAGGTTCTGGGAGCAGGCGAAATCAAAGATCTCAAGACGAAAGGTCTTGAGGAGGCGGATGCCACCGATCTGGGTGAGACGATCGCGAGCCGTCAATCGCCTTCCCTGGCTGCGTTCCGGTTTCGCTCAGGCGATTCGGCGCAACCTCGGACGCTGGCGGTCAATGTTGCGCGCTACACGCAGCAGGCCGTGTTGATGGCAAATGTGGAAGAAGCTCGCTATCAGGTTCTGATGAGCCGAGAAGGGAAGACGCTCGTGCAGGCGCGTTACGCCATCCGGAACAATCAGCGGAATTTCGTCAAAATCTCCCTGCCGCAAGGGGGCGTCGTGTGGAGTGCTTCGGTTTCAGGAAAGCCCGCGCGGCCCGGCCAATCTCCTGACGGAAGCCTGCTCCTTCCTCTGGAAAAAGCACACGGTGGGGATGAAGCGTCCGCGTTCATCGTAGAAGTTTTCTACATGATGAAAGGAACACCTTGGGAAGAAAAAGGCAGAAGTCATCTCGCCCTGCCCGCGCTCGATTTGCCGGTCTCACGCACCGGGCTCCTTCTTTATTACCCGCCACTCTTTCGGGTCACGGCAGAACCTGGCTCATTTCGAACCGAAGCATACGCGGGGCCTACATCGCCGGCGTTTAACCCGCCGGTGCCAGCAGCGCCACGTGTGGGCCTCGTTTCTGGAGATGTGACGATCACGGGCATGAATAAGGAACTCAGAGAAAAAGAAGATGAGTCGACGCAGGCGCTCATCGACAAGTTCCAGGCGAAATCCAAGTCGGGACGAGTTACGGGCATTCTGCCGATAGGGGTTGATTTTCCCGCATATGGCCCGTCCACCTACCTGGTATCGGAACTCACCAGCGAAGGACAGTTTCCTGAAGCGAACCTCAATTACCAGAGAGACAAAAAGGCAGGTGCGCGATGAAAAGCTATTTCTGCGTAGTGGTGCTGATCCTTTCAACTCTTGCAATCGGCGAAGAACCCAAAGGCGGATTACCGCTGCCCGGTTCAGGGGATGTCACTCTGCCTCTCAGCGAATACAACAGACTGCTGGAGCTGGCCGGCAAGCCCACTAAAAAGCCGGAGCCGCCGCCACAGAATTTTTCCATCCAGTGCGCAGAACTGAAGTTCCGAGTGGCCGACCAATCGGTCATGGGGACAGTTCAACTCGAAGGCACTGTCTTCAAGAAAGGCGTCACCAAGATTCCGTTGATCAAAGCCATGACTACGCTCGATGCACGCCAAGCAGACAAGCCGTTGCCTTTGGAACAGGAGAACGGGATACAGACTGCTGTCTTGAGTGGTCCCGCGGATTTCTCAGTGACCTTGAGTGCGGGATTGCCACTGCGGATGGAAGCCGGACGCGCCTCGTTTACCCTGCCGGCACCGGCGGCGAGCAGTGCACAACTGCTCCTCGTGGTTCCCGGGGAGCATACCTCCGTCAGCTTGAGTCAAGGTCTCATCACAAGCCGAGCTTCAGCAGATGGCGCGACAACTGTTCAGGCAACGCTTGTGCCGGGCGAGCCCGTCACGATCTGGTGGGCCACCCGCGAGGCTGCCGTTCAGGCTGCACCGAAGGAGGTCCGTTTCCTTTCTGATATGAAAACCTTGCTTTCGGTGAGCGAGTCCGAGCTTCGGGTTGCGGCGTTGGCCGATATCAACGTAGTCCAGGGCGAGCCTATGGAATTTCAGGTCGTCGTTCCAACGGACTACGAAGTCACCGGCGTGACCGGTGCGTCGCTGGAATCGAGCGAAGTGCACGACGGCGTTCTTACGCTGAAGGTAGCCGCTCCGATTCAGCGCCATCAATTCCTGATTTCCCTGGAGCGCGCCATTAACGACTCGAAAGCGAGCGCGCCGTTCCTAAGCTTCAAGAATGCTCAAAGGGAGACCGGCGAAGCGCTGGTGGAGGGAACGGGAACGATGGAGCTCACCGCCACCGAGGGAGGCGGGCTTAAGCGAATGGACGTTAAAGAGACCAGCAGTTATCTGCGCGCGCTCTCTCGCTACTCGCCACAGGCAGCCTTTCGTTTTCATCGCCAGCCCAACGAGCAGCCGACGCTCGCGTTGCAATGGACTCGCTTCCCCGACACAAGCGTTTTGGCTGCGATCGCGGAGAGCGCGAGCGTGACGACACTTGTGACCTCAGAAGGCAAGACGCTCACAGAGGTCAAACTCACGATCAAGAACCAGGCGCAGCCATTCCTCAAAGTCGTCCTTCCAGCGGGCGCGAGCATTCTGTCGGCGGATGTGGCGGGAGAAAAAGTAAAGCCGGTGGAAGGTACAGACGGCAGCCGGGTCCCTTTGTTGCGGACTGGATTTCGACCGACTGGACTGTACGAGGTGTCGTTTGTGTTTATGCACTCGGGCGCGCCCTTTGCCAAGAAGGGTGGCTCTGAGCTTTCGTTGCCGAAGATGGATGTGCCCATCAACATGCTTCGTTGGGAGTTGTTTCTTCCGGATCGTTATCAGCTGAAAGATTTCGGCGGTGACGTCATCGCAGCAAACCTATTGCCGGAAACATCTCGTGGGGAAGGCTCTGCCAACGGAGGAGTACTTGAATTGGCTCCTGGAGTTGCGGCCCCCGCAGGAATAAGTCTCGACGCGCGCTTTCCTGGACAGATCGGTGGAGTCTTGGTTGACGCTTCGGGGGCGGCAGTCGCGGGAGTGCAGGTCTCTGTAACAAATACGGCAAGCGGCCTGACGATGAATGCGACGACCGATACCAGTGGTCGATGGGTCGTATCGAATTTCCCATCGGGCAGCGGCAAAATTCTGGTGAACGCCCATGGTTTTAAAACACTCGTTCAGCAGTTCAACTACGACGCGAGTCGACCTGCGGAATACATGAGTACGCTGAATGTTGCGGCCGCCACAGAAACGGTCGAGGTGAGTGCGCAAGCTGAAGCCGCACCGATCAACGGCCGCATGTACTCCAAGCTGGAGCAACTGGGAGAACGAAGCACGAATGTGGCCTCGGCCAACGTCATGAACTTGCAACGCCGTGTCGCCGGCGTGTTGCCAGTGGCGATCGAAGTTCCGCGTACCGGCACTTCGTTCGAGTTTGCGCGCGCTTTGGTTCTCGATGAAGAGACGAAGGTGACGTTCAGCTACAAGAGTCGATAGAGATCGATCTCGAGCACTCCGCTCCGCGACTCTATGGTCGCGTCGATGTCAATTCAGAGGACATCGCTGACTGCTGAAGTGTCTCTGTGTCTCGGCGAACATCAGGGGTCGGCATGCTGGTGCCGCGAATTAAGAGCAGTAGGAGCGTTGAGCGGGCCTGTAAATACTTCTTAACGGGAATAAAAAGGACATTAGTACTTTTTTTTCGTCAACTGTTGCGATTTGCAGCAATTTTGACCGTAACTCCTAGGCAGATTGGACCTTTGATCATGTACACCCTGCCCTTCTGGGATCTAGTGAGCCATTTCTTTCTCCGCGAGAATGATCCAGCTACTCCAAGCCCTTGCTCACGGGAAAGTTGGCAGTCCGGACAAGGCAAAAAGATTTCGAAAGACAACTCTCCCGCCGTACGAACGCGAGTGCGGCCACAGAAGGGAACACATGGGTCTCAGCTCGCGTTGGGATCGTCTCGCAGTCGCTTTCGTCATTCTTTCCATTGCGGCCATGACAGGCTGCCAGGGGCTTTCTGGGGGCAGCTCTAATAGCTCCAGTCCAAACGGAGCGGTGTCGGTCGGAAGCGCGAACATGGATTTCGGAACTGTGGTCGTGGGCGGCAGCAAGACCATGACCGACACGCTAACCAATGGTACAGCTTCCGCCGTCACAATTTCCTCGGCCGCCGCGTCCGACTCTCATTTTCGTATCGTTTCGCCTTCCTTCCCGATGATGGTCATGCCCGGGCAGAGTGCGACCCTTACGGTTTCGTTCACGCCGAACGCGGCTGGCAACCCGGCGGGGAAGCTCGCGCTCATGAGCAGTTCTCTCAAGAATGGAGAGATGGACGTCGCCCTCACAGGGAGTGCTGTGGATGCGGGGAAGCTCAGCGTCAATCCCGCGACGGTTACGTTCGGCAATGTCAGCGTTGGTCAGAGTCTGGCAAAGACGGCGACGTTGACGAATTCGGGGGACTCGAGCGTTACGGTGGCGCAGGCATCGGTTAGCAACGCAGCATTCAATTTCACTGGGCTGAATCTGCCCGTGACTCTCACCCCAGGCCAAAGTACGTCGTTCAACGTCGTATTTGCTCCGACCTCGGCCGGTCAGGTCTCGGGCAACATTTCGATGAACGGGCAGGCTTCTCTCAGTATCAGTTCTGCTGCCGGATCGAATAGCTCCTCAACGCCCGCGAATACAGCGGTGACCGTCTCAGGAAACGGCACGACGGCGGGACAGTTGGTGCTCAATCCGGCGAGCGTGAGCTTCGGCAATGTCACCGTCGGAGCGACTCAGAGTCAGAGCGTGACTCTTACCAACACAGGCGGCACTAGCGCGACAGTTTCGGCCGCGACTGCTTCCGGCTCTGGTTTCAGCATGACCGGTCCTGTTGTACCGATGACGCTATCGGCAGGCCAGAGCGTGGTCTTGACAGCGACTTTCAAGCCAGCTTCTGCAGGCGCCGCCGCTGGTTCCATTGTGGTTACCTCCAACGCTGCCAACTCGAGCCTGTCCGCTGCTCTTACGGGCACCGGTACGACTCCAGGAGCGCTGGGGGTTACTCCCACTACCCTAACTTTCGGAAACGTGCCCGTCGCTTCGAAGCAGAGTCAGAACGGCACGCTTACGAATACGGGCGGAGCGAGCATCACGGTCTCTCAAGCTACGGTGAATGGCACGGGGTACAGCGTGAGCGGCCTGAATCTACCCGTAACCTTGGCTGCCGGACAAACGGCTGGCTTCATGGTGACATTCTCTCCGCAAGCTGCAGGCAATTTTCCCGGCAGCGTCGCATTTTCAGGAAGCGTCCCGACTGCAACGATAACCCTGGCCGGATCAGGGCTGGCCTCAGGATCACTCGGAGCAAACCCGGCAAGTGTGAATTACGGGAATGTTCAGCTAGGGACGCCCCAAGCGCAAACCATTACTTTGACGAATGGTGGGGCCACCGCAGCTACGGTTTCATCGATTACACCGAGCGGAACGGGATTCACCTTGAGTGGTGTGACCGTGCCGCTGGCGCTGCAAGCAGGGCAGAGTGCCAGTTTCACGGCGACATTCACGCCCGCTGCCGCCGGCAACGTTTCCGGGAGCATTGCGGTTGCCAGCAACGCGTCCAATCCATCGCTGAGCATCCCTCTCGCCGGCACGGGCGTGACGCCGGGCACGCTCGCAGCCAATCCTGCCAGCATGAGCTTTGGCGCAGTGCAGGTCGGCGGCTCTCAGACCAAGTCCGAGATCATCACAAACTCCGGTGGATCCAGCCTCACCATCTCGAACATGTCGTTGACGGGTACAGGATTCGCCACCAGCGGACTGAATGTGCCGATGACGCTGAATGCCGGACAAAGCCTCACCTTCAGCATCACGTTTACCCCGCAGGCGGCTGGGTCTGTCACTGGCGGCCTGGCGTTCACGACGGCTGGGTCGAACTTCAGCATTGCACTGTCTGGCTCGGGATCAAGTCCAGGACAGCTCAGCGTAACGCCGCCAAGCGCGGCTTTTGGCAACGTTACGGTAGGGACAAGCTCGCACCAGACCGGCACAGTGAGCGCGAGTGGTGCGGGCGTCACCATCTCCGCCGCTGCATCGACCAATGCTGAATTCTCACTTACTGGACTGACGTTGCCCCTGACGCTGAACGCGGGGCAGAGCGCGAGCTTCACTGTTACTTTTAAACCGCAGGCCGGTGGTGCGACTTCGGGCAGCCTCTCATTCACGAGCAATGCCATCAACTCACCGGTCGCAGAAACGGCCACAGGAACAGGTATTGTGCCTACGCAACACACTGTGAGCCTGTCGTGGACGGCGAGCACCTCAACCATTGCTGGCTATAACGTTTATCGAGGGACTCAGACAGGTGGACCGTACGCCCAGATCGGTACTGGAAACGGCACTGCCACGACGTATACGGATAGTACGGTGCAGTCAGGACAAACGTACTTCTATGTCGTCACCTCGGTCGACAGCGCCGGCGTCGAAAGCGTGTTCTCGAACCAGGCGCAGGCGGTGGTACCGACTCCATAGTGAGGGTGCGAGACGATTCTGTTTTCGACGAGTGTTGGTTAGCCTCGCGCCCCAGACAAAAAGGCCAGCTGGAAATCGATCCAGTCTGGCCTTTTTTGTAAGTCTGCGAAGCGAGCGTTTGCTTAAGACATCAGTACAGCCGCGATTCGTTGCGCGGCTTTTCCATCCCAAAGCGGAGGAATTGCCCCTCTCTTTGATTTCTGATCGATGATTTTCTGGACCTCATCTTTCAGAGCAGTCATATCGTGGCCCACAAGCACGTTGGTTCCCAGGCTGACGGTGATCGGACGTTCCGTGTTCGCGCGCAGCGTAATGCACGGAACCTGTAAGAACGTTGTTTCTTCCTGAATGCCGCCGGAGTCAGTGATCACCACGCAGGCACGGCGCTGAAGGGCAAGAAACTCAATGTAAGGAAGCGGCTCGGTGAGATGAAGGCGAGAGATATTGATGCCAAAGGCCTGGATTCGCTGACGAGTCCGGGGGTGGATAGGGAAAACAACATCGAGTTTGTCACCGATCTCGACAAGCGATTGCAGAATATTTCGCAGGCTTTCGGGGTCGTCCACGTTCGAGGGGCGATGCAGTGTGACAAGGGCGTAACGGTCAGGAAAGCCGTTCGTTGATTGTTTCTCGGCAACCGGCAGTAACCGAACGAGCGAGTCGATCATGACATTTCCGACGCGGTGAATTTTTTCGCCGGGAATGCCTTCCCTGGCCAAATTCTGATCGGCGTCCTGCGATGGCGTGAATAGGAGGTCGGCCAATTGATCGGTGAGAAGCCGATTAATCTCTTCTGGCATGCTGCGATCAAACGACCGCAGGCCTGCTTCCACATGGCCGATCCGTATCGAAAGTTTCGAACAGACTAACGCTGCCGCAACCGTGGAATTTACATCGCCGTAGACCAGCACAATATCCGGTTTACGCTCCTGCAGGACCGGTTCGAATCGCGTCATGATGTCGGCGGTCTGGCGGGCGTGGCTTCCAGAGCCAACTTCAAGATTCACATCCGGAGCGGCCATTCCCAGCTGCGCGAAAAAAACATCAGACATGTTCGCGTCGTAGTGCTGGCCGGTGTGCACCAGACTCTGCTGAGCACCCCTTTCCTGCAGCGCCCGCACAACCGGCGCGACCTTCATCAAGTTAGGCCGAGCTCCCACTACATGGAGAATATGCATAGAGTCGCGAAGAGCGTCCTTCGCAGATCTCATGCTAACGGATGCCGCAGATTCGTGCGCTGTAGAACAGGTAATTTGTCGGGATCACCGCTGACGAGGGGGCCCTGGATGTCACTCGACAACGACGAGAGTCGCAGCCCAGATTCCAGCGGTTGCATGTCGTGTGTCGACCATCAATTGTTGTTAACGGATGCTTAATTCCGCAACTGCGCGGGCATCGCTCCGAGTCGCTTGCTGCCATCCAAAGCTTCTGGCAGCCAACTCAACAATGGATCGCCCAATCGCAATCGAAGCGGTGGCGGCGGGCGAGGGGACGTTATAGAGATGAAGCATGTTCCCGCTGTGCGCAAACTGAAAGTCATCCACCAATTGGCCTGAACGATTGACTGCCTGCGCCCGAACTCCCGAACCTCCTGGGACAAGGTCAGTCTCGCGGATCTCGGGTACCAGCCTTCGAAGGGCCCGAACGAACGAGCCCTTGCTGATCGCGCGATGGATTTCTCCTACACCACTTTGCCAGTACTTGAAGGCCATCCGCCAGAACCCGGGAAACGACAAAGATCCCAGCGTGTCTTCCAAGCTGAAGTCACCTCGCAGGTAACCCTCACGCTTCAAGGCCAGCACAGCGTTCGGACCCGCATCGACTCCGCCGTGAATTCGACGGGTGAAGTGTACTCCGAGGAACGGAAAACGGATCCGGCACCGGATAGATCAGTCCCCGAACCAGACCTTCGCTCTCGGCAATAAGGTCGAAGTATCCTCCACGGAAGGGAACGATTCTCACCTCCGGACGATCTCCAGCGAGTTGGCTTATGCGATCGCTCAACAGCCCGGCACAGTTGATAATGGACTTCGCCTTAAATGTCCCACACGTTGTTTCGACAACCGTTTCGCTGTTAACTCGGCGAAGGCCTATCACTCTTGCCGAGGTCTTTACGGTACCCCCTTGCGCCTGGATGAGTTCGACGTATTTCTGACATACAAGCGTGTAGTCGGTAATTCCAGTTCCGGGTACGTGCAGAGCGGCCACGCCTGCAGCGTGTGGCTCGATTTCTCGGAGTTGCTTGCGATTGAGCATGCGTAGACCGGGGACCCCATTGGCTAGCCCACGCCCAAGCAATTCGTTCAATCGAGGAAGCTCACCATCGACTGTCGCTACGATCACCTTGCCGCAGACTTTATAGGGGATCTTGTGAGTTCGACAGAATTCAACCATCTCTGTCGCACCCTTGACACAAGTGCGCGCTTTGATAGAGCCCGGTTTGTAGTACACCCCGGAGTGAATGACGCCGCTGTTGTGCCCGCTCTGGTGACGACCCACCTGCTCTTCCTTCTCGAGGACAACCAGCCGAAAGTGTTGGAATCGTCGCGTCGCCTCCATTGCAACCGACAAGCCAACAATCCCTCCGCCGATTACGACCACGTCGCAATGTTCGTCCAGACATAAAAGGCTTCCGATCCTCTCTAACGCTTCAATAGTCCTATTACGACGCTATTCAAGGTCCTGCCCGAGCGAGACTATCAGTGGGTTCTGCTTCATGGCTGGGCGGAACAGCATGGGCGTCAGACGCGGCTTCGATGTTGGAGCGCTTCGTAGGAGCTGTCGGGGAATCCACGACGCCTTCGGCGCACCGTCTCGGTTAGTTATCGGAATGGACCGGCAGTCTGACACCACCCACACTAATCTGCATCGACTCGAGACAATCTTCTGCCAGCGACGAAAGCGATGGCTGCTTTGGCACGTGGGGAGAGTTTGTTTCCGCGCCCCGGTGCGCGAGTGTGTACAAGACCAGCTCGACTCGATTCGAGACGCCCAGCTTCTCGTAGACCCGCAGCAGCGACTTCTTCACCGTGTTCTCTTTTATGCCGAGCTGGTGCGCGACTTCGCGGTTACCAATTCCTTCTGCGACTAGGTTGACGACCTGTTCTTCTCGCGGGCTTAGAAGGCCCTTTCCCTTGGCGTTGATGACGCGTGTTGGAGGAGAGGAGGTGAGCGCGTCGATGACGTAGCCCACCTGCTCGGTATTGGCCCAATACTGTCCCTGATGAACGGCCGCGATACAACGGCAAAGAGCTCGAAAGGGCTGGCTGGCACGGCAGAACAGTCCGCGAACTCCGGAACGCATCGCGTTCACTACAAGATTGCGATCATAACTGTCCAATAAGAGAATGAGGCCCGGGCGCGGATGGTTAGCGTGCAGGTTATGCAAAGTTTCAATTAGGTGACCATGATCGGCCGGGCCATCGCCCAGGAGCAAAATATCAGCTGGGGCCGATCGCAAAGCTTGCAGACAGTCGGAAAGGTTGCTTCCGCAGCAGATGATCTTCAGGCCAGGCTGTCGACGAAGAGCGTTACTCAGTAACTGAGACTGAGTTTGGTTGGAGTCGGCTACGAGAACACGGATAAGATCGCGACTCGCGCCAGAAGGGTCCTTCATACAGGTGAACCTCCTGAGCAGCAAGGCTCGGGGGTAGGGACAGGTGTATTGTAGGGAACAAAAGGACGCGCGAGCGACTAATTCTGCTAAGACTAGCCAGACCGATTCCCACATCGGGACACTGGCCCGTAGGAATCCACAGTTGCAGACGTCATGTACACGGGTAGTCAGACTGGTTCAGAGTTGCGCGGGCGGTCATCAGCGAGTGCAACCTGTTGAATAGTCGACGAATATGGTTTCGGAATCACCAGGTCTCTCAGAGTGTCTGCTCCGCGAGACGCTTCACAACCCTTGTCACTCTTTTGTGTATCCCCTAGGGCGCTCGCTACCCACCAAGAGTTCGGGTACGAATGCCTCCTGCTGTCCCCTCAACTAGCCGTGAGATTGTCCATTCGTGCCAAGGATATTGATCAGCCCTGCTTCCACGGGTCGTGATACGAGGTGCTCGGAAGCAGAAGACATTGCCGGATTTGGCGCGCCTGTTGGCATGCTCCGGTGTGTGAGTACGTACAGTACAAGCTCGACCCGGTTCGAGACGCCGACCTTGTTATAAATGCGAAGCAGAGATTTTTTGACAGTGTCTTCTTTGATACCGAGTTGCTCCGCGATTTCGCGATTACCAATCCCTTCCGCGACCAAGCTGACGACCTGGTCTTCCCGTGGTGTCAGCAGACCCTCACCCTTGGCATCGACTACCCGCCTCGGAGGGGCCGATTTCAGGGCTTCGATCAAGTAGCCGATCTGCTCATTATTCGCCCAAAACTGGCCCTGGTGAACGCGAGAGATGCACCTGCAGAGAGCTTCGAATGGCTGGGAAGCACGACAAAACAATCCACGAGCTCCGGCTCGCAGCGCCTCCACAACGAGATTACGATCATAGCTGTCCAAGAGAAGGATGAGACTGATGTGCGGATGGCTGGCGTGCAAGCCACGCAGTGTATCGATCAGATGGGTGTGATCGGCGGGACAGTCGCCGACGAGTACCACATCGACTTGGGTTGATCGTAAAGCTTGCAGGCAGTTGGAAAGCTCGCTGCGACAGCAAGTAATACTTAGGGTCCGTTGGCGGCGAAGCGCACTGCTGAGGAGCTGTGCCTGCGTCTGGTTGGAATCGGCCAAAAGGACACAGATGGAGGGGCGGCTGGGGTGAGAACGGGATTTCACGGTTCATCCTCCGAACAGCTAACTGGGGGAGGGGCCTGATCTTTTTCTAAGCACAGTACGCGCGGCAATAATTTTGCTTGCTCTCGGCCGCAATCTCGGCATCGATGTAAGAGAAGAAATGAGTCGCCCTTTGGCCGGGCAAGTCCGCGAACCACCAATCGAGCAAGTAGTATCGATACTTGACCCTTTGAACGACTGTTCAAAATACCGACAGTTTCGATCTTCATGAAAGTCGCGCAGCGTAACTCTGCACCCAAAGGGTCCGTAGTCACGATTGGCAGCGAGGATGACAAGATCGAGCATCTGGCATGTGGGAATTTCGAGGAACTCGCGGGAACTCGCGGACCTGGCAATGCGCAGGGGGGGACACGCTTCAGACCCTCAGTCAACAGTTGAGGAAGGGTTCGACTGTTTTCGCCGACAACAACGTGACTAAAGCCGTGGGGTTGAAGCTCTGGGGACAACATATTTTCCTGCGACCTATGATTCTCGAAGTAGTGACGCTCGCGAGATGGCACAACCCATCTTGACTCGGAATTACAAAAGGGGAAGGTATTTTGGGCCCAGGGCAATCTTTGCTACGACGAGGAGCGCCGAGAAGTGTTCCCGCTCCGAGGTATTGGTTGAAGCGCATTATCGCATAAGTCTCAGACCTATCAATGTTAAGAGTTGTAAAAACTTTCAGAAAATGGCGTGCTCTGCAGCATAACTTTTCAGATGGGCCGGCCGAACCTGCTTTCCTCAGCAAGGGTCATTGACACAGCCAGCGACCGCGGAGAATGCTGGCGACAGCGCCGTTCTTTTTACGGGCATGATTCAAGGACCCTGATCCGTTGCCAATCAACGCTTACGACCTGGAAGTCCTCACAAATTGAAATGTGACTCGGCCCCTCCGGGCGGATTTGCAAGTCCTTGCACCGTATGCATATCCGTCGCTCCTAGGGCTTTGCAGCAAGGCGACGTACCGCGCGCATAGATGCCGGGAGTCCACTTTCGGGGAGTAGGTACGTGCTTGTTTGGACATGCACTTTGTTGGTCTTGTCTCTATCCAGCAATCCGGATAGCTTGTGGCACACGTCGTTACGGGCCGAACCTTCGACCAGCGACAGTGCAAGTGTTGTTGATTGAAGAGACTTATGTGATGTTTGTCGTGGGGAAGCACACAGTAAGGAGAAACTATCCAGAGGAACGGCTTACCCGTGATATCAGACCCGCGTGGAGTGTTTGCACCGACCAGCGACCGATAGCTATTGGGAACCACGCTGAAAATGAGGTCGCTTTCCCCCGTCTTTGCAAAGAACCTTCTGGAACATTTTTGCGACCTCTCGGACATGCCGTTCTGAGAGACTCGGCTTCGCAGCCACAGCGGAGATAGGTCTCCGCATGCAGTTTCGACGGCCGATCTTCACAGGATTCGTCCGGAACGTTGGGAAAGATGGCGGCGGGCCGGCACGAAGCCGCGGGCAAAGAAAACAAGTCGAAAGTAAGCCGACTCGAGTTCGTTCTCTACTGGTCGTAAATATTTGGTTTCTTAGAGGCTTAGAAGGAAAATGGGGATCGAACTGAAGGGGCGAAGCTGTGTCCGAACAGTATAAACGCAACCCCACACGATCGATTTCCAACCCAGCTCGTTGGCAGAAGTCCAGAGGAACACAGCAACAACGCATCCCCTAGCGGGGAGTACCACTGAGCTCCGCATGTCCGCGGCAACGACTCACCAAATTAGCAATCGAGTGCTGCGTTCAAAATTAATGACAGCGAACGTCGCGAGCAGAACCCTGCTTCGCGACTACAGCAGTGTCCAGTCCAGCGAAAACAGCCCAAGTTGAGATCAGCAAGTCATTAACGAAGCACGCCCGGCGTTCCCTCGCACGACCTCCCCGGAAAGCGCTGCCGACTGCGAGTTGTCGGAATCTAGTCCCCGCCGGACGAATCGCTGCCCTTGAGTCTTCAAAGTGTACCGAACCACATTCCAAGATTGAATGTTGCGATTTGTGAGGAAACGTCGATGAAACGCCTCGGAAAATATTTGTTGCTCATGGCAGCTTTTTTCCCAATGTGGGTGAGTTCAAGCGCATTTGCAAGCTGCTCCAGTCCGAAAAACAGCATTGAAGCGGAAAACTGCCTGCCAGGGACACCCCAGAGCCAGTGGGATATCAGCGGTGCGGGTGACTCGACGATCCAGGGCTTTGCGACGTCCATCAGCGTGAACCAAGGGCAAACCGTGTCCTTCAAAATCAACACCAACGCCACCAGCTACAAGCTGGACATCTACCGCCTGGGTTACTACGGTGGGAATGGCGCGCGATTGATTACCACGGTGCAGCCCTCAGCGACACTGCCGCAGTCGCAGCCAACGTGCATCACGGATTCCGCAACAGCGTTGATGGATTGTGGAAACTGGGCGGTGTCGGCTTCGTGGGCAGTTCCTGCAAACGCTACTTCTGGTATTTATTTCGCCAAGGTCACCCGGACAGATAACGGGGGTGCCAGTCATATTCCTTTCATCGTTCGGAATGATTCCAGCACTTCCGACATTTTGTTCAAGACGTCTGACACGACGTGGCAGGCTTACAACGACTACGGTGGCGCAAACCTCTACACAGGAGGACCAGGTCCTCAAGGAGGGGCTTATAAGGTGAGCTATAACCGTCCCTTTCACACCAGAGTCTATGAGTTCTACTCCTGGATCTTCAATGCTGAATATCCGATGGTTCGCTTCCTCGAGGCCAATGCTTACGACGTTACCTACTTCAGTTCGCTGGACGCGGATATCAATGGCTCATTGATGTTGCAGCACAAGGCTGTGCTGTCCGTGGGGCACGACGAATATTGGTCTGGTAATGAACGCACAATGGTCGAAAACGCCCGAGCGGCCGGTGTGCATTGGGCATTCTTCAGCGGAAACGAGATCTTCTGGAAGACTCGCTGGGAGCCTAGCATCGACGGTTCCAGCACCGCGAATCGGACCCTGGTTTGTTATAAGGAAACTCATGCGAACAAGCCGACGGACCCCCTTGATCCGCCGACTTGGACCGGCACTTGGCGCGACCCGAGATTCAGTCCGCCTGCTGACGGCGGGCGTCCGGAGAACGGACTATCAGGCACGATCTTCATGGTGAACGGACCCGGCCCGGTGGAAGAGATCCAGGTTCCCCAGTCGGACGGCCAGATGCGCCTCTGGCGGAACACGGCGCCTGCCAGTCTGGCTGCTGGTCAAACGTACTCTACTAGCTTTAATGCCTTGGGATACGAGTGGGACATTGATGCGGACAATGGCTTCCGTCCCGCGGGCTTATTCGACCTTTCTACGGCAACCTACAACATCAGCGGCAATTTCCTACTGAACTACGGGTCAACCTACGGAAACGGCACTGCAACACACCACTTAACGACGTATCGCTACACCAATGGAAGCCATTCTGCACTCGTGTTCTCGACGGGAACGTCTCAATGGGCGTGGGGACTGGATGCGAACCATGACGGTGGGGCAACCACACCTGATAAAAACCTGCAACAGGCTACCGTAAATCTGTTCGCGGATATGGCGATTCAACCAGCTACGCTACTGGCTGGGCTTGTCCCGGCATCAGCATCTACGGATACCGTCCCACCTACTTCGACGATTACGACACCGACGTCCGGATCCAGTGTGCAAGCAGGAAGCTTGATCACGATCACGGGTACCGCGAGCGATGCGGGAGGCGGGGTCGTCGGCGGGGTTGAGGTCTCCACGGACGGAGGAAACACATGGCATCCTGCGACTGGTCACAATAGTTGGACGTACAACTGGACGCCAGCGACTAGTGGATCGGCGACGATCAAGAGCCGCGCGGTCGACGACAGCGGCAATCTCGAAAATCCAACGGCGGTCGTGACTGTGACCGTAGCGTCGCACCAATGCCCCTGCAGCATCTGGGGAAGCGGGGCGACACCGGGAACGATCGACAGCGCCGACCCGGGAAGCGTCGAACTTGGAGTGCGCTTTCGCGCAGACGTGAATGGCTTCATCACTGGGATACGGTTCTATAAAGCCTCTACGAACACCGGCACTCACATTGGGAACCTATGGAGTAATACTGGGACTCTGTTAGCGACCGCGACTTTTTCAGGAGAGTCCACCTCGGGTTGGCAGCAGGTCAACTTTACCTCGCCGGTGGCAGTCACGGCCAATACCACGTACGTCGCATCTTATTTCGACCCCAAAGGACACTACTCAGCAGACAACGGTTTCTTTGCGACCGCCGGTGTGGACAATGCACCGCTTCATGCCTTGGTCGACGGGCTCGACGGAGGGAATGGCGCTTACATCTACAGTGGCAGCAGTGCATTTCCAAATTCGACATACCAGTCCAGCAACTATTGGGTAGACGTCGTTTTCACCACCAACTCGGGAGGTAACACCACTCCTCCGACGGTGGTCTCAACCAACCCCGCAAATGGCGCAATCGGAGTAAATCCCGCGACAACAGTTACGGCCGTCTTCAGTGAAGCTATTGACCCAACCACGATAAACGGCAATACCTTTCAACTGCTTGGTCCAGGCCAATCCGGTTCCGAGACAAATACAGTTGTGCCAGCAACCGTTAGCTATACCGCGGCGACCCAAACCGCAACTCTGACGCCTACGTCGGCATTGGCTGCGTCGACTAGCTACACGGCTGAACTGGTTGGCGGCAGTACAGGGGTTAAGGATTTATCAGGGAATGCGCTGGCTGCTAACTTCACCTGGTCATTCACGACCGCTGGGCCGGGCACGTGTCCGTGCAACATTTGGAGCGCCTCGGCCGTACCTGCAGCTGTGGATGCTGGGGATCCGAGCGCCGTCGAGTTGGGGGTACGGTTCCGGTCTGACGTGGTCGGCAGTATTACAGGTATCCGCTTCTACAAGGCCTCCACGAATACAGGCACGCACATCGGCAATCTCTGGACGAACACCGGGACGTTGCTGGCAACCGCCACGTTCAGTGGAGAGTCTGCTTCCGGGTGGCAAACGGTCTCGTTCTCCACGCCAGTCACAATCTCTGCGAACACCACCTATGTCGCCTCGTACTTCACTCCGGCGGGTCATTACTCCGCCGATTCCAACTATTTTGCGGGAGCTGGTTTTGACAACGCTCCGCTGCACGCGCTGCAAACCGGAGTCGATGGCGCCAACGGTGTATACAACTACGGGAGCAGCACTGCATTCCCGGCATCCACATTCCAGGCGACGAACTATTGGGTCGACGTGGTATTCCTGCTCTCCAGTTCAACCACGCCACCGACCGTCACGTCAGTGACTCCGGCGAACAACAGCAGCGGAGTCGGTTTGGGTAGTCCGGTAACCGCAGCCTTTAGCGAGCCGATGACGGCTTCCTCGATCAACTCGAACACCTTTGTATTGCTGGATCCTTCGAACAACCCGATACCCGCGAACGTCACTTATAATGCTGCCACATCCACAGCGACGCTGACCCCGACTGTCGAACTCGCCGGTTTCACTGTTTACACGGCGACCGTGAAGAGCGGATCCAGCGGAGTCAAGGATTTCAACGGGAACCTTCTTGCGAACGACTTCACTTGGTCCTTTACGACGGGAGCCCCGCCGCCCAATTCTGGCCCGGGCGGTCCGATCCTCGTAATCTCCAGCGCACTGAACCCATTCAGCCGCTACTACGGCGAGATTCTTAGCGCAGAAGGGCTGAACGAGTACCTGGTCGCCGATATCTCGACGGTCACTCCAACCACTTTGGCAAGTTACGACCTCGCGATTCTGAGTGACATGTCGCTGACGAGCGCACAGGTCACTATGCTAACGAATTGGGTCGATGGCGGAGGCAGGCTGATAGCCATGCACCCGGACAAGCAATTGGCCGGACTGTTGGGATTAACGCCGAGTTCGTCGACCTTGGCAAATGCTTATCTGTCGGTACAGAACTCCACGGGACCGGGCACCGGTATTGTGGGGCAAACGATTCAATTTCACGGGTCAGCCGACTTGTACAATCTCAGTGGGGCCTCCAGTGTTGCCACGTTGTTTTCCAGTGCTTCCGCATCCACAACATCTCCAGCCGTAACGCTGGCGACCGCGGGAAGCGGACAAGCAGCGGCCTTCACCTACGACCTGGCCCGCTCGATCGTCTATACGCGACAGGGCAACCCTGCCTGGACGGGAGAAGCGCGTGATGGTCAGACCGGTCCCATCCGTCCGGATGATTTGTACTTCGGTGCGGCCAGTTTTGATCCCCAACCTGACTGGGTAGATTTGAGCAAGGTGTCCATTCCGCAGGCAGACGAGCAGCAACGCTTGCTGGCGAATCTGATCCTGCAGATGGATTCGGCAACCAAACCGTTACCGCGCTTCTGGTACTTCCCCAGCGGTTTCAAGGCTGTTGTGGTAATGACCGGCGACGATCATGGATCGTTCTACAGCGGCAGTGCGACGAGTAACCGCTTTAGCGATTTCTTGGCGGCGAGCCCGTCGGGTTGTTCGGTTCCGGACTGGAAATGCGTTCGAGCCACCTCCTACGTGTTCCCCCAGGCACTCGCAACGAACCCACTGACTGACTCTCAAGTGGCGTCTTATACCGCGCAGGGATTTGAGGTGAGTATTCACGTGGATTCAAATCCTACTTGCTCGAACTGGACAACCTCTCAGCTTGATGCACAATATACAAGCCTTCTCGCTTCGTTGGCGGCGCAGTTCCCGAGCCTCCCTGCACCTCAAACTCACCGCATGCATTGCATCGGCTGGAGTGATTTCGATTCGCAGCCACAAATGGAATTGAAACACGGTATACGCTTCGACACCTCTTACTATTACTGGCCACCGACCTGGGTGAATGACCAACCCGGGTTATTTACTGGCTCAGGCATGCCGATGCGTTTCACCGACCGGAACGGAAACATCATCGATGTGTACCAGGCGACCACCCAGATGACCGACGAGTCGGGGCAGTCGTATCCCCTCAATATTGACACGTTACTCGGGAACGCAGTTGGCGTGTCCGGCTACTATGGCGCGTTTGTCGTGCAAGCTCACGATGATCAAGGCAGTTATCCAGGAATCGCACCCGACGTCGTGACTTCTGCACAAGCAAACGGCGTTCCGATCGTGTCCTCGTTGCAGATGTTGACGTGGCTCGACGGCCGGAATAACTCTTCGTTTGGGTCATTGGGGTGGAGCGGAAACACTCTGAGCTTTAACATTACACAGGCTCCAGGGGCACGCAACTTGCAAGCCTTGCTGCCGACGAGCGGGCCGAGCGGGACTTTGAGCAGCATCACTCGGAGCGGCAGTCCCGTATCCTTCACGACGCAAGTCATCAAGGGCGTGAGCTACGGGATGTTCAATGCGACCTCCGGCTTCTATCAGGCAACCTATGGTGGAGGCGCGCCGGCCGTTGTTTTGAGTGCGGTCACGGTTAACCCTGCCAGCGTCGTTGGAGGCACCGGTTCAACCGGAACGGTAACGCTAAGCGGCTCAGCCGCAACGGGCGGAGCCGTGGTGACGCTCTCCAGCAGTAACACCTCGGCTGCGCAGGTCCCGGCAAGTGTAACAGTCAATGCAGGTGGATCCAGTGCCACGTTCAGCGTGACCACCAGTTCCGTGGCTAGCGCCACTCAGGTGACCATCCAGGGAACCTACGGGTCGACTCAGGGAACAACACTCACTGTCGTGCCGCAAGCCGCCACGATATCTTCTGTCACCTTGAATCCGGCCACCGTTATTGGAGGAGCCAGTTCCACGGGAACCGTTACTCTGAATGCCCCGGCACCTACCGGAGGCGCGATGGTGACCCTGTCCAGCGGCAACCCAGCGGCGACGCTACCAGCCAGTGTGACAGTCTCGGCGGGGAGCACGTCCGCCACCTTCACGATCACCACGGGCGGAGTCGCAAGCCAGACCACGGCGGTTATCACAGCAACCTACGGGGTGAGCGCGAATACAACGTTGACCATTAATCCTGCGGTAGCATCGACTGTGACACTGAACCCAACGTCGGTGTCGGGTGGGAGCAATTCGACCGGCACCGTTACGTTGAATGGAGTGGCCCCTGCAGGCGGTGCTGTCGTGACACTCTCGAGCAGTAACACGGGCGCAGCCCAGGTACCGGCAACTGTCACGATAGCGGCAGGCAGCACCTCAACCACATTTACTGTAACAACGAGCGTTGTCGCGGCGACCACGACATCGAGTATTAGCGCGACGTATGGCGTAACTGCGAGTGCGACGCTGACGGTAAATCAGGTCCTTCTGTCCACTTTGTCGCTCAACCCAGCAACCGTGGTGGGAGGGAACAATTCGACCGGCACAGTCACACTGAACGGTACAGCGCCAACCGGCGGAGCGGTAGTAACTCTCTCCAGTAGCAATACGGCCGCGGCCACGGTGGCGGCCAGTGTTACAGTCCCCGCCGGCAGCACGTCAACCACATTCCCTGTGATAACGCTAGGCGTTGCGGCGAATACTTCTTCCGTCGTTACTGCGACGTACGGTGTGGCAAAGGCAGCTACGTTGACCGTCAATGCGGCGGCCCTGTCGTCAGTAACTAGGACCCCAACGTCGGTGGTTGGCGGTAATAATTCGACTGGCACGGTCACGTTGAATGGCGCAGCACCACCAGCCGGTGCCGTAGTCGCGTTGTCCAGCAGCAATACAGCGGCTGCGCAGGTGCCTGCAAGCGTCACCATCACAGGAGGAGCTCGAAGTGCAACCTTCACCATCACAACCAGCGTGGTCACGAGTCAGACAACATCGACTATAACCGCTTCCTATGCTGGAGTGAACAGGACCACTATTCTCACAGTCACTGCAGCAGCTTTATCTTCGGTCACCAGAACGCCGAGTTCGGTGGTGGGCGGCAATAATGCAACCGGCACCGTAGCTTTGAATGGGGCAGCACCAGCCGGTGGAGCGGTGATAACGCTTGCCAGCAGTAACACAGCGGCCGCCCAGGTACCCGCGAGCATCACCATCGCAGGTGGAGCCCTAAGCGCAACTTTTACCATCACCACTAGTGGAGTCGCGAGCCAAACGACATCGACAATAACTGCCTCCTATGCTGGTGTGAACAGGACAACCAGCCTCACGGTCACTGTGGCTGCACTGAGTTCCCTGGTACTGAGCCCGAGTACAGTCACGGGTGGTACCTCTTCGACGGCTACCTTGACCCTGAACGGCGCCGCACCGCCGTCTGGGGCTTTTGTAACCACCGCTAGCAGCAACACAACTGCGGCTCAGGTGCCAGCGCAAGTGACCATTCCGCCGGGAAGCACGAGCATCACCTTTACGGTCACAACCAGTCCGGTGACGGCCAGCACAACATCACGAATCTCCGGTACTTATCGTGCGACGACCCGGAATGGCACCCTGACCGTGCAATAGTTCCAACCTTCCCCCAGTGTGTTGACCTATGTTCATTTGCAGTATGTCCGCAGATTGATTCTCATCCGCCAAGAAGAGCGGAGAACAATTCAGAGGAGAGATCATGTCAAAGCTGAGAGTATCCGTGGTGGGTTGTGGTTACTGGGGACAAAATTTATTGCGTAATTTCTGTGAGTTGGAGGAAGCCGAGGTCTTAATTGCTTGCGACGCCGATCCACGCTCTTTAGCTCGTTCTCGTCAGCGTTATCCAACTCTGGAGGTCACGCAAAATTACAAGGATGTACTGGCCGACCCACGGGTGGAAGCAGTAGTGCTGGCCACACCAGTGTCGACACACTATCCGTTTGCGCATCAGGCATTGCAGGCGGGCAAACACGTGTTGGTAGAGAAGCCCCTGGCACAGAGTGCGCGCCAGGTGCAGGATCTGATTCAGCTGGCAGATCGGACTGGGAAGACGCTCATGGTGGACCATACCTTCCTTTACACGGGCGCGGTCCGCCGCATGAAGAGCCTGGTGGATTCGGGTGAGATCGGCGACCTGCTCTACTTCGATTCGGTGCGAATCAGCCTGGGTCTTGTACAGAGCGACATCAACGTTCTGTGGGATCTGGGCCCGCATGACTTATCGATCATGGACCACCTGTGCAACCGCGAGCCGATCTCGATTTCGGCCACGGGGGTAAAGCACCTGGAAACTCCCTATCAGAACATTGCGTACGTGACAGTGCAGTTTGAGGACAATCTGATCGCGCACTTCCATCTGAACTGGCTGGCGCCCGTCAAGGTCCGCCGCACGCTGGTAGGAGGAAGCAAGAAGATGATCGTCTATGACGACATGGAAAACAGCGAGAAGGTGCGCGTCTACGACAAGGGGATCACGCAGAACCACGATCCAGAACGTCGTGCAAAGATGCTCACCGGGTATCGCAACGGCGACATGCTGGCTCCGAATCTTGAAAGCACAGAAGCGCTACGTCTCATGGCTCGTGAGTTCGCGGCGTCGATCGCGGAAAAGCGCGCTCCCTTGAGCGATGGGCCCGCTGGCCTGCGGATTGTGCGGCTGCTTGAGGCGGCCCAGGAGTCGATTGAACAGAATGGCCGCGTCGTACACCTCAAAGAAGTTCCACAGCGGCACCCAGTGGTTCCTACACTCCTCGGATTAGACACCCAGTATGCAGCAGGTTCCGATGCGTGAATTCTGCCGGATCGCTCCTGATGTCGAGCTGGGTGAGATTACGAATGACGTTCCCAAATTGGGACATCACTCCTGAGGAACCTCGAGCGGTACCCGACAGTAGACGTTGTCCCGAGCTTAGATACGGGAGCATCTTCGCGTCTCTGCCAACACTTGACATAGTGAGGAAACCGAACGAGGACCGCTTGGCACTCCATCAAAAAAAGGGACCGAATCGCTGCTCACAAAGGCTCAGTGTCCACTTTTGGAGCTAATTCGAGAGACCAAAAGACGACATTCCGGCAGTGTCCCTACCCCGTTCGACACTAAAGAAGCGGGGCAAGTTCCGGTGCAAATGCGTGTTTGAGCATGCACTTTGTTGGTCTTGTGACGATTTCACGATCTCGATAGTTTTGGGCAAGCACAATCAGAATAGGCCGAAACTTGGACCTTCGACAAAACAGACGGTATCGACTAAGAGCTTCCATTACGTTTTCCTGGGAGCAGTCGGATGGGAGCACTATGCGATGCGAAGGTCACACGCGGGATATCAGCTCGACCGGCGTGTACGTGCTAACCGGCGAGCGGTTACCGTCGGGCACCGCGGTGAAACTGGAAGTTACCCTTCCCTCCCTGCGCGGACGACATTCGGGTGCATGTTTGCGAACTCACGGGCATGTCGTTCGTTCCGAAGAGGTCGGATTCGCCGCCGCCGCGGAGATGAGTTTCCAGATGCAGCTTCCGGGACGCTCCTCGGACGAGTTATTAGTTGGGGGAAACGGCGCCAGCAAGCACGAGGCTGACGGCAAGGAAACAAAGGATAGGTTTGTTTTTTTTGTTTCGCGTCCTTATTCGGCATAAGTAGAAGTTGATTAAAGGCTTGGAAGGAAATGAACCTCGAACTGACGGGGCGAAGCTGTATCCGGGGCACAATGACGCAGCCAATCACAATTGATTCCGAACCAAACTCGCTGGCAGAAGATGCCGTCCCGAACGAGATGCTCTGGTATGCGGGTTACACGGCATCCCGACACGAAAAGCGGGTAGCAGAACATTTCGCACAAAGAGGCGTCGAACACTTTCTTCCTCTTTATGAAACCATCCACCGCTGGAACAACGGTCGGCATCGCGTCCAGTTGCCGCTTTTCCCCAGCTACATTTTTGTTCACATCGCATTGCGCGACCGGATGCGCGTGATCGAGGTACCCGGTTTTGTGCGGCTGGTTGGATTTAACAGCTTGCCATGTCCGTTGCCTGAGGTCGATATCAACCGGATGAAAGAAGCGTTGAACAAGGGGGTTGTCGCGGAGCCCTATCCGTACTTGACCGTGGGAACACGAGTGGAGGTCCGGAACGGGCCTTTGCAAGGAATGACCGGGATTCTGCTGCGCCGGCAAAACAAATGTCGGGTAGTGATTTCGGTTGATCTGATTATGCGTTCGATGGCAGTGGAGGTCGAAGCGGCTGATGTGGTGCCGGTGCGAAGGTCGGCCCTCAGCGCTTCACAAGATGCGGCGGGACGCAAGAGAGCTCTCCACGTCTAGTCTCGAGCTGCCAACAGGAGTGCTGTTATGAACAAGATTCTGCAAATCGCCGCCGTGGGCGTCGTCCTTTTGGCTTGCGCGCTGTTCGCCGCGACCCAAACCGACTCCAAATCTATAACCGAACTGACAGACGGAAAGGCTGTCACTACGAGCGAAAGAGCAAGCGGCGCTGCGCCGACAGTAGGTACTGCTGTCAGTGAGGAATTTGTCATCGGGAACGGAGACGTTCTGGCCATCAACGTCTGGAAAGAAACGGAAGTCTCGCACGTCGTTCCGGTGCGCTCCGATGGACGGATTTCTCTTCCGCTGGTGGGCGAGGTCCAGGCGGGCGGACGTACTCCAAAACAGCTGGAGAGCGATATCAGTGCAAAATTGAAAGACTACGTTTCAGAGCCGGAAGTGACCGTGATCGTGCAAGAGATCAGGAGCCAGAAATTCAATGTGCTCGGCATGGTGATGAAACCGGGTTCCTACGTGCTCACCAACCCGACGACAGTTCTTGACGCTATCGCGATGGCGGGCGGCTTCCGGGATTTCGCGAAGAAGAAAGATGTTTATGTGCTTCGCCGCACCGCGGACGGCACACAGGCACGGCTACCCTTCAACTACAAAGACGTCGTGAAAGGGCACAGTTCGGCGCAAAATGTGGCCCTGCAGTCGAACGACACTGTCGTCGTTCCGTGAGGTGGCTTGTGAGACCCCGCATCATCTTTATTACAGCCTGGGCAGTTCTCTTGGTGACTTTCGGCTGGGGGCAGGAAGGGCATACAGTCCCGGCCTCAGCTATTGGCCCGGCGCTGCCTTATACAGAAGTTCTGACTCCCCCGACGCCGGTGAACAGTGTGCAAATGCCGCTTTCCTTCTCGTCGGATGGCGAACGCAGCAATTTCCTCAGCGGCGGTCTCCAGCTGGGATCTGGATACAACGACAATGCCCTGGTAACACCCACTCACCATATCAGTAATGTGAGCATCTCGGTCGTCCCCAGGATTGAGATCCGCCAAAACCGCGAGCGCTGGAGTTTGGATTTCGCTTATAGCCCAGCTATCACGATCAATCAGAACCTGAGTGAAGAGAATCAATTTGCCCAGAGCCTCAGCTTTTCGTCCAACTACAGGCTTAGCCCGCACGTCGGCCTGCAACTGCGTGATAATTTCGCAGTAACCAACAACCTCTTCTCCGGCCTCTTCGGGAACACGCCCGGACCGGGCCCCCTGCAGCAGTCCAACTCATCAGTGATTACTCCTCTCGCAGATAGCACCAGTAATAACACCGGGCTTGGCCTTACGTATCAGTTCAGCGCCAACAGCCTGGTGGGCGTAAGCGGAAATTACTACTTCGTGAACTATGGGTCGGTGGCTGGCACGCCGGGAATAGCTGGATTTATCGATTCTCGCTCGGCGAGCGGAACTGGCTTCTACGCACATCGTTTCTCTAACCGGCACTGGCTGGGCGCAACGTACAATTTTCAACAGCTAATGTTTGATGTGGGTGGCCGGACTACCGTTCACCGTGCGCTAGGCTTTTACTCCTTGATTCTTGGCGAACATATGACTCTGTCCCTCTGGGCGGGGCCGCAATATTCCACCACTTTCGTAACCAATGTGCTCGTCGCCCAGCCTGACGCAGGTGGCGGCTTGGCATTGCCAGCGGAATGGTCTCCCACGGTCGGTGTGATGTACAGCTGGGAAGGCAGCCGCACGAGCCTTCACGCGGGTTACTCACGACTGATCACCGATGGGAGTGGCCTAGCCGAGGCTGTAACCTCGCAGCAGGCAGATGCCGAGTTCAGGCGAAGGCTGGCGGCGCGCTGGACAGCTACAGCGGGAGTGCTATATGCGAGGAACAATCCCTTGCATACGATTTCTGCAACCGCCCCTCTGCAATCCTTTCAGGGAAACGCAGGAATCGAATATCGACTCACGGACAACCTTGGAATGAATATTCTCTACGGACGACAGCAGCAGCAATACGAATACAGTCTGTTGCCAAGCGCGACCGCAAGCCAAAATCGCGTGTGGTTCTCGCTCTCTTACAATTTTGCCCGTCCATTGGGAAGGTAATCATGCCGGATGTTGCAGAAGATGCGTCGCTAGAAAAGACGGACTGGCGAAAAAACTGGCGGGTGTTGTGCCGTCGGCGCTGGTGGCTTGCCTTGCCTGCGTTTGGAATCTGGATGGCTGTTTGGGCTGTGGCGTGGTCTCTGCCAGCGATCTACCGCTCGGAAACCGTCATTCTCCTCGAGCAACAGAAGGTACCAGAGCAATACGTGGTGCCCAACATTTCCAATGACTTGCAGGATCAGTTGCAGAACTTGACCCAGCAGATCCTGGGCCGGGAGCGGTTGTTGGACATCATGCAGGAGTTCAATCTCTATCCAGCGTTGCGCGCACGAGTCACCGCCGACGAGATGGTCGAGCGGATGCGCAAGGATATCCAGGTTGAGTTGGTACAAGCCGCGAACCGAAGCGGCAACCTGAGTGCATTCAAGGTTGCCTACTTGTCCAAAAACCCGGCGCTGGCCCAGCAGGTCACGGACAAACTCACCTCTTTATTCATCGAGGAGAATCTGAAGACGCGGGAGGGGCGGTCGAGGCAGACCACCCAGTTCCTTGCCGACCAATTAGAGGAGGCTGGCCGCGGCCTCGCTGAACAAGAAGCGAAGGTGAAGGAATTCAAGAGCCAATATCTGGGCCAACTCCCAGAACAGGTGCAGAGTAATGTGCAGATTCTGGCCGGGCTGCAAACGCAACTCCAGCAGGAGACTGACCAGCTCGGAAGAGCCAAGCAACAAAACGTTTACCTGGACACACTGCGGACACAATGGCGCACGCTCGAAGCTAGCGCAGGGCCCGGCAACGTCGCAGGAGCGGTAGCGCCGCCTTCGTTCGACCAGGAACTGGCCCGGATGCGCGCTCAACTGGCCGATCTTCGTTCTCATTACACCGACCGGCATCCGGATGTGCGGAAACTCAAAGAGCAGATCGCAGAGATGGAGAAACTGAAGCGGCAGGCGGAAGCCAGAATTGCAGCGGCGCCCGCCAGCGGAGTGACAGACGAAACCCAGCATGCTAGCAGCCCTACAGAAATGGAAGTAGAGAGCCAGCTCAAAGCCAATAAGGTGGAGATCGAGAATCGCCAGCGGGCAATCCAAAACTTGCAGAAAGGGATTGGAGACTACCAGGCTCGGCTAAATATGACCCCGGTTCGCGAGCAGCAAATGTCAGAACTGACCCGCAAATACGATCAATCGCGGAAGAACTACGAGGAATTGCAGGCGAAGCTCGCCCAGTCGGGGATGGCGACCGAACTGGAGAAGCAAAGCCAAGGGGCCCAGTTCCGCGTCCTCGATCCCCCGAACCTACCTCAGAAGCCGTATTCTCCCAACCGGCTGAAGTTAAGCCTCATCGGCCTGGTGGCTGGGTTGTTGGCGGGTATGGTTGTCCTGGCGGGAACGGAGATTGTCGACGACCGAATCTATTCGAAGGAAGAACTCGCCAAGATCGTGTCGGCTCCGGTACTTTCCGAAATTCCTCCATTGACAACGGCCCCGGAGCAGAGCCAGCTTGTGCGAGCCGAGTGGCTGCAAAGGGGCGCGCTGAGCCTGATGGGTGTACTGATCGCAGCCGGCTTCGCTATGACCTATTTATTCGGGTGAGAGATGTATAAAGCATTCTACGGCCTAGCCCGGAATCCGTTCGAAATCTCACCGGATCCCTATTTCCTGTTCGCGACGGCGCGGCACAACGAGGCGCTGGCGTCGATCGTGCATGGAGTACTGCGGCACAAAGGATTCATCGTGGTGACGGGCGAAGTGGGGACCGGCAAGACCCTGCTGGTCCGATGCCTGCTTGAGCTTTTGCGCCGGCAAGGGATCCCGTCAGCCAACATATTCAATCCCCGTCTGTCGCCTCTAGAATTCTTGCGCTACATCGTGGGCGATTTGGGAATCAAGGTCTCCAATCAGGATAAGGGTTCTTTGCTGCTAGAGTTGAACAATTACCTGATCGCACGGTATCGAAAGAACACCACGACGGTCCTGATCGTGGACGAAGCACAGCATCTGGAGCCGGAACTTCTGGAAGAGATTCGCCTGCTGACCAACCTGGAAACGTCGCAGCAGAAGCTGCTGCAGATTGTGCTGGTCGGACAAACGGAACTCGATCAGAAGATGGACTCATCGGACTTGCGGCAACTGAAGCAGCGAATCGCGTTGCGGTGTCAATTGGAGCCACTGCAGGAAGAAGAAACCAAGAGCTATATCATTCGACGGTTGCAGCGAGCCGGCGCGAATTCGCACGCCACGACGATGTTCCCGGCAGAAACCATCGCCAGTATACATCGCTATTCCAGAGGCATTCCGAGATTGATCAATACGGTTTGTGAAAATGCGCTGATCGCGAGTTATGCGGGGAAGGCGCAATCGGTTCGTCCCGAACTGATCGATGAAGTAGCCAAGGATCTGCGCTTGAATGTCCTAAGCCGTCCAGCAATCGTGACGCCTGCGGTAACCGGTGGACAACGAGATATCGCAAAATCCCTGCTCCGGTTGTTGGAAGCTTTGGAGCAGTTTACGCGCAATAGTTCGGACCAGAAAACATCACCCGACTCAGGAGTCAAGATCGTATGAGCCGCGTCTACGAAGCACTCCGTCAGTCGGAATTAGACAACGGCGGGTCCCCCACCTTCTTGGATCCGGACACCTTTCTCGCGGCATCAGCGTCAGCGACGCCGCTGATCGAACAGCCGACCAGCGGAATGCCGTGGGATGAGATCAAGTCGCTGCTTGCGGCTGTCCGAGAAGAAAGCCGAGTTGTGACCTTGACCGAGGGCAACGGTCTGGGGGCGGAGAAATTCCGGTTGCTGCGCGCTCGCTTGCGCAGTCTACGCGAACGCCAACAGCTTCAGAAATTGGTGATCACCAGCGCGGTACCCAATGAAGGCAAGACCCTCGTGGCGATGAACCTGGCGATTTGCCTAGCCAAACATACGAACGAAAAGATCCTGTTGTTGGAAGGGGACCTCAGAAAGCCCATGCTGGGCGAGCACCTTGGCATCAAAGCCCTGCCCGGCATCGGGGAGTGGTGGGTCTCCGCCGAAGAACGGGTCAGCAAGTTCATCTATCGTTTCGACGATCTGCAGCTCTGGATTCTTCCAGCCGGGTCGGCCCCCGAAAACCCGGTCAACATACTCCAGTCGGCACGCTTTCTCGACCTTTATAAGCAATTGAGCACGTGCTTCGACTGGATCATCATTGACGCGCCACCCCTGCTGCCCATGGCGGACGTAAGTTTCTGGTCGCGGCTGGCGGACGGATTGTTGCTCGTGGTTCGAGAGGGGCACACCCCGAAGGCCATTCTGCAAAAGGGATTGGAGACGCTCGACAACCCCAAGGTGATCGGAGTTGTGCTGAACGACTCCCACCAGGTGGAGAGCGGCTATTACCACCATTACTACTACGGAAAGAAGAAACACCCCGCTTAGATAGAATTCATCCGACATTAGTCGGCAGCAGACGGCTCCGGCGGATCGGTTTTGCAGACATCGAGCCAGCCTTCTAGTTCCACCAATGATCTCAATAAGAAATTTTCGTTGCAGCATTCCTAATTCCCAACTTATACGTGTGTCCAGAGTTAGAGGACGTCATGAAATGTATTCGAGTTCCACGGTGTGTGGACCTAATGGTTTATTCCATCCTATGGGGGCCGTCAGCTTTCGCTCAGGGCAACCCAGAGCAGGCACGCCATCCACAAGCGGTGCGATCGTATCTCTGACCAGTGGTAATACGTCAGTTGCCCAGGTGCCTTCGACCGTCACCGTACCTGCCGGTGCTCGTAGCGGGACTTTCACAGTCACCACCGGGCCAGAGCACGGAACCTATTCAATCCGCGGGACTTATCTCGCAGGGGGCGCGAAGCGCCACCCTGACCGTGCAATGACCGTTAAAGGCCTCCCCCAGAAGGTAAATCGGCTTTTTTCGCAATATGTCCAGAGATTGAGCCCATTCGCCTAAAAGACGAGGGTATCGAGAGGAGACGATGTCAAACCTAAGAGTAGCTGTGGTGGGTTGTGGTTATTGGGGGCAAAATTTATTGCGCAATTTTTGTGAGTTGGAAGAGGCGGAGGTCTTAATTGCTTGCGACGCCGATCCGCGTTCTTTGACTCGTTCTTGTCGACTCTATCCAACCCTGGAAGTGTCGCGAAACTACAAGGACGTTTTGGCCGACCCGAGGGTGGAAGCAGTAGTATTGGCGACACCAGTGTCGACGCACTATCCGTTTGCATATCAGGCATTGCAGGCCGGAAAACATGTGCTGGTAGAGAAACCGCTAGCACAGAGTTCGCGTCAAGTACAGGACCTGATCCAGCTGGCGGAGCGCATGGGGAAGACCCTCATGGTGGATCACACCTTCCTCTACACCGGGGCGGTGCGCCGCATGAAGGCGTTGGTGGACTCGGGCGAGATCGGCGATTTGCTCTATTTCGATTCGATACGTATCAGTCTGGGGTTGGTGCAGAGCGACATCAACGTCTTGTGGGATCTCGGCCCGCATGATTTTTCGATCATGGATTACCTGTGCAAACGTGAGCCCGTCTCGATCTCGGCCACAGGCGTAAAGCACCTTGAGACCCCGTATCAGGATATCGCCTATGTGACCGTTCAGTTCGAGGGCAACCTGATCGCGCACTTCCATCTGAACTGGCTGTCCCCTGTGAAGGTTCGTCGCACGCTGGTGGGCGGCAGTAAGAAGATGATCGTTTACGACGATATGGAGAATAGCGAGAAGATCCGGGTATACGACAAAGGGATTACGCAGAATCACGATCCTGAGCGCCGCGAACGCATGCTGACGGGTTATCGCAATGGTGACATGCTGGCCCCGAACCTCGAAAGCACAGAAGCCCTCCGGCTCATGGCGCGTGAGTTTGTGAAGTCGATTGCAGAGAAACGGGCTCCGCTGACTGATGGGCACGCAGGATTACGGATTGTTCGCCTACTTGAGGCGGCTCAGGAGTCGATGGAAGCGAACGGCAAGGTCATATATCTGAAGGATCCGACTCCACGCCGGCCACTGGTCTCCGTTCTTGGCGAGCTGGAAATCAAATACGCGGGAGGGGCTCATGCCGGAGTTCTGTCGAATCGCTCCTAACGTCAAGCTGGGCAAGAACGTCAGCATCTATGGCTTCGTGAATCTCTACGGGTGCTCTATCGGAGACAACAGCCGGGTCGGAGCCTTCGTGGAGATTCAAAAGAATGCTTGGATCGGCAGGAACGTAAAAGTCTCCAGCCATACGTTTATCTGCGAAGGCGTAACCATTGAAGATGACGTTTTTGTGGGACACAACGTCTCGTTCATCAACGATAAATACCCCCAGGCGACGAACGAAGGCGGGGCACCTCAGTCGGAAGCGGACTGGCATGTGGTCAAGACGCTGGTGAGACGTGGAGCATCGATCGGTACCAGTGCGACGATTCTTTGCGGTATTACGATCGGAGAGAATGCGGTGGTCGGCGCCGGCAGCGTGGTTACTCACGATGTCCCCGACAATGCGATCGTGGCCGGGAACCCAGCGCGGCTGATGAGAAAGCCAGTTCTGGTCTCGGCAGCGGACTAACTGTTCGCCTTACAACCCTCCCCCTTCTTTACCTCGTAGTTCGATTTCAGTACCAGCTTGAATCCCCTCGGAGTTTCAATCATGTCCAATCTCGAAACCAGCGGCGAAGTGTTGATTCGCGAGGTGGCGGCGACTTTCGGTCGTCGGGAGATCCGCCAGGATCCGGCATGGGAGCGCGACTTTGCCAATTGGCTTCGCGAATCCAATAGTCGGGACGAATTGCACTCACTCTTCGGGCGGTTTCGCATGGGCGAAAGCAGCTTTGACGCCTTTATGCGACGCGTCCTGCTGCGGGCGATGTGCCGCGCGGCTGGTCACGATTTGCAGGTCGGTGTGGGTGTCGTTCTAAAACATCCCGAATCGATGGAATTTGGGGACTGTGTCTTCATCGGGTCGCAGGCGATGATCCAGGGCCGATTCGAGGGGAACTGCCGAATTGGCAATCACGTCTGGATCGGCCCTCAGGCTTACTTCGATGCAAGGCAATTGACTCTCGAAGATTATGTGGGCTGGGGACCTGGAGCAAAAGTTCTTGGTTCAGCGCATACTGGCGCGCCAATTGAAGATCCGATCATCACGACCGATCTCGTGATCCAGCCAGTGGTCGTGGAAACCGGCGCGGACATTGGGATGAATGCTTCGATACTTCCGGGAGTGCGCATTGGTGCTCACGCGATCGTGGGTGCGGGTGCGGTGGTAACCCATGATGTGCCCGAATATGCCATCGCGGCGGGAGTCCCAGCACGGGTGCTTCGTTCGCGACGGAAGAAATAGCTCTCTAAGAGACAACTAAAGCGGGACGACAGTAGGAAGAGGGAAATGTTCGGAACCATGAATAAGGTCAGAGTCGCTATCGTCGGTTGCGGTTACTGGGGGCAGAACCTGATCCGCAATTTTGTGGAGTCATCGGACGTTGAAGTCGCTGCTGTCTGCGACTTCAACCTGAATGCGCTCGCGCGCACGAAGCGCCGCTACCCCACCGTTGAGTTGAAACAGGACTTCCAACAGGTCTTGTCCGACTCGCATATTCAGGCCGTTGTGATCGCGACCCCCGCCTCAACGCACTACCCGTTCGCCCTCCAAGCGCTTCGGGCCGGCAAGCACGTGCTGGTGGAGAAGCCGCTGGCGACCAGCACGCAGCAGGTTCTCGACTTGATGGAGCTCGCGGACAAGAACAATCGCACCCTGATGGTCGATCACACGTTTATCTACGCAGGAGCCGTTCGCCACATGAGGTCGATGATCGACGCAAGAGAGATCGGTGAGCTTCTTTACTTCGACTCGGTCAGGATCAGCCTTGGGATAGTGCAGAACGATATCAACGTTATTTGGGACCTGGCGTCGCATGATTTTTCCATCATGGATTACCTGTGTTCGGAGGACCCGGTTGCAGTCTCGGCGATTGGCGCGAAGCATCTGGGCTGCGCGTTTGAAAATATCGCGTATGTGACTGCTCATTTTGAGAGCAAGATGATTGCGCATTTTCACCTGAACTGGCTGGCGCCGGTCAAGGTACGCAAAACCCTAGTTGGTGGTACAAAAAAGATGATTGTGTACGACGACATGGAGACCGCAGAAAAGGTACGCGTCTATGACAAGGGGATCACCGTAAATCACGATCCAGAACATCGGGAGCGAGTGCTAGCAGGATATCGAAATGGCGATGTCGTCGCTCCAAATCTTGATACCGTCGAGGCCTTGCGTCTAATGACCCGTGATTTCATCGACTCAATTATGCAAAAGCGCCTGCCGATCAGTGACGGCTACGCGGGCTATCGTGTCGTTCGCCTGCTCGAAGCTGCACAGCAGTCCATGGAATTGAATGGGCAACCGATCGAACTGACGAACGCTATCAGCCCACGTAGAAAAGTGGATTCCGCCCTCGCGGTTGTTGCATAGGTTGAGGAAGCACTCCGGCACCGACCAGTAGCGAGGACACTCGTTGTCGCACTCCATCTCGGAGGACTAATGAATCGAATTACTGGTACACGTTGCCTAGTGACCGGCGGCGCTGGCTTCATCGGCAGTACCATCGTTGACCAGTTAATGGACGCTGGAGCAGGCGAAGTCATTGTTCTGGATAATTTTGTTCGTGGCACGTGGAGCAATCTTGCCTCGGCTCAGGACCGCGGGGGCGTCAAGGTAATCAAGGGCGACATTTGCGATGCT
>Ga0210409_10001281_pt1 | contig 33630 bp, 26 predicted proteins | sample IncBWH17MmetaG_FD_161649 | JGI IMG/M metagenome (GOLD analysis project Ga0210409, IMG submission 161649) | Forest soil microbial communities from Barre Woods Harvard Forest LTER site, Petersham, Massachusetts, United States - Inc-BW-H-17-M | ecosystem: Environmental > Terrestrial > Soil >...
CTCTTTCATTTTCCCGTTCGCGAAGCCAATTGGGTGGGCGCCATTATTATTCTCGTTACTTCGATCCTGGCATTCGCCGGCCTGGGAATTATTTCGACCAGCTATCTCCTGCTGTTCAAGCGCGGCAACCCCGCCCGATGGCTGATTGTGGGAGCCTCAAGCTTGCTTGGCGGCATTATGTATCCGGTGTCGGTTTTGCCGGTGCCGCTGCAGTGGCTGGCGCGACTGATTCCAGTGACGTACTCACTCGAAGGCATGCGGCAAGCGCTGCTGGCGGGCGCCAGCTTTGCGCAACTCTGGCCATCGGTTCGCGCGCTGCTCTTGTTCGCCCTGGTTTTGCTTCCGCTCTCCGGCATAATCTTTGCCTGGGCATTGCGCCAGACCAAGATCACAGGCACGCTCACCCATTTGTAGACTTCCCATTGAGTTCGGAACGGCGCTCAATCGCTTTTCGGCCGCACCGGCAGACCCGCCCAAACGTTCACCAGGCCCAGCGTCTCGCGCACCACGGAAAAAATGTCACGCGTATTCCGCCACCAGTGGCTGATGTCAAAGGGATCGTCGTGGGCGGCGTGCACGAGCGCGGCGGGATTGTCACCGACCAGCTTCTCCCACAGAGCTTTGACCCGTCGCGTGTGTTGCGGCGAAGTGACGATGATGATTTTGGTCTTCCCCGTTCGCCGCATCTCTCGAGCCGCTTCTTCCACTTCCTGCTCCGTGTCCACCACGAATTCCGGAAGAATGTGAACCGCTGTCTCCGGAACGCCGTCATAAACCAGAATCTCGCGGTTTATATTCCTCTTCACCGATCAAGTGAACTCTGTGCTCTTCGAGTTTGCCGCCAGGCCTCTCCGGACGGCTCACCCACACTTCGGGTGCGTAACCCATCGCAAAAACCTTGCCAGCTTCTTCGGCGCGGTAGGGAAGTCCACCGCTCAAAACAAAAATCACATCGGCGTGTGAAAGAGGAACTTCATGAACCAGCCATCGGCCCGCATGGCGAAATCCCGCGAGTGCAGCGACAACGATAACGACAAAGATCAGCAGGATGACCGCAGAGTTCCGCCTGAGCCTCGTAATTCGGGTGTGCGTATCCAGTTCTCGATTTGTAGACGGTGTGGGCTGCATCTTCTTTAATGTTTCCTGACGGGAAGATATTTCTTCTCGATCGACGCGATCACCACATAGTTCGGATCCACCATTTCATTAAGATGAATCTTACCCACCTCGGATAGCAGTTCGTAGGCGTCAAGCTCCGAAAGGCCATAGTCGTTGTGGATCCAGGCAACCAACTCACTGAATGCGATGCGCACACAATCATCCAACGGACGATACGCGCCCAGAGCCATGATCGCCTGATCATTTTCAAAGCGGGGCCAGTTGATTTGCTGTCCCTTTATGAGGTTGACCTGCAGGCGGGCGTGCAGCGGGACTTCAATCGCGGTTCCTGCGACCTCGCCGTCGCCCATAGCCGCGTGGCCATCGCCCATGTACAGCAGTGCTCCGCTGACGTTTACGGGAAGATAGAGTATGTTGCCGGCACTGGCCTCGGGAGAATCCATGTTGCCGCCGAATTCCGCCGGGACAATCGAGCTACGAGCCTCTCCATTCGCAGGAGCTACACCGATGCACCCGAAGAAAGGATGCAAGGGAATCTTGACCGAAAAATCCGAATCCAGCGCCTTAAATGTCGCAGTATTGTCCACATGGTTGATGGGGTAAAACCAGATCTTTTCGGGCAGGGGGGGATGCAGCATGGGCGTGTAGTTGGTCGCGTTCAATGCCCCAAAGCCGGGCGCAAGGGCTCCCACGCCGTTGTCGCCGTCAACCTGCAGATCAAGGATCTTCACTGCCAGGGTGTCCCCTGGCTGTGCGCCTTCGACGTAAAACGGCCCGGTCAGCGGATTGTCGCCTTTGGCCATGCTCAAAGTGTCTCCCGGCTTTTTGAGTGCGTTGCCGAAACAGTCGAGTGTGTTCGTATCGAGAATCTCGCCGGGCTTCAGACGCGCCACCGGGTCAGCCACACCGTAAACGTACTTCACGTCGTTTATACCGGCGTGGTATTTCACTACGTTTCCGGTTTGGCCGAAGGCTGTAGTTGCCAGTACTGCGACTACTGACAGCAATCGAGCGGGATGTTTGTCCATGAAATAGCGCCTTTCAACTCTCGTACGAGGAGTCATCATGAGCTTGCGAATCTGGCTTGAACGAATTTTTATTTTCCCGGCAATTGTACGATGCGCCCGGATCCGTCGAGACTAAAGTCTCTCAGGATGACTCCGTGGTTTGGAATCTTCTTGAAGGCCGCCGATTCATCTTTCCTTAAAATTGACGAACTTGCTCCGCAAAATGTAGATTGCGAGTTTCTCATCAGACCCTTCAAATCCTGAAAGCGGGGAATCATGTCTAGGTTTTCGCGGCGGGAGTTGCTTTACGGTTTCAGCGGGCTCACTCTCTTGCCCTTTCTGCGGGCGCAAGAACCCGACCTGGTGTTGTACAACGCCAATATCTGGACCGTCGATGATAAGCAGCCGCGCGCCCAGGCAGTGGCGATCGTTGGTGGCCGATTCGCCGCAGTGGGATCAAATCAGGAAATTCTGCAGCTGGCGACCGGTCGCAGCCGCAAGTTAGACCTCGCAGGCAGGGCGGTGCTGCCCGGCTTCATCGATGCCCATGCGCACCCCGCCACTTCGGGACGGGAGCATCTGAGGATGGTGGCGTGCGATCTACCCTCGATCTCTCAAGTCGTGGCCGCGTTGCGAGAGCGTTCCGACAAAACTCCTTCCGGAGAATGGGTGCTGGGCTTTCTCTACGACGACAGTAAGACGGAGCATCCCATTACTCGCGAAGAGTTGGACGGGGCCACGCCAAATCATCCGGCGATTGTTTTTCACCGCGGCGGCCATATCGCTTTCGCGAACTCGCTCGCCCTGAAGACCGCAGGCGTGGACGAACGGACTCCCGACCCGGATGGCGGCCTGTTCGAACATAGTCCGTCCGGAGCTCTAACCGGCCGCATTGCGGATAAAGCGGTTGACGCCGTCAGGAAGGCGATTCCGGCGCAGGGAACACCGAACGAAGGTCGCGATGCGGTCAAGCTCATCAGCAAAATGATGGCCCGCAAAGGCATCACTTCAGTTGGCGATGCCGACGCCAGCCCGGAAGATTTGCGGGCCTATCAGGATGCAAGCGCGGCAGGCGAGCTGTCCGTCCGGGTCTACAGCATTATGTCGGTCGGATGTCTGGATCGCATGCTGGCTGCAGGAGTTCGTACCGGATTCGGCGACGAGTGGGTTCGTGTGGGCGGTGTGAAGATGTATGCGGACGGCTCAATCTCGGAGCGGACCGCCCGGCTCTCCCAACCCTACGTGGACCGCCCGGACTACTACGGACTCTTTCTCAGCACTGAAGAACAGCTCTACGAAAATGCGCGCAAAGCGCACGCGGCCGGCTGGCAACTCTCGACCCATGCCAACGGCGATGTGGCGATTGATCGAATATTGAACGTCTATGAGCGCGTCCAGCGCGAGATACCGCGCAGCGATCCTCGCTATCGCATTGAGCACTGCACTCTGGTCAATGATTCCCTGGTACAGCGCATGAAAGCGCTTAAAGTGATTCCCGTGCCGTTCTCCGGCTATATCTATTACCACGGCGAAAAGATGCGGTTTTATGGAGCCGAACGCACCACTCACATGTTTGCCATGCGCAGCTTTCTCGACGCCGGCCTGCGCCCCACCGATTCGTCGGACTACACGGCCAGCCCCTTTGATCCCATGATGTGGCTGCAATCCCAGGTCACGCGCACCGATCCAAAAGGAAATGTCTGGGGACCGAACCAGCGCATCACGGTGGAAGAAGCAATCCGTTGTGGAACTATCAATGGCGCATACGCTTCGTTCGAAGAAAGTCTCAAGGGCTCGATCGAGCCGGGAAAACTGGCCGACCTGGTCGTGTTGGGACGAGATCCCTTTCGGGAGGCCCAGAACTCGCTCGCCTCCATTCCCGTGGAACGCACTATGGTTGGCGGCAGGTGGACGTACGAATCTTGAGTGAGAGTCTGCCGGGCCTGCGGATTGGCGAGTCGATTACCCCATGTACCAGTAGCGAACTTGCACAGGCCGAATCCGAATCCGGGCAAGCTCTTCCGTAATCTCTCCCAACATCTTCTGCCGGGGCATACTTCAGCACGCTATGACCTACTTCCCGCAAGCGCATTCCAGGTTGCGTGCTGCCCGTGTAAGTTTGGCCGGCACGCCGTCGGCCGCAATTCGATTTGACGATCGCCGCCGTACCTCAGGCAAACTTCAACTCGTCTCCGTCACCGGAGGGCTACTGCGGCTTTCCAAGCCTCTCTGCCCGGGAGCTTTGGTAGAGATCATGTTTTTGACCCAATCGGGGCCGGTTGTGGGCATGGCCGAGTTGTTGAATCCCAGTTCAGCTACACTCAGGTGCCTGCAGGCTTTTCGCTTCATCATTTTGGAGGACGGTGATTTTCACCGCTTGAGAACGGCGATTGCATCGTCGTTGGGCGTGAATGCCGTGCTTTCGTCAGACCGCAGCATTCCGGGATCCTGGGCAAAGTGAGCCGGAGTCTCGGGCTTTCCTCAGATTGAAAAAGTTCTGCCCCTTCAACCCAGGTTTTCATCCAGAACTCGCGAAGAGCTTACCCGGGCTCGATCTTGGCGATGATTGACCTCGGTCCTGTTAAGCTATTCCGTTCGGATCGTTGATCCTTGGACCGGGAACCTTGGACTGGAGAAGACCGTGGAAGTAGTGGCGGGAGTCGATCTGGGCGGAACTGCCATCAACTACACCCTGGTGAACAGGGAAGAGCAGTTCCTCATCGAAGGTTTATGCGAGCATCCGGCGCTGGCGAAGCAGGGACCAGACGTCTGTCTTCAGCAGATTGAGGATGGGCTCAACATTGCGGTTGAAAAAGCGGGCGTTCTGATTTCAGACGTTGTGGCTGTCGGTCTGGACACTCCGGGTCCAGCCAGCGCGGCCGGCCAGCTCAGCGCCAAGGGCTCCACGAACTTCGTGCATCCGCATTGGGCGGGATTCGATATTCGCGAGAATCTGGCGAAGCGGCTCGGGAAACCCGTGACCTATCTGAACGACGGAAATGCGGGCGCGCTGTGGGGACACTTCACCATCTTTGGCGCCGACAGCCGCGAGACTTCGATTTCAGTTGTGATCGGCACCGGCCTGGGCGGCGGCATCATCATCGACGGCAATGTAGTGAAGGGCAAAATGGGATTTGGAGGAGAACTCGGCCATGTCCTGATTCCGTACCAGAATATCGCCGGCATCGGCGGACTGAATCCGGAATGCAACTGCGGTCGCAGGGGAGATCTTGAAGCACTCTGCTCGCTGACCGCGATCGAAAAATCTCTTCTCCCGTTTTTCCTCCCGCGCTATCCCGGCCACCAGCTTGCGAGCGTCGGAAACCTGCACCAGGCGGCGAAGCTGGTGCGAGGCCTGGCAGAAAAAGGCGATCCACTGTGCAAGGAAATCTTCCGCGTCCAGGCCCATGCGTTGGGGCTCTTCTTCGACGAGATGGTGAATACGTTCGATCCCGATGCCCTGATCGTTGGTGGCGGCGCCCTGGAAACGTGTAAGGAATTCCAGAGCTGGTTCATCGATGAGATTCATGCGGGTATGCCTACCCAGCGGGAGGAGCAGGCAGGCATTCCGATTTATGTGATGCCTAACGGCGACACCGCCGGAGCGCGTGGCGCAGCCATCGAAGCCTTAAAGCTCGCAAGACAGAGCGGCCTCGCGTAGTTCTTTTCGCAGCTCTTTTCCAGGAAGCGGCGATTTTGTGAGGCACCAACCCATGCCCCGCGCAGTTAAAACGTATTCGATTTTGCTATTGCTCGTCGCCGCAATGGCGGCGCCGGCGGTTGCGCAATTTACCCCGCCCTTTGGAGACTGGACCCGACTCTCTCCTCAGCCAATTGTCGCGCCACAGGGCGAGGGCTTCGAGTCGGCGGGGACGTTCAATCCCGCGGTCATAGAAATAAAGAAAAACGGGCAGTTCGTGATGCTCTACCGCGCGCAAGATCAGAGGGGCACCTCCTCGCTCGGCTACGGCACGAGTGATGACGGCATTCATTTCGTTCGCCGACCCGAGCCGGTGATGGGTCCCGAAGCCCCGTATGAAAAAGGTGGCGGGGTTGAAGATCCCAGGCTGATGAAAATCGGGCGCACCTACTACCTGACCTACACCGGGTACAACAACGTGGACGGCGCCGGCCCGACTGGAAAAGACGCGCAGCTTTGTCTGGCCACGTCTGCCGACCTGGTGCACTGGAAGCGGCAGGGAATCATCATGCCCGCGTACAAAGGGAAGTGGAATATCGGGTGGACAAAGTCAGGCGCGATTCTCACCCAAAAAATCGGCGGCAAATATTGGATGTACTACCTGGCCGACGGCCGCGGTCAGGCCAGTCAGATGGGAGTCGCTTATTCCCAAGACCTGATTCACTGGACAGACGCAACGGATCATCCGATTTTGTCGAGCCGTCCAGGATTGTTCGATTCCCGAGTAGTGGAGCCGGGACCGCCGCCGGTGATGACATCCAGCGGCATTTTTCTGATTTACAACGGCGCTGACGACAAACTCGTCTACTCAACCGGATGGGTTCTGTTCGACAAGAAGGACCCGACCAAGGTTCTGGCGCGAGCCCAGGAACCCGTATTCATGCCGGGGCCGGAGTGGGAGAAGGTTGGCCAGGTTCCGAATGTTGTGTTCGTAGAAGGAATGGTTCACGACGCCAAGCGCTGGCTCTTCTATTACGGAGGCGCGGATAAATACATAGGCGTCGCCACCGCGCCGGAACGCTGAAGCTCGGAACTGCATGAAGAGAATCCTGCTGGCGCTGTCTTTGATCCTAACGACAAGGATCCTCGTGGCGATGCACACGCTGGCCTTGTCCGGACAGGAGTCGTCGTCCTCCTACGATCAGCCCTGGCGGCCGCAGTACCATTTCACTCCGCCGAAAAATTTCATGAACGACCCGAACGGGACCGTCTTTTACAAAGGCGAGTATCACCTGTTCTACCAGTACAACCCCGAGGGAAATGTATGGGGGCACATGAGCTGGGGCCATGCCGTCAGCAGCGACATGGTGCACTGGCAGAATCTGCCGGTCGCTCTGCATGAGGATCCCGGCCACTACATGGTTTATTCAGGAAGCGCGGTGGTCGATTGGGACAACACCAGCGGCCTGTGCAAGAACCCTGATCCGCAGGACCACTCGTGCCTGATCGCGATCTACACCGCAGCGTATAAGGATCGCCAAAAGCAGCACATCGCTTTCAGCAATGACCGCGGGCGGACGTGGACGAACTATTCGGGCAATCCCGTGGCTGATCTTGACGCCCCCGACTTTCGCGATCCCAATGTTTTCTGGTACGCGCCGCAACACAAGTGGGTGATGGTTGCGGTGCTGGCCGACGAACGCACCCTGGTCATCCTCGACTCGCCCGATCTCAAGCGCTGGACCAAACGCTCTACCTTCGGTCCGGCGGGAGACACGGCGGGGCAGTGGGAGTGTCCCGACCTGATCGAGCTTCCGGTCGAAGGCAGCAGTGAGAACGAAAAGAATGACAACGAAAAGAAGTGGATGCTGATCGTTAACCGCAATCCCGGAGCGCCGGCGGGCGGAACCGGAGTCCGGTATCTGACCGGAAACTTCGACGGCACGACCTTCACCAGCGAAGTGCCTGACACTCCCGCACTCTGGGCCGATTGGGGCAAGGACTTCTATGCCACGAACACCTGGAATGACATGCCGTCAAGCGATGGGCGGCGAGTGTGGATCGGCTGGTTCAGCAATTGGCAATATGCGAATACCGAGCCGACCGAGTTGTGGCGCGGAGCACAGTCCATTCCACGCACGTTGACTCTGCGACGTTACGCCGACGGGCTACGCCTGGTGCAGCGACCAATCCGCGAGTTGGAAAGTTTGAGGCACGAGCGATTCCGCGTTGAGAATTCGAGATTAGATGTAGACGGATTCAATCGCAAAATTCAGCAGGCCGGAATCAAGGGTGAAACTTACGAGTTCGAAGCCGAGTTACAGCTTGAGCAGGCCGGGGAGATTGGCTTCCGCTTGCGCAAGGGTAAGGGCGCGGAGAGTCTGGTCGGTTTCGATGCGGCTCGGGGCGAGGTTTTCGTCGATCGGACGCGCTCGGGCAATGTTTCATTCAGCAAAGACTTTCCCGGACGTCACGCGGCCAGGCTGGAGAAAAATGCAAGCGTCAAGCTGCACGTCTTCGTCGATCGTTCGAGCGTCGAAGTTTTTGCCAATGACGGCGAGCGCGTGCTTTCGGAACGCATTTATCCTCCCCCGGGCAGTGACGGGATCGAGGTTTACGCGAAGGGCGCGGGCGGAAGGATCGTCTCGCTAACGATTTGGGAGCTGAATTCGATCTGGAAGTAACTCGTTTACGCGGTCAGGCGTAAATACCCCGCTGCCGCAAAGTGTAGGCGACGCGATCGATGGCCAGCATGTAGGCCGCAATTCTGTTGGTAACGTTGTGAGTGTTGGCGTACAAGAGGACTTCGGAGAAGGATGTTCGCAAAGTGTGACCCAGTTGGTCGTTCACCATCGATTCCGACCAGAAATAGCCCTGCCGGTCCTGCACCCATTCAAAATAGGACACCGTAACCCCGCCTGAGTTTGCCAGGATATCGGGGATGACGAACACGCGCTTGTCGGTGAGAATGTCGTCCGCTTCCGCTGTAGTCGGGCCGTTGGCGCCCTCGCAGAGAATTTTGGCCCGGACCCGGTCGGCGTTGCGGGTGGTGATCTGATTTTCGACGGCGGCGGGGATCAGAATGTCGCAGTCTGCCAGCAGCAGGTCCTCAGAACTCATTTCTTCCGCGCCGGGAAAACCAATCAGAGTGCCGTTGCGTTTGTGATGGGTCGAGAGCGCATCGATGTCGATGCCGTTTCTGTTATATAGCCCACCCCGGCTGGTGGATACGCCGACGATCTTATATCCCTGCCGGTGCATGAGGCGCGCGGCATTCGAGCCCACATTGCCAAAGCCCTGAATGACCACTCGGGTCTGGTCGCGGTCCATGCTGAGCCGTTTAAGAGCTTCATCGCAGACAATCATCAGTCCGCGTCCCGTAGCTTCGATGCGTCCGTGTGAGCCGCCCAGTTCCAGCGGCTTCCCGGTGACCACTGCGGTGACCGTGTGGCGCACATGCATGGAGTAGGTGTCCATGATCCACGCCATGATCTGTTCGTCGGTGTTGACGTCAGGGCCGGGAACATCTTTCTCCGGACCGAGCAGTTCCATGAGCTCGGCGGTGTAGCGCCGTGTGAGACGCTCCAGTTCACGTTTCGACATCTTGTCAGGATCGCAAATCACCCCGCCGGCTGCGCCCCCGAAGGGAATGTTCACCACGGCGCATTTCCAGGTCATCCAACTGGCCAAGGCTCGCGTCTCGTCAAGAGTGACATTGGGACCGTAGCGGATGCCGCCCTTGGCTGGTCCGCGATCGATGGAGTGTTGCACCCTGAATCCGGTAAAGGTCTCCAGCCTACCGTCTTCCAGTTGTACGGGGATGTGCACAATGATTTCGCGGCTGGGGCTGCGTAGTATCTTCCAAAGGCCTTCTTCGAGGTTGAGTTTCTGCGCCGCCAGGTCGGAGCGCGCAACCTGCGCTTCCCAGGGATTTACTTCTTCGAGATACTCAGCGGTTGTCATTCGTGTTCACGAACCTTTGATTTTACCTGTAGCGCCATCCAGCGTATCGGGCGTCATCCTGAGCTTGCGAAGGATCTGGCGCGCAGCGGATCCGCGCCTTCCCCCATGATTGTACCGATGCCCGCTAGTTCCTTCGACACTAAAAGTCCTCAGAAAGACCCCGGTGCCATGAAAAGGTTCCAGATTGACCCACAGCTCAATCGGTCTACGCACAGCATACAACGGATGCGGACCGGCACTGACCAACGGCCGTTGGCACACTTTGGCCGTTGCCGTTTGGTGTCGCGGGTTCGATGTTATCTTTATGGGACTGACAGCATGGGACTGACAGCATGGGACTGACAGCACCGTCGAAAACTGGATCGCTGGAAACCATATTCATGGACGTTCTCAAACAGCTTTTCGAGCAGCACTTCCACACCCCGGTTGAACAGGTGCAACCCCTGAAAGGCCAGCTAGGCGGGTCGGGGCGCAATATCATCCGGCTGGCCGGCGAAAAGCACAAAGCGATTGGCATTTTGTATGACGTTCGCGAAGAGAACGTCGCATTCATCGAGTTTTCCAGACATTTTCGCCGGCATGGTCTGCCCGTGCCCCAGATCTATGCGGAAGATCTGGATCACGGTGCTTATCTCGAAGAAGACCTGGGAGACGTCACCCTATTTGAGTTTCTCTCAAAGAACCGTGCCGGTGAAAATATTGCTCCCCAGGCGGTGGAGGCGTATCGCAAGGTCGTGGCCGTATTACCCCGTTTCCAGATTGAAGCCGGCCGCGATTTGAACTACAAGGTGTGCTATCCGCGCGGCAGCTTTGATCGCCAGTCGATTGCCTGGGACTTGAACTATTTCAAGTATTACTTTCTGCGGCTCGCCGGCATTCCCTTCCACGAACAGGCGCTGGAAGACGACTTCAACCGGCTGACAAAGTTCCTGCTAAGCGCCCCTCGCGATTACTTTCTCTATCGCGATTTCCAGTCACGCAACATCATGCTGAAAGACGGCGAACCATTTTTTCTGGACTATCAGGGAGGCCGCAAAGGCGCATTGCAATATGACATTGCGTCTCTCCTATTCGATGCCAAAGCCGATCTGCCTCCGGAACTGCGACAGCAATTGCTCGACCTCTATATCGAAAAGCTGGCCGGGTTCATCAAGGTCGACCGCACGGAGTTCACTCAGCACTACTACGCTTACGTTTACGTTCGCATCATGCAGGCCTTGGGGGCGTATGGTTTTCGCGGCTTCTACGAACGCAAAGCTCATTTTCTGCAAAGCGTACCTTACGCGCTGAAAAATTTGCGTTGGTTGCTTCATCATGCCCAGCTGCCCATCGAGCTGCCTACGCTGATGGACGCGTTCAGGAGCATGTTGGCATCGGAGAAGCTGCAGAGCCTGGCTCCCGAGCCGGAAAATGTGCTGGTGCGGGTCTTCAGTTTTTCATTTCACCGGGGACTGCCCAAGGATGAGAGCGGAAATGGCGGCGGCTTCATCTTTGATGGCCGCAGCCTGCCCAATCCCGGGCGCGAGGAGCGCTTCAAGATGTTGACCGGTAAAGACGCGCCCGTGATCGACTACCTCAATCAGCAGGAGAGCGTGCATCAGTATCTCGCCAGCGTGATGTCACTGGTAGATGCCAGCGTCGGCGAGTATCAGCGGCGAGGCTTCAAAAACCTGATGGTGTCGTTCGGATGCACCGGCGGGCAGCATCGTTCGGTGTACCTGGCGGAGCAGTTGGCCAAACATTTACGCGCCCGGAACGGAGTGGAGGTAACGGTGCGTCATCTCAATCTCGAAAAGTTGGGGCTGGAGAGCCCGGCTAAATGAAGGCGATGATTCTGGCGGCGGGCCTGGGCACGCGTTTGCGGCCGCTCACGAACGATCGTCCCAAGGCGCTGGTGCAGGTCGGAGACCGCACCATGCTGGAGATCGCCCTCCTCCGCCTGCGAGACTTCGGGATTCGAGATGTGATCGTCAATGTGCATCATTTCGCCGGCATGGTTCTCGAGTATCTGAAAAAGAACGACAACTTTGGCATGGACATTGAGATCTCGCATGAAGACGACTTGCTCGACACCGGAGGAGGCTTGAAGAAAGCCGCCTATTTTTTCCGCGGGAATCTGCAAGCCGGGCAAGAACCGTTCATTTTGCACAATGTTGATGTCATAAGCACTGTCGACCTTCGGCGCATGGTGCAATTTCACACTGACCATCGAGCGCTTGCCACCCTGGCCGTGCAAGACCGGGACACGTCCAGATACCTGGTCTTCGACGAGCAGTTGCAGCTCCGTGGCCGCCGATCAGGGCGCGATCAAAAATCAGAAGTCGTTCAATCCTCGCCGCGCGTGCAGGTGTTGGCGTTTTCGGGTATCCACATTATTTCTCCTCGTCTGCTGACGATGATGACGGAAGAAGGTGCTTTCTCCATCGTCGACTCGTATCTGCGCCTTGCCTCGCAGGGAGAAAAGATTCTCGCCTTTCGTGCCGATGAGTATTATTGGTGCGATCTTGGCCGGCCGGACAGTGTGAGACAGGCTGCCCAGGATTTGAAGGAGAAAATTTTGCTGCAGTGAACTCATCCGTTTCTGGGAACGTGATTTCCATCTCACCGCGTCCCGAGGCCCGTAACCATTTAATTTCAATGTCTGGTTCTTAACCTCCGATTGGGCCATAATTCAGCTACCTGGGGCAGATTGGGATTGGCAAGCCAATCATGGGAAAACGCCGAGATCCCCGAACCGCCGCCCGATTGCAACTCCGAATCGCCGGCATCGACGCTGGCGGACGTCCCTTGCTAGGGATGGTCATGACCCGCGACATTAGCCGGAACGGAGCTTTGTTGGAAGGCATTCAAGGCACGTTCAAGCCGGGAGAGACCATCTCCATAAGCTACAAAAATAACAAGGCCAGGTTTCGGGTGAGTTGGGTGGGCGAATCAGGTACGGACAGGGCGGGTCAAATGGGCGTTCAGAGCATGGACACCGGCAGGTGTATTTGGGATGTTGCGCTGTTGCCGCCGCCGGCTCCCGATCCCTACGTCGCGCAGCCCAGGGAGAAGCGGCAGCACCAGCGGGTGCAGTGCAAGCTGGGAGCTGAGTTGCACATACAAGGCTCGGAAGCCCTGGTGCGGGCGCACGCGAACAACATCAGTGTGGGGGGATGCTTCGTGGAAATGTCGACGCTGCCCCCTGACAAAAGCCGGCTGAAAATCGTGCTTTGGGTAAACGACACCAAGCTGGCGATTCAGGGGGTCGTAATCAGCCGGCGACCCGGCTTCGGCATCTCCATTAAGTTTACGGATATGACTGACGAAGTTCGCCAGCAACTGCAGAGCTTTATCCAGTCGCGTTTAGGTGTCGGCGGCCGATAGGACTGCCGACCGGAAACAAAGGGTTGTTCCGCAAATAGTGCTACCCGAATTTCTTGTCAGCTCAATTTCTACGGCACTGTTACTTTTGCCATATTGTCATCTGGCACTCGGTCTACCAGAAGCAATAGCGGATCGATGCCGGCCTTATCCGGCAGCGTGTCCGTGGTGAAAGTGTAGGTGCCCTTTCTAGCGGTCATGTGTACCCGTTTGCGGTGCAGCACCTTACCGTACTTTTTCCCTTTTTCTGGAGCCGCCAGCGCGCCGACCTCTATCCAGTCATTCACCGGAACCTCAGTCTCGTTCCCTTTTTCGCCAGCTTTGTACTTTTTGGTCTCGACCTCAACCGTGACGTCGTACTTCCCGTCACTGCGTTTGTGGGCAGTCGCGGTGAGCGCGCGATTGGAAAACAGGGTGATGTCGTAGAAAAGATCCTGCAAGAGATATTGCAGTTCTGGAGGCGTTTGCTCGCGGAGCGCATCCATCAGAGCATACGAAGTCGGATAAGGCGGTTGCTGGTAGCCGTATTGCCCCAGCACCTTCCGCAGAGCCCGGTTGACTGCCTCTTCGCCGATCATCTCCCGCAGGTAGTACATGGCCAGGCTGCCCTTGCGGTAGTGGATGTAGCCCTGGCTCGATTCCACTCTCAGCAGAGGGCGTTCCTTCAAAAGTTCCGTGCCCCGCGAGCGAAGGTAATTGTCCATCTCGTACTGCAGGAACTTGCGCATGGTGTCGCGGCCGTACTCTTTTTCCATGGTCATGAGCGCTGAGTACTGCGCCAGAGTTTCGGAAAGCAGGGTCGCTCCCTGCATGTTTGCCCCAACCACCTGATGGGCCCACCACTGGTGCGCCATTTCGTGCGCCACTACGTAAAAAACAAAATCAATATCGTCGGGATGTTCAAGGTTGGCGATAAATCCGATCGACTCGGAGTACGGCATGGTCCCCGGAAACGCCTGGGCGAAAGCAGCAATCCGTGGAAACTCGATGATTCTGGCTTCCTTGTGTACATAAGGGCCGAAATTCTGAGTGTAGTAGGCGAATGATTTCTTCACCGAGTTCAGCATCTTGGGAACGTTCCATGGATGTTCCTTCAGGTAATACACCTCGATGCTGATCCCGTTCCAGTCGCTGCGCGCCACTTCATACCGGGCCGAGATGAACGAATAGAAATTCAGCGAGTAATGGTCGAGCTTGTATTGGAAATAACGGCGTCCGTTCTCGCTCCACTCCCGTTGCAGTGAACCGGGAGCGATCGCGATCTGGTCGGGCGAGGTACTGATCACCGTCTCCACATTCACCCAGTCCGCGTTATTGGTTAGGTAGCTGTCCATGCAGTCGGCCGTGCAGTTCTCTTCCAGCGTGGGCATCAGGTCTTTTTCCTTGAGCCCGAACTTCTTGCGCTTGTTGCGATCGGTCATCTCGTTGGTCGGTTGGTATCCGATCATCGGCGCCACGCTGCTGTTGAAGAAGGTGCCGTTCTGCACCACCTCGCGATTGGTGACCGAATTTTCAAAGCCGTGGTTGCGCGCCTTCACCGTAAAATGCATGACCCGCGACTCGCCCGGCTGCATGGGCGGATCCAGGGCATAGGTCTGGAACAGAAGCCGGGAGTCGTCCTTGGCGAGTTTTCCGCCGGGCAGCTCGATTTGTGTGTCGTAATTGTCGGTCAGGGTGAACAGCACTTCGGACAGGGGTTGCGAAGTCTTGTTTACGATGGTCTGTTCGCCCCGCATTTCCATTCCACGAGTTTCGGGGTAAATATCGATTGCGTATTTCACATCCGTGATACGCGGTTGGGGTTGCTTCTCAAGCTTCTTGTAAGTCTTTTCGTAATCGGCCTGCAACGTATCGCGATCATTTTCGCTGCGGAGCGGATTCAGCACCTTGGTGTTGTAGTAGATCCAGATGCCGCTGGCGACGAACACAACCAGCCCGAGGGTGGCCAGAGCCCGCAGCGGTCCATTGAAGCGCAAGCCCGCGTTCCGCAGGCGGCTGCTCCAACGCGAGTCGCGTCCGCGAGGCCACAACAGCAGGGTCGCTACCACCAGCAGCAGACAGAATGCGGCCCAGTACAGGGTGAACCATGACCAGGCTTTGAGGAACGGGGCGTAGCCGAAGAAATCCGAGTACACCATGTCCGGCGTTTGCCCGAACTGAACCAGGTTCGTCGCTACATGCAGCGGCCGCCAGACAAAGAGGTTGAGAATCACGAAGGCAATAAATGCAAAGTACCCAACGTACTTGTTGGGCGAGAGCACATGAATAAAAAATGCCAGGATCGAAAGGAAAATGAACAGGCTGAAATCGATCCCAAACAGCGTTGCAACGAACAGCCCGATTTGATGACGGTGAAAATGGTGGAAGAACTGCACCAGAACGGCCGTTACCATGGCGACGGCCAGGATGATGGCAATGCTGCTCAGCAGCGCCACGAACTTTGACGCAAACGCCGGCCACTCCGGCGTCGGCATGGCATCCTGCACCTCGTCATTATTGTTGTCGCGTTCCTCCCAGATCAGCACGCCCGCGTGATACGTGATCAGGGCAATCAAAAAGAGATACAGCGTTCCCGCGATCAACGTCAGCATCTGATAGGTAACCGGAAACGAAGTATTCCCGAACGCCTCAGTCGAATTGAAAATCAGGGCGGTAAGGCAGTTAAGCAGCGCCGCTGCCGTGATCACGACAAATGGAATGGTTTTGATCAGGCGACGGAATTCCAGCTTTGTGCTTCCCCAAAATTGCGCCCACTGCGCTGCCGGGCCGAACTGACGCTCGGCCGTCGGGACCGCGGTTGCGACAGGTGCGAAAGCGATTTCTTCTTTACGCTTCTTTTTCGGCTTCGTGCTTCGTTCGGCGAAGCTGAAGCGCCAGTAGGCGAAGGCAAATATCAGAGCCCCCACGCCCAGCCAGATGAGCCGGTTCCATAGCAGCAGCCCGCTGTAACCCAGGGTCAGGCTGTTCTTGTCGGCGACTGTCCAGTACTTGGTTGCGATCCTGAAGGTGTTGACGCCAAATGGGTCAATCAGCGCGGCCGCTGTCTGATTCTGCAGATCGGTGGTCAGCGCCTGGGCAATTCCATATCCCACCAGCAGCAACAGACCGCCGACAAACGACACAACCGTGCTTCTGGTAAGCACGGCGATGGCAAAAATAATCGCCGCGATGAAGAGAGTATTGGGTATCGCAAAAACCAGAATTGCCTTCAGGTGCGCCATCCAGACCACGGGACCCCAGCGCTCCGCGTCGACCCACGGCATGTATTTCCCGGCCAGGATTCCCGCGGAAACACCTAGAAGTGGGATGACCGCCACCAGAGCCGATCCAAGAAACCGGCCGGCAAGATAGTCAAACTTTTTCAGCGGGGTCGAGAACAGGATTTGATTCATGTTGCAGGCGAACTCGCGCGAAGCGGCTGAGTTCACGAACGCGGTGGTCATCAGCAGGGTAAGAAACGAGCAGACCGCGTAAAAATTCTCGATGACCCAGGGCGCATTCTTATAAGTGTTCCCGAGAGTGTTGCCAATCGTGACCTGGTCTGAACTGACTGCCCCGAAGAACAGCAGGCCCACGATCAGGAAGAAGATCCATACCATCCACCCGCGGAGCCAGAAGCGGAGCTCAAATCCGAAGAAGTGTCGAAACATTGTTGGCTCCGCTATTGAATTCCCGTGGTGCGGGTGAAGAAGACATCTTCCAGGTCAGGACTCACAGGCTGAAATCCTTCGCCCGGATTCCGATCAGCCTGCACATGGATCAGGGGTTTGCCGGCGATCAGCTTGCTCGAAATCACCTTGTACCGCTGCTCGTATTCTTTCACCTCAGTCTTCAGGATCGACTTCTGCCATATGCGTCCTTCCAGGCCTTTCACTGCATCTGCGGGAGATCCGGCGAACAGGACTTTGCCCTGATGAATGATCGCCATGTTGGTGCACAGCTCCATCACGTCTTCGACGATGTGGGTGGAAAGAATCACGATGACATTTTCTCCGATGTCGGAAAGCAGGCCATAGAACCGGTTGCGCTCGCCGGGGTCCAATCCGGCCGTCGGCTCATCGACAATCAGTAACTGCGGATTTGCTAGCAGAGCCTGTGCGATCCCGAAGCGCTGCCGCATGCCGCCGGAAAAACCGGTCAGGGCCTTTTTTCGGTGGTCCCACAAATTGGTGCGCTGCAGCAGAGCTTCGACCGTCGCCTTCCGTTGTTTGGGATCTACGATGCCCTTGAGCAGAGCCAGATGGTTCAACATGTCCTGCGCCGAAGTGCGTGGGTACACGCCAAATTCCTGGGGCAAATATCCCAGCGTCTTGCGGAGTTCCTGCTTTTCCCGCAGCACATCAAGGTTGCCCAGGTGAATCTGCCCGGTGTCTGGTTCCTGGAGAGTCGCGATCGTGCGCATCAGCGTCGATTTCCCGGCGCCGTTCGGGCCGAGCAGGCCATACATCCCCGAGGGGATGATAAGCGACACGTTGTCCAGAGCGCGCACCCCGTTGGGATACGACTTGGATAGGTTTTCAATTCGCAATTCCATGAGGACAATCTCCTGACCCGATCTCGGAACAGATCTGCTCCGATGTGTATACGTGCGGCTGCCCGCAACGGTTCCCCTCGCTAATGTCAAACAGTGAAACAAAGCGCGCGGTGCGTGGAGACGGCGAGCCCCCAGCGGCTGAAGCCGAATCCCCTCTCATTGCCTTGCGGCACGACTGAGGTCGTGCCCTTCCCGGGACTCGACGGTGCCTAAGATTCGATTTGGGAGCGATATTTCGCCGCGCCCCGAATTCAACCGACTCCGCCGGCCCCAGATGGAATCACTTCTTCATCTGTGCCTGCAACAGAGCCACGGAATGTTTTTCGTCGATGAGGTGGCGGCGGCCGTCCTCGCTCTTGCTGGCTCCATCCTTGATGAGTTGGATGACTTGCGGAGGCGTCAGAGAAGGATCGAGAGCAAACAGTTTGGCCGCGAGGTTGACCACATTCGGAGAAGCCATCGAGGTGCCAGAAAGCTTTACCCTGGCTCCGCCGGGAACATAGCTTTCCACGTTGTAGCCGTCCGCGTCCACGACGACGGTGTCGCCATAACTGGTGAAGGAAGTTTCATCTCCCGCCTGATTGACCGCGCCGACCGAGATGAGGTTCGGCAGATGAAGGGACGCCGGAACATCCTCGATGAACCCGGCATTGCTGTCGCTGTTTCCCGCTGCAGTAATGAATAGAGTGTTCGGCGAGTTCTTGATTGCAGTCTCGATGGCATCGCGCCAGATGGCATAGAGTTCTGCCGCGTGCCGCTTGCGTTCCGCTGGATCAGCGCCGCCGCCGGTCTTCGAAAGCCAGGTTTCGAACTCCTGGGGATCGTCTCCCCAGCTCATATTGACCACGCGAACGTTTCGCGTCCGGAAGTAGTCTGACATTTGTTGGAAAGCTGCGCCCAGTTGATGGGCCCAATCCGCGGTTGGAGGAAAAGGAAGGTCGGGCAACTGATCGTTGAAGCGGGCAACCACAAGCCGCGCGGCGGGATTTCCGCGCACGGCGATACCCGCACAATGCGTTCCGTGAATGTAGAATCCGATCACCTTGTCCAACTCAAACAGCTGGTGCATTTGATCGGGTGTCAGCGTGCTGAATTTCTTCTGCAGGGTGTCGGCTTCGGGCGAGTCGATGCCATTCTCGATGTCCACAAAGCCTTTGATCTGATCGCGGAAAGCCGGATATGCCTTCTCCTGCTCTGCAGTCAGCGGGTACAACCATGTCTTCGACGGCCCGCCATGATCGTCAAAGGCAAGTCCGTGCGCGCCACTGGCTGTGGGCTGCGGGTCTGAAAATAGTTGATCGGGGAAAAGCGAGACATCGATGCCGGAGTCCCAGATGGCAACCAGGACCGGAGTCAGTTTCTGATCCTTGCTGAGTGTGACTTCGCGCGCCTCCCAGATGTCGGGTTTGACCACGTTGTGCGCGGCAATATATCGCTTCAGAACCTCGGCGCGGGCGGGCCCCAGCGGTATGGCGATGCGCAGGTCGTCGCATGTCGAAATCAATTCCCAGGCTTCGAGGTTGTCCAGCGTGCCGGATTTTTCCACGGCCGGATCGATGTCGGTTTTCACTCCACCGAGCGCGACCCCCTTGGTGTAAATCCGGGAGCTCGCGTAGGAAGCTTTCATCGAGTCCTGCACCACATCCCAGGGCAGCGAGTTGATCGCTTCGCCATAGTACTTGGTGAATGCCTGAACGAAGGCGGGACCGCTTGTGCTCTTGGTCTCGATCGCGGCTTGCAAGCGCGCACGGGCGAAGAGACCGGTGGTTAATTTCGATGCCGGTTTCTCCTCCAGCGCGCGAAGAGCTTCAACCGTCTCCAGCGCTGCCTGGTTTTCGCCGGCGAGTTCCTGAAGGTCCAGCCGGGCGGACAGCAGGCTTCGCATGGTTGCCTTGTCTGCGATTTCGTAGTTGCGAAAAATGGTCTCGAGGTCAGTGCGTACCTTCGTGGCGAACGCGTTGAAGGCAGCATCGTCAGCCTGCACCAGATCGGAGGCCGAACCCGTCACCGGATAGCTGAAACGGGGCAGATCAGCCTGGCTGTTGACTTTCTTTTTCGGCACCGACTGGGAGTGAGAGAAGGGAACAATGAGGATGAAAAGCAGAAGCGACGCAAGCAGACTGCACACGACGTGCCGTTTCGGCATGAAATACCTCAGACTCGAGATCGAAAGCAGAGGCCGACCCCTGGGTACGGAGCAGTCTAGGCACCCGATGAAAGTCCGTCAAGGTTCGGGGCCTACAGGTTAGAACCGGAGAGAGGGCTGCGCGTTGTCTGGCGTAGCAGTTTGACCGCACTTGCCCAAGCTAATAAGATGAAATGCCGGATGGAAAGGGATTTCAAACGGAAATGAGTGCAGCAATGTGGAAGAAAGAAGACGGCGCGAGCCCGCAACCCACGCCAACCTTGGCGACGCACACGGATGCCCTGAACAAATTTACCAAGTCGGCCACGGCCTTCATGGAGCACGTCCATCTCTTGACCGAGGCCAGAGAGGCCTACCAGGAAGCCATGACCGCTAGCGCGGCGCTGCGCAACAGCCTGGACGCCGGCGACAAAGCCCTGCGATCCCTCATGGCCCAACTGGAGCAAGTAGTAAGCGCGCACCTGGGCGAGCCTCCGGTCGATAAAAACATCGATAAGAAAAAGATGGAACCGGCGAAGGTGGAGCCCATCCGATCCAATAACGACAGCATTGGCGCGGTGAGGACAACCTCTCTTCCCTGAAAAATAAAAGCCGCCCGGCTGCCTGGCCCGTGACCTCCTTGATTTGATGTGCCCTAAGTTCTACACTCCTGCGCACAAGGGCGGCGTGCTCAAGCGGCAAAGCCGGACGGCCGTCCGGCTGGGCAATCAATAAATCGTCTCAAGACAAATCCATCGTCGCAAGGAGAGCACACTTGAAAATCGTGAAGCTAAGATTGTTTATTCTGGCAGTATCACTGGCAGCTCTATCGGCTGCAGGCCTGGCGCAGACGGCGCCCGCGACTACTGACAACACCACCAAGACCGAGAAGAAAGCCAAAAAAGCCAAAGCGGAGGCGATTGACCCCTCCACCATCGCTCAAGCGCCGGGTGGAGGTGGCGGCAAAGTTTGGGTGAATACTTCGACCAAGGTCTTCCACAAAGAAGGTGACCCGTGGTACGGCAAGACGAAACACGGGCAATACATGACGGAAGCCGATGCCACCAAGGCCGGCTACCACGAAGCGAAAGATTCTCCGGTGGGAAGGAAGAGTGACACCAAGAAATAATTCCTGCCCCGCGATAGCGAATCAGGAAGATGGCTAGTCAGGAAATGGACTGGTACGGCCGCGATCCACCGACGGAAGGCGACTGCGGACGTGCCAGTCTATTGAATCATCTGCGCGAGTCTGTGCCACTGACGAACCCCGCAACAGACAACTCACAGAATATTGACCGCTCGTGCGGCCAGCAGGGCAAGAATCGTCAACGAGATCAATGACTGCAGCATCATGCCAGCTTTCGCCCAGCGCGACAGGACTGCGGTGTCGGTCGGCGAGAAAGCAGTGCTGGTGTTGAAGGCGAGAAAAAGATAGTCCATAAAGTTCGGCGACCACGAGGACTCCCGGCCGTCCGGCGTCAACATTTGCGGGAAAAGAAACGAGCTGTCCAGGCAGCCACGGGTACGATCCCGCCGCAGCGGTCCTCCCGCATCCAGTTTCCAATACCAGAGCGCAAACACCAGCACGTTGGTAATCCAGAGCGTGCTCGCCGAACGCAGCAAGGTGTTCGGCGGCTCGCGATGCTGGGGCAAACCGCGAATCAGAATAATCAGGGAAGCAATCATGGCGGTCGTGATTACACCGTTGGCGGTGAAGGTGAGAATCCGGACTACCTTGTAATAACCGCGGTGGTTGGACACCACGATCGGGATCAGCAAAGCCAAAATCACGGCTAGCAACAACCAGCTCGGACCCACCGAAAGCGGTTCCGGCAAAGCCAGGTAAACCCCTGCGGCAGCCAGCATGGCGGCAAACGCGGGCCATCGCGGTTCACGAACAATGGGATGGCTCATAGGATCGCTCGTCAAGTGCCAGTGTGAAGTGTAGTGCAGCCAGCCTTCGGCCTCAACTTCCGCTGGATGACCCCTTCCTCGAACCCTTGTCGCGTTAAGGGTGTAAGAGCATCTTCAACTTGCCTTGAGGAGAACTGTTATGCAACCGGCACCGCAGAAATCGAAGTCTTACGGCTCTTTAGCCATTCTCGGTATTCTTGGGCTCGCACTTTGGCATCCGGGCCTCTCCGGCATGGCGAAGCCGTCGACGGTAAACATCACCCTGGCTCAAAACACCCTAATAACCCTGCGGTTGGAGCAAAGCATCAGCTCCAGGACTTCCCCACCAGGCCAGCACTTCGGAGCCAGGCTCGTCCAGCCCCTTGTGGTGAATGGCAATACGGTGCTGCCGGTGGGAACCGAATTCTCCGGAACGGTGGCCCGCGCGACTGCCGCAGGAAAGCTGGCCGGCGGAGCCAGCTTGCGCATCGTATTGAACTCTTTCAGCTTTCAGGGAAAGGAGTACGAGGTTCGGTGCGCTCCCCTGGCTCGTGTGGGCCAAGGTCAGGGAAAACGCACCGCTGAGCTGGCCGGAGGCGTGGCCGCGATAGGCGCTGTGATAGGAGTGATTGCCGGCGGTCGCGAGGGCGCCGCCATAGGGGCCGCCGCCGGTGCAGGCGCGGGGACGGTCGGCGCGTATGCCACGAACAAGACCGCGGATATTGCGATTCCTGCCGAGTCCCTGGTGACCTTCCACTTGGCCGAGCCCGTCACGGTCACAATCACTCCCAAAGCTCCGGCTCGCCACTCCTGGTTATTCTCCTAGGATTGAGGCTGCTTCGTGGATCGCCCTGGCAGCGGTTATGCCAGGGCTTTTCGTTTTTGAGTTAAAAGCCTTCAGCACTTACGAGAAACGAAAAGGGAAGGGCACGACTTCAGTCGTGCCGCCAGCGGATAAAAGCTGTGCGGCTTTAGCCGCTGAGGTCCGCTCCTTGCAGTGAGCGCCACGCTACTCGCTATACCGCCTCCAAACCTTTTCCGCGGACAACACTCCACAACGATTTTGAATGTATTACGCCGAAGAAAAAGGCTTACAAGGATGACAGGGGACGGGAACGACTTCAGTCGTGCCACTAGCGGCCAAAAGCTGTGCGGCTTTAGCCGCTGAGGTCCGCTCCTTGCTGTGAGAGCCACGCTACTCGCTAGGCCGCCTCCAACCTTTTCCGCGGACAACACACTACAACGATTTTGAATGTATTACGCCCCTCCGGCTCGAGAACCCAGGTGCGCGGCTTCGCAACCTGGCTCTGAACTACCAACACCAGTTCGGGCAGATTTGAGCTTCTCATGTTCCTTCTCCCTTCGCAGATTTCCTTCCACCCATTAGCGCGACGAACCCGCAGCCGAGGGGTCAAAGAATCAAGAAACCGGAAACTGGCCCCTCCCTCCTCCCGTTGTCGCGTTCCTAGTGAAGGCAAATTCAGCGCCCAGGGAGGCTGGTATGTTCTGCAGCGAATGCGGCAAGCCGAATCAGGACAGCGCAAATTTCTGCTACGCGTGTGGCCAACGCGTAAATCAAAACTCGGGATCTGACGGGGCCGCTGCGCCCCACGCTCACAGCAGCGGGAGCGTCTTGCAGTCAATCGGAAACCGTATCTCCAGCCTGGCCAGCACCGACCAGCTCGATGGCTTCAGCCTGAGCGAGTTCTTTTCCGAAGTATTCAAGAAGCGCACGAAAGATGAGATCGACGACTACTTCGTGGTCGGCACCAGCCGTACCACTCCCCGCATCGAGGACGTTGCCACCAGCTGGCCCAAGCCCTGGTTTTTCTTTCGCGTCCTGACTTTCGTGGCGCTGCTCTACTTTGGTTTTTATTTCGCTTTTGAACAGTTTGAAAACATCCGCCTGATTCCCGGGCTCATCATGATGGGCTCCCTGGCGGTGCCCCTGGCCACGGTCATTCTCTTCTTTGAACTCAATATTCCGCGCAACGTCTCCTTCAACCGCGTCCTGATGCTGGTGGCCTCCGGAGGGGTCGTGTCCCTGTTCGTCGCGCTGATCGGCTTCAAGGTTTCCAATTTGAACTGGCTGGGAGCTTCCGGCGCCGGAATCGTCGAAGAAGTGGGAAAACTCCTGGCGGTCATTCTGGTGGCGCGTTCGTTCCGGGGGAAATACATCCTGAACGGCCTGCTCTTCGGCGCCGCCGTGGGCGCCGGATTCGCCTTCTTCGAGAGCGCAGGCTATGCCTTCGACTACCTGGAGCGCACTAACAGTCTGAGCGTGATGTTTGACGTGATCCAGAGTCGGGCATTTTTGACCCCGTTCGGACACGTGGCCTGGACCGCCATCGCGGCGGCTGCGCTGTGGCGGGTCAAAGGCGATAGCCCATTCCAGCTCAATATGTTGCTTAACCCGGGGTTTCTGCGGACCATGTCCATCCCGGTCGTGCTCCACATGCTCTGGAACGCACCGTTTGAGACGCCGTTCGAACTGCACCACATCGTCCTGGGGATTGTGGGATGGTTTGTCGTATTCGGCCTGGTGCAGCAGGGTCTGCACCAGATTCGCCAGGAACAAGAACAGGGTGCCCAGGCGCGTGCCGACATCCCCGACGTTGTCCCGGGCGTTGCTCCGGCCACCGGGCCGCAGTTGGTTCAGCCGATGACCGCGACCGCCGCGTAAAACGCCGGTCGGCAGTTTTGTCCCCTTTTCAGGAGTTTTATCGCGCTAGTCAGTGAAGCCAACAATCAATCGCTGGCAACCAACACCCAGATGAAAAGGAGAGGCCAAGATGAAAAGCAAAAATATGAGAATCACCGCAACCGTGGCTGGGATCGCGCTTCTGGCCGTCGTTGTGCTGCCTTACCTGGTGAACGTTGACCAGCTGCGTCCACGCCTCGAATCCACCCTGCGGTCTCGTCTCGGCCGCGAAGTGCATATCGGTTATCTCGAACTCTCGCTTCTGGCCGGCGGAGCCCGGGCGGTGAACCTGTCCGTTGCCGACGACCCCGCATTCGGCTCCCGCCCGTTCCTGCACGCCAAGTCTCTCGAAGTGGGCGTAAGCCTGATGAGCCTCGTCTTCTCGCATACCCTGCACCTGACGTCGCTGACCGTCGAGCAGCCTGAACTGGTCTTGGCTAAGTCTTCTTCGGGAACGTGGAATTTCTCCACTCTCGGAACCAAGTCCGAGTCCGAGCCGGAAACATTCACTGCGGACGACCTAGACGACTCTCCCGTCTCTTCATTTGCCCTGGACCGGCTGAAGATCAGCAACGCCACCTTGGTGTTGCCGGGCTCCGGTGCGGGGCACGTGTTGAAGAACGTCAACATCGATCTCCGGAACGCTTCCTTCGACAGCGCCATGTCATTCGTGGTCTCCGCGCGAAGCGACGCGGGGAAGATCGAGCTTCGTGGGGAAGCCGGCCCCATCAATCGTGAAAATCCTGAACGAACCCCGTTTCATGCCACGATTGACGGAGCGAAAGCCAACCTGGCCCAGATTGCCAGCCTGAGTTCGTCCTCCGGACTCAGCGGAATCCTGGGACTGAAGGGATCGGTGATCTCGGATGGCAATGCCATCCACGCGGAAGGTAGCGCGCGCGCCGAGAAACTGCGGCTGACCGGCTCCGGACCAGGAAGCCATCAGCCCATCTCGCTGCGATACATCACGGACTATTCCGTGGCGCAACGTACCGGAGTCGTCGAGCAGTGTGAGATTTCGGTTCGCAAGAGCAGCGCCAACCTGACCGGCGCTTATCAGGTTCGCGGCGAATCATTGGTGGCCCAGCTTCGCCTGACCGGTTCTCAACTTCCATTGGAAGACGTCGAGGGCGTGCTTCCGGCTATCGGTATCGAACTGCCCGGAGGCTCAAAGCTGCGCGGTGGTACCGTCAGCGCCAACATGGCACTCTCGGGTCCAGTGGACCGGCTGATCACCTCGGGAACGGTTCAGGTGACCAATGCCAACCTCTCCGGATTGGATCTGGGATCGAAAGTGTCGGCTGTTCCCGTTTTGTCGAAAATGCTCTCCGGTCAGAATCTCGCCATTCTTAGCCTGAGCAGTGGCTTCCGCATTGCGCCGCAGGGAACCCACATCAGCAATTTCACCATCCAGATCAATGGAATCGGCGGCCTCAGCGGCGAGGGTGACATCGACGTTACGAACCATCTGAAGTTCGACATGGAAGCTCACGTAGCCAAAGGTGGTTTGTTAGAAGAGGCGAAGAATCGCCTCCCCTGGACGAAGAAACTGCCGGACAGCATTCCCTTCCACGTCATGGGAACGACGTCCTTACCAATCTTTGTGCCGGATAAGAGTCTGTTGGCCCACGCCATTCCCATGATCTCTCCGGAAGACATAGCCAACGCCGCGCAGCAGCAAACCAAGCAGGACCCGAAGAGGCCAGTCATCCCTTATATCGCGCCAGTCAAGGAGCCAAGCCCGGTTGCATCGAACTCCAAGCCCGAGAAGCCGGCGCACGCCACACAGTCTGAACACAAACATCGGATCCGCATTCCCATCCCCATCCATTGGGGACGGCAAAAGAACCAGAACGACGCTAAGAATCAGAATGAGGCTGAGTTGACGGCAAAGAAGTGAAGAAACAAGTGAAGTAGCGAACCTACCTCGTGCGCCGGACCTCAGACCTTAGAAATCAATAACAGGGCTGAGTCCGGCGCCCGATTTTCCATCAATCTCCCATGGCCGCATCGATTCCCTGATGCTCTTTCAAATCGGCGTAGAGCCAGGCCTTGGCGACGCTCCAGTCACGCTTTACGGTTTTAGGGGAGATGCTTAGCACGGCGGCGGCTTCCTCGACGCTCAGGCCGCCGAAGAAACGTAATTCGACGATCCGAGCCTGACGCTCATCCAGTTTCGCCAGTCGGTCCAGCGCGGCATCCACCGCAATCAGTTCGGCCGACTGCTCCGGAGAGAAAACAAAAGCCTCGTTCAGAGTGACTTTCTGGAACTCGCCTCCGCGCTTCTGTCGCAGGTGGCCGCGTGCGTGGTCGATCAATATCCGCCGCATCAATTGTGCGGCGATGCCGAAAAAATGGGCCCGGCTCTGCCAGTTCACCGACTGCTGTTCGATCAGTTTGAGATAGGCCTCGTGGACCAGGGCCGTGGCCTGCAACGTATGGTCGGGTCGTTCACGGCGCATGTAGCTGCCGGCCAGTCGCCGGAGCTCGTCGTAAACAACCGGTATGAGCTTCGCGCCTGCGTCTTCGTCTCCACGCGCCAAAGCGGAGAGCAGGACCGTAACTTCATGCGGATCGCTCATATGGGTGAATATTGTAACCTCAGTTCCCAAACTCATGCAGGTGGCCAGATGTGATGGATCGCGCCGCGGCAAAATAGATAGTCCGGGTACAATACGTCCGTGAGCGCGCAGCCGGAACAACACATGCAGTGCATGGAAGTCTGGGGTGGAAACCAGCTCACTGCGCGCGGCGTCGAATTCGGTGGACTTGAGGTGTGGGTTTACAGCAAACCTTTCGGGGAATCCCAATCCGGCGGGGATGTCTACTACGCGTCCAGCTGCGCCACCGGTCGAATCAGCCGGCTGTTGCTGGCGGACGTGGCCGGGCATGGCAACTCGGTGGCCGCGACCGCCGCCGATTTGCGTACGCTCATGCGGCGCTTCGTCAATCGCCTGGATCAGGGCGAATTCGTACGCCTGCTTAATCGGCAACTGGTTGCGCTATCGCGGGCTGGCTCCTTCGCTACGGCGATTGTGGCTACCTTTTTCGAGCCTAGCCGGCGCCTCACGGTTTGCAATGCAGGTCATCCTCGGCCCCTTATATACCGGGCAGCGCAACGGCAATGGGATTTCCTGGGACATGATGGGGCCGCCGGAAAGGGAAAGCCGGCCAACATTCCGTTGGGGCTCATCGACCTGTCGGACTATGAGCAGTTTGACGTCGAGCTGGCGCCCGGAGATTGCGTGCTTAGTTACACCGATGCGCTGGTCGAGTGCAACGACGTGGACGGCGAGATGTTGGGTGAGCCGGGCGTGTTGCGGATCGCTCGTCTTATCGGGGAGATGGATCCGCAGACATTGAGTAAAACCCTCCTGAAAGAGATCGCCGATCGATGTCCGGAGAATCTGTCCGCCGACGATGTAACCGTCCTCGTGGTTCGCGCCAACGGGCGCAAATTGAAGTACTCGATTAGAGAGCGGCTGGGGGCGCTGCGCAGATTTTCCCGTTCGATGTTGCGCGCCATCAATCCCCGTGCCGAACGCCCTCCATTACCCGACGCGAATCTTGCGAACATTGGAGGCGCGATCATCCCGGCGCTGGGAAGGCGCTGGCGCGCCAAGCGGGAAGAGCGCCGATCGGCTTGAGTGGCCGCTGGGGTCTTCATCGCTCTTTGTACCAACTACGAACCCAATAAACCAACCAAGGACACGAAGTATCACGAAGAAAATCTTTAAAGGGTTTCCTTCGTGATATTTCGTTTCCTTGGTGGTACTGCGGTTCGCGTTCGAGCGCGTCCTCTCATTTACTTCGGGGATCGAGCGAACCACAACTTACGCTAACGAAGAACATCGCAGAAGTAACTGTAAGCTGTAGATTACGATATAGTTGAACGTCGTAAAATCTGCGCGGTCTTGGCGCCCCGCATCATTTTTGGAATCGTTCTCAAGCTCGGATCGGCCGATCCCCGCGATTTGAGGGTTTCAGTGATTTAGCCCTATTCTTAATTTCCCTGCTCCGGAGCCATCCCATTCCCTTCCTTCGCATCTCACAGTCCCAGAACGACCATTTCCTTAGCCTGTGGAAAACTAAACCGCTAAAAACCGCCAAATATGAGTAAGCTATTGTTATATCAGCATTGGCCCACGGTGGCGGACCTGCTTCCCCTAAAGCGAAGGCTCAGCTAGATGAGTACAGCAGTAAGTATTCCCGTTTTTTTGCTCGCGGAGAATCGTCTCCTTCGTGAGGCCCTGGCTCGGATTCTAAACAAGAAAAATGACATCACCGTGGTAGGTTCGGCAACGTACTCAGCCGCCGTATCGGATGCGATTGCCGCGGTTTCGGCCCGCGTCCTGTTATTCGATCCGGTCGATACTTCTGCCGGTTTAGCCCTGGTGCGGACGATCCGAGAGTCCTTCCCCGAGTTGAAGATTGTGTTGATCGGGATGGAACTTGATAGTGAGCTGTTTTTACGCGCGGTTCGCGAGGGCATTACCGGGTATCTGTTGAAAGACGCGACTGCGGCCGATGTGGCCGACGCAGTGCGCTCCGCGGCGGACAGCCGTGCCATCTGTCCGCCGGAGTTATGTCAGGCTCTGTTTGACTACGTGGCTCACCAGCGCGCCAGCCTCCCGAGTTTTTTCATCAAACAACAGTTCGGACTCACGCGCCGGGAACAGCAACTGGTCGAAATGATCAGCCGCGGCTTTACCAACAAAGAAATCGCTGTGGATTTAGGCTTGTCGGAGCAAACCGTGAAGAACCACATTCATCGCGTGCTCCGAAAGTTCGGCGTCAGGGACCGCCTGGCCGCTGTAGAAGTCTGCCGCACCCAGGGATTCCTAACGGTCTGACGCCGCCGACCTATGTGGACAGGCGTCACCTACTTCTAGAAATCACGAGGTCGTCCACGATTCCATCTCTGATGCGCAAAGCAGTACGTTTCTGGTACTAAGCGCCAGCCTTTAAGGTACTTTATCCCGATTTTAGGAAAACTTCCTTGGTACTCCCTCGACATTCTGTGGGCCGCCTGATGACGCCCAATTGAACCTGTTCTTTTCCTGATTCGCGGCGATACTGGTCTAGAGGTGCGGCGTGCCGAAAATTAACGTTTTGGTGGCGAATCGACCACGACTGATGCGCGAACTGGTAATGGCGACAATCGCCGACCAGCCCGATATTGAAGTGATCGGTGTTCTGGAGGACGAAAACGCGATCCTGGAGATGGTCGAGCGATCGCATCCCGAGATACTGATCATCGCTCTGGATCGCTCCGAGGAACGCCCGCACATTTGCGACGTGCTGCTCGACCGCTTTCCGCACATGCGCATCCTCGCACTAGCCGCGGAGCGCAATAGCAGCATCTTCTATTGGGCCAGCCTCGATATCCGGTCCAATCGAATTGAGAACTCCGAAGAGGGGATTCTGAATGCGCTGCGCGGGCTCGTGCCGATGATGGCGCGCCGGCCCGAAAGTGATCAAAGGCCGACTCAGACTGAACACTAGATTTGGGCTTTGATGCGGTATCAGATTCTTAATAAATGGGTTAGCTCACGGGAGGCCCTGTAAGTGAGAGGGCGGAGCTGTGAACGGCACGCGTCGTTTTGCGATCGAGTCGAAATGGAGCACACCATGTTTTTCAACCGGTTTTTCAACGGCCGCATCTTGATTCTCGCCGCGATGGTCAATCTGATGTTGTGCGCAGGCGGGCGAGCGCAAGGACAGGAGCAAGGACAAGGGCAAGCACAAGGAATCGGTCGGCGCCGTGATGCGCGCGACGCCGTCTCCTCCATGCGCTCGGTTGAGTCTTCCGATCTGGCCAAGGAAAACATGGAGCGGGTGGCGGCGTCTTCAATCCAGCTCCAGACGGTTCTTTTGAAGGATCCCGGAATTCTTGTGGAACTGAAGCGTTGGGTCGCCAATGAAGCTACCAACAGCGGACAGATCGTGGACGATGACTCACTCACTGACCAGGCAATTTTCGATCGGCTCGATCATGATGTTTCGTTTCGCTCCGTGGCTACGCGTTTGGTGCAGCGCTACGGCTATCTGCTACCCAGCGTGAATCCGGATTCGGACATCGCGAAAGAACAAGACTTGATCATGAAAGAACGCATCCGTCGTCTGGCGCAGCGCCAGGAGCGCGAAGATCAGGACGCGCTGGCAGAGGAAGAAACCGGCAAGAACCAGGACCAATCATCAAGAGTTGAACGCACCACATGCGATCCTCGAAGTCAGGCGAACTGCACTAACTCCCCTACCATTCGCGGCCGGCAACGCGGCAATTCACAGCCAGATGAAAACCAGGCGCCCGAAAATACTCCGCCGCTGTCGCCGGATCAGCTGTCGCCGTCCGGCGCAAATCGCACGCTGCGCACCGCTATCGGTCGTGACGACACTGAGTCTCGCGGCTATTCCAGCGTGGAATCGGCTTCGCTCACTTCAGACTTTTCCAGTCGCGTTCCAGGTGCTGGGAGCGGAAATCTGCCGCCCACCGGAATGGATGGCATCGACAATTTGATGCAACGCAATAATTTGGACGATCTCACTCTGCCGGCAGCGAACGGAAATCGCACCGAATCGGCCACCGCGTCCACCAGAGACACGAACCGAACGACGCGGCTTTCGGACGGCCGTGGATTCGGACTCGACACGTACAACGCCAGAGATCGCGAACGCGATCTGGACAAGGATCTTGTACCAGTGAAGATGGTCCACAAGAGCAATCCTTACGCCGACATTCCTTCGCTCTACGACATGTACGTGCAGGCCGCTCCTCGGGATCGCGAGCCCGAGCGCTTCGGCACAGAAATTTTCCGCAACGGCACACGAGCCATGGACGCGATTCCCATGGACCTACCAGTTGGACCTGACTACGTAGTTGGGCCCGGCGATGGCCTGTCCATCAATCTTTGGGGCGCGGTCTCGCAACGAATGGTGCGAGCCGTGGATCGAGAGGGGCGAATCAATTTGCCCGAGGCCGGTCCGCTGCTGGTGAGCGGGCGCACCCTCGGAGAGGTGCAGGAGTCAGTGCAGCAGGTGCTGCGCACCCAGTTCCGCGATGTGTCGGCGGACGTCTCGTTGTCGCGACTGAGGACGATTCGGGTTTACGTCGTCGGCGAAGTGGCCGAGCCCGGAGCTTACGACATCAGTTCGCTCTCCAGTCCGCTTAACGCTCTGTTCGCCGCAGGCGGAATCACTTCGCGGGGCTCGTTGCGCAACCTGAAGCACTATCGCGGCAAACAGTTGATCGAAGAAGTGGACGCGTACGACCTGCTGCTGCACGGCGTCGGATCAGATCTCAAGCGGCTGGAAAATGGTGACTCGCTCATGGTCCCTCCCATGGGCGGGCAAGTCACGGTAAGCGGGATGGTGCGCCGCCCTGCGGTTTACGAACTGCATGGTGAGACCACGTTGGCCGACGCCTTGGATCTGGCCGGTGGAATCCTGCCCGCAGCAGCTCTCCAGCACATCGAACTGCAGCGCCTGGAAGCCCACGAAAAGCGCACCATGCTGACGCTCGATCTTTCGCCTGAGGGCAATCCCGCCTCGGTGACCAGTCAGCTCAACACCTTCAAGATTCAGGATGGCGATCAAATCCACATTTTTCCGATCGCGCCCTACAACGAGCAGGCAATTTATCTACAAGGCCATGTCCTGCGTCCCGGGCGTTACTCGTATCACGATGGAATGAAACTGACCGACCTGCTGGGATCGTACAGTGACCTCTTGCCGGAACCGGCGGCGCACTATGCCGAGATTGTGCGGCTCAACGCGCCTGATTTTCGTCCCAGCGTAGAGAGTTTCGATTTGTCCACCGCGCTGGCGAATCCTGCAACGTCTCCTAAACTGCAGGCGCTGGATACGGTCCGGGTCTTCAGCCGATACGATTTCGAACCGGCGCCGACAGTCTGGGTGGGCGGCGAGGTACGCTCGCCCGGCAAGTACCGCACTTCAGGACAGGTTCGTCTTCGTGACGCGGTCTATCTCGCCGGCGGAACTTCGACCGAAGCTGGGCTTGAATCGGCTCAACTCTTCCGCACCCACGCCGACGGGACCATGACGATTCACAGCGTGAATCTGGCAGGCGCCTTGGCCGGGAATTCCGTGGACAACATTCTGCTGGAGCCGCGCGACCGCGTCTTGGTTCATCGCAATTCCGCTCAAGTCGATCCCGCGACTGTCTACGTAAAGGGCGAAGTAGCCAAGCCGGGCCGTTATCCGCTGACCACCAATATGCACATCGAGGATCTGGTTCGAGTTGCCGGCGGCCTCAAACGCAGCGCCGATCCGGTGACGGCTGACCTGACCCGCTACCGGGTTGGTGAAACCGCGGGCACTTCGAATGAGAACTTTCCCATCGAACTCTCCGCCGCCCTCAGCGGAAACGCCAACAACAACCTGCAGCTTCGCGATGGCGACCTGCTTACCGTCCGCGAGGCGCCGGGATGGAATGACATCGGAGCCTCGGCCACCGTGCGCGGCGAAGTTCAGCATCCCGCCGCTTATGGCATTCGACCTGGTGAAAGATTGAGTTCGGTTCTGGAGCGCGCTGGAGGCTTCAGTCCGGAGGCGTATCCCTATGGCGCGCTGTTGATGCGGCGCGAAGTGCGTGAACTCGAGATGAAGTCGCACCTGGCTCTGGTGCAGCGGATCAAGGCAGAGCAGATAAACCTCAAAGCTCTTCCCGAGACCGATCAGGATCAGAAGAACGCCAAACTGACGGCGATCGCGCAAACCGAAACCACGCTCGCACAACTCGAAGCCACCGCGCCGATCGGCCGGGTGGTGGTGCACATTCCACCCGATCTCAGTCACTGGAAAAATTCGGCCGCGGATGTGGCTTTGCGCGACGGCGATGTGCTTTTGATCCCGAAGAAGGCAAATTATGTGATGGTCTCGGGACAAGTCTATAACCAGACCGCAATCAGTTACCGTCCCGGCAGGAGCGCTCAGTGGTACTTGAGCCAGGCCGGCGGACTGACCCAGATTGGCGACAAGGACGCCGTGTTCGTGGTTCGGGCTGACGGATCGGTGATCGCCGCGAAAAACAATTCTGCTGGATGGTGGTCGGGTAACCCGTTGAGCGCAGCGTTGAAGCCGGGAGACTCGATTGTGGTTCCGGAAAAAACACCCAAGATCGGCTCCCGGAACTGGGCGACCACGCTGCAGGCGGCCCAGGTTGCCACTTCCGTGGCCCTCACCGTCGCTTATTTCAAGCCGTAACACAAGTGGGAATAGGGGAAGAGTCTGCGGAAGTGGATCAGTATAGTGGCCGCGTGCGCA
>Ga0210409_10001282_pt1 | contig 33625 bp, 24 predicted proteins | sample IncBWH17MmetaG_FD_161649 | JGI IMG/M metagenome (GOLD analysis project Ga0210409, IMG submission 161649) | Forest soil microbial communities from Barre Woods Harvard Forest LTER site, Petersham, Massachusetts, United States - Inc-BW-H-17-M | ecosystem: Environmental > Terrestrial > Soil >...
ATGAGCGGCGCCGGGCGAACATCCTTCGGCATCCGAATGTATCCGGGAATGTCTTTGCCCTCGAAAGGAATGTGCACGATTTCGACGGGCGGATCGAGGAAGCGCCCGTAATTGCGAAACGCGGCCAGGGCAGCCAGATAGGCTTTCTGCTTGCCCATGGAATTCGGCACTGGCCAGCGGGCCGCCGTGTAATAGCGGAATGCCATGAAATAGTCGTCACGTGCCACGGTGACGTTCTTGTCCGCCTCTTCACTCTTGGCGCGTTTGTCATACCGCTCGCCGATGGCGCTCCAGGCCGCAGCCCATTCGTCGCGGTCCAGGCTATGGATGTTGGAGAGCGCTTCGCGCGCATCCTCGGACTTGAGGCCGCCTACCGGGCCAAGATTCTTGTCCACGCGCCGCTGGGTCTCCTGCTTCAGTTCTTCCCACGTGCGGGTCGGGGCCATTTGCGCCGCGGCTGAAATCCCTGCCAGAAGCACAATCAATGCCAATATTGCGATTTGGCGCATACCAGACCGGCGACTAAGTCGATTCATCGGAGACCTCCAGAAATTACGGGGAAGCATGTCACAACTGCCAGTGGCGGAGCAAGGACAGAAGTCTCCGGCAACGTACTAAAAGGGGAGGGCCAAGGTCAGGACTGGAAACTTGACGTGTAGGACTGTGTCGCGTGTATATTAAGGACCAGCCGGGAGCAGGAAGTGATTTTCTAAGTCCATTTCGCATTCGCGACCGGCGCGAAGAATCAATCTCGGGCTTGGGACCGTCAACACTGTCGTGGGATCATACCGATGTTTCTAGATTTCTTTGGTTTGCGGGAGCAGCCATTTGGAATGACTCCGGATCCGGCGTATCTCTACGCCAGCCGGACGCACAGCGAAGCGCTCGCGTCACTCGAGGCTGGAATCGCGGACAATCGGGGATTTTTTGCATTGATCGCAGAGCCTGGAATGGGCAAGACCACTCTGCTCTATCAGCTTCTGGATGATTTGCGGGACACCTCGCGAACTGTCCTGTTATCCCAAACGCAGTGTAACTCTCGCGAATTCATCGAGTACATCCTTCAAGGCCTGGGCGTCGAGACCAAGGGAATGGGCCTCGTGGCGATGCACGGCCAATTGAACGAGATCCTGTTTGAAGAATTGCTCGCGGGGAAACGGTTTGTTCTGGTCGTGGACGAAGCGCAAAATCTCGACGACTCCGTGCTCGAAACCGTGCGCATGCTTTCCAATTTTGAGACTCACAACACCAAGTTGCTGCAAATCATTCTGGCGGGCCAGCCCCGGCTGGCTGCCAAGCTCGCGCAGCCCCGGCTGGCGCAACTGCGCCAGCGCGTCGCGGCTCTCTGCCATCTGGAACCTTTCACCGTCGAGGAAACGGGGCTGTACATAGAGCACCGGCTCAAGGTGGCGGGCTACAGCGGCGAACCAATTTTTGACGCGTTTTCGATCAGGCTGATTTCCCGGAAGGGCGACGGCATCCCCAGGAATATCAATAACCTGTGCTACACCGCGCTGCAATTGGCGGCTGCTCGCGGGCTTCGCACCGTGACTGCTGAGATCGTACATGAGGCTGCGAAGCGCCTGGATGTAGAATCCCTTGCCTTCAAGCCGCCGGCCATTGCCGAATCCGTGGCCGCGCCCGTCATTCCTGCCGCGGCTGCACCAATCGCCTCTGCCGCGGCTGCGGGAACTTCGGGACCTCGCCTTGCAGCGATCCCTGCCCCGAACGGTAAGGCCTCAAACGGCAAAGATGGCGCCTCGAAGGGATATCTTACTTATGATGCGGACAAAAAAATCGCCCTGCTGAAATGGCCGGCGCGGTCGGCGATTTTGGTCGCCGTACTTATGTCCGGGACATTGTTGCTGGCTATCCTGGGCCGGTCGGAATCCAAACAAGCCATGGCGGCGGCCATTTTCCATCGCACTGCCCATGCGCTCGGGACGCCGGCCCGCGCCGATCAATCCGCGGCCACGGCTGCAAGTTACGACGCTGCTCCTCAGGATACGGAGAGCGGGCAGATCCTGACTGTCATGGCCGGCGCCGGGCAAACGCTTAGAGAACTCAGCCTGAGATACGTGGGACATTTCGACGGCGAACTATCCAAAAAAATCTTCAGCCTCAATCCCGACTTGAAAGATCCCGATCATCTGGAAGCTGGACAGCTCATCCGCATTCCCTTGCCCCCAGGCGCAATGAGAAAAGTAAACGATACAGCGGAAGCCCCCGCCCCTTCCCAACCGGAAACTTCAGGAAGCCTCATCGCCAAGCTCACCGCTTTGCTGCGGGAACGAAAATAGATACGCCGCGGATCCGTGAATTTCCCTTTCGAGTGCCCGAAAAGTCGCGGTTGAAGAGAATGCGCATGCTGCTGTAAGCTGTTGTGACGCGATGCGCCCGTAGCTCAGCTGGATAGAGCGTCTGGCTACGAACCAGAAGGCCGGGAGTTCGAATCTCTCCGGGCGCACCATTCTCTTACGGCTTCTTTTCAACGACTTCCAAGACTACCCTTCTCTTCGTTTCGAACTCACGGACCACGCCAAGCTCGAATCAAACGGTCCAAGCTATCAACCTTTCGGCTCGCAACGTCTTTCAGGAGCTGACAAACTGGGGCGCAAGATTCCAGCCTTAAATCTTCTCAGATTAAAGACACAGTGAGTCCCCACAATCTCATTCGGTCCTGCTCAGGTGGCAAAATCGTTGTGTCGAGTACAGGGGAAGCGTACGATGTGCGGGGTAGAGGTCAAAAATGGAAATTCCAGTGAAAGCCTAACGAAAAGCCGTGAAAACTGTGAGGAAAAAGAGAGCAATAAAGTTTGCCGCGCTGTTGATAATTGCGACGGGCATAGCGTGCCCAGGCCATGCGTCGCAGGCACAGACGACCCCGGCGAGTGCGGGCAACATTAAGTCGTACGAGGTCGACGTTGCTGGGACTAAAGAATGGGTGGACACGAATGTCGACGTGCGCGGAGGGGCGAAGCTGCGCTTCGCAGCCACGGGGAAAATCACGTATCCTCCGGACGATTCGTACAACGGGAAATTGCGAACATTGGGGACGTTCGGTCCAGACGGGCTCGCGCGGGGATGGGCAGACCTGGTCCATCAATACGCAGTAAAGGATGCCGGCCACGGCGCCTTGATTGGCCGCATCGGTTCTGATGCATACGCGCAGGCGTTTCTGGTGGGCGCGAGCAAAGATTATGATGTGCCCGTGGCAGGGAGGCTGTTCCTGGGTATCAATCAAAGCATGAGCGAAGCTTCGACCGCGGACGGAAGTTTCCACGTGAAGATCGAAGTTCTGGATGAGGGGTCAGCGGACGCCATAACCCCGGGGGGGCCAGCGGAAACCCGAGTGCCAGACATCACTCCCGATTTGTTGAGCAAGATCCCGCGCCGCGTCTCCGATCCCAACGGCAAACCCGGCGACATGGTCAACGTCCTTATAGTGGGGACAGAGGAACAAGTTGTTCAGGTATTCACAACAGCCGAGTGGGTCCAAGTGGACAAGGCGGTGGGGAGCACGGCGCTGAATGCCGTGATGGATTCGCTTGAGAAGAAGGACTATCTGACGATGCCGATGAGCACGCTGTATCTTTTCAATCGTCCGCAGGATTATGGATTCGCGCATGCAGAGCCGGTGAAGGTGGCGATGTCGCGAAACCACCTGCGGGTCTGGAAATCGCCGTACGAAGTCGACGGGCGGCCGCTGTGGTGTATTGCGGCTACGCATGATATCGGATTCGAGCGGGACCAACGCAACAATGGCGTGACGCACAAGATCGATCCGGCGATCGACGGCGAACGGGAGTACGTGAATGGAACGCTTTCGGAGACAGGGTTCGTCGTTCAGCGGGATCACGTCGTGCCCGCCGATCCGCTGACGACGGCCAAGACCGCGACCGGCGGGGAGTTTCACTCCGACGGACGCATCCTCGTGCTAGTGCTCAGAAACACGACGAGTAACATCAACTAGAAACGATTCCGCCCTATTTTCAGACGGGTGGCCCGAGCCTTGTAATTGAACCTGTGATGCCGGGTGCCCCATCCTTGCGGTCTTTGCAAGGGTGGGGCTTTTGTTTCCTCATCTCGGGCGCGCGACTTGCTTGTGGTCTTGCGCAAAGTTAAAGTTGAGGCTGGAATTCTTACGTGGAACATATTTACGGGACGTAAGATTCCGCAGTCTGGCGACGCCAGTTTTGTTTAGACGACCGCAAAAGGCTTCACGGGGTATTGACCTACGAAAATGCCAAAATTCCGGCGAAACACAACGCTTTTTTCGGGCGTGGCAATATTCGTCGCTCTAGCTTTAGGAATTCCCGCGCGAGCGCGAGGCGCGGCGCAAGGACAAGACCAGGACCAGGGCACGATCCGAGTGGCCGTGAACCTGGTGTTGGTTGACGCGACCGTGAAGACGAAGGACGGCCAAATCATGGCCAATCTGAAAAAGGAGGACTTCGAGGTTCGCGAGGACGGCGTTGTACAAAAAATCGACATTTTCAACCGCGACGAATTGCCTCTGGATGTAGCGCTGGTATTGGATCTGAGCGATTCGATTGGTCCATTCCTGGGCCCTTTACGCGACGCCGCGACGATTGCCCTCGCCGCGCTGAAGCCCAACGATGAAGTGGCGCTGTTTACATTTTCCACGGAAGCCGAATTGCGTCTGCCGCTCACGAAAGAGAAGAACAAGATTGCCGATCTGATCAATACATTTGAGGCGCGCGGCGCCACCAATATCAATGACGGCATCTTCAACGCCGCTGAATATCTGCTCAAGACGCCGCCGACGGGCCGCCGCGTGATCATCCTGATCAGCGACGATGTTGGCACGAGCGCGGGCGGGCAGGGGACGCGCGACATCGTTACCGAAGCGATCGCGGCGGATACGGTTTTATATAATCTGAAAATACCCGGATACAATCCGCTTTCCACCCGCTTCGCCGCGAGCATGGTTCCCGGCCTGGTAAACATTGGCAAAGTGATGGACGCGACGGGCGGAGAATTATTCGACGTCCAGGATGTGGCCCATCTGGATTCCGTATTCAGCGCTCTGATTCAGCGGATCAAGACCCGTTACACGCTGGGATATTACACGATGGCCAATGGCGCCGAGGGGAAACCGCACAAGCTGGATGTTCGTCTGGCCTCCTCGTTTGGAAAAAAGGGACGCGAGTACACCATTTTGGCAAAGAACGGCTATTACATTCATTAGAGAACGCTCAGCACACTTGCCTGAAATCCTCGCATATTAGACTTCGCGCTTTCTGACGCAGCGGCCTACGAATGTCCCATAGTGAACAGACGCTGCCGCGTCTCTCCCCTAACATGCGTGGAGCAAACGAAATAGCGAGCTAAGGAGCTACACATGATGAAACCAGGCGCCCAAGATGAAGTGGAAGGCAAGCTCCACGACGTGAAGGGAAAAGTGAAGGAAGCAGCGGGGAAGTTATTGAACGATCCCGACCTGGAAGCCGATGGCGAGGCGGAAGAGATCGCCGGAAAAATCCAAAATAAAATCGGACAGGTGAAGAAAGTTCTCGGCAAATAGCGAAGCGGTTCCGCGTGAGTTGGCGATGCCCGCGTCCTCGTTTCGACGCGGCCCCCTGGCCAAAATCCAAGAAACCTAGAAGGACCTAGGAGGAACGGAGGCAAGTCATGAATTTGAGTGCACTGAGCACAACGCAATTGGCTTTGATTATCGGTCTTGTCGTGATCGTGGTTGCCGGCATCGCCACACTGCTTTTCATGCGTAACCGCCGTACGGCGCGGCTGCGTAGCCAGTTCGGCGGTCCTGAATACACGCGCGCCGTGAAGGAAGGCGGGAACCAGCGGCGCGCGGAGAACAGGCTCGAAAAGCGCGCAGAGCGGGTGGAGAATTTCCACATCCGGGCGCTTGCGCCGGCCGATCATGCACGGTTTCTGGAATCGTGGCGCAAGGTGCAAGGACGATTTGTTGACAGCCCCGGAGGCGCGGTAACCGAAGCCGACCAACTGCTGGGAGATGTGATGTCAATGCGCGGCTATCCGGTGAGTGATTTTGAACAGCGCGCGGCGGATATTTCAGTGGATCATCCGCTGGTTATGGCAAATTATCGGGCAGGTCACGGAATCGCGGTTCGGCAGACGCTTGGGCAAGCCAGCACAGAAGAATTGCGCCAGGCGATGATCCATTACCGGACTCTTTTTGAGGAGCTCGTCGGCGAGCCGGAGATGGCCCGTGCCAAGGCTGCGCCCTGAACCTGGATTTCAAAAATAATCAGTATGTTGTAGCGCCAAGTGAAATTTGAAGTCCGATTGGCCAACCACACTCGGTGAATGGTTGGCCGGAATCGGTGCCGTGCTAAGGTCGGATCGCGCGAAGCATGGGAAATTTCATTATTGGCGTTTCCTGAGTTTTTTTACATCGCAACGAAGGCCGCAGTTGAGGCAAGCAACTCGGTTGTAATTCTTGTGATAGCCGATCTTGGCCCCGCAACAAGGGCTGCGAGTACCGAGCCAAATCATCAAGGTTGTCCACGGGAACTTCATTCATCCACTGTAGTCCTCTTCGCTGGGAATAGCTCTGATAATATGTGATTGGGCTTTTATATCTCACCACGATTCGAGTTATCGGATCGGTGGTCGCATGCTCCGTTTTGAAACGTGGATTTGGTTGCGCCGGCGTCTCGCCGGCGGTTTGCGCTGCGACACGAGCACAAAAAAACCGGCGGGACGCCGGCGCCACTAAATAGAAATGAGGCGATGATTAAGCTCTCTGTCCTTGACCAATCACCTGTCTCCGACGGGTTTACTCCGGCGGACGCGCTGCGCAATACCATCGACCTGGCACGACTGGCCGACAAGGTCGGCTACGAGCGGTATTGGATCGCGGAACATCATGCCATCGTGACGCTTGCCAGCCCGGCGCCTGAAATTCTGATCGCCAGGATTGGCGCCGAGACTTCCGGCATCCGCATCGGGTCCGGAGGGGTGCTGCTGCCTCATTACAGTCCGCTCAAGGTTGCGGAAAGTTTCAGGATGCTCCACGCGATGTATCCAGGACGTATCGATCTCGGCATCGGCCGCGCGCCTGGAGGAAGCGGCCTTGAGGCTTTCGCCTTGCGCCGCGACCGCAACGACCGTATCCAGAATGACGATTTTGAAGAGCAATTGCTCGAGCTGCTGGCGTTTCTTCATCATGATTTTCCTTCCGAGCATCCCTTCGCGCGGATCAAGGTTTCGCCGGACATGCCCGGCGCGCCCGAGGTTTGGCTGCTGGGATCGAGTTCGTGGAGCTCGGCCGTCGCTGCAAAATTAGGCCTTCCGTATGCGTTTGCGCATTTCATTACGCCTGAGGCGACCCTGGCGGCGCTGGCGTTTTATCGCTCGACTTTTCAGCCGTCGAAACATATAGCCCAGCCGCGAGCGATCGTCGCTCTTGGAGTGATCTGCGCCGACACGGAAGCCGAAGCGAAGCGCCTGTTCACGAGCACTCAGCTGCACATTCGCCGGATTCGCCTCCAGGGCAGACGGCTTCCCGTGCCCACTCCCGAGCAGGCCATCGCGGAGCTCGGGAGCTTTGCATTCGGAGCGGATCCAGTCGTGCGCGGTGACGGAGAATGGCCGCGATACGTCGTGGGTGCGCCTGAACAGGTCCGCGATGAACTTGAGCGCATGGCGAGCAATTTGCAAGTCGAGGAGATGATGATTATCGCTGTCCTGCACGACTATCAGGCTCGCCTGCGTTCGTATCGCCTGATCGCCGAAGCTTTCAACCTTCCCCCTCGAGCGCCAAGCGATTCAAGGGAGCTGTCCCTGTAGGAATGTTGAAACAATGTTTTTCGAAAAAAATCCTGCTGACGATTGAGTATAGTGCGGATGGTCTTGTGGCGCCGGCGTCCCGCCGGCGTTCTTTCACAATATGGCCTAGGAAAAATCGCCGGCGAGACGCCGGCGCCACGCAAGGCCGGATTTCCCTCACGCGGCATGCACGATTATGCCTTGCGAATCGGCTTCGTCATTAAATCGACGAAGAGTTTCTTAAAGCGAACGTGGTCGATTTCCTGTAGGACATTCACCAAACCTGCCGACGGCGGCGGCCCAAGATAGAATTGCCGGGGGTCCACAAAAACACGCCGGTCCGCTGCGCTCACGGATTTTCCGGCGTCGGGGACAGCCTGCCAATTTTTTGGCCAGAACATGGAATCGCCGTAGCGCGGGCCGGGCGTCGTGCAAATGTCAACATACATCTCCTCGGATTTCGTGAAGACGCTTGGATCGATGACTTGCGCGGCGATCATTTCGTCCGCCATGCGGAAAAAGTGCATGTTGGGATTGCGGCGCAACGGATCCACGGCATGCAGTTGGAAGAGATCGGAAATGGGGCTCTGGGCGCGGGCTGCGATTTCCTCGATCATCCTGCGGCCCGGCGCGAATTCATCGCCTTCGTGAATTTCCTCGGCGATGTCCACGGTGACGATGCTGCATTTCGGCCATCCGGCACGGAGAACCTTTCGCGCAGATTCGGGATCGAAAAAAATATTGAAGGCGTTGGTGAACACGTGGAATCCGGTTCCCATGATCACCACTTCGTGGACCATGGTCACGATGTCAGGTGCAAGACCCATCGCCAGGGCCAGATTCGTAAGCGGTCCACCCGCATAGATCGTCACCTGGCCTGGATTTGCGCGAACGGTCTTGATGATAAAGCGCGCGGCGTGCTCCTGCTGAGCCTTCAGGCCCGCTAGACGATCGTAGGGCGACGGTAGAGGTTTGATCTCGTCCGGCCCGCCATTTGGGCGATTGAAAGCGCCCATCCAGGGGTCCAAGCGGTGGCCGCCATAGAGTTGTTGCCGGAGCTGCCATTCTTCCTTGGTGTTAAGCATGGGAAATTCGGCGCCGGGGTACACCGGAATTTCCGTGCGGCCCATCATTTCCAACAAGCGCAGCGTGTAGGCCAGCTCCTGCTTCATCCACGCATCGCCCGTTACCAGCGTGATGCCCAGAAGATCGATGTTGTCGGCTTGCAACATCATCAGAGTTCCCAGAATGTCGGTGCCAAACGGGCCGGAATTATCCTGGTCGTAAATTACTTTTCGCTTTGCAGTGGATTGCGGCGGCGCTAAAGGTGGAGTAAGAGCCAGCGTGTCCATCGCCGCTGGATCTGGCGGAATTTGCGACGTGGCAATGGCTGCTCCCACCGTTTTGATAAATTCGCGGCGCGTTGTGCTCATTGGGCCTCGCTTTTATGTGGGACGGGCTTTAGCCTGTCTGCTTTTGACTTTTTCCAGCTCTAACAAAATCAAAACCAGACAGGCTGAGCCCGTCCTACTTGATCCGGCGCGTCATCAACTCGGTGAACAGCTCCCGGAAACGCTTCTTGTCGATGCCATTCAGCACTTGCACGCGGCCCGCCGTGATTGACGGATTGTTCTGGCCTGCAAGTTCGCCGGCTTGGTCCTTCCAATTGGCGTCCCAAAAGGAAGTGTCGCCGTAGTGGCCGTCGTTGTGCGTCACGATGTCGATATACATTTCGTCGTAGCCGGCAAAAATGGATGGATCGATTACGTGCGCGGCCATCATTTCATCGGGCATGCGAAAGGAGCGCCGTTGCGGATTTGCGCGCTGCGGCTTCTGCTCATATTCGCGGAACAGATCGGCGATCGGCGAATGGGCGCGCTCGACGATGTCGTCCACCTTGCCGTCGTCCTGCATGTGCACCTGCTCGGCGAGGTCTGTTGTGACTAAAGTGAATTTCGGCCAGGGCGCGCGAAAGCCGATTTTGGCGGCTTCGGCGTCGAAATAAACATTTACGGAACTGGTGGAGTGGTGAATGCCTCCGCCCATGAAAATCACTTCCCTGGTGATGGGCACGATGTCCGGGGCAAGCATTACGGCGAGCGCCAGATTCGTCATCGGGCCGCCGCAATACATCGTCACTTCGTTCGGGTTGGCGCGAATCGTGCGAATGATAAAGTCCGCGGCCGGCTCGGGCTGGGCCTTGATCTGGGCAAACCGGTTGTAGGGCGGCGGCAGCGGCGTTACTTCGTTGCGGCCCGGGGCATCTTTCGCAAAGCATCCGAGGTATCCTTCGTTCCCAAACGACCTGGAACCAAACATCTGATACCGCATCTGCGCTTCGGCCTTGGTGTTGAGCAGAGGGTCCTGCGCGCCCATAAAAACCGGAATTTCGGGGCGCCCCATGATTTCCAGCAGGCGCAGAGCGTACGCGGTTTCCTGCTTGGCCCACATATCGCAGCTCACCGTACAAATCCCAAGCAGATCGATATTGTCCGCCTGGAGGAGCATCAACGTCGCGACCGTATCCGTGGAAAGCGGCCCGCGATGGTCCTGATCGTAAATCAGCTTTTTCTTGGCGCCTGGTGCAGAAGGAGTTTGCAGCGCAGGAGAAAACATGGCGCTATGCGCAAGCAGACCGGATGAAGTTTGCATCGTGTCCCTTCTGTTTCGATCAACCGCACAACTCGCCGCAGTCGATCCAAATTCAAAAGCCGTGGCACGGCCCCGTAATTCTACCCTGCCAATAAAAGATCAGGAACGGATCATACTGCTTATGATTGTTTACTCGGAGTTTTGACGCTGGCTCTCGGGCGGCCTGTATTTTTGTGTTCCTGGAGATAAGGGCAGGATTCTTATTGGAGGAGTTATCTTTCCGCGTGAGATGGGATCAAGCGTATACGCTCGCTCGAGGGGGTCTACTTCTTTTGGTCGGCTGTGACGGTAACCTCAACATGAGCGCCCTTTTTGAGTTTCACATCATCACCATGTTCGTCTATTAATGCATTTTCAATGCGGAGATCTCGATGCCGCCGTTCCGCGCCGTCGACAGCAATCTGGGCCTTTTCGGGTTGCGTCGGGCGTGGAGGAGATATGATTTTCTCGACCGTTCCGGGCAGGGAGACGCTCGGGGGCTCTGCAATGTGTGCAGGATCTAAATTCAGTTCCGCTATTCTTGCGGATCTGCTCATACGCGGCTTCGCCATTTCCTTATTGACGCTGGCCCGTGTTCCGTTGCTCGTTGCTTTCTTAGATTTCTTGCGCTGCATATACCCACCATGACATCGTGGTGCAAACGAAGCAGCCCATTTCTCAGAGTTGCGAGCGGGTGATGCCCCAAACTCTCACATGCACTTTGTCACTATCTCCTGGTTCTAAATCCGACGTTCTTCTTCATACCCTTTTAACGATCCAAATTATTAAACAGATAACTATCAAAGTGCCGATCAATCCGTATCCAAACATGGCAGTCTCCTCGACAAACTCGTCAGATTAACGCTTTGAAATGCAGCAACGAGTTTCACTGTAGACTGTCTTATGGGACCCTGTCTGTATAGTTTTGGACAATCATCTCAGGAGTTGTGGCCGCCCGGTTCTCGTGCGCTTTCGGGGCAAAGGCGGCGTTTTTGCTGGACCACTTTTACGTTTTGCGCCAAAAGGAATTCTGGTGTGGTCCGAACTGGTCCCATTGTGCGATCGGAGAAACGCGGATAAATCCTAGAGTCCCGTCGCCAATCAGCCTAAGACCGGGCTGCCCCGGCTGCGTCTAGAATTTGCGCGTGTGTTGGTCGCCCCAGCGCTCGATGACGACTTTTTTATCCGTGTAGAACTCGATGGCGTCGCGTCCCTGCGCGTGCATGTCGCCGAAGAAACTGCCTTTCCATCCGGTGAAGGGGAAATAGGCCATTGGGGCGGCTACACCGATATTGATCCCGATGTTGCCTGCAGGCGCCTCGTAACGGAAACGGCGCGCCGCAGACCCACTGGAAGTGAAAAGGGAAGCCTGGTTGCCGTAGGGGCTGCGCTCCAGGAAGATGATTGCTTCGGCCAAGTCTCTCGCGTGGACCAGACTCAGCACGGGGCCGAAGATTTCGGTATCGGTGAGCTCGCTCGTTGCGGGCACGCCGTCGAGGATGGTTGGCTTAACGAAATTTCCTGATTCGTGTTTTGGAATTTTGGCGTTGCGGCCATCGAGAAGCACCTTCGCGCCTTCTTTTTCGCCGGTGCCAATCAAGGATTCGATTCGTGATTTACTCTGCGCGGTGATCACCGGTCCCATCTGCACGCCTTCTTCGAGTCCGTCGCCCACGCGCAAGGACGCGGCAGCCTGAGTGATCGAATCGCGAAAAGTCTTTTGTGCTTCGCCGATTGTGACGGCGACCGAAACGGCCAGGCAGCGCTGTCCGGCGCAACCGAAAGCGCTGTCACTGATGATCTGCGTGGCCATCTTCATCTCGGCGTCAGGGAGGACGATGACGTGGTTCTTCGCGCCGCCCTGGCACTGAGCGCGCTTGCCGCTGGCAGCCGCGCGAGCGTAAACATATTTCGCGATAGGCGTCGAACCCACAAAACTGATGGCGCGGACTTTGGGGTGGTCCAGAATCGCGTCGACCACGGCTTTTCCACCATTCACTAGACTGACCACTCCCTTGGGCAGCCCGATCTGTTCGAGCAGCTCGAAAACGCGCATCATCGTGAGCGGCACGCGCTCGGACGGTTTGAGGACGAACGTATTGCCCGTGGCGACAGCGTACGGCAGGAACCAGAAGGGAATCATCCCAGGGAAATTAAACGGCGTAATCGCGGCCACCACGCCAAGCGGCTGGCGAATCATCATCTCGTCGACGCCGCGGGCTACATCTTCGAGGTTGTAGCCCTGCATCATCGTCGGGATTCCACAGGCCACTTCCACATTTTCGATGGCGCGGCGCAGTTCCGCTTTGCCTTCGGCAAACGTTTTGCCATTTTCCTGGGAGATGATGCGGCCCAGTTCGTCTAAGCGATCTTCGAGCAGCATCTTCAGCTTGAATAGCGGCTGGATGCGGTCTTCCGCGGGCGTGCGCCGCCACTCGCGAAAGGCAGCTGCTGCCGCTTCAACCGCGGCGTCGACCTCGGCCGCGGTCGACAAAGGCGTCAGTGCAATGATCTCGCCAGTCGCGGGATTAATAACTTCTTTCCATTCCGCAGACTTCGATTCGATCCAACTGCCATTGATATAGTTCAAGACTTTGGTGTGAGTTGCCGTAACCCCGGTCATAGCTGTCCTCAATTCAGGCGCCATCGGCAATAACCTTTTCGATGCCCCTGCGTGATTTGAATTCGATTCGTATCAATGCCCATGGAAAAGGTGTTCGTCTCTCTATGCGCTGGCTTTCGCCGCCGAATTGAGAAATCTCTCGATCCGGTCTAAAACCTGCATGGCGGTGAGGCACTGAGCGACGCTGGCGTTGGGTTCGCGCTTTTCCCGAATGGCTGCAAAAAACTCGCGATCCTGCAGCTCGATGCCGTTCATCGATACATCCACTTTGGAAACATCGATTGCTTTCTCGTCGCCATCCAGCAGGTCGTCGTACCGGGCGAGGAAAGTTCCGTTATCGCAGATGTAGCGGAAGAACGTTCCCAGCGGCCCTTTGTTGTTGAAGGAAAGCGAGAGCGTGCAGATCGCTCCAGAAGGCGTCTTCATCACGATGCCCATATCCATTGCGATTTTCAATTCCGGGTGAATCAGGCCTTGCACGCCGTAGCACTCGGAAACCAGCTCGCCGGTTTGATATTGAAACAAATCCACCGTGTGGCAGGCGTGATGCCACAGAAGATGATCGGTCCAGCTCCTGGGTTTACCGGCTGCGTTCATGTTCGTGCGCCGGAAAAAATAAGTCTGCACGTTCATTTGTTGGACCTTCAACTCGCCCGCTTTGATTTTTTTGTGAACGTACTGATGACTGGGGTTGAAGCGGCGCGTGTGGCCGCCCATGCAGACGACTCCGGTTTCTTTCTGCACTTTCACGAGCCGCTCGGAATCCGCGAGAGTATCCGCGATGGGAATTTCAATCTGGACATGTTTTCCAGCGCGCATGCACTGCTCGCCCTGCTTTGCGTGCATTTGAGTGGGCGTGGCGAGGATCATCGCTTCGAGGCCGGGTTGCTTCAAGCTCTCCGCAAGATCGCCTGTCCAATGAGGGATCTTGAACTTCCTGGCGACTTCTTCCGTGGCGGCCTGATTGCCGCCCGTCAGCGTGATGACTTCGATGCCCGGAATTTTGGCGATGCCCTCCAGATGTTTCTGGCCAAACGCGCCTTGTCCCGCTACGCCAACCTTCATGATTGTTCTCCCTGACCTTGAGGATTTCCCTCACCACATTACCATAATCCGGCCGCGGGACGCCGGGGCAGGCGCGCTTCGAAGTGCAACTGTAATGCAATGTCTTCATCGGTCGCGGCCGGATTAATCACAAGTTATTTCGCGGTCGGGACGTACACCCGATCTGCCGCCACGAGTTCGGCATTCGGCACTTCGGTTTCGAGCCTCACGTGCCGGTAGGAGGCCTTCTTGTCCGGCTTGATCAGAAATGTGAGCCTGTATTGATGGTTGAGCCGCTCGGCAAATTCATCCAAAAAAGAAGCGAACGCGACCGGCGTGCTGAGTCCCTGGAAATAGGATTCGCCGCCGGTTTTGTCGGCAAGTTCCGACAAATTGTTTTGCCCTTGGTTTATTCGCCAAAGACTGTGGCCAAAATGGCCCGCCCCCGAGGAAAAAATGGAATAAATCTGTGTACCGGCTCGCTCGGCGGTTTCAATGGCTTGATCGAGATACGAATCCGCGATGCCCGGCTGGAGCGGGTCGATCCCATCGGAAATCAGAAAAATGGCGCGCCGAGCCTTGGTTTCCGGCCAACGCTTGACGACGTCGGTGATCGAAAGGAAGGGGCTGTTTCCCCCTACGGCTGCGCCCATTGGAATGCGCAAGGCTTTGCCCGCAGCGTCATGGTCCTTCGTGAAATTCTGCGCCATGCGAACGGTTCCGAATTCCATGTAACCAATGGCGATCGCCGTTGTAGGTGGCTGCGCACTCATGAACCGTCGCAGATCGTCAAATTGCGAAGCGACGGTTTGGCCGGTCGCATCGTCGATCAAGATGAGGAGTTCCAGGTCCGCCTTGTTACCTTGCAATGGAACCCAGTCCGTTACGCTCAGCCGCTCTTTTCCTTCAAGAACGCGGACGTCTTCTTTGTTGTCCACAACGGGTATGTCCTTGCCGTGCCTTGCTTCGACCGAGACCACCATGTTCACAGGGATCGTTTCGGACGGGGATTGTTGTGCGGACCAAATTTTTGTAACGCTGCACACTCCCAGCAGGACTCCGAGGATTGTTAGACACGTGAAGTTCGGGCGCCGCATGGTCATTCCTCCTGCCATCAAGTTGTATTTGAGTTTTAGTCCAAGGGTATTCTCATTTCATATCATTTGGGTCACCATCGATAGTCCCCGACACGTATCACAATCCGAAACAGGAATCCATACTGGATTCGGTGTAACTTGGGCGCATTTGGTTGGCCAGGGCCTTGGGAAAATTGAATTACAGCGCGTCAAGAGGTTGTGCGCGCGCTCGAATAGTGTAACAATCCCGGCCAGCGATTCGTGCCGGTCGCCGAAATTCAATGTCCTTTCAACATCGGAGAGCCAAGCCATGAGACGAATTCTTTTGTCCGTCGTCGCCGTCGCAATCCTGTTGAGCGTTTCCAGCCCTGCCCGTGCGCAAACGGAGGTAACTTTAATCGCGCCGGGAGGAATTCGCGCCGCGGTTGAGAAGCTCATTCCAGGCTTCGAAAAAAAGACGGGCTACAAGGTCAACGCGACGTTCGGCTCCGGCGGCGGGACCAAGCAGCAAGTCGTGCGCGGCGATGTGTTTGATGTGCCCATCGTGCAGCCGCCTTATCCGGATGTGATCGCCTCGGGCAACGTCGTGGAAAGCACGGCGACGCCACTTGCTTCCGTCGCCGTGGGCGTCGCCGTGAAGAAGGGCGCGCCCAAGCCCGATATTTCGTCCACCGAAGCCGTTAAGAAAATGCTGCTCTCCGCCAAATCCATCGTGTGCCCCGATGCCGCTACCGGAGCGGCGGCCGGGGTCAGCATCAACGCAATGCTGAAGAGATTGGGTATCGACGATCAAATCGAACCGAAGCTCATAAGGCCTCGGGGCACCGGCCCAGGCGGCGCAGGTGGCGGCGCCGTGGTTTCGGCAATGGTCGGCAAAGGTGAGGCGGAAATCGGCATGACGTTTGTCAGCGAAATGGATGACCCCGGAATCGATATCGTGGGCCCGCTGCCGCGGGAGGTCTTGCCGTGGACGACGCTGGTAGGGTTTATCTCCAGTCACTCGAAAAATCCGGAGGCCGCAAAGGCGCTGTTGAGCTATCTCTCATCGCCGGAGGCAGTGGCGGTCTATAAGGCTGTGGGAATGCAGCCGGGCAAGTGAACCATAGATCGGCCTTGATTCCAATTTTTGTCCATTCATTTACATCTCATCGTTCGTGGAGTTCGTCACGGAGGCCGGACGTACCCAGCCCAGTCTGACATCCTTGCGGAGCCGCGCCAAAGCGCGCTTTTTTGAGTGAGCATAGCCACCCCGTTCCTGGACGATGTCCTGCAACTTCGCGGCAAGGAATTCGCTGATTGATATTCCCTTTTCAGCGGCCAGAACACGGACTTCCTTCAATATTTCTGAGTCTAGTCTTAAACTAATTTTAGTTTTCATAGACGCTCAGTAAACTTCACTACGCTATTGTAAATCCTAATTTACAAACGCGGAGGACCTGTTTCGCGCATACGCGTAGCAGGCAAGAAGAAACAGCGCCGCCGCGAGATAGCTCAGCGTGAATTCCGGCGCGACCCACCAGCCGAGGCGATTTTCGATGCCTTGCGGGGTCAGCTGGTATGCGTGGATCACGCCGAAGCAGGACAATGCCGCGGCCACGAGCATCCACGCCGAGGCCTTGAGGAAACTACGCTCGATGATCCATACCAGTGCTGCCGCCCAAATCATCGACACGAGCAGAGCCCCCTGGCCTAGCGCGATCATGCCGTAAATCGCGAGTTCGCCGCCAAAGCGCGGGGCGACGGTCATCAAGTCGCCGCCTGTCTTGCGGATGGCCAAATCTACGATTTGCGTTACCCACTGTGCCAGCATCGGGACAATTCCCAGAGCGACGGCGACGCAGTGAGCCGCGGGGACTTCCTGAAACGCCTGCCCGACCATCGCCAATCCAAACCACACCACGGCAAACGCGACGACTTCGAGCGGGACGAAACGCAACACTGCGGGCACAAGCCCCGTCAGGCATAGCGTGGCGCTCACTACGCCTCCCAATATCGAATATCCGATTCTTGCGCCGTTGGCCTTATGCGCGTTGTGGCCAATGTAGAGTGTCGTGGGGAAGGCGCTGCCCAGAGCCGCTCCCACGAGCGTGGCCAGGCCGTTGACGAGCAGCGATGGAGTCGTGGGATAGTCGTCGCCGGCGAGCTTGACGCTTTCCAGGATCTGCAGCGAAACGATGGTGTCGAGCAGGCTCAGGGGCAGAAAGATCGAAGCGTAGCGCCAACCCTCGCCTACCACGAGAATCTGGTAGAGGTTCGCGGGCCTTGGGAGATAAATTCCCGGAGGGAGAAGAGGGGGCTGCGTCGGCAAGTGGTACAAATTGAAAGTCCTTAAGATCACGACGATGACGCCGCCGACAACCATGGCTACGAGTCCCGAAGGAATGCGCCAAGGCAGACGCATTCGCGAGGCATACATCGCGAGCAAGATCACCGCCGGCAGGAGCGCTACTGCCGGCATCTGAAAAATTCCGAAAATGAATCCAAGACATAGGAAAGCCATCGCGAGCCCCGCAAGCGGGCAGAGCAGGGCCGCGAGAGGCGTCGTGCGGCGCAGCCAATCGATGCAGAACGCGCTCGCGGCTTGCACAACGCCGCTCACCAGGCTCGCGAAAATTCCCATGTGCCAGGCCAGGTTCGCGTCATGCGTGCGCTCGTAGACTGGAAGCATGATCAGGGAAATGTAGGCAAAAATCGTGGGCGTGTTGACGCCGAAAGGGATCGCGGTCACGTCGTCGCGGCCGGAAAGCCGCGCCAAGCGATGGGCTTGCCAGGCATAGAAAAGATTGCCGAAAAGAATGGAAAACGCCACGGCGGGCAAGATGCGGCCGGTGACCAGTTGTTGCGGGAGGCCGCACAGCGGTGTGAGGCTCGCGATTAGAAGCAAGTCTGGAAAGCCGCTGAAAAACAGTCCGAAAAAACCATCGAGATCGCCCGCGACAAACCAGCGCGGTCCGGTGCTCGCGTGGGGTTGGATCGCGCTAGGGATGAAGGAGTCCTCGCGTCATTGTCATGGAGTTCCGTATTGCAGGCTCAATTGTTTCAGCCACCGCCGGTAGGCGATGGCGATTTGGTCGGTCCGCAGCAGGGAAGAAGTCCAGGCGACCGCGAACCATTCATTCAGGAGGAGAGGGTCATTCAATCCGAGGTCTGGCGGCATATGAGCAAGAATCCTCTGGGCCCATGATTGTATCGTATCCCGTTTTGCAGGTCCGAAGAAATTCCAGCAGCACAGGTTTCGGAGTCTGTGTGGCTACTCGATTTCCGACAGGTCAGCGGCTAAAAAGGCTGCGGAAAAAGTAGCACAGCCACTCCTGGCTGTGCGATTTTCGCGATGGATTGATCGCGTCCTGGATGCGCGTAAGCCCAGAAAACCGCACAGCCAGGAGTGGCTGTGCTACTAAAACCTTCCCGGAATCGCCTTTTTCCGCAGCCTGTGAAGCCGTGCCCTGCAAACATTTGGTGGTTGGCACACAGGCTGAAGCCTGCGCCGCTGAACTGCGTTGATTTAATGGTGGCTGCGGCGGAGTAACGATCTCGCGGCGCAAGCATCTACGTGCCTCCGGCCAGAACATATTTCGTGAGATCTTGGCCGCTCGGCATAATCATCGCTTCTTTGGCAATTCGATCCAGAATTAGCCAAAGTTCTGCGCATCCGAAGCTCTACTCCGTGTTCTTCCAAGGCGCGCGCAGTTTCGTTTTCTGATACATTCGCGAAAGGCAGAATAGGACGCGGGGGGCCTCGCATCGCATGAACATTCGCCAAGCGACGACGAGTTACGAAAAGTGGGTCGCTTCCTGTATCCCTTTGGATCGCCACGCGCTCTCGTTCAAGCATAAGCAGATGACTGTGGGGCTTTTTCCGTTCCTGCGCGCGACGTTCTATCGCTGGGTCCAGATTTGGCGCGAGGCCGCGGGAGAGGCCGCGATTGCGCCTACTCTGTTGGCCGTGGGCGATCTCCATCTTGAAAATTTTGGGACCTGGCGGGACTTCGAAGGGCGGCTTATCTGGGGAATCAACGACTTCGACGAAGTGTACACTATGCCATACAGCATGGACCTCGTACGCCTGGCCACCAGCGCGCATGTGGCGACCGTGGAGGAGCATTTAACCATTCACCCGCGCGATGCAAGCGACGCGATATTGGAGGGATACCGCGACGCCCTGAGAGAGGGCGGGCGGCCATTCCTGCTCGCGGAAGATCACCGATGGCTGCGCGAAATCGCGCTCAATCGGTTGCGGGATGCCACATTGTTCTGGCAAAAGTTGGAGCGGCTTCCCAAATCGCACGTTCGGTTGCCGCGCCACGTCGAACCGGAACTTCGCAAACTGCTTCCCGAACCTTCCTTGCCATGCGAGAAGAAGAACCGCATGGCCGGCTTGGGAAGCTTGGGGCATTTTCGCGTAGTGTTGCTTGGTAGATGGCAGTATGGTTACGTTGCGCGAGAAGCCAAAGAGCTGACGCCTTCGGCGTGCCTTTGGGAGCGGGGCAAGGCCGCGGTAGGACACCGGACGCGCTACGGAAAAATTCTAGACCGCGCCGTTCGCGTTCCTGACCCGTTCGTGCGCCCTTACGAGGGATGGCTGCTACGCCGCCTCGCTCCCGACTGCTCGCGCATCGAGCTTGCTTCTCTCCCCGCTCATCGCGATGAAGAACGCCTGCTCTATTCCATGGGCTGGGAAACCGCCAACATCCATTTCGGCACGCCGCGCGCCATTTCCGCAATCAAACGCGACCTGGCCAAACGCCGCGGCAACTGGCTGCACAAGGCAGCCAAAGCCATGTTCCGCGCCACCGAGCGCGATTGGCGCGAGTGGAAACGCAGGTAATCGATTCAATTTTTCATCTGCCGAGTCAAGCCGAGGAAACGCTGATGAGGCCAAGTAGCACAGGCACTCTTGCCTGTGCGGTTTTGGATGCTGTTCAAATTAGGAAAACAGCGGCGATGGCAAAACCCGCACAGGCAAGAGTGCCTGTGCTACTAAACCAGCCCGATCGTTGCCCAATCTGTTAGAGCTTGCCCTGAGCTGTCCCAGGCAGCGGCATGCTGCGCGCGAGGGCGTCGGCGTCTTCGGGAAGGACGAAACCCTGCTGCACGAGCGCATCGACGGCGTGCTTCCGTTTGTCGGCGTAGTCCTGCGCGCTCTTGTAGCGCTCTTCGAGGGAAGGGCGTGGGTCGCCATTGGCCAGACGTTCTTGCTTCGTCGCGGCGAAAGGGATGTAGGAGCCGGCGAGCCCGCACAATTCTCCAGCCGAAAAACCTTCGGCGCGCACATTGCGGCCTGAATACGTAGCAATCGGAACCGCAATCTCTGGAAGGATGATCCCTCCTTGCGGATTACCATCCGCGTCCACAGGAGGGAAGAACACGGGATAAGCGGGGCCGGACGCCTCCGGCGGCATGCTTTTCAGATCGATGACCTGGAGTTGATTGTACAGCGGGCTAAACGGAGCGCCGGGAATTGCCGGATAGGACGCCTGCACTTTGGCAAGCGGGAGCAAAGTGTGATTCTTTAAATTGGGAAAAGTGGTGGGGGGCGGGGCGGCCCCTTCGGTGACCCAGCGGTCGAGCGCCACGAGCAGTGCCCGCGCATAGGGCGAATAATTCAGCGCATTTTGAATTTGCTGGCAGTTGCCGCGCGTATTCCAGTTCGGGGCCGGGTTGTGCTCTTGCCCGGACAACATATACGCGCGTACGTTATCTGGAAGCGCGAACGGACGGCCGCTTGTATCGGTCACGAGAAGCGAATCGCGCCCCTGCCAGAATTCCGTATCGGAATCCAGATGCAAAATCCGGGGGCACGTGTGGGACTTTTCGCACTGCATCAGCATGCCGTCCGTTTTCCCAGTCACTGAATCTTTCGACGTGGCGTACGTGAATGGAAATTGGTCGCCCCCATATTGGTGATCCTCGTGCTGACGGGAGAACCGGCCCGGCTGAGCGAATTCAAAATTCGTGTACGTTCGGCGCGTCGCGGACAGGAGCGGCAGCGCGCCGTCGAACACCATTCGTCCATTGATATCGGCGTTGAAGCCCTGATAGATGAAATCGTTGATGGCACGGCCCGTCTGCGAGATCCCGAACGCGAGAGCTGCCTTGAATGGCGCACTGGGATCCCGCACGGGGTTGGGCTGGCCGGTGGCGTCCTGATCGGCATAGCGCAGAAACGAAACGAAATCCCGCGAGGCGGCCAGGCCAACGTCCGCCACCGATTCGTTCGTCGCAGGATAGATCAGTTCATAGAGCGCGCCGCGATCGAATCCGGGCGCTGCCGTGATCTCGACGTGGCGCTCGTCGATGAAATGCCAGCTCGATGCGGGCAAGGTCTTTCGCGGATCGGCGACATGCTCTCGGACGGTGAGTGTCGTTCCGGTTGAATCCAGCAGCGCGGGATAGTCGAGTGTTTGCGTAAAGACCGGTCCCGCGGGGACATCGGTGAACTCCTCTCTGCTCATGCCCGTTGCCGGCTTTCCGTTCACCATAGCGATGGGCACGTACGCTCGGAGGAAACCGGGAGTGCCGGGGGCATCCATCTGCCAACCGCTCCAGGCGACAGTATAGCCGTGGTTCATCAGGAAACCGTTGCCGGAATCCTTCGCGATAAAGGAATCGCCGCTTTCGTCCAGCCTCAAGATCGTGTTCCTGCCGCGGTTCACAAAATCGTAGATCAGCCTGCCGTTCCCCTTCTTTGCGTCCACGGGTTTGAGGACCAGGAAGTCCACGCTGTACTCAACGTGGCCTTTGGCATTGAGTGGGGCGCGGTTCAAATTGACGATGCCGGCGTTGCCGGGTGCGCCCGGATCGAGTTCGCCATAGGCTGTCCCGGCGAGAATTTCGTAGGGCCCGGCCGTGCCGAACGAAGCGCCGCCATAGGCGATCTGGCGTTTGGCGATAACCAGCCGCGTAATGCCCAGGCCACTGGCCGGAGCGCTCTGCTGCGCAATAGCTGATCCATCGAGGAATAACGCAAGTCCCACGGCCAAAATGCGGATGTTCTTTTTCATGCGTATGCTCCGTCCCTGACAATTCACGGCTCACACTTTTACTCCAAATACCCGGCATGGGCAACACTTCGTGATTCGGACTGGCGTCGAAGTGGCGACTGCGATTCAGTCGTCAATGAGCTCAGGGCTTTTTTCATTCCTCCAACGAAATCATGAATTTGCGGTAGAATTTACGCCTCGATGAGTGTTCGGCCTTGTCGCCGGGCATTTTCTACCAATTTAGACGGGCCTGTGGGGGATTGACGCGACCGCCACGCCGCAGAGAATAAATTTCCTACCAAGTCGTAGGCCTGCAAAATTACAACTTGAAATGTTTGATACGCTGTAATCTCTGGACTGAGCATTCGGGCAAGATGGCGCTGACGGCGGCGCGGTGCATCGCGTGTTGCCAATGCCACAGATTGAAAATTTGGGGAGAAATCCCGGGAAACTCCGACAGATGCCGATTAAAAAATTACTGGCCCTGAATCGCGGCGAAATTGCGATCCGCATTTTCCGCGCCGCCAACGAATTGAAGATCCGCACGGCGGCGGTTTATTCCGATGAAGATCGCCTCAGCCTGCATCGCTTCAAAGCGGATGAAGCCTATCTCATCGGAGAGGGCAAGGGGCCTGTCCAGGCCTATCTCGACGTCGATGGAATCGTGGCGCTCGCCAAGGAGCGAGGCGTCGACGCGATCCATCCGGGCTACGGTTTTCTCTCGGAAAATCCCGCGCTGCCGCGAGCCTGCGCCGCCGCGGGTATTACTTTCGTAGGCCCGGGCGCGGAGCTGCTCGACCTGCTAGGCGACAAGACGGCGGCGCGGCGGCTGGCGCAAAAAGCCGGGCTGCCGGTCGTGCCGGGCACGGAACAGCCGGTGACTCAGAAGGACGACGCGCAAAGCATCGCCGACAAAATCGGCTATCCCCTGATTGTGAAAGCCGCATTTGGCGGCGGCGGACGGGGCATGCGCGTCGTGCAAAGCTCTCAACTGCTCCTCTCGGGCCTTCAGGAAGCGCGCGCGGAAGCGGGAGCGTCGTTCGGCAACGACGCTGTTTTTCTGGAGCGCTACATTCGCCGGGCGCGGCACATCGAAGTTCAAATCCTCGCCGACACCCATGGAAATATTCTCCATTTGCACGAGCGCGATTGTTCCGTGCAGCGTAGAAACCAGAAAGTCGTGGAAGTCGCCCCCGCGGTGAACCTCGATCCGAAAATTCGCGCGGGGCTTGCGAACGCCGCGGTTGCGCTGGCGCGCGAATCGAAATATTACAGCGCCGCGACGGTCGAATTCCTGGTCGATGCGGACACGGGCGAATGGTATTTCATCGAAGTGAATCCGCGCGTGCAGGTCGAGCACACGGTCACCGAAATGGTGACGGGCATCGATATCGTGCAGTCGCAGATCCAAATCGCCCAGGGTTTTGATTTGCATGGCCCGGAAATGAATCTTCCGCGGCAAAAAGATATCTCGCTCCACGGATACGCGTTGCAGTGCCGCGTGACGACCGAAGACCCAGCGAACGGGTTTCTCCCGGACTACGGAAAAATTCAGACCTACCGCTCGCCGGCCGGTTTCGGCATCCGCCTCGATGGCGCTTCCGCGTATGGTGGCGCAGTCATTACACCTTACTATGATTCCTTGCTTGTGAAGGTGACGGCGTGGGGCCGGGAATTTCCTCAGGCCTGCCGTCGCATGGATCGCTCCCTCGGTGAGTTCCGCATCCGAGGTGTGAAGACGAACATCCCGTTTCTCGTGAACGTCGTGAATCACGAGCGTTTTCAGGCCGGTGGCGTCACCACTTCATTTCTCGCCGAGTCACCTGAACTCTTCCGGTTCGTTCCGCAGAAGGATCGCGCGACTCGTCTCCTGCGCTACCTCGGTGAAATCATCGTGAATGGAAATCCGGAGGTCGCGAACAAAACCAGGCCGCAACTGATTCGCCCCGCTCCGTTGCCCGCCCATATCCCGAGCGTGTCGCCGGCGGGCACGCGCCAACTTCTGGACAAGCTTGGTCCCGAAAAATTCGCGGAGTGGACAAAATCCCAGAAGCAACTTCTGATCACGGACACGACGTTCCGCGATGCGCATCAGTCGCTCATGGCCACGCGCGTTCGCACTTACGATTTGCTGGCCATCTCGAATTTCGTCGCGCACAAGCTGCACAACCTGTACAGCGTGGAAATGTGGGGTGGGGCGACGTTCGATGTGTCCATGAGATTTCTTCTTGAAGATCCCTGGGCGCGGCTCCAGCTCCTCAGAGAGGCCATCCCCAACATCTGTTTCCAGATGCTCTTTCGCTCGTCCAACGGCGTCGGGTATTCGGCGTATCCAGACAACGCGGTCGAGGCTTTCATTCTGGAGTCCGCGAAGCAGGGTATCGATATTTTCCGAGTGTTTGACGCGTTGAACTGGCTCCCCAACATGCAGCTTTCGGTCGAGACGATTCGCAACAAGACGGACAAGGTGTGCGAGGCGGCTATCTGCTACACCGGCGACATCCTCGATCCGAAACGCGACAAATATCCTTTGCAGTACTACATCCGCCTGGCAAAAGAACTGGAAAAGATGGGGGCCCACATTCTGTGCATCAAGGACATGGGCGGATTGTGCAAACCGTACGCAGCGGCGCGGCTATTCTCCGCCCTGCGCGACGAAGTGGGTCTGCCCATTCATTTTCACACGCATGACACCAGTGGCGTGAATGCCGCTTCGATCTTGAAAGCGGCGGAATCCGGCGTGCACGCCGCCGACGCCGCGATCGCTTCCATGAGCGGCACGACCAGCCAGCCCAACCTGAATTCCATCGTCGCCGCGCTTCAGCATACCGAGCGCGACACAGGACTCGATCTCGATGCGCTCAACGCCTGCGCGGATTATTGGGAGACGGTACGCACGTGGTACCGCCCGTTCGACAACGCCCCTCCGGCAGGAACGGCGGAAGTTTACCTTCACGAAATGCCCGGCGGTCAGTACACCAACCTCCGCGAGCAAGCCGAATCCATGGGGCTAGGCGCGCGGTGGCAGGAAATCGCGCGCACCTATGCGGAATTGAATTTCGCGTTCGGCGATATCGTCAAGGTCACGCCGTCGAGCAAAGTCGTCGGCGACTGCGCGATTTTCCTGGTCAGCCACGATATGACGGTGAATGATCTGGAGAGGCTCGGGCCGAATCATAATTTGACGCTGCCCAATTCAGTCGTGGAAATGTTTGCCGGAGCGCTGGGCGAACCCGAGGGCGGCTGGCCGCCGAAACTTCAGGCTGTGATTTTGCGCGGCGCGAAACCGGCAACCGGAAGGCCGGGCGAACACCTCTCGCCCGTCGATCTCGAAGGGACGAGGGCGGCCGTAGAGAAAAAAGCAGAGCAAACAATTTCCGACGCCGACCTGATGAGTTACTTGATGTACCCGGACGTGTTTCTGAAATTTGCAGGGGCGCGTTCCGCCTACGGAAATCTGGAAGTTTTGCCCACGCCGCAATTTTTCTATGGATTGGAGCAGGGCCAGGAAATCGCCGTCGAACTGGAGCCGGGAAAAATCCTGGTGGTGAAATTGCTCACGGTGAGCGACGCGCATCCGGACGGAACGCGGACGATCTTCTTCGAGCTTAACGGGCAGCCGCGCGAAGTGACTGTTCGCGACCGTGCGCTGCAGGCCACGGTGCAGACCAGACCTAAGGCCGACCCGTCTGTTCCGGGACAAGTCGGTTCGCCGATACCTGGAGCGATTTCAAGCATTGTTGTGGAACTTGGCGAGCAGGTGAAGAAGGGCGACCGCCTGCTGGTGCTGGAAGCGATGAAAATGCAATCCACGGTCTACGCCCCGGTGGAGGGAAAGGTCGCGAAAAAACTGGCGAATGTCGGCGATAAGGTCGAGGCCAAAGATTTGCTGCTTGTAATTGAATAAGCGAACTTCGTGGCGCCGGCGTCCCGCCGGCGGTTTTGCGGGGTGTGGCCATACAAAAAAATCGCCGGCGGGACGCCGGCGCCACCAACGGCCCTCGTTCTCCATTTCCTTCGGCTGTTCTTGCCGAATCCGCCTGAACATGGAATAAGTATTGTGCCGGGAATTCCACGACAAGGAGCCTGCTCCCATGAAATACGATGCCATTATCATCGGCTCGGGCCAGGGGGGAAATCCTCTGTCGTACCGGCTTGCCGACCTGGGATGGCAGGTCGCATTGATCGAAATGGCCAACGTCGGCGGCACATGCATCAATACGGGGTGCACACCAACCAAGACGATGGTTCACCGCGCGCAAATCACGCACTACGCGCGGAATGCCTCGCGCTGGGGAGTGCGAGCCGAGAACGTCGCCGCCGATCTTTCAGCGATTGTCGCGCAGAAAAATAAAGTCGTCGCCGGTTTTCGTGGCGGAATTCAAAAGAAGATCGGACTGCATCCGAACATAAAACTCTACCAGGGACGGGCCCGATTCACGAATCCGCGCCAGGTTCAAGTAGGCGAAGCTCTTCTCGAATCCGAAAAAGTTTTCATCAACACCGGTGGGCGCCCGATCATCCCTGATATTCCGGGCATTGATCCAGCCCGCGTTCTCACCAATGAAAGCCTGATGGAATTAACGGAATTGCCCGGGCATCTGATCATTCTCGGAGGAGGATACGTCGGTCTCGAGTTCGGGCAGATGTTCCGCAGATTTGGGAGCAAAGTCACAATCATCCACAATCAGGCGCAAATTGTAACGCGCGAGGATCCGGAGGTTGCCGCCGAGCTTCAGAAAATTCTCGAAGGGGAGGGTATCGAGTTCCATTTGAATGCTCAAGCCAGCCTGGTGGAGCACGCAAATGGCTCGGTCAAGGTTTCTGCAGTGAGCGCGCAAAAATCAATAACGACTTCAGGAACGCATCTTCTCGCTGCGGCCGGGCGCCGTCCAAACACGGACAATCTAGGCTTGGACAAAGCGGGAGTCGAGACCGACAGATTTGGTTACATCCGAGTCAATTCCCGGCTGGAGACAAGTGCCCCTGGAATTTGGGCGCTTGGCGACGTGAAGGGGCCGCCGGCCTTCACTCATATTTCCTACAGCGATTTTCAAATCATCGACGCCAATTTGACGCAAGGAAAAAACATTTCGATCGAAAAGCGTATCGTGCCGTATTGCGTCTTCACTGACCCGCAATTAGGCGGCGTCGGCATGACGGAAAAGGAAGCCCGCGCCGCAGGCCGCAAGCTCAAGATCGGGAAGATTCCCATGTCGCACGTAGCGCGCGCCATTGAACGAGATGAGACAGCAGGGCTCATGAAGGTGATCGTGGACGCCGCGAATGACCGGATCCTGGGAGCGTCCATACTAGGATGTGAAGGCGGCGAACTGGTTCACGTACTCTATACACTGATGCTCGGAGATTTGCCGTACACAGTCTTAAAGGGCGCCATGTTTATCCATCCCACGCTGGCCGAGGGATTCTTCGCCTTGTTGGACAGTGTAAGACCGGTGAACTGAGCGAGATGCGCCAGGGAAAAGCAAAAACACCCATGCGTATTCGACCCTTGCGCCGCTCGGAATTGCCCTCCGGCACGATGCAGCTCGCCAGGTATTTGATCGGCAAGACGCTGGTGCACGATCTGCCTCGCGTTCGTCTCGCCGGCCGTATTGTCGAAACTGAAGCATATCCGGTCGGAGATGCGGCAGGACACGCGTTTGGGGGCCTTACTCCCAGCAGGCGCTCGCTGTTTCTTCCGCACGGACACGCCTACGTGTATTTCACGTACGGCTCCTGTTTTATGATGAATGTTTCGAGTGAAGAAGCAGGGACAGGCGCGGGAGTTTTAGTGCGCGCAGTCGAACCTCTCGAGGGCATTGGTTTCATGCAACGGCAGCGCGGCACAACTCGTCTGCTCGATCTTACGCGCGGTCCGGGACGCCTCGCGCGGGCGATGGACATCGACAAGCGCTATGACGGAGTAAATTTGTGCGCGGGCGGAAAACTTTGGCTCGGCGCCGCAATCCGGCCGACAGGTCCGATCGGCGCGACCATAAGAATTGGCATCACGCGCGACGTTCATCGCCTGTGCCGCTTTTACGAGCGCGGCAGCCCTTTCGTCAGCGGCCCGAAACGTCTGCGACAGTGAATCGGATGGACCGGGATTTGCATCTACTACATTCAGGTCGAGGGCCGCGTTGTCCAGAAGATGCGGACTATTCATCGTTTGTGGTACAAGTGAAAATTGAAATCTTGCGTCGCTGCTTGCTGCGAAAGTTGATTTCGGCAGGGTTTAAGTAGCACAGGCACTCTTGCCTGTGCGGTTTTTGAGATCGTCAAAAGTTTAGGGATGCCTGGAAGTCGAGAAAATCGCACAGGCAAGAGTGCCTGTGCTACTTATCTCGCCGCACCAGTCGAGGAGGTCGCGATGGCAATGCTGGAAGGATGTCCCCACGTCAAGGAAATCAAGAACGTGAAACCAAGCGCAAACGGCTGCGAGGAATGTTTGAAGATGGGAGACACGTGGGTCCATCTGCGGATGTGCCTCATCTGTGGCCACGTCGGATGCTGCGATTCCTCCAAGAACAAGCACGCCACCAAGCATTTTCACCGGACGAAACACCCCATCGTGCAATCGGTTGAACCGGGCGAAGACTGGCGCTGGTGCTACGTGGACGAGATCATGCTGGACTGAAAACCTCGCGGGTTATGGTTTCTGTAACGCCCGCCTGCACGTGGGCACTTTGGAATTGAGCGGGTGCCCGCCTGAAGGCTGGCGCTATAGAACGTGCCCATAGCAAAATCGGGAGGGAAACGTGCCCGTTACCAAAACAGTGGTGGACTCCTCGGAATCCTGGCTGGCCCTGCCGCTATCCGCCTGGGCGGACACGTACGCAACCCTGCACATGTGGACCCAGATTGTGGGCAAGGTCCGACTGGCTTTGTCCCCGCACGTCAATCATTGGTGGGGAGTCCCGCTCTACGTCAACGCCAGAGGATTGACGACTTCTCCTATCCCTTACCAGAAGGGCGTATTTGAAGTTCAATTCGACTTCATCGATCACAGACTTGAAGTCACCACATCCAGCGGCGAAACGAAAAGTATTCGCCTCGAGCCGCGCACGGTTGCCGATTTTCACGCGCAATTTCTCTCGCTGCTCCAGTCACTCGAAATCGGGGTCAAGATTTGGAATATGCCGGTCGAGATTCCTAATCCGATTCGATTCGACATGGACCGTGTACACGCCGCGTACGATCCTCATTACGCAAATGCGTTCTGGCGAATTCTCGTGACCGTAGATGCCATCTTCAAGGAATTCCGTTCTGGTTATCTTGGCAAAGTCAGTCCAGTCCATTTCTTTTGGGGAAGTTTTGATCTCGCCGTCACGCGCTTTTCCGGACGCCGCGCCCCGGCGCGTCCCGGTGCGGACGCCATGACTCGGGAGGCGTATTCGCATGAGGTCAGCAGCGTGGGTTTTTGGCCTGGAGGCGGCGACATCAAAGGAGCGGCGTTCTATTCATACGCCGCGCCGGCGCCTGATGGATTTGGCAAGCAGTCCGTGCGCCCGGCGGCAGCGTACTATAACAACGAGCTGGGCGAATTTTTGCTGATGTACGACGATGTCCGCTCCTCCGCATCCCCCCGGGGGGCCCTGCTCGATTTTTGCCAGAGTACGTATGTTGCCGCCGCCGATCTCGGACACTGGGACCGCGCCGGTCTGGAAAAGTCGCCTTCTAAATAGCAAAGGACGTCGAACTGTCCCGCTGCGGCAGGCAAAAATACCAGCGTTGCCCTGCATCTCATCGCTAGGGGACTTCCCGAAGGCATCGTTCAATTTTTTACGATATGCTTAAAAGCGAGTCATCCGGCTGGGTGCCACGATAAATGCTCGCGAAACGTGCAAACAACGGACCTCGCCGCGACACTCATACCATGATGGTGCGGTTCCTACGGATCATTGGGTTAATGGCTTGCGTGTGGCTTTTCGCGCTGCCTGCTGCTGCGCAGCGGGATCGCGGAGAACTGCAAGTCGAAGTGCGCGATCCGCAGGGAGCGACCCTCAGCGCCTCCGGAGAATTGGTCAGCGAAGGCAATCAATTTCACCTGGACTTTACAATTGGCGACGACGGCCGTTACGCCGCGCAAGATCTCGCCTTTGGCGTCTACCGGGTGAGCGTGTCGCACGCGGGATTTGTTCCCGCGGTTCAACTGGTGGAGATTCGCTCGATCGTCCCACAGCATTTATCTTTGACGCTCGGTTTGAAGCCCGTCGAAACTAACTTGCAAGTCAGCGAGACGGAGACCCTGGTCGATACGACGCGAACCAGCGACGTATATACGATTGGTTCGCAAACCATCGGTGAACAGATTTCGTCGCAAGCGGGACGCGGGGTCCTCGATGTCGTAGACGCCCAGCCCGGTTGGTTGCAGGAAGCCAACGGTGTTTTGCACCCGCGAGGGTCAGAGTATGACGTCCAGTTCGTCGTGGACGGCTTGCCAGTGACTGAAAACCGTTCACCCGGTTTCGCGCCTCCGATCGAGTCGAGCGATGTCGAATCCATGCGTGTGATGACCGCCGGCTTTCCTGCTGAATACGGACGAAAACTTGGCGGTGTCGTGGAAGTTTCATCTCCGAAAAACAATCCAAAAGGGCTGCACGGAGAGTTTGAGGCGGAAGGCGGCAGTTTCTCGACGGCTTCGGCGAGCGGCTCTCTTTTCTATTCCAGCGGAGGAAACCGATTTTCCATCTCCGGCGGCGGCTTTCATTCCGACCGGTATCTCGATCCCCCGGTTCTCCAGAACTACACAAATACCGGGAACGCCGCCGGATTTTCGACTTCGTACGAACGCGATTTCTCAAACGGCGATCGTCTTTTCACGACTTTCGCGCAACACGCGGTTCGATACGAAGTGCCGAACGAACTTGTGCAGCAAGAGGCGGGTCAGCGCCAGGATTCCAAGCAGGAGGAAACATCCGGCCAGGCCCATTACACGCACGCAATTTCAGCGAATGTTCTTTTGAGCGTCGCGGGAAGCGTCCGGGATGCGTATGCCCTCTTAAATTCCAACGCGGATTCCACGCCGATCATCGTTTTTCAGAACCGCGGCTATCGCGAGGGTTATGTGCGCGCGGACCTCGCCGGCCATCACGGACGCAACGAGTGGAAGTTCGGGGTAGATGGAATTTTTAGTCCCGTGAATGAAAACTTGCAGTATCTAATCACGGACCCATCGCAATTCGATCCTGGCACGGCGTTGACGCTGACGCCTCCATTTTCAGATCGCCAATGGGACATCGAGCCATCCGCATACGTGCAGGACCAAATACGTCTCGGCAAATGGAATCTGAGCGCCGGATTGCGATTTGATCATTACGACTTTGTCGTGAACGAATCGGCGTGGAGCCCGCGTATCGGCGTATCACGGTTCATTTCTTCGCTTACCCTTCTCGTCCACGCTTCTTACGATCGCGTTTTTCAGACGCCGGCGATGGAAAATCTACTGCTCGCAAGCTCGCCGCAACTGGACTCGGTCAGCAGCCTCGTTGTGAGATTGCCCGTGCAGCCGGCCCGCGCGAATTATTATGAAGTGGGTTTCACCAAATCTTTTGCCGGCAGGCTGCGCATCGATGGCAATGTCTTCCGGCGCGATTTCACCAACTACTCGGACGACGATGTGTTGCTCGACACGGGGATCAGTTTTCCGATCGCCTTTTCCTCGGCGGAAATTCACGGCGAGGAAATTCAAATTGCCGTCCCGCGATGGGGCCGTTTCTCGGGTGTTCTGAGCTATTCGAATCAGACAGGCATTGGTCAGGGGCCCATCACTGGCGGATTATTCCTGGGAGACCAAACAGCCGGCATTTCCGATACGAGCAAGTTCCCGGTCTCGCAGGACCAGAGAAACTCAGTACGCGCCCGAGTCCGCTTTCAGGCCACGGATCGTCTGTGGCTTGCTACATCGGCAGAATACGGCAGCGGCTTGCCTGTGGATTTGAACGGGCCGGTCGACGCAAGTCAAATCAATTTCTTGTTGCAGCAATATGGCCCCGCGATTCTGAACGAAGTGAATTTTAATGCAGGTCGTGTGCGTCCGAATTTCTCGTTTGACGCAGCAGCAGGCGCCACGCTGTTTCACAAAGAAGGAAGGGATGTCACGTTTGAAATTGAGGGCCACAACTTGACCGACAAGCTGAACTTGCTGAATTTTGCAAGCCTATTCTCCGGAACCGCCGTTGCGCCGCCAGCCAGCGTCAGCGCCCGCCTGAAAGTCGGCTTTTAACCCGGGAACGCCAATCACCCGATTGGCGTTCCCGGGTCAAGCGCGCGCCAAACCCTCGGGGCACATTTGACAGGCTCACAACCGCGGCATACGATTCTGAATGTCACATGCCCCTCATTAAACTGATTCGAATGAATCGTCCAACTGAAGTTACTGTAACTCGTACCTCATGTTGGCGCGCAACCGGCTTGGTCGTCGCACTCGCGCTTCTCGCTCTCCGCGTCCCGGCCGACACCAGTTCTGCCGACCCGAATCGTTACCTGGATGACATCAAGGCGCTCTCCTCTCCCGCAATGGAAGGCCGCGGCGCGGGAACCAAGGGCATCGAACGCGCCGCGAACTTGATCGAGCAGCGCTACCGTTCCCTCGGACTGCAACCCGCGGGATCCAAATCTTACTTCCAGCCATTTACCGTAATAACCGGCGCAAAATTGAAAGAAGGCAACCGCCTGGAAGTGGAGGATGGCAAAACGAAGCGAGAATTCAAACTGAGTCAGGATTTCGTTCCCTTCAGTTTTTCCGCTTCCGGTGAGGCGGCCGGTCCCTTGGTATTCGCCGGGTATGGCACCACCGCTCCCGAATTTGGCTATGACGATTACGCTCATCTCGATGTCAAAGACAAAATCGCTGTCGTTCTGCGCTATGAGCCGGCAGGGTTCGCCGCAAAGAGCGGAAACGCCGGACTGACGCAGCACTCCCAACTGATCACAAAGGCGATCAACGCGCGGAATCATGGCGCCAAGGCTGTAATTCTGGTCAACGGAAAATTGGGAGATGGTGAGGAAGATCAGCTCACAAAATTCGGCAGCGTGAATGGGCCGGAGAACGCCGGCATCGTGATCGTGCAGGCGAAAAACGAGGCCGCGAACGGGTGGTTCGCTGCCGCGGGGAAATCAGTCGCTGAAACTCAAAACCAGATTAACTCATCTTCGACTCCAGGTTCGTTTGCCTTTCCCGACAAGCTGCGGATTTCGCTCGCCGTCAATATCGAAAAGACACGCGCGACGGTGAACAATGTGCTTGCCTATATTCCCGGCAAAACCGACGAGTACATCATCATCGGCGCGCACTACGATCATCTCGGCTACGGGAACGTCGATTCGCTCGCCCCCTCGCAGATTGGGAAAATTCATCCCGGCGCGGATGACAACGCTTCCGGCACCGCGGGCGTTCTCGAACTTGCGCGCCTGCTTGCTCCTCGGAAAGGCCAGCTTCAGCGCGGCATTCTCTTTATGGACTTTGCGGGGGAAGAGCTTGGCCT
>Ga0210409_10001283_pt1 | contig 33616 bp, 29 predicted proteins | sample IncBWH17MmetaG_FD_161649 | JGI IMG/M metagenome (GOLD analysis project Ga0210409, IMG submission 161649) | Forest soil microbial communities from Barre Woods Harvard Forest LTER site, Petersham, Massachusetts, United States - Inc-BW-H-17-M | ecosystem: Environmental > Terrestrial > Soil >...
GATCACATGCGTGTCCACCACCACGCCGACCGCGATGCCGTAAGCCGTGCCCAGGACGACATTGGCCGTCTTGCGCGCCACCCCCGCCAGCGTCAGCAACTCCTCCATCGTGCGCGGCACTTCGCCGCCGAACTCTTCCACGATCCTCTTGCTCGCGCCCATGATGGACTTGGTCTTATTCCGAAAAAATCCGGTAGGCCGGATGTCCTGCTCGAGTTCCGCAGGATTCGCGTAGGCGAAATCTTTTGGCGTGCGGTATTTCACGAACAGCGTTTTCGTGACTTGATTGACGCGCTCGTCCGTGCATTGCGCCGAAAGAATCGTGGAAATCAGCAATTGAAACGCAGTGTGGTGCTCGAGCGCGCAGGTCACATTCGGATAAGCTTCATCCAGTTTCTGCAAGATCGCCGCGACGCGCTCCGGGCTCGTTCCCGCAGCCTTCGCACGCGCTCCGCCCGCCCGGGAAACTTTCCCTTTTCGCGCGAGCGAAGACGATTTCGATTTCTTCGCGGATCGAGCGGCAATCCTCTTGTGCTTGGCTTTTCGCTTTTTCATCGGAACGATTTCATTTCACCGCTTCTGCAGCAATCCGGCGCACGAATATAGCATACGCCGCCTGGCTTCGCGCCGCCGCGGAGTAACTTGTAGCGCCGGCATCTTGCCGGCAGGGTTTGTTTGTGAAAAAAACACAGAGCCGGCGGGACGGCAACGCTGCCAAAACATCGCCGCACTAGAACTCTTCAGAAATGTTGCTACTCTCACCGAGCAGAAAATCGAGCGCCTTATGGAACGCCTTCCCGCGATGGCTGTGCAGGTTTTTTTCTTCGCGCGAAATTTCGGCGTACGTGTTTCCGAGATCAGGGAAGTAGAAAACAGGATCGTAGCCGAATCCCTCCTCCCCTCGCGGCTCCTCCAGAAGAATTCCTTCCGCCGCTGCCGAAAATAGCCCGCGCATTCTCCCCGATTCAGCCGCGGCCACCACGCAAACAAACCGCGCCTGCCGCTCCTCCCCTTTTTTCCCGCGCATCTCGCCGAGCAATTTGCGGACGCGGTCCGCGTCCGAAGCGTCCGGCCCGGCATAACGCGCGGAATGTACGCCCGGCGCTCCGCCCAGCGCCGGCACGACCAGCCCGGAATCATCCGCGATTACGACGCCCGGCGCAAACCGGCTGTAGTGCAACGCTTTTCCCGCCGCATTTTCCGCAAACGTCGGCCAGATTTCCTCAAAAACAGGCAACGAATCGAAATTGGGAATGAATGCAAGGTCGACGGATGCGCCCGCTGGCTGGGCCAGCGCCCGATATTCGCGCAGCTTTCCCGGGTTCGAGGAAGCCACGAACAATCGCAGTGGCTTACCTGGCACGTGCACGGAAATCGGTTTGGACCAGCTTGGATTGATACTCGGTCATCCGGCGGATTCCCGCGGCCGCGAGCCCCAGCAGGTCCTGCAGCTCGGCGCCTCCAAACGGCTGCCCTTCGGCCGTAGCCTGCACCTCGACAAATTTTCCGCTCCCCGTCATCACCACGTTCATATCGACCTCGGCGCGCGAATCTTCCTCATAGGCGAGGTCCAGCAGCGCGACGCCTTCCACCACGCCGACACTCGTGGCCGCGACGGAATCGACCAGCGGAGCCGTCTTCAGAATGCCCGCCGCAACCAGCCGCTGCATCGCCAGCGCCAGCGCGATATAAGCGCCGGTGATCGAAGCGGTGCGCGTTCCGCCATCGGCCTGGATCACATCGCAATCCAGCCACACGGTTCTTTCTCCCAATTTTTCCTGATCGATGATCGCGCGCAACGATCTCCCGATCAGCCGCTGAATTTCCAGCGTGCGCCCCGACGGCCTCCCGCGCATGGACTCGCGCGCCGTGCGCTGCTCGGTCGCACGCGGCAGCATGCCGTACTCGCCGGTCACCCAGCCCTTCCCCTGGCCTTTCAAAAACGCCGGGACGCCGTCGTCCACGGTCGCCGTGCAAATCACCCGCGTGTTCCCGATCTCGATCAGCACGCTGCCTTCCGCGCTGGTAATAAAATCCGGCGTTAATTTGACCGGGCGAATCTGATCGTGCGCTCTTCCATCGCTTCGCAAGTTTCCCCCTCGTGACATGGCGACGAGTTTGCCCGCCGCCAACGCCACTGTCAACCTCAGACAATTGCAGAAAGCGACTCAACTTCCGAAGGGCCAGAATCGTTGAAGGTTTCCGTAGCGCCGGCATCTTGCCGGCAATTTCCGAGTTCTAGAAGATGCAAACAGCCGGCGGCCCGCCGGCGCTACTTTCCTGAGCGCGGCCAATGACATTGCTCCAAAAAATTGATATTGTTCAGGTCAGTTCAGCAGTCATACAGAGAATATTTATTCATGACTCAGAAGAGGTGCAATAACCATGACTAAACACGATGCATCTCGCCGCGCATTCCTAGTGCGCGCGGCGGTTGGCGCGGGAGCCGCCGCGGGCGCGGGTCTCGTCCCTGACGCGATCGCCCAGAATCACGAGCACATGGAAGGAGTCGCCGCAACTCCCGGAGGGCAGCACCCTACCGGCAGCGAGCACGGCGCGTTCTTCAACCACGCCGACGCCGCCACGATCGCCGCGTTCACCGAGCGCCTCATGCCCAGCGCCCCGGACAAACCCGGAGCGCGCGACGCGGACGTCCTGAATTACATCGATCTCGCTCTTGCCGGCGCGTACGCCGAGCTGCAGGATTTCTACCGCCGCGGTCTTGCTCAACTCGAGGCCTACTGCCGCAGCACTCATAAAGAGCCATTCGTGCGCCTCAATCCTGAACAACAGGACGAAGTCATCACCGCGCTCGAAAACGACAAAGCCACCGGTTTCACTTATCCCACGGCCCGCGAATTCTTCAACACACTTCGCACGCACACCATGGAAGGCATGTTTGCAGACCCGCTTTACGGCGGCAACAAGGACTTCACCGGCTGGCGGCTCGTCGGTTTCCCCGGCGCGCAAGCCGTGTTCACGCCGGCGGATCTGCAAAGCAAGCAAGCGTTCACGCGCGAGCCCATAATCGGCCTGCAAACCATCGCCAAGGGCCCGGCGGGGAGGGCATAAGCCATGGCCATCGAAAAAACAGATGTCGTCATCGTCGGGATGGGAGCGGTGGGCGGAATTCTCGCGGCCGAGCTTGGCAAAGCGGGAATGAAAGTCACCGGTCTCGAACGCGGCCCGCGCCTGACCACCGCGGACTTCAACCCGCATGATGAACTTCGCTACTTCCAGCGCCAGGATCTACGCCCCAACTGGAAGCGCCAGCCCGTCACCTGGCGCCCCAACACCGGCGTGCGCGCGCATCCGATGCCCATTCTGAATTACGGCAATCAAGCGGGCGGCGGCACGGTCCACTACGGCACGCTCTCCTGGCGCATGCATGAAGACGATTTCCGCGCCCGTTCGCAAACGATCGAGAAATACGGAGCATCGGCCATCCCGCAAGATTCTTCGCTGGCCGATTGGCCGGTAACCTACACGGACCTCGAACCTTTCTACGATCAAGCCGAATACGAGCTGGGCGTCTCAGGCAAGGCCGGCAATTTGCAGGGCCGCAAAATTGATGGCGGCAACATTTTTGAAGCCCCGCGCAAGCGTGAATATCCCCTTCCGGCATTGCTTATGGATCAATCGGGCGTCCTGTTCGCGGAAGGCGCGCGCAAGCTGGGCTATCACCCATTTTCCTCCCCGCGCGCAATTATTTCGCAGCCCTATCACGATCGAGCCAGCTGCACCTACTGCGGCTTCTGCCAATCTTTCGGCTGCCACGTCGGCGCGAAGTCCAGCATCCTCGTCACCAAGCTCCCGGAAGCCGACGCCACCGGAAATTTCAAGCTGCTCACCGGCGCCACGTGCTATCACGTGAATACCGACAACAGTGGCCGTGCCACTGGCGTGTCTTACTACGGCCCCGACGGTTCGGACAACACCATCGAGGCGGAGCTCGTGATTCTCGCTCCCTTCATTTACGACAACACGCGTCTGCTGCTGCTCTCCAAGACGGATAAATTCCCGAACGGCCTGGCCAATTCCAGCGGCCAGCTTGGCAAACACGTCATGGCTCACATCATGGCCAAGGTGTTCGCCGCCTACGACGACCGCTTCGTCAATATTTACATGGGCCCGAGCGCGCAGAAGCACACCTTCGACGATTTCAACGCCGACAATTTCGACCACAGTGGCCTGGGCTTCATTCGCGGCGCGCAAATCTCCATCGGTCCCGCCGATCTCGAGGCCGGCCCCATCGGCACGGCCATGAGCATGGACCCGCCTCCCGGCACGCCAAAATGGGGCGCGGCGTACCGCGATTTCTTCGCCAAATATTTCGCCCGCTATGGCGCCATCAACGCGCAGACCGAGAACCTCGCCTACGCCGATCAAACCATCGATCTCGATCCCGACGCGCGCGATCAGTGGGGCATGCCCGCGCCTCGCGTAACCTACGACTGGCGGCGTCCCAACGAGCGCGCCCGCGTCGAATTCCTGATGCAGAAGATGGAAGGCGTGGCTCGCGCCATGGGCGCCACGCAGGTATGGCGCGGGGCCCTCAGTCCGGGCGCTCCGGGCGCGCATCATGAGGGCGGCACGCGCATGGGCAACGACCCCAAGACTTCGGTCGTGAATCGCTACGGCCAGACCTGGGACATCCCGAATCTCTTCTTGATCGGCAGCTCGACCTTTCCATCCATGAGCGGCTTCAATCCCACACTCACCATCCAGGCCCTCGCCTACATGAGCGCTGACGCCATCGTGAAGCGCTACAAAAGCAGGCCCGGCCCGCTCGTATAGCAGTGCCTGCACCCAAGTGGCACAGGCTTAAGCCTGTGTGGTTTGTTTGTGGCATACGCGATCCCGATCCGGCCGACAGCCGAGGCCTGAAGCCGCTCCCTCCAGAGCCTAGGAGCGCGCACACCTATCCAATCGTTCCAATCGCGGTGAAAAATCCTGGCTAATCAGTGCGGCGTCTGCTTTCCTGGCGCTGTAGTCGCCGGTGCGGAGCTTGCAGGCTTAGTTCGCCCAGTGCCGCTCGCTGCGGGAGTTTTTCCTGAGAGCGGTGCCTTAGCTGGCGCCGGAGCGCCAGCGCCCGGAGGCGATGGAACCGGGAACAGCCCGTAAAGGTCCAGATGCCCCGCGAGCGTCTCCGCCCCCTGCCCGTGAACCAGAATCTTCAGTTGCCGGATCCCCGTTCCGTTTGCCCCAAGCGTCTGCGCGACCGACTCCACCGCCAGCTGCTCGCTCAAAATCCCCGAAGGCATCCCCGAGGCTATTTCGTCCGAGAAATCCGCGATGGCCGTCCCATCCGGCTGAATGTAGAAAGCGAGCAAGTTTGCTTCCGCGGGCAGTGTCCTTTTTTCCGGAGCAGGCGCGCGCGCGATCAATGCAATCAGAAGTTGCTTGGAGCGCAGGACAGGATCGGCGGAAAGAGGAAGCGAAATGGCCGTGGGCTCCAGCGAATTCGGGGAAGACGTCGACAGCCAGAACATCTGCGCCTTCGCTTGCACGTCCGTCGGCGTCGAGATTGGTTCCTGCATCACTTCGCGCCGCGCCTGCTCCTCGGTCCGGGGAGCATTGCGCAGCCGCTGCACCGCCTCGCGCAATCCCGGGAGCGTGATGAGGCCCAGCACCACCATGGCCGTGAGGACTGCGATCGTCGTCTTGAGTCCCTTCGACAAGGCTTTACTTGCCTCCCATTTCATAAATCGTTCGAAACGCAGCCACCGCGCGCGCCACCCCGTCGGCCAGACCTGGGCCCATCTGATCGAGCCGCGTGCGGTCCGGCAAGCTCACGCTTGACACTTCGATGGCCACAGCGGGCGCCCCCACCGTTCGCAATTGCCGCACGGGGGCTTCAATGGGAGTCTCCGATGAGCCGTGAAAGCGCTGCGCCATCTGAATCTGGATCAACTCGGCCAGCCTCTTGCTCTGATCGATGAAATTGAATTGTGCGCGGTCCCAGGGCAATAGTCCCGCGTGCGGCGCCAGCGCTACATTTTGCGGCAACACCATGCGCGGCAGGGAATACACGCGTACCGTTCCGGGCTGGCCCGTGGAGGACACGTGCAGGGTGATGAATATATCCCCGCGCTGCGCGTTGGCCAGTCTCGAACGGTCGTCGAAAGATGGATCGTCATTGGCCTGGCGCGTCATGAGCACGCGCATTCCCTGGGCCTCCAGAGAAATACGCAATAGCCGCGAATAGCTGAGCACCACGTCGCTCTCCGCGATGCCGGACGATCCGCGCGCGCCCGGGTCCGCGCCGCCATGCGCGGGATCAATAATCACCAGGCCCATAGGTTTTTGCGGAGGAGGCGTTGGCTCGACTGCGGGCTGCGCAGGCGCGGGGGCCGGGGCCGGAGGCGTTTGCTGCGGAATCGGAGCCAATGTCTGTGGCGCAGGCTGGACCGGCGTTGCCGGGGCCTGCGTCGTTTGCGCCTGCGCCGAAAATGCCTGGGAGGCCGCAATCATCCACACGATAATCATGCAAATCGGTTTGCCGGGCATTCCCACGAGGATACCAGAATCGTTCCCATCCTGAGAGATCCTCCGCGCAGTATTTCTCTCGTGTTGCAGACTAAATGCAACCTCATGAACAATCTTTGTAGGTCACGACTTCACAGGCTGCGGAAAAACTCATAGCCCTGTCATTCTGAGCGAAGCAAAGAATCTCTCCTTGTTTCTTTTCTTATGCTGAAATCGAAGAGAGATTCTTCGCTTCGCTCAGAATGACAAACAAAGCATTTTTTCCGCAGCCTGTTCAGCCGCGACAACAGGATGATTTGAAAACCTGGGCTTTAGCCCCTGAAGCGCCTGGAGTCACGATCCCATGCGCCTAAATGAGTTTACTTTTAGTCGAAGACGACCGTCTTGTTCGCATACAACAGGACCCGGTGCTCCAGGTGCCAGCCGACCGCTCGCGAGAGAACTATTTTTTCGAGGTCGCGCCCCTTTTGCACCAGATCCTCGAGGGAATCGCGGTGCGAGATTCGTACGACGTCCTGTTCGATGATGGGGCCGTCATCCAGCGCTTCGGTCACGTAGTGAGCCGTCGCGCCGAGCAGTTTTACCCCGCGCTCAAACGCCTGCTGATGCGGCTTGGCGCCCACAAACGCGGGCAGAAATGAATGATGGATGTTGATGATTCGCTGCGGATAATCGGCGATGAATTCCGGAGACAATATTTGCATGTAACGCGCCAGGACGATTAAGTCGACGCGATGCTGTTCGAGCAGGGCGCGCTGCCGCCGCTCGGTTTCCTGCTTGTTTTCCCGGGTCACTTCCATCACATGAAAGGGAACGCCGTAAAAATCCGCGTGGCGTTTCGCGTCGGGATGATTGCTGATGATCAGCGGAATCTCGCACGCCAGTTCGCCCGTGTGCCAGCGATAGAGCAGGTCCACCAGGCAATGGTCGTACCTGGAAACGAACACCGCAACGCGCAGGCGGTCGCTGGAAAGCGCGATCTGCCATTTCATGTTCATGCGGTCCGCAATCGGGGCGAAGTGCCGCGCGAAATCCCGCATCTCGATTTGGAAGCCGTCAAGGTCCCACTCGATGCGCGCGAGGTAAAGGCCCAGATCCCGGACCATGTGCTGCTCGAAATGCAGAATATTTCCGCCCGCGCGGAAAATAAAATCCGCGAGCGTTGCGTCCAGGCCTTTCTGGTCCGGGCATTGCACGCGCAGAATGGCGCTTCCACTCACGGTTTCTCCCCGGTGCGAATCCAGGATTGTACCCGAAGATTTCTCCCGTGAGTCGGTTATCGTTTCGGGCGCTCGGCAAAACGGTTGCGCGGGAGTTTTGTAAATTTGTTTCGAGCCAATCCGCCGGGCGCACAATTCTCCGTGCCCTCTGTGAACTCAGTGTTAAAGCCTTTCTCGATCAACCTCACAGCACCCTTGCAGCACGCTCACCGCACATCATGCCGGCGATCGAGTTTCAAATTCGGACCCGGCCGCGTCTTATTATCTTTTCCTCATGACTTTTTTACGCGCGTCCATATATGTTCCAGGAGGCGGCTCAATGCCGATTCCCGATAAGCCGGCGCGCGCGACTTGGAGTCGAAAAAGTGATCTGAGATTCAAATCGAAGCGAGGACACCAACTTTGTCCAAGTTAAATAATGCCTTACGCTGGATCAGCAATGGCCTGGCGATCCTGGCGCTCGCCGCCGGCATCGCCTTACTCATCGGCGATGCGATATTCCGAGCTCTACCCGGGCTTCCGGCGGCGGTAATTTCATCCGCGCCGTTACTCCTGGTGGGCACATCGTTTCTGATTCTGCAACCGATTCTCCGCCCGGGATTTGCGGATCTGCTGAAAAACGCGCTCCTTGCGGCGACATTCCTGCTTTGGGGGTTTATTCAATTCATGCCGCGGAATGCGGCATCCCTGTGGCTCGGCAACCTCGTGATCGCCCTTTACGTTTTGGATCTGGCTTGGGTGGTCCTTGGGACCAGGATTTCACTTAAGAGAAATTGAAATCCGTATTTTGGAACGTTCATCGGGCGCCGTTAAAAATAGTAGAGCAAAATCCATTCGGCGACGCAGCATGGTTTTGCGCCGCCCTCCGTTTCGATGGTGATGTCAAACACCGCCTCAACGCTGCCGGATAACTCCCGGTAAGATTGCAAACCAACGCGCGCGCGAATCATCCCGCCCGCGCGAACGGGCGCCGGAAAGCGAACACGGTTCAGGCCATAATTAATCGTCTGCCGTACTTCGCCCGGCAACTCGATCGCCTCCCTCATGAAATGGCTCATTAAGGACAGCGTCAGAAATCCGTGCGCGATCGCAGCACCATACGGCGATTCGCGCTGCGCGCGTTCCGGATTGACGTGAATCCATTGGTGGTCTCCTGTCGCATCGGCGAACTGCTGGATGCGCTCCTGTGTCAGAGGGAGCCAGTCTGTCGTGCCGATTTCGCGGCCCACATAATCTTTCAAGGATTGCAACGATTTAAGGACCAGGGTTGGCATCGCGGTTCGCGATTGAAGGTAGCGCCCGCCTTCAGGCGGGCATTGCATATTCAAACGGATGCACGCCTGAAGGCGAGCGCTACAGTGCTTAACTTTGGGTTAGTCCAGGCGCTTTCAGCTCGCGAGGTTTGGATTTGCCCAAGAGAAACCCCACAGGCTGAAGGTTCTGCTGCCGCGACAAGCTTGCAGCGCGTTACTTGGCCGGTTTCAGTTCCGCGTACAACTGCCCGACAAACCGGTCCGCCATCTTGTCCCCGTTCGGCGCGGCCGGAGGCACGTTTGCGTCGAAAGCGGCGGAGGGATGCGCGGCAACCACTTCGTCCGCCGTCTTCCCGTCCTTCATGAGCTTTGCGACCTCATTCCGCACGCCAATGATCATGTCCCGATGCGCCATGACCGCACTCCGGTTGACCGTCGGTCCATGGCCCGGAATAATTTTAGTATTCGGCCCGGCAAGCGCGATCACCTGGCCGAGCCCGGTGATCATTCCGTCGAGGCTTCCGCCGTTCACGCGATCGATGTTGGGATATCCGATCGAGCGGTAGAAATCGCCGGTCATGATCACGTCCGCATTGTGGAAATACACCATGGTGTCGCCGTCGGTATGCGCCTTGCGGATGGGGATGAGGTCCACAACTTCTCCATCCATGTGGAAGGTAACCCTGTTTTCAAAGGTCACCACCGGAAGCGCGACATCCGGAGCGGGCGTACCCGGCTGGCCGTTGGCCCCCGGGGCGGGATTCATCAATCGGTCCCGCAATTCGTCACGCGCGAGAATCGTCGCGCCCAGTTTTCCCATGTTTGCATTGCCGCCCGTGTGGTCGGGATGCACGTGCGTGTTGACCACAAAGCGAATGGGGTTGGGCGAAATTTTCTTGATTTCAGCCACGATCCGGTCGGTGAGCGGAGCGAATTGCGTGTCCACCATGAACGTCCCTTGCGGCCCCACCAGCACGCCGATCGTGCCGCCGCGGCCGTCAATCGTGTAGAAATCGTCGGTAATCTTGTTCGACTTCACTACCGTCTTGCTGTCGTCCACGGGCGCCTGGGCGCGCGCCGATCCCGCTGCGATCAGCGACACAGTCAACAAGGCCGCCGGCACTGCCAGGGCGCGTCGAATCCATGAATGTTTCATTGGCTTTTGCTCCTGATGAAAAAAGTGATTTTGACTTGGGTTGCTGTTCGAGAGTATATACCAAACACGCTTTGTGCCAATATCCGGGCGTAGGAAAACTTTTGGCTCGTTTGGAGGCCCCATGAAACCGCTTCCCGTGGTCGCTTTGCTGGCCCTGCTGGCCCTGCTGGCTCTGCCGGCGCTCGCCCAAGAGGGGCCGAGCGTGCCGGCCCTTCCCTTTGAATCGGTGCCGAATCCGCTCAAATATTCCATCGATCAAAACTTGGGAGAGGTCCTGAGCGTGGCTGTCAACTCCAAAGGCCACATCATTGTCCTGAACCATCCCGGCACGGCGACGGCGGGCCCGGTGTACGGCAATGCCACAACGCAAATTTTCGAATTCGACGCCGACGGCAAATTTGTCCGTGAACTTGGCCGCGGCGTTTATGGCCTGGCCTACGCGCATTCCGTGCGCTTCGACAAGTACGACAACCTGTGGGTCGTGGATAAGGCGGCCATGTCCGTCGTCAAGTTCAACCCCGCCGGATACGTGGTCATGAACCTCGGGCGCCGCGACGAAGGGCCGGACGAGCCGCGCTACCGCCATGCCGATCCCCCGCCCACTCCCGTGGACGGCTATTTTAACGGGTCAACCGACGTCGCCTGGGACAAGGACGACAACATCTATGTGGGCGACGGTTATTTCAATTCGCGCATCGCCAAGTTCGACAAGCATGGAAACTGGATCAAGCAATGGGGAGGCCCGGGAACCGGCGGAGTCCACGCCAACGAAAATCCCGGCCAGATCAAAAACCCCCACAACATCGGTATCGACCGCGACAGCAACGTGTATGTCGCCGATCGCGGCAACCGCCGCATTCAGGTGTTCGACCTCGACGGAAATTTCAAGAAGTTCATCTTCCTGAATGTGCCTTACGACAAGATGCGCCATCCTGTCCTGGGCAATTTGCCCGTAAATCGCCCGGATGAAACCGCGCCATGGACCATCTGCATCACCAACACCACGCCGCAATATCTTTACACCACGGACGCCGAACCCGGCCGCCTCTACAAGCTCCAATTGCCGGAAGGCAAGATCCTCGGCACCTGGGGCGAATCCGGCCACGAACTCGGCGAACTCAGCTGGGCCCACGGCATCGCCTGCCCCTCCGACGATCTCATCTACATCGCCGACATGAACAACTGGCGCGTGCAAAAGCTGGTCACCAAAGGCAAAAAATAAAATTGCGAGTTGTACGTCCCACGGCGCGAAGAAGCAGTCTTGCCATCCTGGCCAGTCCCGTCAGGGACGAAAGATCGTAGCCCACCGCGTCAGCGGTGGGACCGTGCGAGAGCAGAGCGTCAAGCCTCGTAGGGGCGGCACACGCCGTCGCGTGTGAGCCGCCCCTAAGGAGCTACGGATGATCGCACGTTGTCACCCACCGTTTAAACGGTGGGCTACTTTTTGACGTCCCTCCGGGACTAAGGGCGAAAAAAAACAGGGCGCTGCGCATTAACCGCAGTCGATGTTTCCGCGGATGGGTTCCTACGTAGCCACCCCATCCCACGCTGCACTCAAAAAAAAGCGCCCCCGGCTCCTGAAAGCCGGGGGCGCGTCTTTCCTCAGTGTAGTTACTGCCCGATTTCCAGGATCACGAACGACCCGGCGATCGGTGTGGGACGCGGCCGTGGATTGTCCGGTGTAGGTTGTCCCGCGGGTTTGAAGTCCGAGGTTTCCGTGTAGACACGGTGCGTCGTGGGGTCCAGCGTCATGGTGCGAGTGCCGGCTTGTGTGTTGATATTGCCGACGACGGTGTACTTATCCGCTGAATCCTGGTGAATCACGGAAACGAAGCCGTCGCGACAAGAGGCGAACGCCATACCCGTAGCGGGATCATACCCGTTTCCATCCGGGTCGCCGCCAATTGGCGGAGAAGCGACCACTTTGCCATTGTCCGCGCTCACCACGACCATGACCTTGTCGCAGGCCACGAAAATCCGCTTGTGCGCACTATCGTACGCCATCGCCGAGGGTCCATCGCAGGGTGCCAGCGGCCACGTCCCTTTGATGGCGAAGGATTTGATGTCGAATTCTTGTATGGAACTTTTGTCTTCGATGTTGACCCACATGTTTCCACTGCCGTCGATGATGGCCTCTTCCGGTTTACCGGCGAGTTTGACAGTGCCGATGACCTTGCCGGAGGTGGCGTCAATCACGGTCGAATCCGAACTCTTGCCGTTAAAGGTGAAGACGCGTTTGGTCGCGGCATCATAACGGATCGAATCAGGGTCTTTTCCTGGAATGGGGATGACTGAAGTGGCCTTCAGCGTTTTCAAGTCGATAACTGAAACCGTGTTGGCGTCTCCGTTGCTCGTAAACGCTTTGCCCAAATCCGTGGCCAAAGCGATGCCATGCGAGTTCTTGGAATTGGCAATCTCAACGTCACCGATCACTTTCCCGGTGCTGACATCCACCACCTGGAAGTGCGACCCGCGCGCGACAAACAGCCGGTGCGTCGGCGGATCGATCAACATGTAATCCCACCCGCCGTCTCCTCCGATTTGCATCCTCTTGATGACCTTATAGCCGCCAGCCTGCGGAGCGGCATACGCGATCACGCCTGCAACGAGCGACAGCACCAGCATCGGGCTCGTCCGGCGCAACCATCCTGCGATATTTTTTCGTAGCATGCGAATCATCTCCTTATGGTTTCTTTTGAGCAGAAACTTCCGTACCTGGTCCTGAACTAATAATACGTTTGCTGCCGCAGAAAGTTTCTCTGCAGTCCGCTCCAGCCTCACCGCACCTCAACCGGCGTGCCGGCGCTCACCGCCACGACGTTATTCTTCGTCAGGTAGTACTCGATCGCCGGCGTAATGAGCAGCGAAAGAATCATCGAGATCAGGATTCCGCCGATGACCGCGATCGCCAGCGGCTGCAGCATCTGCGAGCCCGCACCGATGGCGAGCGACAAAGGTAACATACCTGCCACCGCTGCCATGGCCGTCATCACGATGGGCCGGAGACGTCGCCGTCCCGCTTGGATCATGGCTTCTTCCGGCGAGAATCCAACCGAAAGGAATTTATGGTTCGCGTCCAGCAACAAGATTCCGTTCTTGGCCACGATACCGATCACCATGATCAATCCCATGCGGGAGGAAATGTTGAATGTTGTCCGCGTGATCAGCAGGGCGAAAAACACGCCCGAAGTGGAGAGGATCGCTGACGAAAGGATCGCAATCGGCGCCGAAAAACTGCGGAATTCGAAGAGCAGCACAACGAAAATCAGGACCACGGCGAGAACCAGAACGATGTACAGGTCTCGGGCCGATTTCCGCTCTTCTTTGTACGTGCCGCCGTACTGCACCCGGATCGACGGAGGCAGGTGCAAGTCATTCACCGCTTTTTGCACGGCCGCGACGCCGGTGCCGAGATCCACGCCTTCGAGCCGCGCGGTGACTTCTTTCTCCTGCTGAAGATTGTCACGCAGAATTTCCGTCTGGCCGGGCACTTCGGTAAACGTCGCAATCGAGCCGAGTGTGGCCGACCCGCCATTCGAGTTGACAACCAATGTGTTGTTCATCGCTTCCAACGACGCGCGGCTTGACCCCGGGTAGCGAACCCGCAGCGTGTACGGCTTCTGGTCGATGATCACCGGCGCCGTGGAGGGTTCGCCGTCCACAATGGCCGAAGCGACCACAGTCAGTTGGTCTGTCGTGAAACCGGCCTTCGCCGCTGTCGCTGGATTGACATTGAAGATCACCGCCGGCCCGCTCGTCGTATTGTCGATTCCGTCCTCGATGTCCACCACGGGTTTCTTGTAATTGATCTGTATGCGGCCAAGGGCATCGGCTACGCGGGGAGCCCAAGCGGCGATGGCGGCCCGGTCCGGCGAAAACAATTGAACAATGACAGGCTGGGCGCCGCCGGTGAGATCGGAAATCATGTCCTGGAGCACCTGAGTGAAATCAACGTCCAGAGCGGGCTCCGCGGTTGTGACTTTGGACCGGACTTCGGCGATGATGTCATCAATCCCGCGGCTCCTCTTGTCCTTTAGCTTGACGGCAATATCGCCGGTATTGGGTTCGGTGACCGCCGCAAGTCCCAGCTGCAATCCGGTGCGTCGAGACGTGTTTTCAACCTCGGGGACCTGCTTGATTATATTTTCAACGTGCGTGATGACGCGATTGGTCTCCTGCAACGAGCTCCCGGGCGGCATGACATAGTCTAGGATGAATCCACCCTCGTCCATGTGGGGCAGCAAATCAGTGCCGAGTTGGCTGTAGCAGAGATACGAGACCGCGATCAGAACTGCGCAAAACACCCCGAGCGACAGCGGATGCTCGAGTGTGAAACGAAGCCATCTCTCGTAAAACGTGATGATTCTTTCAAACCAGCCGCCTTTTAAGGACGCCTCTTCTGCAGCCATCATGCGCCGCATGCGTTCGAACTCCTCGCCCTCGGAATCTTCCTGCGGCGTATGCTCGGTGGCTCCGGCTGAGGTTCCCTCCCCGTGGCCGCGGCGGATCAGGTAAACACCCAGGTTGGTGGACCATGTGAGCGCCAGGGCCAGGGAAGTGAGCAGCGAAACGCTCATGGCAATGGCCAGCGCGCGGAAGAACGTTCCGGTCACTCCTGTGATCGAGATCAAGGGCAGGAAGACGACGATCGGCGTCAGGGTCGACCCGATCAGCGGAACAGTCAGTTCCTTGAGGGCGCTGTTGACCGCTTCGAGGCGCCCTTCTCCTCCATCGCGGTGCAGCACAATGTTTTCGACGACCACAATTGCATCATCAATGATGAGACCCCCCGCCGCCGCGAGGCCTCCGAGGGTCATCATGTTGAAGCTTTGGCCCAGGATCTTCATCGCAATGAAGGTGACGAAGATCGCCACAGGAATCACCAGGCCGGTCATCAGTGCCGTGCCGAAGTCTTGCAGGAACAGCCAGATGATGAACCCGGCGAGCAGCAGTCCGATGATAATCGCGTCGCGCACGCTGCCGATCGACTCGCGCACGATGTTGGACTGGTCATAAAAGACATTCAGATCGACCCCTGCCGGGAGCTTTGGCCGGATGGCTTCGATTTCGTCGTGGACCAGATTAGCGACGTCCACCGTGTTGCTGTCCGGCTGCCGGCTGATGCTGATCAGAACGGCAGGTTTCCCATTCGCCGTGACCACCGTATAATTCGGTGCGGTGGAGGGCGCAACCGATCCCACGTCGCGCACTCGGACGGGAGCGTCGCCCACGTTCTTGATGACCATGTTGCCGATGTCTTCCACATTGTGAACCTGGGAATCGACCAGGCCGAGGAATAGCTGATGGTTTCGGCTCAGCAGGCCGGGGGAGTCCACGATGTTGGTCTTATTTGCCGCGTCCAGAATGTCCTGCACCGTCACGTGGGCGCGCAGCATCTTGGATGGGTCAGGGGTCACTTGAAATTCCGGCGTCTGTCCTCCCTGAACCAGGACGGTCGCAACTCCGTTGAGCCGGTTCAAGCGCGGCTTCATATCGTACGTCGCGATTTCCCACAACTGCGTTTGTGGAACTTTGTCCGACGTAAGGCTGTAGCCGAGAATCGGAAAGCTCGCGAAGTCGAGCCGATGCGTCTCAATCACTGCCGTGTTCGGGAGTTGGGCTTGGATCTGCCCGATGGCTGAGTTCACCAACTGGAGCGTCGTGATCATGTCCACGTTCCAGTTGAATGACAGATCGATTTCCGCCGATCCGCGGCTGGTGATCGAGCGCACGTCCTCGAGGCCTGGCACGCTGTTCACGGAGTTTTCGAGCGGACGCGTAATCGTGACTTCCATCTGCTCGATGGGCATCACGCCGTTATCCACGCCGACGATGATGCGCGGGAACATCGTGGCCGGGAACACAGCGATGGGGAGCGAGAGTGCCTCATAGATCCCGACTATCGCCAGGGTCAAAATCAAAAAGATGATGGACTTGGAGTGGCGCGCAAACCAGTAGCGCGACTCCGGTGAAGCAGACGCTGCAGAACGGCTGGGTATTTTGTCAGACATGAGTTTCTACCTGTCGCAAAGTCATATGGGAAATGTTGGAAGCGATGGCCGCGCGCACTCCGCCCGCTTCATCAAGCCTGGGTCTGATGTGATTGGTCGTGAACATCACTATTCCTCTTCATCTGGCAGCGTTGGCGCCTGCACCTGGATCTTAGTTTTCGCCAGGACCGGGTCGTCTTCATTGGCCAGTTCAAACGCTCCCACAGTGACCACGCGCTCTCCGCCCGCCAGCCCGTCGGTGACCTGAATTGTTTTGGCTTCCCCGTCCCGGATACCGACCTTTACCTTCTTCTTGCTGGGTGTGTTGTCACTATCCAGAACGATGACCGTGTTGACTCCATCTGTTGTAGTCAGCAGCGCGGCTTGAGGGATGACCACGGCGTCCTTCACTGTTTCGGCCACCATCGAAACGCGCACACTCGTTCCCGGCCGCAGACTTCCTTTTGGATTGGGGGCTTGCACCCAAACCTCCACAGTCGTGCTGTTCGGATCCACCGCGGGACTCACCAGAGAGACTTTGCCCTTAACCTGAACGAGTTGCCCGGGAATCGTAATCGTCGCGGGGTCCCCCACTTTCAGACTCGCCGCCTCCAGTTGTGCGATGTGCGCGCGGGCCACCACTTGGGATAGGTCCATCACGGTGATAATCGGAGTGCCCGTGGCCGGCGTTTCCCCCTGATAGTAAGGGCGGTCGGTAATCACTCCGTCGATCGGGCTCGAAATCTGGGTGTAACTCACTGCGGCATAGGCGCTTTCCGTGTCGCCCTTGGCCGCGTCTCGCGCGCCCTCGGCGACTTTCAGGTCAAACTGTTTTTGCGCCAGATCGTACGTATTTTTCGCCTGAGTCAAAGCGACGGAGGCGTCGTCCAGATCCTTCGCCGAAACCGCGCCTTCCTTGTACAACGCTGCGCGGCCGTCATATAACTTCTGCGCTGAATCCAGGGATTGCTTGGCGAATTTCAGATCCTGAGCGCTCTTCTGCACAGTCATTTGGTAAGTGACCTCGGCTTGCGCGTAGCCGCCCTGGCTCTTCTTCGCCGCCCCGGTCAAGTCCTGGTTCTCAAGTTCCCCGAGCAACTGCCCGGCCTTCACATGGCTGCCTTTTTCCACATTCCATTTTTTGATGGAGGAGACGACCTTGGGCACGATCGCCGCTTGATCGCGCGGGTACAGCACCGCGTCCGTAACCACCTTGCGCTGAATCGGCCCCTTTTCCGCTGCGTCCACTTGAACCGTGACAGTGGGGGATGCTTCCACCTCTCCTTTAGCGCTGCAGCCCGAGAACAGCATGCCCGCAGCCATCAACACAACGAATGAGCGAACCACTCTGCCTGTTTTCATTTCATGTTTTTTAGGGCGGGATCCCCGGCGAGCCGGCGCCGTGCCTTCTATTAAAGGGAAATACATAGTTTTGCTCCCATTCCTTTGATTGCTTTTGAGTTTTCCATCTTTTAGAAACTTCCCGTAAAAGTCTGCAGTGTTGCCAAGAGCGTACGGTAGCGCACTTGGGCGTCGGCATACGCGTTCCGAGCCGTCACCAGTGCGGTTTCCGCGTCCACTACTTCGGTCGCGGGGGAAGCCCCTCCCTGATACCTCAGGGTAGTGAGACGCAGGCTCTCGGCCGCAAGTTCCGCCGTCGTCCGCGATTCATCGAGGGCCGCCCGCGCGATGAGCGATTCGTCATAGTTGGCATACAGTTCGCTGATATGCATGCGCTGCGCCTGGCTCAATGCCGCTTTGGCGGATTCCTGTTTAATTTCCGCCTGATGCAGCTTGCTGCGCAGCGTTCCCCAATCCCATACGGGCACGGTCAACGCCGCCGTAAGGAAATAACCGAGATTGGGAACGACTCCGACCGCCGGATCGTTGCGCACGGATGCGCGAGTGCAATTAAGCGCAAAACAATTCGCCTCAATCCCGTAATCAGTGTCCACCGTCAGAGTAGGCAGAAACGCGGTTTTCGCCAACTTGACGTCTAATTCCGCCTCTCGAGCCGTCTCCAGCGCAACTCGCAAATCAGGATTCTGTTTTTCGGCCATCGTTTGAACTTCCGGAAATGGCGGCAACGCCGGAGCGGAGTCAAGATCGTCCACCACGCTGAAATTTTCATTAAAGTCCGGGAAAAGCATTACAGCCAGGCTCAGGCGCGTGTCTTCCATGGAAAACTTGGCTTCGTCGAACGCCTGCTTTTGGATGCGGTACTGAATCTCCGCCTTCAAGGCGTCACTGTGCGGCGCTTGTCCCTGGCGTTCCAGATCCCGCGTGATATCCATGAAACGTTTGGCCTGATCCAGCCCGGCCTGCGCGGTTGCGTACTTGCGTTGTGCAACCACGAGGGCGTAATAGCTCTTCGTGACGGTCACGCCCAAACCGCGGCGGGCTATTTCGGCCTTGGCATTGGCCAGAGCTTCCGCGGCTTTGGCTCTCGTATATCCCGTCCCCAGCAGTAGCGCCGGGGAAAGATCCTCGTGGTACACGCCCCAGGCGCGGTATACGTGAATGCCATCGTTGGTAACGAATCTTCCGTCGGAGATTTTTCCGCCATCGCCCTGCGTGCCGAGGTATTGCGTCGTCGCCGAAATTGACGGCAGCATGGCGTTTCTAGCCTGCAGGCGATCTTCCCGCGCGCTCCGGGCATCATAGGTCGCGCCGAGTAGCGTCGGATCGAGTTTGCGCGCTCTCTCCAGCGCGTCCTGCAAAGTTACCGTAACAGGCGGCGTCGCCTGGCCCGGTCCTGTCGGTTGCAGGAGCTTGACGTCGGATTCTTCACTGGGCCCCTGGGAAGTGGCCTGTGCAGCGCCTCTTGAGATTGGGAAGATCAGTGCAACGGCCAGGCCCAGCGCTATAACGCAAAATCGGCTGATCGACGTGGACCAACGACTGTGGCGGAGAACTTGCCGCCCCTTAGACACAGAGATATCTACAAGTCTGAATGAATCACCCATGAAGTCCATCTCCCCGTTCCCGCGCGCAGCCGCCTGGGTTCAACCCCGAAGGGTGTGTCCAGCGCCTGCCTCGGAAAGGCAGAATATAACCGTATCGAGCGACCTCGTGTCAAGCAATCGAGTGAAGCATAGCAATTTCACATGAAAATTATCTGAATAATTATTCCGCACCAAATCCCGGGAACGCCAATCTCCCGATTGGCGATTTGCGTTATCCCCGGCGCCAATCGGGAGATTGGCGTTCCCGGGAGAATCGCCCCCCTTCAGGCCGCCTTATCGGCAAGCGGTTGGCGGCGACCAAATCTCACTTCCATACCCACAGGGGTCTTCATGATTTCGCAGGATTTGAAATCACTCTCGCCCGCGAGCGACGTCATATGGTCTTCCGAAAGCGCGCGCTTCAGTAGCATTTATTTGAACGTGAATTTGCTCATCCAGGCATTCGCCCGGCTGAGGCGCAGCCCATCCACGTAGGCCACGATTTCGTCCCAGGACGCGTCCTTGCGCGGATCAATGATCACGGCCCGGCCTCCCGGCTTCAGCACTCGACGCATTTCATTCAGCGCCTTCAGGGGTTCGGAAAAATTCTTGAAAGCCGCGCGGCAAACAATCAGGTCGAATAATCCATCCTCCAGAGGGATGTCCGGCGCGCTGCCGTGAATAAAACGCGCCACCACGCCTTCCCTCGTTTCCCTGGGAGTCCCTGCGGACAAGATTGAGACTCGCGCCGAGGGGAAAGATTCCCGGTTGACTGAGCAGCAGGTGATGAACCTGCAGGCGCAGGATCCGCAGCCGCAACCTGCCTGGATGAAGAACAAAAAGAAGGCCACCTGGCTGGCCTACAACCGGCGAGTGGACGTCATTCTGGAACCGGCTGGCCAGGAATCCACCGAAGCGTATCCCAATGATGCCCCCGACGCGCGCGTCCTGTGGCAGCGGCCCGTTCCAAAACTCAAGACCGTTGAGACGGCGTCGAAATTTACTTTTGGAAACGAAAACGCACAACTCAACAATTACCGCAATTAAGTAGACGATTGGGGTGATGCCCCCGGCAGCCCGCTGCGCCAAACTTCGGGCCAGCCGGCAGCCGGGGTTAGATCCCTAAAATCTAAACATGTGGGGATTCCACGGGACGGAGAAATTTACGGTCCCAACCGGCGAACAGCCCTGAGAGTGCGCTGGAAATCTCCAGCCCTTCAGGGGACGAAAATACTCGGGGTCAAAATTTTCGGTTACCTAAGCGGATCAACTCTGCGCACCTCGATCGTCTCGGTTTGGGGGTCGAGAGTGCCGAGGACTCGCACTTTTTGTCCTGCATAAGGTTCCACGAGTTCCGGTTTATCCAAATGGTAGACCTTGTCCTTGTTTTGGAGGACAAATCGGCCGCCGCGATTCTTGATGCAATATAAGGTGCAGTCCGTGGCGGTCTTTCCGACGGATTTCACCTTGAGCATTTCCTTGTGCGATTTGTCCATCGAATGGACATTCATGGCGCACTGGGTATCCCCGATTTCGCCGGTGAAGACCTTTTCGTCCCCGCCGAAGACCGACGGGGCGGTGAAACAAAGCAAAAGCAAAGCGATCAAACACCATGACGATAGTTTCCAAGAGCGCATCTCTTCCCCCTTATTTGTTCATTTCAGATTCCAAGGACGTCTTAACCTCAGGTTCCACGATAATTTTCATGTTCATTTGTTCATGGCCTTCGCTGCAGATGACGGTGCAAATGACTTGATACTCGCCCGGTTCCGCGGGGGCCGTGAGGGCGAATTCCTGGACGCCTGGCTTGAGCAGCAGTTCCCATCCGGGAACGGGCTGGTGGTCCTTGGGGCGCAGCAGAGAAAATCCGTGGATCGAGCCGTCCCTATTCCTCTGCTTGGCGCGAATCGCGGTCACCCGGAGAAGGATTTTTTCATTGGCCGTGACGGTGATGCTGGGCTTGCTCATGCCCTGAATTTTGTAGCGGCTGTCGTGGTCGGCAAGCACTTCAATCAAGCGAGGAGCTTGCTGGGCCTTTGCGGGCAAAAGCAGCAGCAACAGCAGCAGCGCGGCAAATGCGCGCGCGCGCAGGAAGGCAAGAACGGACCGAATTGCAATGATTTCCCGTCCCATATTCACTCGGTCATATACCGCAGGATGAATTGCACGTCTTCGTCGGTAATCGTGGCGCGAACCCGCATGTGCCGCTCGATCGTCGCCATCATGCGCGGTGGAAACTTATGCGGCGCCATGTGGCACCGGCCGCAGTTGGCGCGGTATCGTTTCTCTCCCTCGAAACGGGAAAAGGATGATTTTTGAATTGCTTTCGAAGAGCCGGACGCTGTGGCGGGGGCGGTCTCCGCGCCGGGAGAGGAAACACTGGAGTCCGCGACTTTGGCTTGTTCCTGTCCCGCGGCGGACAAAACTCCCCCCAGTATCAGGAGCGAGAGGCAGGCGAGAAGATTTCGTTTAAATTTCAATTATCGCCTCCATGACCGAGCGGAAATGCGAAGCGATAGGTCAGGCCCACCGTCCAAATGTTCTTGTTTCCCAGCTCGCTGAACTGCCGGCCGTAGCTGCTCACCGCTCGCAGGCCGTCCCGGAAGTAGTAGTTCACGCCGAATTCAAATTGCCGGGTATTTACAGGCGGCAGCGAATCGCTCGGGAGCCTCCCGACAAAATACTGTTGCATGCGCGCGACAAGCTGCGTCCGGCGCATGGCGTATTGCCAGAACGGCACCTGACTCAGGCGGTAGGAGGGTTCGAACCAGTAACCGCTCCCCCTGGCCGAGCGTTGATATTCCCCGCGGAATTCCAAAGGCAATGCCGGCGGCTGCCAGCCGCCGTGAAAACCGAAGGAATTTGAGCGCTCATCCTGCAGCAGATGCTCGAAGGAACCCCCGATTTCGAGCCGTGCGTTGGGAATGAAGATCCCCACCCGTGCGCCCGCTAAGCGGTCGGAGTTGAGCGGAGTGACGTTGCTCAACGTAACGGTGCTCAATGCGGAGAAGTAGGCGGCGTAATTGATGTTGAATTTGGACGTGGCGCGGAAGCCGCCGCGCAACATGGCTCCCGTGCTGGCCTGGGATGGCCCGGTGCCGATGGGCAGGATCAATGGATCGGTCTGCAGGTTTCGGATCCAGATGGGGTAGAGCCGCTCGTTGAATATTCCAAAGGGGGTGAGAAATCTTCCCACCGACACGGTCACGTAAGGGTTGGCTATGTAATCCACCTGGAGATAGTCAATGCTTTTCAGAACCTGGCCGCGAAACGAGCTGCTCCCCGGCTGCTGGGTCATATCAGCTTCGAAGGTAGCGCGCGATTCGATCAGCCAACGATCACCTATGGGAACCAGGAGTACAGGAGCGATCAGAGGGCCCAGATGGGGTTGTCCTCCATTAAACGTGGCGATGAATCCGGCTCCCCCGATGACGACGGGCACGGGTTTGGGCGCATCGGGTTGATCTTGGGATCGGAGAACAGGAACGGCAAGCAAAGTCAACAATGCGCCAAGCAAAGCAATTCGACAATTCCGGAAGAAGGACGAATTTTGGCGCAATTCAGGCATACAGGGCATACGTACGCAACAGGTTTCGAATACAGGCCTAGCGAATTTCCCCACCTTGGCAACCCCACAATCGTTAGCCACCCGGCTTGCGGTGTTTAATATGTTGAGGGGTCACCCGGAAGGGGTCAAGCGCACTGGGTTTGTCTTTGCCGGAGTGATAATTAACGCAAGCGACACAATTCCTTTTCGAGCCGGGCAACCCAAGTTCATGTGCCGGGTGGACACCTCAAAGGGTTCCTCACGGTTCCGGGCCAGGACTTTGAATCCGACGTGCCCCCCTCTATCAAATTAGTCATCTGAGTCACGCGAACGAAAATATTTTGACAGGTTTTGATTTATGAACTATAGCTAATACAGGCATTTTGTGAGGGCCCAGGAGTCTGCCCGGACAGGCGATTGCCGACAACAGGGGATCCTATGAAAAATCAAAGCCGCATGCACACCCGCGTCATACTTCTGGCTACCGTCGTGATTGGGATTGCTCTTCTCGTGGCGGGGAATTGGAACCGGTCGCAGGCGGCGCCGGCGCAGGCGGCCTCCGGCAACGTCATGCACACGGATAATTATCAGCGCTCGGCGCGCCTAGACACTTACAAGGTGATCGCCGACAGCGGCGCGGGCCGCGGCGAAAACATTTATTTCTACAAATGCTGGATGTGCCACAACCAGTACGCCAAGACCGGCCCTTATCTGAAGGAGCTTTTTAAGCATTCGCAATTGATGTCCGGCGATCCCGTGACGGATGAAAATGTGGCCGCAAAAATCAAGGAGGGCGGGCCGGGGATGCCTGCTTTCGCCACGACTCTGAAGGACGCTGACGTAGCCGACATCATCACCTACATCAAGGAAGGGAAGTGCTGCGTCGAAGGGGAAAACCCGGGACCGAATCCCTGGTATCGCGCGGCGACGCAAAAGTGGACGGTGCAAAACGGGCTGTCGGGCGGGGCCACGGGAATGATCAAGATTCCGAGCGGAGATTCACCGGAAGGTGTTGGCGTGCAGCTGATCGCGCCGAATGGCGTGCGCACCACGGTGTATACGGACGCGCAGGGGCACTTCGAATTTCCCAAGATGCAAACCGGGGATTACGTTTTGCGGATTCCGACCCCGCTTTTGTTCAAGCCTTACGTCGTAAATTCCGTGCACATTGATGGAGCTTCCAAGCTCGCCGATATCGTTTTGGAGAGGGTTTCCGACTCGGATGCTCTGCCGGCCACGCCGGAGATTGAACGCCAGCTCAGCGGCGCGGAATTGCTGTGGAATATGCCGGGCACGGCGCAGGAAAAGGCCACGCTGCAAAAGAATTGCTCCGCCTGCCATTCCTGGAACCAGATTTTCCGCAACCGCTACGATGAGCACAGCTGGAGCCTGATCGTCGACCGCATGACGCAATATTCCGGCACTTCGCTGGTGATTCGCATCAAGGGAACGACGACGACCGGCGGCGGAAACAATTCGGTCACCCGCCGCGACGGCACCTCGCCTGAGGAAGTCCAGACGCTGGTGAAGTTTCTGACCCGTGTGCGCGGACCCGAAGAGCAAGACGAGCCGCTGCGCGCGTTCCCGCGGCCGAGTGGCGGCGACACGCACGTCGTCGTCACCGAGTACGAATTGCCGCAATCGCTCTTGGCGCTGCACGACGCACAGGGTGACTCCAAAGGAAACATCTGGTTCACCAGCCACAAGACCGACGTAGTCGGAAAGCTCGATCCCAAGACCGGGATCGTCACCGAATACACGATCCCACTCACGCCCAAGGGCATGCCCGGAACCCACGCGGTGCGGATCGACAAGAACGATATCCCCTGGTTTTCGGAGAACTGGAGCCACAATCTCAACCGGCTCGATCCCGCCACAGGAAAAGTGACGCAGGTGCACATTGAGGACGCGGTGCCTCTCAATGCGCCCGGCTTCGGCAATTTCTCCATGACTCCGGACGGCTACGTCTGGGACAGCCGCGACAACAACGTCCGAAAGATCGATCCGGAAACGGGCAAAGTGATTCAGCGCTTCCCGCTGCAGGTGAGCTTCAGCTACGACAATCTCATCTCCGCCGACGGAAAATATTACGGAGGGGGCGGGCTGCCGGCTTGGGGAAACACCATCGAGCGCATGGACCTGAGTACGGGGGAATGGATTAAACAGAACTCGGGCGCGCACATGATGACAGGCAAACGCGGCGGGTTCGATCCCTACGACAATCCCTGGTTTGGGGGCGGCGATGGCGCCCTCATCGAGCTGAACGCCAAGACGGGGCTTATCGAGGAGCACATTCCTCCGATCGCTCCCAGCCCGTACACGGACTTCTACGAAGCGCAGCCCGACGCGAACGGCGAAGTGTGGGCGGGCGTACTGCACGGCCGGCAGATGGTCCGCTACAACCAGCACAACGGCGAGTGGCACGTCTACGAAATGCCCGAGCCGTTCACCTACGATCGCAGGACCTATATTGACAGCTCCACGCATCCAGTTACTGTGTGGTATGTTGACTACAACGGCTACATGGTGCGTGTCCAGCCCCGGGAATAAGCGGCAGCATTCGTGGATTTCGCGGAAGCGGGGACCCGCGGCCGGTCGCGCCCGCCCGGTTACGTTCGCCCCGCGCTTCCGCGTTCCAACCCGTTCCTCGGGCGGATCTTCTCCCTGAAGCGTCGCGAAAATTCGCAGTTTGGTGCCGGGAGCGCCGCCCCATGCGTCTACAATTTGTCTAATTTTTATCCCTCCAACTATGACATTTTCTTGACCCTGTTTTGACACTATTCCGGCCGAAAAAAGCCATCCTACCGTCCATCACCACAAGGAGGCGGTAGAGTGAAACACAAAGTTGTATTTTTCATTTGCAGCGTATTTCTGGCTGGATCAGGCTTGTTCGCCGAGAGCGCTTCGGCACAGACGAAAGCCTACCGGCAGACCAATCTCGCATCCGAAATTTCGGGGGTTGCCGCTAATAACGCGCCAAACTTGGGCGATCCCTGGGCCATCACCTTCCTGCCGGGACGGCCATTTTTCGTCGCCGACAGCGGTTCCGGATCGATCAGCTCACTGGATTCTGCCGGCGTCCAATCCGGCGCGATTGCCGTATCAGTTTCTTCCGGAAACATGAGCCGGGCGATGCCCACGGGCATCGCTTCCGATGCCAGCGGCGCTTTCGGACTAGCGGGCTCGCCCTTTCAGTACGTCGTGGTCACGCAAAACGGAACCATCGATGAATTTTCAACACCCAACGGGAACGTTCCCGCGCAGGCGACGCTTGTAAGGGATGACTCCGCAACGGGCGCGGTTTACACGGCGCTGGCATTTCTGCACCCCGATTGCTGCGCGCCGTTCGCGGCGGTCGCCGATTTCAATGACGGGACAATTCATACGTTCACGAACTCATTCGACTCGCTGGACCGGCCGCGTGCCTTCCAGGATCCGAATCTTCCCGCGGGTTACGCACCGTACGGCATGCAAGTGATCGGCAACGAATTATTTGTCTCGTATGCGGTGCAGGATGCCGCCAAGCACGGACCGGTGACCGGGGCGGGGAACGGCATCGTCAACGTTTTCGATACGCAGGGCAACTTCGTGCGCCGGTTTGCCACGGGCGGCAGCTTGAACGCCCCGTGGGGAATGGCTTTCGCCGGGTCAAATTTCGGTCCATTCAGCCGCGCCATTCTGATTGGCAACTTCGGCGATGGAACCATCAGCGCTTTCGACGCGGCTTCCGGGGATTTCCTCGGCCAGATCCGTGACGGAGACGGCAGCGTCATCGCCAATCCCGGATTGCGCGGCCTGGCATTTCGAGCGGACGGGCTGGCCGATGCGAATACTCTTTTCTTCACAGCGGACATCGCCAATGGCCAGGGCGGGCTGTTCGGAGCGATTACCAGCGGCATGGTCAGCAATACGAGAGCCTCTGCCACCACGGCGACGGCGGACTCAAGCGTCACGGTGAATGCCACCGTGGATGCGGGGCCAGGCAATCCGGGTGTGCCCAGCGGGACGGTCATGATTTCCGACGGAGGCGTTTCTCGAGGAACCGCGCCATTAGCGGGAGGCGCAGCGGCCTTCACGTTGCCTCCCGCCGGAACGGCGATGCATGTCATCGACGTACAATTCAGCGGCGACGCCACGTTCCTGCCGAGCAGTTCAAGGACAGAAATGCGGGTCGCCGGCGCGGAAACCACAGCCGCCCTGACGGCGCCCGCGACGGCAACGCATGGCACTCCCGTAATGTTAACCGCCATGGTCCGGTCGACGGGCGGCACTCCCACTGGAACCGTCGCGTTTCACGATGGAAACGCCGAGCTCGGGTCGGTGGCTTTAAATTCCATGGGCGCGGCCAGCCTCACCGTCAGCACGCTCGCGGCCGGAACTCATTCGCTGACCGCCTCCTTCGTTGGGACCGGAGACTTTGCGGGCAGCATGTCTGCGCCGGTGAGCACCGCTGTCTCCGCGGGGGCCGATTTCACGGTAGCCGCAAATCCTTCGAGCGTAACCGTGGCGCATGGTCAATCGGCTCCGGTGATGGTGACGGTCACGCCGTCCGGAGGCTTTACAGGCAACGTCAGCTTATCCTGCGTGTCTGTTCCGGGCATCACGTGCACTTTTGGCTCATCGACTATAGCGATTACCAGCGGAATGGGCAGCACCACCATGAACATAAACACAGCTATGACCGTCCCGCGGTACGGGCTATTGCCGCCAGGAAGTATCGGCTTGGGCGGCTTTCTAGCGGTTCTCGCGCTTCTGGGTGTGATGATCTGGCGGCGAGGGAAATTGCAGCGGGCTCGCGTTCCGGTCTGGGCCACGGCCACGGTGCTGACAATCTTCGCGCTCTCGCTGACGCTGGTGGGTTGCGGATACGGCAGTTCCTACATGCCTCCGCAGAATTCAGGCCCGGCTATGCTTATGGTCACCGCTCAATCGGGAAGCCTTTCGCACACCGCGAACGTCAGCATCACGGTGCAATAGTGCGGCCGGGAAGGCGAGAAGAAAGAGAAGTGTTCTTTAAGACCAGCAGGTGAAAAAAACGTAGCCGCTTCTCGCGTAAACATTTTCCGGCGCCGGCCGGCGCGAGAAGCGGCTTATTTCCAAAGAGACGTTGAAGCGCTTACACCAAAACTTCGGGGATTTCCAATTTTTGTTTGCGAAAGGCCATTTCAAAGGCCTTGACGACGGTGGGATCGAAATCAGAGCCCATGTTTCTGACGATCTCGTCGCGTCCTTCCGCGGGTGACATCGCTTTGCGGTAAGGACGATCGCTGGTCATGGCGTCGAAGGCGTCGGCAACCGCGATAATCCGGGCTTCGAGCGGAATCGTTTCGCCCTTGGAAGGGTGCAGGCCGGAGCCGTCAAATTTGTCGTGATGCGCAAGGACGATGGGCAGAATGCGGCGAAGCGAGCCGCCCACGGGTTTGAGCATCGTGACTCCCTTTTCCACGTGGGACTTCATCTCTTCCACTTCGTTCTGATCGAGCCGCGCGGCTTTGTAAAGGATGTCGCGGCTGACTTCGAGTTTGCCAATATCGTGCAGCAAGGCGGCCGCGCGCACGTCCTCGATTTGCTGTTCCGGCAGGCGCATCTCGGCGGCGATGGTGGTGGCGTAGACGGACACGCGGTAAGAATGGTTCTGCGTGAATTTGTCGTTCCCGATGAACTGATTCAGGATTTGCAGCACGCCGTAGTAAGTCTCCCTCAGTTCGCTGAGCCTGCGCTCGCCAATTTCGTAGAGGCTTCCAGTCGCATAGGCTGAAACGATCAAGAAACCCGCCCACACACCCAGGTCAGACCAGGCTAGGAGCCCTTGGGTCTTCCACTCAACACTTCCTCCCAGGGCCGAAGGGTTCATCAGGTTCATCCATACGACGAAAAGGATGGAGGCCAGGGCCGCCTCCACAGCGCGGCGACGCCCAAAATAGTACGCCGCCATGAGTGTCGGAAGATTGTAGAAGGTTAGAACCAGCCGCTGTCCGGCTATGAAGAAATTGACTACTCCTGCTGCGGCAATGATCGAGAGGATCAGGAGAAGTTCTTTGTTTATATCGCCGAGGCGCGAAATCCAATTGCGTTTCACAGTGCAACTCCTACCGCTGGATAGCGATGTCTTGAGGCATGAATATCACTTGGTGATAGTGCCGAAAAGGATGTTCCGAGGCATTAGTACTTTAGTTTGTTGTGCTTGAAGCGTAAGCTCCCTCTTTTCGGGGCTGCCACTGGGCTCAGGTATGCCGGAATTTCCCCTCCGAACCTCCGGATTCCGCCAGCATGCGCCTTGTCTCGGAGGCTGGAGAAGCGTAAGATGCGCGGGCCGCAGTTCCAAATCGGAAAATCCGGTTGGCACAGGATTCGCTTTCAGATCCTGCGGAGCGAAAAGGCCGGGCTGTAAAGGCATCCGATTCCAAAGTGGACCGGGCCAGGAGAAAATCGATGTTGCGCATAAATGACGAAGCTCCCAATTTCACCGCCGAAACTTCGCAGGGGACCATCAACTTCCACGAATGGATCGGCGCCGGCTGGGCCATCTTATTCTCACATCCCAAGGACTTTACCCCGGTATGCACCACGGAACTGGGTTATATGGCCGGGTTGCAGCCGGAATTCCAGAAGCGCAATTGCAAAATCATCGGGCTGAGCGTGGATCCCGTCAGCAGCCACACCAAGTGGGCCGCGGACATCGAGGAGACGCAGGGCCATAAGGTGAATTATCCAATGATCGGGGACCCGGAACTCCAGGTGGCGAAGCTCTATGACATGCTTCCGGGGGATGCAGGCAATACTTCCGAAGGCCGCACCGCTGCTACCAATGCCACGGTCCGCACCGTGTTCGTGATCGGGCCCGACAAGAAGGTTAAATTGATGCTGAGCTACCCGATGAGCACCGGCCGCAACTTCGACGAAGTGCTGCGCGTTGTCGATTCGATGCAGCTTACCGCCAAGCACCAGGTGTCCACGCCGGTGAACTGGAAGCCGGGCGAGGACGTCATCATCAGCGGCAACGTTTCAAATGATGATGCCAAGCTGAAGTATCCCGGTGGCTGGAAGGCGCCCAAACCCTATATCCGAATCGTTCCTCAGCCGAAGTAGCAGTCCGCGAACGAAGGAAACCCAAAGTGGTTTTCAAACAATTTTATCTGCCGTGCCTGGCGCATGCTTCCTATCTGATTGGAGACGAGGCCACAGGCACGGCCGCCGTCATCGACCCACAACGCGATACGGACCAATACATCGCCTTTGCAGCCGAGCACGGGCTTAAAATTAAGCACGTATTCCTGACCCATCTGCACGCCGATTTTGTCGCCGGGCATCTAGAATTGCGCGATCGTGAGGGCGCCGCCATTTATCTCGGCGCGTCAGCGAAAGCCGCATACCCGTTTATCCCCCTGCACGACGGCGAAATTGTGGAACTCGGACGCGTGCGCCTGAGGGCGTTGGAAACGCCGGGCCACACGCCGGAGTCGATCTCCATCCTGGTTTACGACCTGAACGCCAGCGAAACGCAACCGTATGCCGTGCTAACCGGAGACACTTTGTTTATCGGCGACGTGGGGCGACCCGACCTGCGCGCGGCGCTCGGTTGGTCGGCCAGCGAGTTGGGCGGTATGCTCTTCGATTCGCTGCACGTGAAGCTGCTGGCGCTGCCCGATCAAAGCCTGGTGTATCCGGCGCACGGCGCGGGTTCGCTGTGCGGCAAGGCGCTCAGCAAAGAAACGGTTTCCACTTTGGGAGAGCAGCGCCGCTCGAACTATGCCTTGCAGCCCATGAGCAAAGAGGCATTCATTCAAGTGGTCACTGCCGATCAGCCGGAAGCTCCGGCCTACTTCACTTATGACGCGGTGTTGAACAGCCAGGAACGCCCGACGCTGGATCAAACGATGTCGCATGTCAGTCCCATGACGCTCGACGATGTGCTCGCATTGCAGCACGTTGGCGCGCAGATTCTCGATACTCGCGATCCCGGTGAATTCGCGGCGGCCCACCTGGCCGGCAGCATTAACATCGGCCTCAGCGGCCAGTACGCCACGTGGGCCGGAACGGTGCTGGACAGGGATCACCCGATCGTTATTATTGCGGACCCCGGCAGGGAGAACGAATCGGCGACGCGGCTCGGGCGCATCGGGTTCGATCACGTGGCCGGATATTTGAAGGACGGATTGCACAGCCTGATTTCGCGGCCGGAACTGACGGTTACAACGGAACGAGTCAGCGCTCCATTTGCCGCAGAGCTTTTGTCATCGCCCCAGCCGCCACTGGCCGTGGACGTGCGCATGCCGCGGGAGCGCGAGCAGAAGCACATTGCAGGCAGCCTGGGCATCCCGCTCAACCATCTTGCGGAAAATCTGGAAAAGCTTCCGAGAGATCGCTCTCTCCTCGTTTACTGCGCGGGCGGTTACAGATCGTCCATCGCTGCAAGCTTGCTGCAAAGCAGCGGATTTGAACGCGTCAGCGAAATTGCCGGCGGCATCGTGGGGTGGGAAACAGCGAACTTACCGGTCCAAAGAGGTTCCAGATTGAACTGATTGGGTGCGAATCAATTCTCATGCACTGATTGGCATGAAAAAGCCGAGCCTCTCCATCAGCGATACCTTCGTGGTGGCGCTACTCGCCACCGCCGTTTCCCTCGCCTCCTTCTTCTATTTTCTGCGGCACGGCGATCTGCTGCTCTATGGCGACGCCGTGGCCCACATCAACATCGCCCGCCGTGTTTTCGACTCCCGCACCCCCGGTCCAATGCAACTTGGCACCGTCTGGCTTCCCCTTCCGCATCTTCTGATGCTGCCATTCTTGCTCTCGCACTGGTTGTGGCAGACCGGCATCGGTGGTTCTATTCCGTCGTTGATCGCATACGTCTTGAGCGTCGCGGGAATCTTTCGCCTCGTGCGAACTGCTTCCGGAATCGATCCCGAGTCCCTGCCCGCAAGGTTCGTAGCCTGTTTGGCCGCCGCAATCCTCGGCTTAAATCCCAACCTCATCGCCTTGCAGGCCACCGCCATGACCGAACCGATCTATTTGGCGTTTTTCATCTGGGCCGCTATTTTCTTCAGCGATTTCGTGAGCGCAGCTGGCAAACGAACCAACCCGCAATCGAAGTCTCCGCTGACCAGATGCGGGCTTTGCCTCGCTGGAGCTTGTTTGACCCGTTACGACGGCTGGCTACTGGCTGCGGTCATGGTCGCGATCGCCTTGTTGCTTGCTTCGCGGCCGAACTTCGCCGAGCTTCGACCGGCCGTCGCAAAGTTGGTTTTGCTCGCGGCCGCTGCCCCAGTGCTCTGGTTGGCGTACAACGCGGCCGTTTACCGCAACCCCCTCGAATTCGCCAACGGCCCCTACTCGGCGAAGGCCATCGAACAAAAGAACACAGCGTCCGGATTTCCGCAGCATCCCGGGACCAGCGACCTGTCTCTCGCTTTCAAATACTTCTTAAAGTCTGCGGAGCTGAATCTAGGACAACCCGGTTGGCAGTTTTTCTGGGTACCTGCGCTTCTCCTCGGCACCGCCTTCGTGGTGCTATTCCAAAGAAAACTTTGGCCGCTCCTTCTTTTGTGGACGCCGGTTCCGTTCTATATGCTCTCTATTGCCTACAGCGGTGTGCCTATCTACGTCCCGGTGTGGTGGCCGTTTTCGTTTTACAATGTGCGATACGGCATCGAGATGCTCCCCGCGTTTGCTGTGTTCACCGGCGTCACCGCCTATGGATTGCTGCGCTTGGCTTCGCGCAGCAAGACCCGGGCGGCGATTGCAACAGTTTTCATCGCGCTGCCCGCGATCAGCTACGTTCAGGTTTTAATAGCCGGCCCGGTCAGCTTTGAAGAGGCGGTCGTCAATTCGCGCACCCGCATCGAGTTGGAAAGCAAGGTGGCCCAGCAACTGGAGGAGTTGCCTGCGAACTCGACTTTTCTCATGTACGTGGGCGGGCACGTGGGCGCACTCCAGCAGGCCGGGATTCCTCTGGCGCGCGTGATCAACGAAGGCAATCATCGCCCCTGGAAGCAGCCCGCCGACCCCGAAGGTCTCTGGGAAAGAGCCTTGCAACATCCCGCCGCTTACGCCGACTACGTAATCGCCTTCGACACCGACCCGGTCGCCACGAATATTGACCACGGTGAAATTACCGCACTTGCTGTCCTCACAGTCACCGGCCAGCCTCAAGCGACCATCTACCAAACAACTAAGACGCAGAGGTAGTTTTTACCAAGAAAGGATCCCATCCGTTGTGCATTTGTTGGTTAACCGAGCCTCGCCTGACAGCGATTTGCCATCTGCGGTTATTGCCACAACAAGCGCCTATTTCTCACGCCACCGGCGGCATCGAGGGACGGGAAGCCGCGAACTTACCTATTCAAACCGGGCAGACTTCGAACTAAGTGGCACAGGCTGAAGCGTGTGCCACTTCAATATTTAAATGCGACTAGAACGGGCAATCCTCGTAGAGGGTTCTGCAAAACCGGTACGTGGACCACTCGTTTGCCTTCCCGGATCGAATTCGCTCCAGGCTCCATTCCGTGCTCGAGGCCACATTGAAAGCCACCGCGTCCGATACCTCAGGATGGTAAATCCTTGAAATTTGCCACAAACCCCGGCTGGCCTCTCCATCACCCTTTGCGCGCGGATTGAATTCGGACTCGTGCTTGACGATCCAAAGCGCGAGGTCGGGATTCACGCCATATTCCAACGCCTGCGCCTGTACATAGGCCTTCACCTGCTGGGCGGCGGTTCTCCTGTCCGGCACGTACGCAGGATTTACTGAAGGGCTGGTCGGGCTCGGCGGGCGTGTCTCCTGGCGTTTATGGATAATCACCTTCACCGGGAGGGTGGAATTCCGCACGATGATCGGAGCAACCATCTGCGCGCGCGGTTCCGTACCGTGCGCTGCGAAGGCGATCAGAGGCAGGGAATAGAAGGCAAGCCAGAAAAGCTGCTTGATCATGGTGGTTCGCATGGGAGATGGATTATACCCAAAGGCGAACATAAAGCGAATACTTTTTGAAGCCTGGAATCTTAAAATGTGCGGGC
>Ga0210409_10001284_pt1 | contig 33606 bp, 22 predicted proteins | sample IncBWH17MmetaG_FD_161649 | JGI IMG/M metagenome (GOLD analysis project Ga0210409, IMG submission 161649) | Forest soil microbial communities from Barre Woods Harvard Forest LTER site, Petersham, Massachusetts, United States - Inc-BW-H-17-M | ecosystem: Environmental > Terrestrial > Soil >...
CAGGGCACCGTTTTCCGTTCCCGGAACCGCCTGAGCCTCCGCTGAGTTCAAAGCGCGGATCCAGATTTGGCGAACGCCCGATGCTCCCGCAGCCACAAACGCCAGCTTGGTCCCGTCGGGAGAAACGCTGAACACGCTTTCGTCAAAGAGCCCAGTGAAAAACGACCCTTTCGCCGGCGGCCCTACTGTGAAGCGGACGGATTGCTTATCCGCGGACGTCGGCGTGCGGCGCAGGTAGAACACCGCTGCGGCAATCACTGCAAGGGCTATGGCGACTGCTGCGCACGCCCACACGAGATGCTTGTTTGATTTTTGTTCCGGCGCGGCCGCGGCAGTCATTCCCGCTTGCGAGCCGCTGTCGGAAATCCACCTCAGCTGCTCGCAAATATCCTTGGCTGATTGCCAGCGCTCGTCCGGATCTTTTTCCATGCACCGCTTGACGACATGATCCAGCGCGGGCGGCGTCATCGGCGTGAGTGAAGACATGGACGGAGGATCGGTCTCCAGAATCTTCGCCATCAGGCTGGCCTGGCTCTTGCCCTCGAAGGCTTTCTTGCCCGTTGCCATTTCGTAGACCACCACGCCGAATGCGAAAATGTCCGTGCGGGCGTCCACTTCTTTGGCTTCCACTTGTTCGGGTGACATATATTGCAATGTGCCCAGGATTGTTCCTTCGCCTGTGATGGCGCTCTTCATCGTGGCAAGCTGCGATTCCGGAGTAGCTGGAGAAACCTCCTGCTTCAACTTTGCCAAGCCGAAATCGAGCAGCTTTGTCCCCGACTTGGTGAGCATGATGTTGCCGGGTTTCAGATCGCGGTGGGTGATGCCCTTGCGATGCGCCTTGTCCAGCGCATCCGCGATCTCGATCGCATATTGCATGACCTGCTGAATCGGCAGCGCACCTTTCTGCAGCCTCTGCGCGAGCGTTTCGCCTTCGATGTATTCCATCACCAGAAAATCGACATCGTCCTGGTGACCCGTGTCGAAGAGCGTGCAGATATGAGGGTGATTCAGACTGGCGATGGTCTTCGCCTCGCGCTCGAACCGCTCGCGCAATTCGGCGCGGCCCGCGAGATGCGTGGGCAGAACTTTGATCGCCACGGTTCGATCGAGCCGCGTATCGCGGGCTTTGTACACTTCGCCCATTCCGCCCGCGCCTATCGCGGAAAGAATTTCGTACGGCCCGAGCCGCGTTCCAGGATTCACGCTCATCACTTTTTCTCCAACGGGACTTTTTGCTTCAGTTCCTCGATCCAGTTCTGCACGACGATGATTTGCGATGTAGCCTGCTGCTCCTCGGCGGGCTTCAGCATGAGGAAGCGCTGCCCGTCCGGCGAAACGTCATAGTCGGGGAAGCTTCTCGGAGTTGGCACGTAGGGGCCTTCGAAAAGCTCCTTCGGCTTGCCGGGCGAGAAGCTTTGCTGATCTTCGTATTCCACCGTCATCATCTTCTTACCGCTGCGGTAGAAGAGTTCATGGCCTTTCGGATTCCAGATGGGCTCGGTACCGCCGTCGGTGGAAATCTGCCACTTGCCGCCGGGGCCGGGGAAGGGACGAACGTAAATTTCCATCCGGCCGGATTCGGGCGAAGCATACGCGATCCAGCGCCCATCCGGCGAGAAACGCGGAGCGGTCTCATAAGGTGGCGGATTTCGTTCGAACGGCGCAATCTTGCGGTCTTTCGCGGAGTAGATCCAGAGCTGGCGGCCGCCCAGGCCGTCGTACGTAAACACCATGTGCTGCCCATCCGGCGACCATGACCCTGGCACGTTGTTCGTGCCGAGTTGGTCCTGCGTAATCTGCTCCGCGTTTCCGCTGCCATCCGCGGGCTGCCAATACAGGCGATTCGCGGTTCCTTTGTACGCGATCCGCTGGCCATCCGAGGTCCAGAGCGGGTCGACGTTGGGAGCGCCCTGAAACGTCAAGCGCGTGAGCGCGTCGCGACCGAGGTCGTAGACCCAAATCTGCGCGTCCGTTTCCTCGATGCCGACGGCAACACGACGGCCGTCAGGAGAAACTTTCGGGATCACGTAGTTGTGGGGAGGCGCATTGATGGGCTGCTCGGCTCCTTTGCGGTCCACCCACACCATCTTGAGCGGCGATTGCGCGCCCCCGGGCATGTAAATCAGCGTCCCGTTCGCGGAAACATCGTATTGCGCGAAGCCGAGGGCCTGGCCCCAAGGAATTCCCTCGACGACCGCTACCGGCTGCGACGTGACGGCCAGCCGTTTCAGATCGAGTCCTGCGGCCATCAAGTTTCCATTCTGCACATACAGGAGGTAACCGGGAGGAAGAAAGCGCAGGTGTGCCGCCGGTCCAGGAAGGATGTCGTGCCGCTCGCCGCCGGCGACGGAGCGAAGGGAAACCCTTGAACCGCCGGTGCCGCTCCCTACACCGCTGACATAGGCTACTTCCTTCCCGCCAGGAAGCAAGACGGGATCGGTATTGCCGGTTTCTCCTTTCTCGAGCGGAAACAAAGTCTGCGGATTCCCGCCGAGCTCGGACACCTGCTCCAGTGGCTCGAAACCAGACCCCAGAAGAATTCTGCCCTGGCTCGTCCAGTTCGCCATTACCCGGCCGTTCAAAGACACCAGAGAGACTACTGCACCACCGTTCAAACTGACTTTCTTCAGTGCTCCGGAGGAGAAGAAGCCGAGCCACTGTCCGTCCGGGGAGAAAAATGGGTCGGTGCCGCTCTCCGTGCCGGGAATGGGCAGTGCCTCCAGACTATTCAGCGCTCGCAGATATATCTGTGGGGCTCCGCCCGATCGACCTTGATCGTAGGCAATCCGAGTTCCGTCAGGGGAGATCGCCAGCGTTCCAAAGGGTATCGCGCCTCTCGTTTGATTCAGAGGTAGGGCAATACTGAAGCGGGAAACGATCTTGGGGGCGGCGGGAGCAGACTTGAAAAACCAAACCACGAGTCCGGAGACAACGGCGGCGAACAGAGACCCTGCAATGACCAGACGTAACCTGCGGGGGCCGAGGGCACTCGGAGCGGCTGCGGCTGCTCCGTCGACTGTGGCTGATTGCGATCCACTGTCCGCGATCCACTTCAGCTCCGCTTCAATGTCGCGGGCCGATTGCCAACGGTCGTCCGGGTCTTTCGCGAGGCAGCGCTTCACGATTCGATCGAGAGCAGGCGGCGTCATCGGCGTGAGCGCGCTCATCGGCGCTGGGTCCGTCTCCAGGATCTTCGCCATCAGGCTCGCTTGCGTCTTGCCTTCGAACGCCTTTTTCCCCGTCGCCATCTCGTACACGACCACGCCGAACGCGAAAATGTCCGTTCGCGCGTCAATCTGATCCGTCTTCCCTTCCACCTGCTCCGGCGCCATGTATTGCAGCGTCCCCAGGATCGTTCCCTGCGCCGTCACCGCGTCCTTCAGCGTCGCCTGCTGCGATTCCGCCGTGACCGGCGCGGCATCCTGCGCCAGCTTGGCCAAACCAAAGTCCAGCAGCTTTGTGCCACTCTTCGTCAGCATGATGTTGCTGGGCTTCAAGTCGCGGTGAGTGATTCCCTTGCGATGAGCCTTGTCCAGCGCATCGGAGATTTCGATGGCATACTGCAACACCTGCTGGATCGGCAGAAAACCTTTCTGCAAACGCTGCGCGAGCGTCTCGCCCTCGATATATTCCATCACCAGAAAATCGATATCGTCCTGGTGACCCGTGTCGTAGAGCGTGCAGATGTGCGGATGATTCAGGCTGGCGATGGTTTTCGCTTCGCGGTCAAAACGCTCGCGCAAATCGGCGCGGTCGGCAAGATGAGCGGGAAGGACCTTGATGGCCACGACGCGATCGAGGCGCGTGTCGCGGGCTTTGTATACTTCGCCCATTCCGCCCGCACCGATGGCGGAGAGAATTTCGTATGGCCCTAGACGTCTGCCTGGGAGAATCGCCATGGGCTTCGGCCCCCGCCTGGTTAGAATTGGCAGAGTATAACTCACTGAATACTTGGAAAAATCTATTTAAGAGTAATTATGTCGGGTGAGGGCCCGCGTGGCTGTTCACGATGCGATTCCTCAATGGTTGCCTGTAGGGCCACCAACAAACGCCGGGATTCGCCAAATCCGCGAATAGTAGTGGGCCGATTCCGAGAAATCCAGGCTAACGTGGCGCTCGGATTGGAGGTTCTGAAAGATGAGGAAGCAACTCGGTCAGGTTGTCAACAAGCAGGTCCGGCGGATACTCAGTGAGGCGGTGGCTGCCAAATCCGTAGGTCACGCCGCAGACCCAGGTGCCGGAGTTGCGCGCGGTCTGCACATCGACTTCGGAATCGCCGACAATCATGGCCTGCGCGGGGGCCGCGCCGAAATCGCGCAGGATCGAATCGACGCCCATGGGGTCGGGCTTCTTGCGCTCGAAGCTGTTGCCGCCATAGACAAAGCGGAAATGATCGGCCACGCCCAGCTCGTCGATAATGCTGCGGCTGACTCGCACGGGCTTATTGGTGTAGACAGCCATCGGCATACCTTTTAGCGCATCAAGCGTCTCGCGCACGCCGGGATACAATTTGGTGTTGTCGAGTTTGTGCGCGGAATAATACTTGATGAAGAATTCCAGGCCACGCCGGCAATCTTCTTCGGAGGCGTCGCTGCCCAGGGCGCGCGCGATGAGCGATGGAGCGCCCTGCCCGACAAAGCTGAAAATTTGTTCGTGCGGGAGCGGATTTCTTTCCAGTTCGGCGAGAGTGGCGTTGACCGAAAGGGCGAGGTCGAGTTTGGAATCGATCAGCGTGCCGTCCAGATCGAAGATCAGCGCGCGGACTTCGGAGAAACGGGTGATGAGGGCCCCCATGAAGCGTTTGATAGTCAGCCAGATTTGCCAGGTCGCAAGGGTGCTCTTTATTTCGGGCCCATGCCAGCGGCTGGCTTTTTCTTGTAACTTCGCGGTACAAAGGCGCACAGGCAAGAGTGCCTTTGCTACTAAAATCTTCCGCCGCCTTCCGCGAAATTTTAATTGTAATATATCGGGTTGCGTTTCATGAGGGGAAAGTCTCCGAGCGAATTCCATCGGGGGAGCGGGCGACTGCGTGTTTTTTCAAACAGGGGGAAGAGCGAATGGCAGAGATTTTTCCGTTTCGAGCGTACCGGTATGACGCGGCCGTCGTGGATCCGACGAAAGTGCTGACGCAGCCTTATGACAAGATCACGCCGGCCATGGCGGAGAAATACGCGGCGGCGAGCCCGTACAATTTGATCCCGGTCGAGAAAGGAAAGTCGCTACCTTCCGACACGCCGGCGGACAACGTGTACACGCGCGCCGCTGGAAAGCTCGACGAGTGGATTCGGGCGCATGTGATCGTGCAGGATGCGGCGCCATCGCTCTACGCGTATTTTCAGGAGTATACGGTGCCGGGGACGAGCGAGCGGCGCGTGCGCAAAGGCTTCATTGCCGTTGGGCGCATCGAGGACTATTCGGCGGGCGTGGTCTTCCGGCACGAGCAAACTTTGTCGGGACCGAAGGCGGACCGGCTGGAATTATTGCGGCACACGGAAACGCACACGGGGCAGCTGTTCATGCTTTACAGCGATCCTGCGGCGCGCGTCGACGCCCTGCTCGACGCGGCTGCGCGATCCAAGGCGGAAGTGGAGATTCGCGACGAGTACGACGTGGTGCATAAATTGTGGTCCGTGACCGACGCGAAAACCCTCGAGACGATCCGGCGCGAAATGGCGGACAAAAAGATTGTGATTGCGGACGGACACCATCGCTACGAAACGGCTCTGGCCTACAGGGACGAGCGCCGCGCGCGGGCCGGCCGCATGGATCCGAACGCGCCGTACGAAAAAGTGATGATGACGCTGTTTAATACGGCGGGCAAGGGACTGACGATCCTGCCAACGCACCGCGTCGTCGCCAACGTACCGGATTTTTCTTTCGCAGGATTCCGCGCCGCGCTGGTAAACGCGTTCGATGTGAACTCGTTTCCTTTTAACGGGAGCGCGGAGCGTCCGCGAGCCTACGAGCAGTTTCGGCGCGATCTGGCGCGCGGCCAGGAGCAACGGGCCATCGGCGCGTACGCGGGCGGCGGAGCGTTCCACATTTTTGCGCTGAAGAAGGAAGCGAATCTTGAGGTTCTGCTGCCGGGGGTTTCACCGTCGCAGCGGCGGTTGGACGTTGTCCTGCTGCACCGGCTGATTCTCGAGCGCGGCCTGAATATCACGCAGGACGCAGTAAAGACGGAGAAAAATATCACCTACGAGCGCGAAATGGATACCGCCATCGCCGAAGTGGACTCGGGCCGCGCGCAGATTTGCTTTTTGTTGAACGCCGTCAGCGTGGAAACCGTGGCGGAAATGGCCATGGGCGGCGAAGTCCTGCCGCAAAAATCCACGGATTTTTTTCCCAAGCTGATGAGCGGCATCACAATGTACCGCCTGAAGGACTAGAATTGCCATCGAAGAGAGGCCCGCGGGACGGGAACAAATGGAGCCCGCGTCTTAGCTTCCAGTTTGCACGCCGTTCGGGGCCCGCCCGCAGCGATGCAGTGCATCCGTGCCCGCCAAGTATCTTCGTGGTCGCGCCTAGATTAAGACTCCATAAATATGATCGGACAAATTAGATTAACGAGATTGACCTAAAAGTCTTTGGTTTCTACTGTGAGGGTGCTAATGTTTGCGCGGGGTTGTCCGTCTTTTGGGTTATGTGTCTCCAATTCGTGAGTAGCGATTTGGGATACGACCGCATCCATTCCTGCTCTGATCAATCTTTTCGTAGCTCGCATCGAGTCGCGGGCTCGAATAAATTGTCGCGCAAGTGTGTGCAGGAAGCGAATCCGAAGAGGTTAGCAAGAGGGGGGAGATGACGCCCGGAGAGCATCGAGTACGGCCTGCAGTGCTGCTTCTGGCTTTGCTCATTTCGGGAGTGGGGTGGGCGCAGACGAGTAACGGCACGCTTGTCGGATCAGTCGTTGATCCTACCGGCGCCGTGGTGCCTATGGCGAGCGTAACCGCTGTGAGCTCGGAGTACGGCCAGCCCCATGAAGCGCGCACGGATTCCATCGGCACTTACCGTTTGGAAAGTTTGCAGCCCGGATTCTATGCCGTGAGGATTGCTGCCCCGGGGTTTGAAACCCTTACGGTCGCCGGAGTCGTCCTCAGTGGATCGCTTTCAACGACAATCAATGCCAAGCTGAAACTTGCGCCGACCCAACAAAACATCGAGGTACAAGCCACGGCAGGGCAAGTGATTGACACGCAGTCCGGGCAGCTAGGGGAAAACGTCAGCCATGAGGAAATTTCGGAATTGCCGTATAAGAGCTTAAATGCTGCCGAATTGGCGACGACATTGCCTGGAGTTCACGATACTCCTGAGGGACAGGGAGCGGTAAACACCTACTATACGAACGGGATCGCATTTTCTGTGAACGGCACTCGCCCTCGCGCCAACAATTTCCTGATTGACGGCCAGGACGACAACGATTACGCCATTGCGGGACAGGCCTACCAGCCGACCAACATAGGCGCCATCCAGGAACTCACGATTCTGACCAACGCGTACGGGGCCGAATACGGCCGCGGCGGCGGGTCCGTGACCAACTATATTTACAAAAGCGGTACGAATAATATTCACGGAGACCTGTGGGAAATTAACCGGAATTCGGCGCTGGCGGCCATCCCGGCGCAAGACAGAGTTGCGAACACTATCACCAAGAACCCTTACGACAATGAGAATACATTCGGGTTTGACGTGGGCGGTCCGGTGAAGAAGGACAAGCTTTTTGTTTTCGGCTCCGCCCAATGGAACCGCGAACGCTCTGAGGCGACCGGGCCTGTGTTCAATTTGCCCACGGCGGCCGGCATCGTGACGCTGAAATCTCTGGAGCCAAATGCCAATATTTCTCTCTTTTTGAACGCGATCGGATCGCTCGTGTCTCCGGCAGTGTCCCCCAATACCACCAATATTGCTCTTGGGAACGGGCGACCCAGCGTGGAGATCGGACTTTTCCAGTTGCAGAACATCAGCACCGTTAGCAACTTCGTGGATTGGAACTACCGGATGGATTGGCACTTTACGGACAACGACGTGCTGACTGGGAGCGCCATTCGGGAGACAAGTACTGTGTCTCCACAATCAGCAGCGGCGCTGCCCGCCTTTGAAACGCAATTCAGTGGACCTGCGGAGATTTTCCGCGGCCAATGGGTTCGAACTATTTCTTCAAGGCTCGTCAACGAATTGCGGTTGTCATATACGAATATTGATTTCTCATTTCCCCTGACGCCGTCGACGCTTGCCGGACCTCTGGCGAATATTCCGTTCATCAGTTTCGGTACGGACATCAATTTCCCTTCCATCGGAGTTGCGAGCAACTTTCCACAAGGGCGAGCCCACAACGCGTGGCAGGTCCAGGAGGCGCTGAGTTATGCGGCTGGGCGCCATACGATTAAGGGTGGAGCGGACATCACAGTCCTCAGCGTTAACGATACGCTCCCGCTGAATACGCGCGGCTCGATTGAGTATAATTCTGGCGGAGCGTTTAGCTCTCTTGGAAATTTTATTGACGACTTTACGGGCCAGAACCCAGGGGCCATCGCCAAGGGTTTTGGCAATCCAAACTTGAACTCCGGCGCTACGATTTTTGCGCCCTACATTGAGGACGTCTGGAGGATCAAGAATAACCTCTCGCTGAACTTGGGCCTGCGGTATGAGTACTGGGGCGCTCTGGCGAATGGACTGGCCTTCCCTGCATTCAACCTTGACGCCGGTGTCGGACTTCCGAATGCCACGCCGGCGTACGCAACCAATCCGGCTTTGTTCAACAGTTTGTTCTCGTTCAAACAGATTCCAGATAAGAGAAATTTTGCTCCACGGCTCGGCCTGGCCTATACGCCGCATTGGGGACACGTGCTGTTCGGGGACGGCAAGACCGTGCTTCGCGCCGGATACGGAATTTTTTATGACGGGCTGTTTACAAATATCGCGGACAATTCCGCGGAATCGCAACCGAACACTTTTGGGGGCGCCATCCCCTCCCCGACCGGGCGCGGACAGCCAAACGCATCCACATTCCCGGGGATTGGGCCGACGCTCAACGCCAAGCTTTTCATCCAATCGATGGCGAGCAATCTGCACAATCCCCTGACGCAGCAGTGGAACGTGGACGCGCAGCGGGAATTGCCGCTGGGGCTGGTTCTGACGCTTGCCTATGTAGGGACGCGGGGCGAGCACCTGTTTGCCAATCAGGATTTCAATCCACAGGTCTTCAATGTTCCTCCAAACCCCAATTTCGGAATAATCGGTATTCTCACGAATGTCGGAGACTCCTCGTATAACTCCGGCCAAGTTGAAGTGCAGCGAAGGATTCACACTTTAATCTTGCGCGCGGCTTATACATATTCTAAATTTCAGGACGACGCCTCAGAAATAAACCTGACGACCGGTGCGAGCACCTATTCGCAGATCCTGACGAATCAGCGGTCGGATTGGGGGCCTTCCGCGTTTGACCAGCGCCACCGATTTACAGCGGCCTACGTTTGGCAGGTTCCCTACTTCCGTCACAATGCGTTCCTTCGAGCGTTGACCGACGAATGGGAGTGGTCGAGCATCGCCACCATCGAATCCGGAACGCCGAACACGGTTGCGGTCGGCTTCGACAACATTGGCAACGGCCATCCGAATGCCCGGCCCGACCTGGGCAACGTATCGGCGCCGCTCAATTCTCTCGGGATCGACGGCGGAGACTTCAACGAGCCGGGGTTCGTTTCCGGAAAGTATTACGATTTTCATTGTTGGGTCAACAGTGTTTTCTTTGGGAGCAAGACTGCGTGCCCTGACGAACCCGCCAGCACGTTTCACTTCATCGTGCCGAATCACGTCCCAGGGAATGTCGGCCGCAATTCGCTCTTCGGCCCGGGGCAGATTTATTTTGACACCGCCATTCAGCGCGATTTCCCAATCCATTTCTGGAAGCTCGAAAATCAAACGCTCGAATTCCGGGCCGAGCTGTTTAATGCTTTCAACCACCCCAATCTGTACACACCCTCGTACACGATGATGGGCATAAATTTCAACAACACGGCCATCACGATCAACGGCGGACGGCAAATAAAACTCTGGCTGAAATATTCGTTCTAGGCTCGATCTCTCACCGAGCATTCAGATATTCGCAGCTCCTCTGCGCAGAGTTTGGCATGCGCTCATCGTTGTGGCGCCGGCGTCTCGCCGGCGTTTTGCATTGTGTGGAGATAGGAAAAATCGCCGGCGAGACGCCGGCGCCACAAAATAGCGGGCTACCGCCAGTCTGGTTGGGAAGGCGCAGCAGAAAAGACATTGCCGCTGGTCCGTGACCAGCGGCGATGGCTAAGAAATTATTTGCAGGATTACTTGGAAAAGCTTGCGATGGCCGCTGCTTCCGTGGGAAAAACCTCAAACACGGTGACCAGCTTGGTTACTTGCAGGATTTCCTGAAATTTCGCGCCGAGATGGCACAGCTTCAGTGACGCCCCCTGACCTCGCGCGCTCGTGTGCGAGGCGACCAGGGCGCCCAGCCCCGAGCTATCAATATAAGTGACGTTGTTCATGTTGAGAACGATCTTTTTTTGGCCCGAGGTCAGCAGCGACTTCACTTTTTCGCGCAGCGCGTTGCTCTCCTCACCTAGCACTATGCGCCCCTCCATCGCCACCACCACCACGCCATCCACAACGCGTTCCGTCATTTTCAGTGCCACGGTCTTTCCTCCTGACTTAAGCTTTCTTGTGAACTTGAACTTTCAGCGCCGGGAAAAGTCAGCCTCAATAATAGTCCGAGCAAGACAGGTAATACCCGCACTTGCCGCAAACGAGCTTGCAACGCATCGGCTCCAGCCGCTCCGAACAAACCGGGCAGAAACTGATGGGGTAGTCCGCAGCACGTAGCCGTTCGCCGGAATCCGCGCGAAGCGCGCCGCGATCCGCGTCAAGTTGCACAGGTCGTTGCACGGCCCGAAGGTTATAGCACAACCCGGGGAGGGTGGGAAGAAACAAACGGCCCCCCACCCTTAAATGGGGCGGCGGCTACAAAACCCGCCTACAACGGGACAGGAGGGCTCTATGGCGGCCTTTTTGCCCCGGGTTTTCCGGGATGAAACGGGCAGATTCGTTTTCGAGCTGAGTTTTTATTCACAAATCAAACATCAAGGGGGATAGCACGGCGGCCGGAGGCGGGAAATCCACTTCTCCAGCACAGATAATTGCAACCGTGGGTACGTCTAGTGCATCCTTAACTTTAGGGAAGCAAAGAATGATCTCAAAGTTCCACTTCTTCGCAGCGGCGCTGGCTGGGGTTCTGGTTTGCTCCGTGACTGGGGCCCAGGTGCGCACCGGACCGTCCGTAGTCCGGCGGCCAGCCGAACATGCGAAGCCGGGTCCAAGGGCGCCGTCAAAGTCGATGGGCTCAGGCGCAACTGGCCTCCAGTCAACGCCGCAACCCAACGTGATTCAAATTTCGTCGAGTGGGCAGTTCACCCCGGGTTTTCCTCCAGCCGCGAACCTGTTCAGCTTTGACGGAAGCGCTGGCGTGCCCGGGCTGGGATTTGACTTCCCGCACCTGGCAGCGATCAGCGCGGCGCAGGGGAACGATTTCCGCCCGCACTTCGGGCAGCATGGCTTTCACGGCCAGGGTAATTTCGTGCCAATCTTGTTTGGCGGATATCCCTACTACTATGATGACCAGGGCTACGATCAACCGGACCAGCAAACCGCGCAGCGACCGCAGCCACAGCCGCAAATCATTGTGATTCAACAACCCGCTACAGTACAGCAGGCCGCTGACTCGGGGGGCGACACAGGAAATCCTTCCGCGTCAGTGACAGCGCCTCAAGCAGACGTGCCCATTCCTGATGTGGGTGATTTCATTCTTGTCCGGCGAGACGGCCGCGTTCTGTTCGCTTCCGTATTCTCCGTCGTCGGTTTGCAATTGCAGTACGTTACTCCGGAAGGAATTCGCCACACGCTCGCGATGTCTGACCTCGATGCCGACGCCACGCAGCAAATGAACGAAGCCCGCGGAACTACAATGCAGATTCACAACTGACCGCCTCGATCGAACTCCCTTTCCTTGCCCGATGAATTTTCATGGCGCAACGAGGGGCGGTCTTTTTTAGGACGGGCTTCAGTCCCTCTGCCGTTCCGATCCAGTGAAGATCAAAACCAGACAGTCTGAAGCCCATCCTGCCCCAAAGCTATTTCGAGGTTTGCGCCGGGTGCGGCATGATGTAACTGGTTTCGTGGGGCAGGCCGGCGCGCTCGAATTGCACGGTGATATGGGTGATGTGGAAATCCTGATCGAGCCTCGCGCAAACCGCCTGCAGGATTTTTTCGCTTTCGTCCATATGCATGTCCGGTATACGCGCGTGGCAGGAGAGCGCCACCATATCCGTCCCAATCGTCCAGACATGAATGTCGTGGACTTCCTGGATGCCTTTAATGGTCAGGATCGACCGCGCCACGGACTCGAGTTGAATCCCCTTGGGCAGGCCTTCGAGCAGGATGTTGCCGGCTTCTTGCAGGAGGCTCTTGGTGGACCAGAGCACCAAGGCGGCGATGACCACGCCGATCAAAGGATCGAGCCACTGCGCTCCCGTCATTCGAATGGCGATGGCTCCGGCCAGAATTCCGATGTTCGAAATCGCGTCGCCGAAGTTGTGGATCAGCAGGCTGCGGAGATTCAAATCGCGCCGGCTGCTCACGAGCGCGAGCGTAATCCCGCCGTTAATGGCCAGGGCCAGCAGCGAGACGCCGATCATCCAGCTCTCGTGGACGGCGACGGGATGAAGAAACCGTTCGAACACCTCATAGAATAGACCGAGCGACACAAGGACAAGCAAAATTGCGTTCGTGAATGCAGCCAGAACGCCGGCGCGCTGGTAGCCATACGTGCGTTCGTGGTCGGCCGGCCGCGCAGCCCAGTGCAGGGCGATCCAGGAAATCAGCAGGGTGGGAATGTCGGACAGATTGTGGAGCGCGTCACTGACCAGGGAGATGGAATGCCCCAGGTAGCCGCCCAGAAGCTCGGCGACGACCAAAAATAGAGTTGCGGCCACCGCGCCGGCAAGCACCCCGCGGGTCATTTGCTCGGAAGGGTGCGAATGGCCTGCTGTGTGATCGTGGCCATGCGCATGGACATGCATCAGCCCCATTGTACTGGGAGTCGCGCCCGGAGGGACAGTCGAACGTTGATACGACACAATCTAGTGACGCGTATAATTCACGCACATACTCGCTGGAAGATAATTGACTTAGTTGTAGGCCCTCCCTAGTATTGAAAAGATCATCGATTCGAGTCTCTGTGCCATCCACCCATTCCATCGTGGCTGAACCAGCGGCAAAGCCATCGCGCAAGGTTGCCCAAGACCGCGTGGCCACGCTGCGTTTCTGGGGCGTGCGCGGATCGACTCCCACAGTGGACAAGGCCACCTGGCGCTATGGCGGAAATACGGCTTGCGTGGAGCTGACGACTCCGGTAGGGGCGCGCATTATTCTGGATTGTGGGACCGGACTGCGCATGCTGGGCCGGCATCTGGAAGCGGCGCAGGAAGTTGAGAAGCACGAGCCGCACATTTTTGTGACGCACTATCACTGGGATCACATTCAGGGCATCCCGTTTTTTTCCCCCCTGTACGCAGAACAAAACCGCTTCCATTTTTACAGCTTTCGCTCGGAATATCTTGGAGCGGGCAGCCTGAAGCGCGTGTTTGAAGCGCAGATGGCGTATCCGTATTTTCCGGTGGACCTCAATGCGATGTGCGCGAAACGGGAATTCACGGAAGTTGGCGGCGGAGACCAAATCAGCGTCCCGGGCGCGCAGGTAACGGCGCGCTGGCTGCACCACCCGCAGGGGTGCCTCGGTTTCCGTTTTGAGACTTCCGCCGGGACCGTGGTGTATGCCACGGACAATGAGCCGGGCAATCCGGCGCTGGACAAAAGTTTACGGGAACTTGCGGCGGGCGCGGATATCTTCATCAACGACGCGCAGTTTACTCCCGACCAGTTGGCCACAACGCGCAAGGGGTGGGGCCACTCCTCTTGGCGGGAAGGCGTCAAAATCGCGGAGGAAGTGGGAGTCAAAAATCTGGTGCTGTTTCATCACGATCCGGATTCCGCCGATAAAGCGGTGGACTATATTTTGCGCGATGCGCGCGGCAGATTTGCGAATGTGTGGGCCGCGGCCGAGGGCATGGTGATGACGCTCGGCGAGGATAATCTCGACGTGGTCATCCCGGAGTCGCGCGAGGGCCTGCGGCGCGACGCACATTTCCGCGCGCGTGTCAGCGGCTATACGGACGCGGGCCACGCCTTCGAAGAAGAAACCGTGATCAGCGATCTCACTCTGCACGGCGCGCTCATCTACCTGGACCACAGCCCGAAGCTGCAATCCGAACTGCAAGTCCAGCTCGACAATCCCGGCATCGACGGCTCGACCAACAGCCCGCTTCGCCTCCGCGGCTACGTGGTTCGCATCGAAGCGCAAGAGGATAAAGAGCGCACCGCGGTTGGGATTGTGTTTACAGAGTAAGGGAAATTATCGCCGCGCGCTGCCGGGTCATCTTCGTGCTGGACGAAAACTCGCACCCTTAAAAGTCAAAGAGTGCGGCACCCGAAAAAACATCTTGATGCCCGGGCAGGTCGACTTGGGCTTGCACCGATTACCAATCACCACTCACCAGTCACGGTTTTCTCTCCCCTGTTTGAATGCTTGACAACTTAATGAGGCGCGTTGTAATAGCTCCACACGCGAATCAAATCTGAAATTTCAAATTTGAAATTTGAGATTTTAGGAAGACCTTTCGGGGGAGTGTGCGATGAAAATCGTGAAGATATCGGCCTCAATACTTTCGGCGATGGCTTTCGTTTTGGCTGGGCGCTCGATTGCGCAACAGACGCCCAAGGATGTCCATGTGGTTCCTCCTCTGACTTCGGTTCCGACATTTTCAACTGCCAATATCGCACGCCAGGGGCACTTCTACGTGGGCGGAAAGTGGGTTGGCAAACCGGGCCAGGAAGTGATGCGCGGGGCCATGTATGTGGAAACGTGGGTGCCGAAAAAGATTCGCTATAAGTATCCGATCCTGTTCGTGCAGTCGGGGGGCGGGGAAACAAATGTCGCATTGCTTCAAACGCCGGACGGGCGCCCGGGCTGGGCCTACGATTTTGTCAACCGGGGCTACACGATTTACATGATGGACCTTCCGGCGCGCGGGCGTTCGGCCTACGTGCCGGGCGTGGACGGCGACTTGCTTCCGCCACGTTCAGGACCATTGATGGAGGAAGTCTGGTCAGGCGCGCGCCCCCCATCGACTCCGCAGAGCAGTTGGCCGCAAGCTTCCAAGCATACGCAATGGCCGGGAGACGGGCCCAACAAGGGAAAAATGGGCGACCCGGTGTTTGATTATTTCGCCAAGACCGATTCGCAGGCCCCCACAGGCAAGGACATGGAACAACTTTCCGCGGACGACATTGTGGCGCTGGTGGATTTGATCCATGGACCGGTCGTACTGCTGCTGCACTCCGGAGTGTCGCCATCCGGCTGGCTGGCCGCAGATGCACGGCCAAAGATGGTCAAGGGCATCGTCGCCGCGGAACCGGTCGCGCCGCCTATAGAGAACGCGGAAAGAGGCGGGACGGGCCCGGGGCGCGTGTGGGGCCTGACCAACATGCCGATCACTTACGATCCGCCAATCAAGAGCGCCTCCGAGCTTCAGACCGTTCGCGAGGACAAAGCGGATGGGCCGGACCTCATCCCCTGCTGGGTCCAGAAGGAGCCCGCGCATAAGCTCATTAACCTGGAGGGCATTCCGGTTCTCAATGTGTCTGGAGAGGCGAGCTATCACCGTCCGTACGCTCACTGCGTGGCTAAGTGGCTGAATCAGGCTGGTGTGAAGACCAAGTTTGTGAGGCTCGAAGATGTAGGGTTAAGCGGGAACGGGCACCAGTTCATGTCCGAAAAAAATAGCGCGGAGATTTCCAAGTTTTTCATGGACTGGCTGGAGAAGAATGTGCCATGAACATTAGGATGTGAGATCCCGGCATAGGAAGAAGGAAACATTTGGCGGGCGTTGGGAGGTTTGAAATGCCGAAGCTTCGGTGGCTGCTCTTCACGATTCTGATCATCGTTTGTCCAAACGCTTCGGCGCAAACCTACGATGTGATCATTCGAGGCGGACACGTCATCGACGGAGCGGGAAATCCCTGGATCAAGGCCGACGTCGGAATCAGCGGCGGACACATTGCCCGGATTGGGCGACTCGACAATGCGCAGGGTGCGCGCATTATCGACGCCACGGGGCAAGTAGTCACTCCCGGCTTCATCGACATGCACACTCACTCCGAATATGTGCTGCTCTACGATGGAAACGCGCAGAGCAAGATTCGGCAGGGCGTAACCACAGAAGTATTTGGTGAAGCAACTTCTCCGGGCCCGATTGAGGGGCCGGGCGTCGAGCCCAATCAAGAACTGCTCAAGCCGCTTCATATCGACCTGACGTGGCACGACCTCGACGGATATTTCCAGCGGCTCCTGAAAACGCGGAGTTCGGTGAATGTCGCTTCTTACGTATCGTCGTGCCAGGTGCGTTACGACGTGGTGGGCTACGAGAACCGCCCGCCGACCGCGGACGAAATGGAGAAGATGCGGCGGCTGGTCGCATCGTCCATGGAGCAAGGCGCCGTGGGCCTTGCAAATGCGCTCGAAGCAACCTGCGGATACGCGAAGACGGATGAGCTGATCGAGCAGGCGAAAGTCGTCGCGCGATACGGCGGCATTTACGGGACGCACTTGCGAGGCGAAGGCGACACCGTGCTGGACTCGATCCGCGAAGCGATCGAGATTGGCGAAAAGGCGAATGTTCCCGTGGAAATTTTCCACATCAAAGTGGCGGGGTCCAACAACTGGGGACGCATGCCGGAGCTCGTCGCGCTGATCAATTCCGCCCGCGCCCGCGGCGTAGACATCAACGCCAATCAATATCCCTACATTGCAGCGAATCATCCCACGCTTCCTCTCTTGCCTCCGTGGGCGCTGGAAGGCGGCCTCGACAAGACCATGGAGCGCTTGCGCGATCCTCAGCTGCGCGTTCGCATCAAGCACGACATCGAAAACGGGCTGCCCGGCTGGAACTCGAACTACGTCCTGCAATCCGGCGGATGGAAAGGGATCGTGATCGGCGCGACGCACGTGGAGAAGAATGCATCGCTCCCCGGAAAGAATCTGGAAGAAATCGGACGCATTCGCGAGAAGGACCCGGCCGACGCATTCTTCGATTTGCTTCTCGAAGAGCACGGCCAGGTGACGTGCCTGCCCTTCATGATGAATGAAAAAGATGTGCAGACAGCGCTGCGCGAGTCCTGGGTGGACATTGCCTCGGATGGCTCTTCGCTCAGCACGGAGGGATTGCTTAGCGCGGGGCATCCTCATCCCCGAAACTTTGGAACGTTTCCGAGAATCCTGGGCCACTACGTGCGCGATGAGAAAGTGTTGACGTTGGAGGACGGTGTGCGCCGGATGACCTCGCTCCCCGCCCAACGGCTCGGCCTGAAGGATCGCGGTCTGCTCCGGGAAGGATACTGGGCCGACGTCGTTGTGTTCGATCCCAGCCGGATCAGCGATGAGGCGACGTTCGCAAGTCCAAAACAATATCCTGCGGGAATCAACTACGTCATGGTCAACGGCCGCGTCGTGATCGACCAGGGAAAGCATACCGGCGAGCGGCCGGGCATGGTGCTGCGAGGGCCGGGATACAAGGGAAACTGAAAAGCGAATAGAGCTGAAACACAGAGCTTAAAAAAAACCGCACCCTTGAAATGCACAAGGGTGCGGCACCCAAAAAAATTCAAATCTATTCAGAAACTGTGGATCAGCCTGCTGTTAATCGAGCGGCTCGATTTTCACGATCGCGGCGCCGTGGTTGCTGCCCGTCCAGATGGTGGCGGGCGTGGTGGAATCGTCGGCGAACACGCGGCGCATGTTGGTATCGCGCGGCATGAGGTATTCGGTGTCCTGACCGGTCTTGGGATCGATCTTCGCAAGACGATCGGTAGTCATGCCGCCGGTATAAACGTTACCGCTCTTGTCCCACGTCACGTAATACGGACCGGACCACGGGATCGACAACGGCCATTCCGTAATCTTCTTCGTTTCAGGATCGAGCATGCCAATCCGGTTGCCCTGATATTCGCCGAAGAAGGCGCGGTCCTGGGCGTCCGTGCGGATGCGGCGCGGACGGGAATTCGCAGTGGGCGTCTGGAACCAGTCTACTTTTCCAGACTTCGCGTCGATTCGGCCGATGTAATCGGTCGCGAAGTCCGTGAAGTACAAATTGTTGTGCGAGTCGGAATCGATGCCGTAGATCGTGCCGCGGCGGCTGTCGGGCAGCTGCTTCATCGGTTCGAAGCGCTCATAGTTGCCGGTCTTGATGTCGAGCCGGAAAATTTCGTAGTGGCCGGCGCTGTCCGTCCAGATTTTTCCATCCACGTCGTAGCGCATGCCGAGCATGTTGGGCTGAGCGGCATCATCGTTCCATTGCGCCGGCAAGCTGTAAGTTTTGATGGTCTCGGTCTTGCGGTCGAAATGGGCAAGCGCGCCCTGATACATCATGCCCATCCACATATCGCCGGCTTTGTCTTCCTCGATGTCGAGCAGGCCCTGGGGATATCCATGCTTGAGCTCCGGGACCGGATATTCCTTTAGCGCGCCGGTCTTGGGATCGAGTTTGCCGATGAACATTTCGCCGAAATCGGTGTACCAGACCATGCCGTGTTCGTCGACGATCACGTCATGCGGCTCGATCGTTGGGCGCGGCAGATCGTATTCGGTAATGATCACGTGCGTGGCTTTGCCCGTCGGACGCGGGAGCGTCTTGAAGTGGTACTCCCACTGCGACACCGAGCTCAAGTTGACGGTCGAGAGAAATTCTGCGTTTTTGCGGTACTGCTCCGGGTCCCCGCCGCGATTCTGTTCGACGCGCCGCTGGGGCTTGATCGGCTGGCTCACCTGCGCGTAGCCCATCATGCGCGTGATCACCTGCGTGAATTCGTCCGCATCATGCGTGGACTGGACGATGCGCTGGAGAGTGTGGCAACTGACGCAGTTCATCAAAAATTGCTTCTGCTCGTCCGTGCCGGGCATGCTCATCAGCCATTCCGCGTTCGTGAGCTGAGGGACCATGTTCTTCGTCTTGACGAGCTTCAGGTCGGCGGTCGCCGGTTTCTGCGCTGCCAGGTCTGCCGTTGCGGGAACATCGAGGCTGTAGCCGACCGCGCGAATCTTCAGCGTGTAATGGCCGGGTTCGAGGCGGCTCGCTGGAAAACTGAAATGCCCTTTGTTATCGCTGATCACGCTGACCGTAATCGTCGATCCATCCTTCTTGGCGCTGACCACCACGCCTTCCATCGGGCCTTCCTCTTGCGAGCTCACTTGCCCGACGAGCGCGGGCGGACCCAGCGGGTCGGCCGCAGCGAGAACAGGCCTGGGCGCCGAATAAGAAACGGCAAGAACCAGGCTAACGGCAGCAATCAGCAACAGAAATCGTGTTCGCATTGTTCCCTCTCTCACAAAGAAATCGCAAACGAGCAAGCTGCACAGTCATAGTGGCTACGTCAAACATTGCTGGCACGGCGTGAAGAAACGAAACGAATTAACTCCCGAATTTCCCTTTTGACTGTCCGGCTGAAGAGCAATATACACCAAACGGGCTGCGCAGGGAACGGGGTGTTCCCAGCTGCGTCCGGAGGGTCAAGTAGCACAGCCACTCTTGGCTGTGCGTTTTTCGTGCGCCGGCATCTGATGCATAGCCAAGCGCGGGCATTTTTCGTTCAGCAACAGATCGCGGCTTTGTGCAAATAGAGAAAACCGCACAGCAAAGAGAGGCTGTGCTACAGGCCGACGGCGGTGGTGCGCTACAATGTCGTGTGGCTTCACGAGACATGGCGGATTCCCCTTCAACCACGGTTGATATTTCAACTGCAACAGCACCCGCGACCAGCGCAGCCGGGAAAGGCCGCGCCGCGAGCGCGTTCCGCGCGCTGCGGCATCGCAATTTCAAACTTTTCTTCGGCGGACAGATTATTTCCCTGGTCGGGACCTGGATGCAGACGGTCGCACAGGCCTGGCTCATTTACCGCCTGACGGGCTCATCAGTGCTCCTCGGTGTGCTTGGATTTGTGGGACAGATTCCGATTTTTTTGCTTTCGCCGCTGGCGGGCCTCGCGGCCGACCGCTGGCCGCGGCGGCGCGTGGTGATCGCCACGCAAACCGCTTCGATGCTGCTGGCATTCATTCTCGCGGCGCTGACGATGACCGGGCACATTCGCGTCTGGGAAATTATTGTCCTGGCGACAATGCTGGGCATCGTGAACGCATTCGACGTGCCGGCGCGGCAATCGTTCCTGATCGAAATGGTGGGGCGCGAGGATTTGCTGAACGCAATCGCCCTCAACTCCTCGATGTTCAACGGCGCGCGCGTGGCGGGACCTGCGATTGCCGCCGCCGTGGTGGCCATGGTCGGCGAGGGCTGGTGCTTTCTGCTCAATGGTGTGAGCTATCTCGCTGTGATCGCGGGACTCTTCCTGATGCGCATTGAAAAAGTGTATGCCGTGCACGACGGCGCCGCTCCGCTCGACAAATTGCGTGAGGGACTTCGCTTCGTGCGGCATACGAAACCGATTCGAACGCTGCTGACGCTCGCGGCCACCGTGAGCTTCATGGGGCTGTCCTACACCGTGCTGATGCCGATTTTCGCCGACAGGATTCTGCACGGCGGGGTCAATGCCTATGGCTGGTTAATGGGCGCAGTGGGAGTGGGAGCGATGTTCGGCGCGCTGGCGCTGGCGTTGCGCCAGCAATTGCGCGGGCTGGGAAACGTGGTGGCGTATTCGGCGACGGGGTTGGGCGTTTCGCTGGTCCTGTTCAGCGCGTCCCACTGGTACGGGCTCTCGCTTGCGATTCTGGTCATTTCCGGATTCACGATGATGATGCAGTTTACGGCTACCAACACGCTCATTCAGGCGATGGTGCCGGACCAACTCCGCGGACGAGTGATGTCGATCTATTCGATGATGTTTCTGGGGATGACGCCTCTCGGGTCGCTTCTCGCCGGGGCGCTGGCAGACCGCATTGGCGCGCCGGTAACCGTGGCGATCGGCGGGCTGGCCAGTTGCCTCGGCGGACTGGTCTTTGCGCGCAAATGGCCCTCGATGCGCGGCCCGGCGCGCGAGCTCCTCGCCGCGCAGGGCATGATGTCGCCCGCACGGCAGGCGGAAGAACCAGGCCCGCCGTCGTGAAACACCTGCATGCCAAGTGACGGACGAAAAAGTTATGCGCCAGCGGCGCGGGCTGTGCGTGCATATTTCCGGACGGCGCTTTCCATGCCTGGACCGGCATTCTTCAAATCTTCCAGGTTCATCGCGGGGTGCAATTCCACTTTCGCGTTGAAGGAAAGAAACCACGGCTCCGCGATGGCTGGAATCTGCGACGAGTCTGCAATATTGAGGAAGATAAACGCAGTCCTCGCGCCATTATCCTCGGCAAAATAAACCGTCTCGGGCTTCAGATCGCTGAGGATGGAACTGATCGTGGACCCCAGAGTTCCATCGGCAACGGCGGCATTTCCTTCCGCGATTGGAAGGGTAACTTTCATTAGCATACGCATCGAGCGCCTCCTTAAGGGCCGCGCGAATCTACAGCCGGGATATGGAGATGTCAACGCCGTTGTTTTCCGCTGTTTGATGAGCCAAACGTGCGGCGACCGTCAATCGAACCGTGCGGGGAAGAACAGATAATACAATTCCGGAGAAGGCGTAAAAGAATGCGTCACAAAGAAGCCCTGGCGCACTGGAGGATTTCAAAAAGGTGAGATTCGAGAATGACGCCCTATACGGTTGGGACATCTATTTCAGAGGGTGAATGCCGGAACTTCCGGGTTGGTTTTGATCGTTTTTGCGTTTGTCGTCATACTAGAAACCTCATTGTAAAAGTTGCCTCAGCGCGGGCAAAGGCACCGCGCTTTCTTTCAGCGCGGCATCGTGAAATTCCGAGAGCCCAAAGGCCGAGCCTTTGCGCTTTTTGTATTCTTCGCGCAGGTCAAGCCAGCCTCTCAAGCCGACAAAATATGTCGGCAATTGACAGGATGAAAGCTGGGCGCGTTGCAACTTCGCCGTCGCTTCTTCCTTTTCCTGGAACGTGTCATTGATCATGAGGTCCAACGCTTGTTGATCGGTCATACCCATTGTTTGCAGGCGGATGTCGAGGATGGCATTCGCGATGGAACGCAGCAGTTGTTTATAAAACGTCAGCCGAAGTTCCACACTGTTATCCATGAATCCTTCCTCCGAGATCATCTGTTGAGTGTACAGCGCCCAGCCCTCGACGTAAGGCCCGTTGCCGTAGATGTTGCGCAGTGCTCGCCGCGATTTCGGTTCCAGATTATCTGCGACCTCAAACTGCACATAATGCCCGGGCATCGCTTCGTGGATTGTGATCTCCATCAATCCGTACCGGTTGTACTCGCGGAGTTTTGACTCAATTCGCTCTTTGGGCCAATCGATTGGAATCGGCGTCACCCAGTAGAAGGCACCGAGTTGCGGTTCAAACGCGGGGGCTGGATTGAATCCCGCCACTCCGTACGTTCCGCGCATGAACTCAGGGGTCGGAATCACTTGCAGGTTGCTTCGAGTTGGAAACATAACCAGATTCTTCTGGCGGACAAATGCGGTCGCCAGGTCCAAATCTTCGCGAGCCTGATCCATGAAATGTTCCGGTGTGGTGTGCTGTTTGGCAATCGCATCGAGCGCTTCGCGGATCGAATGCGGCGCCGCCAGTTTGGCCATCTCTTGACGCGCTACTTTGAGAGCGGCCTCGGCTTCAGACAACACCTCCTCGGGGGGCTTGCCCGCGACAAGGGTATAGGCAAACTTCTGGGCATACCGTTCCTTGCCCAGCCTCCAATCGCTGGTTTTCTTGGACAGATCCTCTTTGAGATAGACGTTGAAGGAACGCAAGGAATCCAAAGCGGGTTGGGCAGCTTTGTCGAAATCAGGCTTGAGGTTTGCCGGGGCCTTTGCGCGCAACAATTTGTCAATTAGGTCGATATTTCCATCGTTTTCTTCGCGTGCCACACGATTCCAAACCTCTGGTGAGTCGGCCAGATTCAGTTTCGCCTGGTCCATCAGAGTAGGGATCTGCGAAAGTCGCTGAATAATCTGCTGGAAGCGGGTATCGAAGGGCGCGTATTCGAGCACAAACGGATTGAACAGTGCATTGCCTACGAGTTCCACGTAGGTTGTCGGATTGTGACGGTAGCTTTGGATTTGTTGCAAGTCCAGCAAGGACAGGTCGATCGAATTCTGGATGATCTGGTAGTCGGCGCGTTCTTCAACAGACAGTGAGGCTTGGTCAATAGCTGCAAGCCGGTCCTTGAAGCCGGCATAAAACTTTCGAGTTGCCTCTACGCCCGAAGGACTGAAATCGTCGAGTTTCTCATCGAGCCTGACGCCTTGATGTTCATGATAGCCCGCCTGCGTGGCTGAAACTGGAGATAGCGCAAGCGAACCATAAACAAAATCCTCGGTAACCTTCGAGAAATCCTGCTTCGGCTTTTCCGGCGTCATCTTGCAACCGACCATTAGAAAAACGGCCGCGATGGCTGCCATTAAGTTCGTGTTATGGGTTTGCCTCACGGGCATTCACCAAGTCCCCTTCGCCAACTGCCGGGCCATCGTTTGAAACCGAGTATCTCGGATTAATTCGCCGGTCCTGGGGGCCGCCCATATTCTGCCACCGCCTCTGAGGACCGGCAATCCACTTATACCATTTCTCAAATCTCAACCGGGATTGTCCATTATGAAGGCCGGATCGAGGATCACTTGTGTTAAAAATTGCCTAAGTTGGAGTCTCGACTCGAGATTCCATTTTTGGTCTGCGGCGACATTTGCGGAGAACGCGCAATTCCGGCTACTTGGTAAGCTTTCGCAACAGGGTCATCCCCTCAGAATCGCTCAGGACGCGTTTGCCATTCAGCAGAGCAATCAGCTCGCTGACGACCTTGCGCACATCAAGGTCGGCATCGTCTACGGCCTCGATCGCCCCATTGATCTTCACGTTGAGATAGGGCGAATCCTGTCCAGGTGCATTGCTGCCGGCCAACTCGCCCAGCCACGATCCAAGTACACGGAGTTGTTCCGGTTCGGCGGTTGTGAACAAGAGGCCCATGCCCATTCCACCCTTCGAATAAACGACCTTCGCCTCGGTCTTGAAGGAGTGGCCGTCTTTGGTGATCGTCAGCGTCACTGTCGCATTGGCCGCAAACGGGTTGATCGTATCGACATAGCAGCCGTTCCTGCTGATATCGGAGAGCCGAGCCATTATCCGGGTGTTCGCCTGAACATCGATTGCTTCGACGGAAGGCGAGAAAGGATAGCGGGGACAACTGCGCATTTCCGTGCGTTCAGCTGGAAGTGGACCAGCAGCGGGCTTGTTAAGTACTTCCATCACACCGTCCTCGATCTATAAGCGGGTTCGAATCTTTCAGCGGCAAGATCATCCATGGCGATTACATCAGGACAAATTGCCACTGATCCCGCTGCATGAATTTTGATCAGCGGTCGGCCACGACAGCCGCTTCTGGAACTCCGGTCTTTAGCAATATGGCGAATTGTTGGGGGAGCACCGGCCGGCTAAAATAGTATCCTTGGGCCTCTTCACAGTGGTGAGTCTGAAGAAACTCTAACTCCTCCTGTGTCTCCACGCCCTCCGCAACCACCCGCAGCTTCAAGCTTCTGCCCATGCTGATGATGGCAGTCACGATCGTGGCATCATCCGGAGCCGTCATGATCTGCTGGACAAACGACTGGTCGATCTTCAGCGCATCGATGGGGAACTTGCGCAGATAGCTTAAACTGGAGTAACCCGTCCCGAAATCATCGACCGCGATCTGCACCCCGCTGGCCCTCAGTGTTTTAAGGACGGAGGCCGCGGACTCGGCGCGCTTCATCAGAACGCTCTCCGTCAGCTCCAGTTCGAGGCATCTCGGATCTAGGCCCGTATCCTTCAGTGTGGCAAACACGCTCTCAAGAAAGTTGTCGTCTCGAAACTCCATCGACGAAATGTTTACGGCGATGGTGGCCAGGGGCAGGCCGGCCTCCAGCCAGGACCGGGCTTGCTTGCACGCTTCCTGAAGGACCCATTGGCCGATCGGCAGAATCATGCCGCAGTCTTCCGCAACTGGAATAAAGTCTGCCGGAGAGATCGCTCCCCGAACGGGATGCGTCCAGCGCAACAATGCTTCCGCGCCGCTGATCATTCCGGACTTCAAATTGATTTTCGGCTGATAGTGCAGCGCAAATTCCCGGCGTTCCAGGGCGCGCCGGAGATTCTCCTCGATGGATTGCCGCTTCACAGCCCGGACGTTCATGGCCGACTTGAAAAACTGATAGCTCTGATGCCCATTTTCCTTGGCCTGGTACATCGCGGTGTCCGCGTTCTTGATCAGCGTCTCCGCGTCCAGGCCGTCGTCGGGATAGACGCTGACCCCAATGCTGGTAGTGATGTGAAGATCATGCTGGTCGATGGGGTGAGCCTCGGCCACGGCATGCAGAAGTCTGACCGCCGTGATGGCCGGATCTTCCGATTGTTCCACTTCGGAGAGCAGCACGACGAATTCATCGCCTCCCTGGCGGCTGACCGTGTCCGCGGCGCGCACGCAATTGACCAACCGTTTTGCGACGGATTGAAGAAGTTTGTCGCCGATCGGATGTCCCAGCGAATCGTTGATATGTTTGAAGCCGTCCAAATCCATAAACAGCACCGCGACCTTTTTCAGGTGACGCGGCGCCAGGATGATGGCCTGGTTCACGCGGTCGTTCAGGAGCATTCGATTGGGCAAACCGGTCAGAAAGTCGTGCTCGGCGGAATGGGTCAGTTGAAGCGCCATCGCCCGGGCCGCGCTCACGTCGCGGAAAACGATGACCGCTCCGGTCGCCTGCCCTTCCCGGTCGTGAATCGGGGCGACGGAATCTTCAATCGGAATTTCAAACCCGTCACGCCGGATGAGGATGCAGTTTACCGGCAAGTGCACGGTCCGGTCGTGTCCAACGGCCATCTCCATCGGATCTGGGACCGTTTCTCGGCTCAACGCGTCCAGGATTCGAAAAGCTTCGGCCATGGGCCGGCCTGCCGCTTCCTGGCGTTGCCAACCGGTCATTTTCTCCGCGACCTTATTGAGGAAAGTGATATTTCCCCGTATGTCCGTGCAAATCACGGCGTCGCCAATACAGTTCAGCGTGACCTGGGCGCGTTCCTTTTCCACGAACAAGGCCTCTTCCATGGTCTTGCGCTCGACGGCATAGCGCAGGGCCCGAAGAAGCCCGCGCGCTTCGATTTGGCCTTTGATGAGATAGTCTTGCGCGCCTTCTTGCAAGGCTTGCGCTGCCATGGAATCGTCGTCCAGGCCTGTCAGCACAACTAACGGGACGCGGGGCGCCGCTGAGTGGGCCAGCCGCACTGCCCCCAGTCCTTGTGCATCGGGCAAACCCAGGTCGAGCAAGACAATGTCTACCGCGGACGCTACAAGATGACTCATCGCCGTCTTCATGGATTCAAGGTGCGTCAAATCGTATTTACGCGAGTTCGGCTCGTTGAGCATCTCGCGGAGCAAACGGGCGTCTCCAGGGTTATCTTCGACTAGAAGAATGCTAACGGTTCTTTCCCCCATTACATTCCCTCGATCGGGAGTTTGACGATGGCAAGCCAAAAATTGTCGATCGTCTTGACGACTTTCAGAAACTGATCCAAATCCACAGGTTTCGTGATGTAGCAGTTGGCATGTAGCTGGTAACTCCGCAAAATGTCCTCTTCAGCCGCTGAAGTGGTTAGGACAACTACGGGAATGCTTTTTAGGCTGGGGTCTTGCTTGATCTCTGCCAGAATCTCCCGGCCACCTTTTTTGGGCAGATTCAGATCCAATAGAATCAGATCCGGGCGAGGCGCATTGGCGTGCTTACCTCGCTGCCACAGAAAGGCGATCGCGTCCATTCCGTCTGTAGCAATATTTAAGATGTTTTGAACCTTGGCATCTCGAAGTGCTTCCTGAGTAAGGCGCACATCGCCAGGGCTGTCCTCCACCAAGAGAATCTGAATGGGCGTTCCGTTTTCTTCTAAGTTCATAGTCGTTTCATCCTCTTCCCAGGAGATTAAAGTAAAAGGTAGAGCCCTTTCCTGGTTTTGACTCGACCCATATCTTTCCGCCGTGCCTTTCCGCGATCCTTTTGCACACCGCTAAACCGATTCCTGTGCCGGAAAATTCTTCCCGGCCGTGCAACCGCTGAAACATGACGAAAATCTTCTCGAAGTACTGAGGGTCGATTCCAAGTCCGTTGTCTTGAATGGAAAAAATCCATTCTCTGTCATCATTTTTTTTCGCAAGAACATGGACGCGCGGGAGTTCCACGCCGCGATACTTGATGGCGTTTCCGACGACATTCTGAAATAGCTGTACTAATTGTGCCCCATCTGCAATCACGCTGGGCAGTGGATCATGCGTGACCACGCCGCCGCTCTCCTGAATTACACCCTGTAGGTTCAAGAGCGCCTGTTCCAATGCGGCTTCACTGGATATTTCACGGAGTTCCTTCCCTTTTGTCCCGACGCGACAATAGGCCAGCAGATCCCCGATCAAGAGTTGCATTCGATGCGCTCCGTCAACGGCGTAACCGATGAACTCGTCGGCGTCGGAGTCCAGACGACCCTTATAGCGTCTGGCCAGAAGTTGCGTGTAACTGGCCACCATGCGCAACGGTTCCTGCAGGTCGTGCGCGGCGATGTATGCAAACTGCTGTAGTTCATCGTTCGAGCGCTTCAAATCCGCCGACCTTCTCTCCAATGTTTCCTGATGTTGAAGCATTTCCTGAGCCTTCTTCCGCCCTGTAACGTCCATCACGATACCTTGCATGTCGACGGCTACTCCATCGGGACTCCGGTGTGCCCGGCCCTTTGCCGCAATCCAATGCACACTGGAATCCGGCCAAACGGCGCGATACTCGATGTCGTATGGCACGTCCAGCTCGAGCGCGTTCCTGACAGTCTGATCGATTCGCTGGCGGTCGTCGGGATGCGTCACGTCAAGAAAAGCTTGGTAATTTAACTTGGCATCAGAAGTCAGCCCGAACAGCGAGCGGAATTTTTCCGACCAATTAATCTCATCCTTCTCAATGTTCCAGAACCATGTCCCCATTTCTGCCGCCTCAACGGCCATCCGAAGCCTCTCTTCGCTGCAGCGCGAGGCTTCCTCGGCCAGGGCGCGTTGGTTTGCTTCGCGCTGCAGCAGGTAGAGAACGGCACACAGGAGTCCGAATGCAAGCGAAGTCCCCAGCAGGATAGCGATGACGGAATTGCGAGTCGAAGCTTTCGCCCTAGATACACGAAGCTTCAAAAGCATGTTTTCGGCTTTCTCCATTTCGTCAAGCAGGTTATGGATGGCGCGTTGCGCTTCAGTCCCTTCCATGACCGTAGCCTTCAGACCGGCAATATCTACAAGATGACTCTTCTGCAGTTCAATCAATTGGTCAAGTAGCGCCAACCGTTCCGCGATCAGGCGGTCGAGCGCGTCGAGATTCCTTTGTCGGGAGGGGTTGTCGGCAGTCAACGTACGCAGTCGTACCATGTTGGCATGCAGCTTGGGGACGACCTCGTGGTACTGCTCCGAGTACGAACCTTCGCCGGTCAAGACGTGGCCGCGTTGCACGCTCTCCGCCTCGATCGTGTTTGAAAGTACGACCGCGATTACGGATAGGACTTCTTGGGTATGCGCCACCCACTCTTCATTTTCCACCTGATTCTTGTTATTCCAATAGGAAGCGACTCCAACGCCTGGAAGAAGCGCAAGAGCTACACCGAACGCGAGTTTCATCTTCCACATCAATCGAGACTTCGTCTTCATGGCGCACCAAGTTGGAAAGGGAATTTTCTCCGGACACGATCCCGAGGGCTGAAGAGGGCAGCCTGTAGTCGCGCGCCGGTTCAATTCAAAGGGGTCTCAAGCTTATATCATCCCAAGAAAGCTTCAATCTGAGTTTGCCGGCCCGTGCTCAACGGGCTACGTCCTTGTTTTCTCGATCACCTTGCGGGGCCGGCCAGCTGCCAGGAAGATTCTTGCGACAGCGTGTAACAGTTCGCTTCCGACATCACCAGGGCTTGCTTTAGCGCCGCCGCCTCGATTGGTTTCGAGAAAAAGTACCCTTGAGCAAATTCACATCCGAGCGATTGCAGCTGCTTTGCCTGGGCGGAGGTCTCCACGCCTTCGGCGATGACCTTCATGCCCAGGTTGCTTCCGAGGCTCAAAACCGTCTTCACGATTTCGTGGCTTTCGCTGTTGTTCAACATGTCGGAAACAAAGGAGCGGTCGATTTTCAGAATATCGAGCGGAAAGCGGCGAAGGTAACTCAAGGACGAATATCCTGTCCCGAAATCATCAATGCACAAACGCACGCCCAGATTTCTGAGTTCGCTGAGAATCCGCGTTGTCCGGTCCTCATCGCGCATGGTCACAGTTTCGGTAAGCTCGAGCCTCAAGTTCTCCGGGGGCAGGCCGGTGACCTGCAGGATTTGGCCGATTTGGCTGACTAAATCGATCTGAGCAAACTGCTTGGCGGAGATATTTACGGACATGGTAAACGGGGGCACGCGGGGAAATTGCAGATTCCAGCCGGCGAGCTGGCGGCAAGCCTCATGCAAAATCCAATTGCCAATCGGAAGAATCAGGCCGGTATCCTCGGCGACGGAGATGAATCCCATCGGCATTATCAATCCGAACTCCGGCCGCTGCCAGCGGATCAAGGCCTCGAAGCCGGCGATCCGGAAATCGAGCAAAGAAACGATTGGCTGGTAATGAACGCGAAATTCCTGGCGTTCCATTGCCCGCCGAAGGTCCGTCTCCAGACGGAAGCGGCCTGCGGCGATTGCATGCATGGCTGGATCACACATTTCGTAACGCGCCTTACCGAGGGCCTTGGCCCGGGCCATCGCGGTATTCGCATCTCCAAGCATGTCAGCCGCGGCACTATATCCGCTTCCGCTAAACGCAATGCCGATACTCGCGGTCGTGAACACTTCCTGTCCATCGATATCAAAAGGAGCCTGGATGTGTTCTTGAATTCGCTCGGCCACGCGAATTCCATCGCTCGCGTTCTGAATTTGATCCAGCAAGATGGTGAATTTGTCGCCCCCCAGCCGTGCCAGTACGCCACCGAGCTCGACTTGACTTGTCATTCCTCCGGCTTCCGGTGACCTTATAATGGCATCTTCTCGCCTCGTGGAACTAAGCAGCCGGTCCGCAATCTGCACGAGCAGCCAATCGCCCGAAGCATTTCCCAGACTATCATTCACGATCTTGAAGCGGTCCATGTCCACCGAGATCACCGCGAATTTATATTCCGGATGGATCATGCCCCAGCTGACGCAGAAGTTGAGGCGCTCGAGAAAATAGGAGCGGTTGGGCAAACGCGTGAGCGGATCGTGAAGAGCGTTGTAGGTCATTTTGTCTTCCAGTTGCAGGACCCGCGCCCCCGAGCGCAACCGCGCTTTCAGTTCTTCCAGATCGAAGGGCTTGGTCAGATAATCGTCCGCTCCCGCTTCGAGACCCCTGACGATGTCCTGTTTGGAGGTTTTCGCAGTCAGTAGAATGATGTAAGTGTACGGGTTTTCGGAATGCCTGCGTATCTCGCGGCATACTTCGAGTCCGCTAAGCCCTGGCATGAGCCAATCCACCAGCGCCAGCCGTGGACCAGTTTTGCTGGAAAGACATGCCAATGCCAGGGTTCCGTTCTCGACGGCAACAACTTCATAACCGGCCTGCTCCAGCGTTATTTGCAGGAGACGCCGCGTGAGCGCGTCGTCTTCGGCAATAAGGATTCTCATGTCCCCGCGCTTTCCTTCCAGCCTCGATCTTGGTCTCATACCCGGCCTCCTAAGCGCCTGATCCGATGCCGACTCCGTATCCGAAGCCGCGGAGAAAAGCGCGACGTGCGCAGGCCGCTGGAATTGCCCCAGGATTGCGTGCGCATCAATCCAGGCGGAGCAACGAGTGCTTGGCAGCGCCCAGAATAAACAGCGACGCGGTGTGGCATGCCTGTGCAAATGTCCAGCATTACTGCGGGATTCGTGTGAGTTTTCGCTTTCATCTTCCTCACGCTGGGAAACTATTGACGCTCCGCCGACACGCGCATCCAGGCGAGCTTTCAGGTCAAACAAAAGATGCCAGCGGCATAAAGTTCCAACGAGCTGAAGGAGAGGAAGCGGCAGCTCAAACTACAGATTTTTCAAGGGGGCTTTAGTGTCACTCCAGGAGCAGAAGTAGTCAATCCATTTAAAGATGGGCGGCGCGAAGAAGCCACTCAGTTCCGGCACGCGTGGGAGAGGGCGGCGATGTCTTGGTGAAAGAGCCGTGGCAGGATAAAGAGGTCGCCTAGAGTTTTTGCGATTTTCCCCCGTGCACTTTTTAGGGGCAATGAGATAATTTCCTCCTCGCTCCCAAATAATATAAAATCAGGCGGTTGCAAAGGTGCGGGCCTGTAGCTCAGCTGGTTAGAGCAGCGGACTCATAATCCGTCGGTCCCAGGTTCAAATCCTGGCGGGCCCACCAACACAAAAGCCAAGCAGGGCAGCTTTTTTCTCGCTCCTGGCCCCGGGTTCCCCGGCTTCCTGTCCTCAATTTTCGTAACCAATCGGGGCCGCCAGATTCCGGGCCCCGGGTCCGCGCCGTGGACGGCGCTCGCTTTTCTTTCTTTTTGTTGTTTACAAATGGAAGGTACCGATATATACTGTTGGCAGATTGAGAGAAGCCTCAGGGGAGTTGACATCCTCCCCGTTGAGCCAGCACGGGATGCGTCCCGCCTCTCCCCAGCCACGGCACAAGCCGGGCGGAACAGCTGAGAGCCACCCACGTGGGGGAGTTCTCAGTGCCCAAGAATAAAGCATCCGAAGAAAAATCACCCAAAGAAAAACCAACGGTTCCATCGGGCCCCTGGCGCACCATCCAAGAGGCGGCGGAGCGCATGCGCGTGTGCGACCAGACGGTCCGCGGCCTGCTCCACTCCGGCGAGCTCAGGGCGTCGCGTGTCGGCCGCCGCTACCTGCTCGACGTGGCCGACCTAGACGCCTTCGTTCTCCGCCGCAAGAGAATTGTCCCACCGTACAGGAATGGGAGCAGGCCCTGGGTCTCGGCGATGCACGCAGAGAACCGGAAGTCTGCGCCAGAGAAGGGCCGGAAGATTCGGAGGAGCCGGTGAGCGCTACTCCGGAACATTTCGACGCGCACCAGGAATGGACGGAGCGCTGCCGCGAGCAAGCGAAAGCGGCCGAAGCTCTCCAACCGGCCATAACCAAAATCCAATTAGCGATTGGCGATCTGCTGATCGAGGGCGAAGACAGCCCGTGGAGCCACGACGTGTACCCCGAGGCCGCGGCCATCTTCACAAAGTATACCGTTGTCACGCTCCGTGACTTCGTCTACGTGGTGCGGCGGGTGAAAACATCATCACGCAACGATGTTTCGTCCTTCGCGCACCTCAAGGCGGTCGCGCGGTTCAAGGACCAGCCAGAGCTGCAGAAGGAGCTCCTAGCCCGCGCAGCCCAGGACAAGATGTCCGTGACGACGTTGCGGAGGACCATTCGCGAAGAGCACCCGCCGGAGAAGTCGAAGCCCGGCAAGCCTCCTGCGTCAATCAAGCTCTCGCTGCCGCCTGAGTTGATGGAGTTCGTGGTGCGCTACGCCAAGAAATACAAGGTGACACCGGACCGGGCCATATTCTCGATGATCGAACAGTTCCACGAACAATTTTCCGAAGAGGAACATGACGCCGAGCCGGAAGTCGAAGGGGTTGCGTCATGAAGCATGGAAGTATTTTCTCCGGGCTCGGCGGAATAGACCTGGGCTTCGAGCGGGCCGGCATCGAGACCGCATGGCAAGTCGAGAGGGATCATTTCTGCCGACGCGTGCTGGCCAAGAACTTCCCGCATGCGCGGAGATTCTCGGATGTAAGGGAGTGCAATGAGCAAAACCTTGAAAGAGTCGACGTCATCTCTGGCGGCTTCCCGTGTCAGGACATTTCGGTTGCCGGCAAGCAAAAAGGATTCGACGGAAGCCGCAGCCGCCTATTTCTCGAATTGGCCAGGAATGTCGGGGAACTCAGACCCACTTGGGTCCTCCTTGAGAACGTTTCTCAGCTCCTGCATTCGGGAATCGACGGGGTACTCGCTGAAATGGGTCGAAAGGGCTACGCCTGCCGGGTGTTCCTACTGGGAGCTAAAGAGGTTGGAGCTTCCCACTCCAGGCCCCGCGCTTGGGTACTCTGCCACCGAGCCGACGCCGACGAAGACCACCATTCTCGGAAAGGACTGGTCGCGGATCATCCAACCGGACGGGTCAAACAAGCGCTGGCCCGCAGCTATTTGGCACTGACCCGCGATACCACCCGGGTGATGAACCGCTTAAAAGCCCTGTATAGGAGTTGGGCGATTCCCTGCGCGGGGCAGCGCGTGTACGCACCACGCTATCGCTCGGAGTGGCTGGGCAAGATCAGCGAAACCGGCGTGCGTCGCCGGGCGGAGATCTACTACCAGCAGTTGGACGCCTTGCGGTCATT
>Ga0210409_10001286_pt1 | contig 33578 bp, 23 predicted proteins | sample IncBWH17MmetaG_FD_161649 | JGI IMG/M metagenome (GOLD analysis project Ga0210409, IMG submission 161649) | Forest soil microbial communities from Barre Woods Harvard Forest LTER site, Petersham, Massachusetts, United States - Inc-BW-H-17-M | ecosystem: Environmental > Terrestrial > Soil >...
GCCGCGGAAGAAGGCACGGCCAAGAGCCTGGACGAACTCGTGCTCAGCGAAGTGAAGCGCGTGTTCAATCCGGAGTTCCTGAACCGTCTGGACGAAATTATTCTCTTCAATCCGTTGGGCGATGAAGAGCTGCTCCGCATCATCGATTTGCTGGTCGGCCAGATCAACGACACTTTGATCCACCGCCAGGTGCAGATTGTGCTGACGCCGGAAGCGCGCCAGTGGGTCCTCGAGAAAACCTGCGGGGATCGCAGTTACGGCGCGCGGCCGCTGCGGCGGGCATTGCAAAAGTACGTCGAAGATCCGCTGTCGGAAGCGCTGATTCAGGGGGGCCTGCAGCGCCCGGCAACGCTGGAAGTCTACGTCACAAGCGACGGGCTCGGTTTCCGACCGGTGGTCGAAGCAACCCCGGTATCCCACTAGCGAATCCTACGCGCGCAGGCCGCGCTCAAGCTCTTGAGCCGGTTGGGGGGAGCGTACAATCTTGTTTCGGGGGAAGCGGCCTTGAGTATTTCCCTGGCCGCAAGACACTATTCGTGTTTTGTCATAGGGCTGCGCGCAAGCATGCTGTTTATGTTTGCCGCCGCCGTCGTGTGTCTCTTCCCCATCTCCTCCGCCCGCTCCCTTTCCGGCCAGGCCGCGCAGAAAGCGCCGACCGCGGCACCGGAGGGAACGCCCACCATCGAGCGCATCGAATTTCAGGGCAATCGCAGGATCCGCAGCGAGACGCTTCGCGCCCGAATTTTTTCCCGGCCCGGCGACCCGGTGAACGAGGACGCCCTGCGGCGCGATTTTCACGCCGTGTGGAACACGCAATATTTCGAGGACATCCGCCTCGAAATTGAAGACAGCGCGGACAAGCCCAACCAGAAAATTATCGTTTTCTATGTGACCGAGCGGCCCATCGTCCGCCGCATCGAATACAAGGGCAATAAATCGGTGTCCGAATCCGATATCCTCGACCGGTTCAAGGACCGCAAGGTCGGCCTGTCGATCGAGAGCCAATTCGATCCCACGCGCATCAAGAAAGCGGAAGTTGTCATTAAGGAGTTGCTCGCCGAGCACGGCCGCCAGTTCGCCGTGGTCAAGCCCACCTTTGAACGGCTCCCCGGCACGAACGCCGTCAAGCTCACCTTCAATATTGATGAAGGCCCCAAGGTGAAGGTCGGCAAGATTATCATCACCGGAAACACCGCGTTCTCCGCCCGCAAAATCATCCGCACCATGCGCAACTCCCGGCCCATTTCCATTCCGCTCGGCTCGGTGCCTCCGTACTACATTGCAGTCATGTCCAAAACATTTGACCGTCCCAAACTGGATGAGGACATGGAAATCGGGATCCGCGGGATCTATCAGGACAACGGCTATTTCAAAGTGCTGGTCAAGGATCCGATTATTCAGAATGTAACTTTGAAACAAGGCGTTCTTCCGAAAGGCGTTCCCCTGGTGGGGGTTCACCAGGGCAGGGCCACCAACATCACTATTCCCATTGAAGAGGGCGAGCGGTACCGCATGGGCACGCTGCACGTGCGCAACGCGAACCCCGATGAAGGCCTCTTTTTCAAGACTGCCTATCTGGAATCCGCCTTCCCGATCAAGAAGGGTGAAATCTTCAGCGTGGCCAAAGTGCGCAAGGCCATTGAGGACTATACCAAGCTGTACGGAAATTTCGGGTTCATCGATTTTACCGCCGTTCCGGATACGGAAGTGGACGACGCCACCAAGACCATCAATCTGACCTTCGCCTTCGACCAGCAAAAACAATTCTTCGTGCGGCGCATTGATTTCTCCGGAAACACCGGGACGCGCGACAAAGTCATCCGCCGCGAGCTGCTGCTGAACGAAGGCGACATGTTCCGCAACAATTTGTGGGAGTTGAGCCTGCTGCGCCTGAATCAACTGGATTATTTCGAGGCGGTGAAGCCGGAGAACGCCGAAATCAAACGCAACGTCAAGCAGGGCACTGTGGACATCCTGCTAAAGCTCAAGGAAAAAGGGAAGCAGTCCATCAGCCTGACGGGCGGCGTCAGCGGCTTCGCCGGCACCTACATCGGCTTGACCTATCAGACCAACAATTTCCTGGGGCTCGGCGAAACGCTCACCCTTTCCGGAAACGTCGGCACGCTGCAGCGCAACGTTTCCTTCGGCTTCACCGAACCTTATCTGTTCGACCGGCCGATCAGCACGGGTTTCACCGTGTTCGGGAGCCGCTACAACTTCAACCAGGCGCAGCAATATTCCCTGGCCCTCGGTTACCAGGTGCAGCTCAACCCCAACACCGTGCAAAACTATATCCAGAACAGCGACGGCTTCACCGTTTTCGCGAGTTATCCCGTGAAAAAACTCGGCTTCTCCCGCGTGGGCTTGACTTACGGATATACCTCCACGAGCATCACGGGATTAAGCACGGCGTCCACAGCGCTATTCAACGTATTGCAGTTTCAACAGCTCGAGGGGCCCTCCTCGCTCTCCGGCATTCATGAAAGCAAGATCACACCGACCTTTCAATACAACACAGTGGACAATCCCGTGAACCCCACGCACGGGAAAAGCCTCTTTCTTTCCAGCTCCTTCGAGGGCGGTCCGATCGGGGGAAACGTAAATACAGTTTCGGAAGTCGTGGAGGCCAAATATTTTCGCCCCAATTATCATAGACACAACGTCATTGCCTTGCGCGTGCTGGGGGCCTACGAGACGGGATTCGGCGGCAAAGTAATCCCTCCCTTCAGCAGATTTTATCTGGGAGGCGAACAGGACTTGCGCGGATTTGACATTCGCACGATTTCGCCGGTGGTGTTTGTACCCACCCTCACTACGACCTCTGTTTCATATTCGAATCCGAGCGTCCTCGACCGCAACGGAAATCCCACCCCCGGCGTCATCAATATCCCGACGCTCAGTTACCAAACTTCGTTCCCGGGAGGGGATACCCAGATTGTGGGAAATTTCGAGTACCGCATCCCTCTTTTCCCGCACGTGGCCATGTCGATTTTCGGTGATGCCGGGGCGACCGGAGATTTGCGGCAAAGCCAGCTGCAGCTCAACACGCTGGATTACACAACGCTCGTTCAGCAATTCCCGGGAACCAGTATCAGCCGCACGCTCCAGAATCAGCCCGGTACGAATTTCAAGCCGCGCACCTCGGCGGGCGTTGAAGTGGTTGTGCAACTTCCCATCGTGCAGGCGCCGTTCCGGATATATTGGGCGTACAACTTTAACCGCATGGCGCAAGTAATCACGGCGCCATCGACGCAATTCCCTGGCCCAGTCAGCCTTGCTGATTTGACATCTGCATGTACCGGCACGGCCGCCCAGTGCCCATGGAACATCTACAAGGCTCAGGTGCCGCTGACGGATCTCTGGAATTCGCAGGTGGCGCCGCAAATCATCAATTTATTCAACAATCCGCAGCGGACGAATTTCTTCGATCCAATCCGCACGTTCCGCTTCACGGTGAGCCGGACGTTTTGATTGCGGATTCTGGACCGCGAAATTTAGTATGTGTGGTCTGAAAATGGAAAGTCCTGAAAGACGCCACGGGTCGGCGCTGCGCTTTGAAGGTGAATGTCGAGAAGTCTTGGGAGGACTGGGATGAGGTGGTGGAAGGTTTCTACAATACTCACTCTCGCGGCTGCCCTGGGTGCCCTGGGCTGCGGAGGAAGCAGTTCCTCCGGCGGCGTGACCATAACGGTTTCGCCGACCGCCGCCAGCGTGATCACCAACAGGACTCAACAATTCAGCGCCGCGGTGACCGGCTCCAGCAATACGGCGGTGAACTGGTCCCTGGCTTGTGCCACAGGCGTGGCCGCAAATACCTGCGGCTCCATCGACGGGACTGGACTCTTCACCGCTCCGGCCACGATCCCTACGACGACCACCAACGGCACGACATCGATTGCCCCCACGGTCACGGTCACGGCCACCTCGCAGGCCGACAGCTCCAAAACTGCCACTGCCACACTGACCATCATCACCGGGATCAGCATTAACGTTACGCCGACGGGTGCCACCGTGGGCACCAGTGAGACGTTCACGTTCTCCGCCACGGTCAATAATCCGGGGTGCAATATCACCTCCAACCTCACTTGTGACAATGTCAAATGGTCGCTTTCCACCACTCTTACCGGAATCGGCACTATCGACTCCACTACCGGCGTGTACACGGCCCCCCCTTCGGTTCCCACTTCCACGCAAGGGGGCAGCACGGTCATCATCACGGCCACATCGGTTGCGGATACATCCGTCACGGCCACAGCCACGGTCACGGTAGTGACAGCGACAACTCCCACAGTGACCTCCGTGAGCCCGAGACAAACGGCATTGGGCGGGCTCTTCCAGGATGTTTACATCACCGGAACCAATTTCATTTCGACGGAGAAAGTTTTTGTCAATGGCGCACAGTTAGCCTCCACCTTCGTCACGGGCATATCCAGTTCGGTGATACGAGCGCGTATTCCGGATTTCATACTGGCCGTGCCCCCTCCTTCGGGCATCCTCCAGATCAGCGTTTCCGAGCAGTCCGGGAAGGCTCAGACGTGTACGACGGACGCGTCCCTCTGCCAGATAACTGTGATGGGAGTGCGCCCCGGGGTTGTCGGACCTTCGCCCAGCAGCATCCAGCAAGGCACGGCGGGTGTCCTGTCCTTCGGCGTGGACGGGGGATTCTTTGGAACGGGAAGTAGTCCCGCATCGCCGGCTGTGAGCGCGACTTACAACGGCCAGCTCCGGGCGATACAGCTTCCTGCCAGCCAAACCATCGGCAGCACGCGGCAATTGTCCGTAACCATTGGAGGCGCATCCAACTCCAACGATTTCACTGTCCCCGGGTTGTATCCCGTGGCGGTAAAAAGCGCTACGGAGCCCACAAAATTCGCAGTCGCCAATCTCGCCGTTCAGCCGACTTACACTCCTCCCACGGCAACCCGAATCCCGGTCGGCTCCATCCCGGCGTCCTCGGCGCCGAACGATGTCGCCATCAACCCAGCCACAGGGGTCGCCGTGGTGGCCAATACGGGGTCGAACGACATTACTTTGATCGATCTCACCACTGCCACGCCCACTTTTATCGCTAACATTTGCACGGCTGCTGTCGGTGCGGGTTCTACTTCCTGCCCGCCTTCGGGACCCACCGGCGTCGCGGTCGACTACGTTCGAAACATCGCCCTGGTCGTAAACTCAATTGCGAAAACAATTGCCGTCGTGGACCTCAATAAGAGGGCAGTCGCGATTGTGTATCCGGGGTTGCAAGATACTCCTATAGCTGTGGGGATCAATCCGGTTACGGGGCGCGCTCTGGTGGCCATGCAAAATACAAATTACGGAGTCTTAGTGGACGTGGATTACGTTAAGCACAATTCGCCGACTCCTTATGCCGGCATCGTTTCCATCAGCACGGGGACGAGTCCGCGCGTCGCGGTCGAGCCGAATCTCAACTGGGCTTTAGCTACACCCGGAGGGCTCGGCTCCGTGGGGATTGTGAATTTGAGCCAGCAGTCGAGCAATGCGATTGCCGACGTCTCGCGCACGACCAACGTGGTTACGGTCACCGTGCAATCCACCGCGTCATCCGCGCCTCTTGCTGTGAAGATTGGAGACGCCGTGCAAATTCAGAATGTGCAATTTCCCGCCGGCACAGACTCCACGGTCGCAGCGCTCGCTCCCACTTTTGACGGGTTCTACTCGGTGAGTTCGGTCGGGCCGGCATCCAACCAGTTCAGCTACTCCCAAACCGGCGCTAACCAGACGGATGTGGGGTCCCAGCCGGTACCGCAGGCCGCTACGGGGTCCGTAAACTACGCGCAGCCGGTGGCGACCGTGGGCCTGCCGATATCGGTGCAGGGGATTGGAATCAACACGGAAACGCAGCAGGCGGTTTTAGTAGACCCCACGAATGGCGGAGTGGTTTCCTTCTTCAGTTTAATAGACCAATCTGTCACTTCACTATCGCTGACAACAAATAATTCTCTCGAATCGGGCACCACCGCCGCGGCGTTCAATCCGCTGACCAACATCGCCGTCGCGGTCAATTCTTTCACCAACACTGTGTCGGTGATTGATCCTACGGGCCCGCCAGACAAGCAGGGGCCTCGACGATTAAATGACGGGAATCTCTTTACCCTGAACACGAATTGCCCCGGAAAGAACTGCGCGGTCGCCGTGGCCATCGATCCCGGATCGAACCAGGCGGTGGTTGTCAACCAGTCCGACAACAGCGTTAGCGTTTTGAACCTGGGCGCGATTCAGCCGTTCTCGATCACGGAATCCAGCCCCAAGACGGTCGTCACCACTTCGTCGCTCGGCAGCGGGCCAAACCCGACACCTCAACAGGTAACCGTCATCGGCAAGGGACTCACTTGCTCGAATGGCACGACCAATCTGATCCTTCGCCTCGACGGCATTCCGCTGCAAAATCCCTCTTGCGTCGGCAACGGCGATCGCCAGCTAACCGCGACCGTGCCCTTCAATCTGCTTACTTCGGCGCGGCAATTCGCGCTGGATGTCGAGAATCCGAGCGGCGGCGTCACCAATGCCGAGGGCTTTACCGTCGAGCAAAGCGTGGATGTCAGCAGTCCCTCATGCCCAATTCCGCAGCCCTCGGGCGTCTCCATTGATCCGCAGCTAAATTATGCCGCGGTCACTTTGTTTGGCTGTAATGATCTGGCGCTCATCAATCTGGCGACGGGTACCGGCTCCATCGTGCCAGTGGGCACGCACCCGATCGGCGTCGCCGTGATCCCACGGTTGGGCGTCGCCGTAGTTGCCAATAACGGCGGAAACGGAACCGCATCGATCGTGGATGAATCAAAACTATCCGTGACCACGACCGTTTCGACGGGTTCGGGACCGATTGGCGCGGCTGCCAACGAGGCCACGGGGGAGGTGGCCATCGCCAACAACGGGGCCAACACCGTTACGGTGGTAAACGCTGTCACCGGAGGTGCCAGCACCATTACCACGGGCCTGCTGCCCGTGGCGGTGGCCTTCAACTACATCAATCATCAACTGGCCGTGGCCGCATCCGGCAATAACAGCCTGGGCATTTCCAATGGTGCGGGGGGCACCACAAACCAAACATTCAGCGTCAACTCTCCGACGTCCGTGATTTATGATCCTGTGCCCACCGATTGCGGCTCCAACAGCAACGGCACCACCACCAACACCACCGGATGTTTCCTGGTAAATTCCAGTGGCGGCAATTCAGTGAATGTCATTGACCCGGTCAGTTCCATTCAAACAGGGTTCCGCGTCGGCATCAATCCGACTGCGATTGCCTACAACTTCAGGACCAGCACGCTGGCGAGCACCAACACAGCCAGCCATACGGTAACGGTGGCCGATTTCCTTGGGCAAAGGATAAGGGCGGTGCTGACTTTGCCGCCAACGAATTCGGTTAACGCCAATGTGGCGCTCAGTCTTGCTTTTCAGGGTGCGCTGCAGTACGCATTGGACATTCACCCGTTCACCAATGTCGCCGTCATCGCGGACACGGCCAACGGGCAAGTCTTGTTCGTGCCCTTGCCTCACTAGCAGGAGCGCGGCCAACTCAGGGTGTGGGTGGGCGCATCGCAACCAGTACTAGGAAAGAGTTTAAGTGGCAGCCAGAAGTGTCTTGAACGCACCAGGGGCCCAGAGCAATTCCGATTGACGCCCGTGAATCAGGCCCGCTATAATCCGCGATTTGTGATTTTCCAGAGGAAAGTGAAGGTGTGAGGATGATCGTCAATTCACGTAATTTAGGCATTTTAACTGCGCTGGCGGTGTTCTGCCTGGCTCCGGTTCGGGGGGTCCGCGCGCAGGGCGCGGCAGCCGCGGCGGCGCCGTCGAAAATCGCCGTCATCAACGTCCGCAATGCCATCGTGGCCACGGCGGAAGGCAAGCTGGCGCAAGCGCAGCTGCAATCGCAATTCGCACCGAAACAATCCGAATTGCAAAACCTGCAAAAACAGATCGAAGATCTTCAGCGCCGCATGTCCGAAGGGGCGCGCACGTTGAGCGATGACGAGAAGGCAAAATTGCAGCGCGAGGGCGAGCTGTTGTCACGGCGCCTGCAGCGAGGCAACGATGACTTGAACGAGGAGTTGAACGCCGCGCAAGGGGAACTCGTGGACGGCATCGGCCGCAAGATGCTCGAGGTGCTGGATCGCTACTCCCGGGAGAACGGCTTTACCGCTGTGCTCGACACGTCCGCGCAGGGCAGCCCCGTTGTGTACGGATCGTCCAATTCCGATATTACGCAGGAAATCGTGCGGCTGTACGACCAGGCCTATCCGATAAAGGCTGGGGCAGGCGCGGCTCCGGCAGCGCCCAAGCCGGCGACACCTGCTCCCGCGCCGGCGAAGAAGCCGACTCCGTAACGCAACCCTGCGTGCAGTTGATTGGCCCGCTATCGGGCGATTTTGATGTTACGGTGCCCCGTCCACGCCGCGTCGAGGGCGGGGCTTTTGTTTTGACCCGCCCTCAGAACTGCACGCTCCCAAGCATTTTCTCGAATGTCGGCCGCATCTGCTCGGAATGGATCTGCGGGGCCACGAATACAATCATGATCGCGTTCCCGCCGGCTCGCGGCACCGCCACCAGCCAGTCGCGTTCGGATTGAGCCTTGCCCTCCGAATCGCGCATCGGTGACACTGTTTGCAGCTCCACAGACCCGGCGGCCACGCCGTCCACAGTGATCGTCTGAATCACGCCGCTCTGTTTCATGTTGCTGTCGCCGCTTTCTAGGCTCTGCGCGATGGCCGCCGTAATCTGCCGCGCGTCCGAATTCCCGCCCGGCGCAGGCACGGCCTGAATCACCACTCCGTAAGCCACGGCGTCGCCGGACACGCCCGGGCGCGGCGCAATCGTCGCTGAATCTGCTTGCTGCCCCTGGATTACATCCCAATTCTCGGGACGCATGATTTTCATCATGCTGAGTTCGGCCAGCTTGAAGATGGAGCTGGGTTGTACGTCCGTCACGGGGATATAGGGCACAACCGCAGTCGTCGCGGCGCTGGACTCCCCTGCACTCGTTGCGCCGCCGGCAGCCGCCGCAAAGACGGCCCCGTTCCGACGGTTTTCTTGGACCCAGCGCCCGCTCTTGGCACCGTCCGAAATCTCTTCAGCGGTATAGGCATGGACGCTCTCGGCGTCCTTGCGCACGGCGGCGAACTCAGGGCTATCGCGCCTGTACTTCTTGACGGGCCAATCCATGATTTCCTTCAGAATCGCGGCCCGGCGGTTTCCGGGATTCGGATGATCGCTCAGGAACTGCGGCCCCGAGCTACCCTGCTTGTCCAATTTCTCGAAGAAATCCGCCAGCGCGACGGGCTTGTAGCCGGCCTTCCACAGAATGATCGCTCCCACCGCATCCGCCTGCGCCTCGTCACCGCGCGAGTTTTTCAGCATCAGCGAGCCCGCGCCAAACTGGATCCCGCCCTGCGCCAGTGATCCCCAGGATCCTCCCAGGCCTCCCGCAATCGCTCCAGCGAGTCCCGCGAGCCCTCCGAGGAGCGACGCCTTTTCCTGCTGCTTGGCTGAATGCTGCATGTAGACATGCGACATCTCGTGCCCCATCACCCCGGCCAGCTCGGCTTCGTTGTCCGCCGACTGGATGGTTCCGATGTTTACGAACATGGTTCCGCCAGGCAACGCAAACGCGTTGATTTCCTTCTGCGCGATCACGTGAAATTGGAACGGCCAGGTGTGGTCCGGCGGAATCGTTTCCGCCAGGCGCTGGCCCAGCTTTTGAATGAACTGTGTTTCCGGGCTGGAGTCCGGGAGCACCGGCATCTGCTTATACACCTCGCCGGCCACTTGCAGCCCCAGCTGCTTTTGTTGGTCGCCGCTCATCCTGGGATTGCCCGGATCGGGCAACTCCGGCGCGGTCGCGACCGCGAACACCTGCGCCGCCGCTAAAGAAAGCGCCAGGCAAATCACCGGCCAACGCACGCGCCTCCATTGCTCTGATTTCCACATATTTGGTTGCCTCCGCCCAACGGGCGCCTCAGTTTCCCGAATACTACGACAATTCAAGCGTTCTTGGGATGTGAAGCTTCTCTCGTGGCTGTAGTGAGCGAAATCGTGGCCACGGGGGGGGCCGCGAAAAAGAAGGTTTGAGAGAGTCGCGCCGGCTGTGCTATTTGCCACCTTCAGTAACTGGATTGGCGACTTGCTTCTTGTATTCTTCCATCTCCTCCGGCGAACAGAGAATCTCTCCCATATCGAAATCGGCCGGCAGCAGATGAAAAATCAATTTGTCCGCGGCCACCCAGGGTTTCGCATAGTACTTTGGGTCGTTAATCGTTACGGTGAGCTCCAGTATTTCGCGGCTTGGCCGGTGAAACTTTTCCTCCACGCGAAGTTGGTCGCTGTGGGGGCGGCCCGCATTATCCAGCCAGGTTTTTTCATTCAGCCCGACCGTCTCGACTACGAACGTGTAGTCGTCCACCCAGTGGCCCACCGAATACCCGTAGTACCTGGGGAAGGGATCCTTGGGGAGTTCCCGCCCATCCGTCCAGATGGTGCGGAACACGGTGTAAAATTGATTGAGCCACAGCACGTGGTTCGGGGTCTGCACGATGGCCATCGTTTTTAAATTAAAAAGATCGGAGCGCGGGAACCCGACCGGGTTGCACGCGTGCACAGGGTCGTTCACCAGCCCAATAGGGGCTTGATCTTCTCCTTCTCCCGCCTTGTTGGCCATGCGTGCCGACTTCCCCGCAGGCGTATAAGGCGGGTCCGGCAAATGCCGGGAGTCATCCGGGTATGACTTCGCCCCTTTTGGCTGGGTCCCTCCTTCTGTAAATCCATCCCATATGCCGGACAAGTCGCGGCGCGGCGCAGGTTCTGACTTTCTGCCCGCGTAAACGGATTTGTCTTCCGGCAAGGGCGTGTCCCACTTATCGTGGTGCAGCCACCAGTCGTTCTTCTGCGCCTCCGTCAACGGTTTCGGCGGATCGTTTTGCGCTCGCGGAATGCGCGGGAAAAACAGGATAATCCATGCCGCGGCCAGCGGAATGGTCCAGACAACCGTTCGTTTGGACATTTCGGAATTCCTCCACGGATTCTGGCTGGAGGCAGCCTTAGACGCATGCGAAACGCTGCCACGCCTTTCGGAGCAGACCGGGTGGGCGGCTTGCCCCGCCCCCCTCCGGTCTTTCGCTCAAATGGTGTTTCGAGTGGTCGCTTTCAATACCGTGCCGTCGCTCAGCGTGACTTGCCGGATGCGCCCGACGGCCACGCCGTTCTTGCTGGGCATCACGTCAATCGTGATTTCATCCCCGGGCTTCAATACCGTGCTGCTCCAGCCGATGCGCAGCATGTCCACCGGACTGCTGGCTTCCGTAACCCAATGCTCGATTTCGCCCTTGTCGTTCTTCACATCGAACTTCAGCAGGCAATGGGGATTCAACCACACCCATTGCGTCACGGTCCCCTTCACGGTAATCGTCTTCGCGTAGTCATACGACGCGTTTCCGTGGTGCGCAAACACCGGGACGGAAATTGCGAAAAGGCCGACAAGCACAACGAGAATTGACAAGCGCGTATCTCTCATAGCGTCCCTCCGAATCTTCCCCCGGCCGACGGCGACCAAGCCGGCGCCGCCTTCCGGTGCGAGTGGTACTTTATCACGATGTTCCCCGAACGAATCTTTGGGATGTGAAACGAGACCTACGCCTAAGGGTGCTCGGATTGATAGGTGGAGACTGGCGCCTCAATGTGCCTGCTGCGATCGATTCCTTTTGCCACGCCGCGGAATTCTAGAATAAGACCGCTCACGCCCGTCTCGTTCTTTCGGCTTTAGATCCCCCAGCATGGCCTCCCGCAGCAGGGCATTTGCCCGGGTCTGGTAGCCTCTGCCCTGCCGCCGCAGCCAGGCGATAATATCTGCGTCCAGGCGAAGGGTCAGTTGCTGCTTCACGGGCCGGTAGAAGGGATTGCGGACCGCATTTTGCCAGAACTTCTCGGCCAATTCCGGGATATCGGAAGTATCGATCTCGTCGTCCGGCCGCCGGGAGAGCTTTTCCAGGCGGCGTTTGCCCCCCGCCGTAAGGCGGCTATTCGAGAGACTCTTATTTACGATTCTCTTCGCCATGCTCAAACATGGTAACTCCACAAATGTAGCTACACAAGAGTAGTTCCCGCCGGGTTCCCCACCCTTTGTCCGCCGCGGCGGACAAAGGGTGGGGCACCCGGCCGGCACGCAACATTTATACCCTCAGCGAGCCACGGAATGCCCTGGCGGCATAGTAAGATTCCGCGCCGTTGTGATACACGAAAACAGTGTCGTAGCGGCGATCGCAAAAAAGGGCGCCGCCGAGTTTTCTGATATCAGAAGGCGTTTTCACCCAGCTCGAAGTTTTCGTATCGAAATTTCCAAGTTTCTGCAACTCTCGATATTGTTCTTCCGTTAAAAGTTCAATGCCCATGGCAGCGGCCATACCCATAGCGCAATCTTCCGGTTTATGTTCTTTTCTCGACTCCAACGCTTCACGGTCGTAGCAAACACTTCTGCGGCCTTTAGGACTCTCCGCTGAACAGTCATAAAAAATGTATTCGCCCGTCTTTTTATCATGACCAACCACATCCGGTTCACCGCCCGTTCTTTCCATTTCATGGAGTGACCACAATTTTTCAGTATTGGCTTCCAGCTTTGCTTGTACTTCAGCCCATGCAAGACCTTTATGGCGATTCATGTTTTTCTCAAAACGGGCTTTCAATCCTCCGAGTAGCTCTTTACGTTGTTCCGATGACAGCCCCTTTTTATTGCTATTCAATGGTTGGCGCATTGTTTTGCGATCCCCTCGATTCACGACTTTTGAGTTGCCTGAGCCGGCCAGTTGGGCGTTTCAATACCGAACCGCCGGGCGGCCCATCCTTGTCCGCAGCGGTGGGCAAAGTTGGGGATTTTCGAACGCCTCACCCTCACGTTCCCGATTGTAGCGAAATCTAAATCCCCACCCTTTGAAAATCCGCAAAGGGTGGGGCACCCGGCGTGCCGTCAAGCAAAGACGTAAAGCTGTGTCACCCGCCCAGACTAATTCAACTTCGGTGGTGGCACGCTAAACATGATGTTAGGCAGAACGTCAATCGTAAGGAGTTGCGGATTGGCCATCTTCCCGCAGCTAGAGCATGAATATTTTGCCACTAACGTAATTTTCTGGAATTTTTTAAGCGCCTTGAAGTGTAGAGCGATTTTAGGCAGCATCGTGCCGGAATTTAAATTCTGAAAAGACTCATGTCTCATGGATTCTATTGTACCGGATGGTCGATCAAAGCCGATTGGCTCATCCACCCACAGACATTCATCGCAAATCTGAATCCAAACATCTCCCTTTTCAGCCGCAACGTCGGTGACATTCTGCGCCAATAATTCGGCTGAAAACACTCCATCGGGTCCTTCCCTTAACGACCCCTCCGCCGCCATGAAGGGATCAAGAAATCCAAATTTAATAGCCGCAAATTTGGGCGGAGGGGGCTTAAGACCAGAAAACCCCTGCTTCAGGTTGCTTTGGATTTGCGCAACCTTGTCGCCTACATCGTCTACGTCTTTCTTTACTCCAGCAATCTGTTGATCCGTATGCGTATTTGCTCCAGTCACCGCCGTGGTTATAGCTCCCTTTATGTCGGCTTTTGATGCTTTAATGTCAGTAAGGTCTCTCCAACCCCAGACACCACTCCATGCCAATCCTCCTAAGAGGATTACCACACGAGTCGTGTGCGAAAATTTGGTCACACGTTCCGCCCATAATGCAATGGCGAGTGCGGCCAAGAACGGAACAAGATCGGATAAGACGTGGATTGCGACCACCCGAATATCCGCGTCGTTCTGATGAATGTAGAACCATATCCCTCCACCAATAGTCGCCGCCAACACAACAGCGCCAATAAAGGAATACCAAACTTGACGCAGAGACATTCAGACATTATATACCTCCCTACTGAATGTGTTTTTGCGAACGTGTTCCATCTGTACTTAATTTCCTCTGTCCTACGATTGTGTTGGAAGAGTTTTTAAGGCGGGTGCTAAAATAGGTATTGGCGCGCCACAGTAATTAGCTGTACCGACGCTGCCTTGGGTTAGCGGACGCAACCGCTAGTCCAAGCTAGTACCACTGATAGCTAAAGTCCTCCGCAGACAACCGAGGACTATGAGTCTCATATGAAGAGACTAAACAACGCCTACGTTGTGACGGGTTTAATACTGAATGTAGTTCTACTATATCAGTTCTTTGCTCGAATATTCAGGTAGGTAAGACTGGTAGGGGCAATTCCGATGAATTGCCCCTACTTGCTCTCAAGGGATAATTCCCACTGTTCTTATCGGAGCGCATCCACAGCAATAAAGGGGCAGCACAGTGAGAAAGGTAAGTTCCATGCCCCGACTAACTTTCCGGCAACATAAAATTGTTGCATGCCCCCTGCCTCCGGTAGCTTGCTTTTGAAGGAACGGGTGACTATACTGGAACAGCCTAAGCCGGACGGAAGCCTCAGTGGGCGAGAGCCCACTTTTTTGTTGGGCGGAGGCCGGAGCGTAACTTGGTGTCTCTAATGGGGCGCCACGCCGGGGTTCGAGGGCGACGGGAAGCGGGGAATGGAACTGGAGCGCATCCGCGAGGCGGCCGAGCGCGTGGCGCGGTCGGTGGGCATCGACGTGGTGGACGTGGAGTGGAAGGTGGGCAAGCAACGCTTCCTGCGCGTCTACATCGATAAGCCGGAAGGCATCAGCCACAAGGATTGCGAGACCGTGAGCAATCAGTTGAGCGTAATCCTGGACGTCGAGGATTTGGTTCCGGGGCCGCACTATATTCTGGAGGTCAGTTCTCCGGGCCTTGACCGGAAACTCACGAGGCCGGCTGAATTCGAGCGCTTTGCCGGGCGGCTGGCGAAAATTTCCACCAGCGAGCCGGTGGAGAACCAGAAATTTTTCGAGGGCCGCCTGGCGGGCGTCGCCGACGGCAAGGTGCAGATCGAAGTGAAAGGCCGGGTGATTGCTTTGCCGATGGAAGGAATTCGCAAAGCGAACCTGGTGGTTGAGTTTTGAGATGAGGGACAGATGGCCAATCTGCTATATCAAACAATTGAGCAGATCAGCCGGGAAAAGCACATTGAACCGGAGGTGATTGTCGCGGCGATCGAAGACGCGATGATCGTCGCCGCGCGCAAGTTTTACAAGACCGAAGAAGACCTTCGCGCTAAGTTCAATCCAGATTCCGGGCAGGTCGACGTGTTCGCCGTGCGCCCGGTCGTCGAAGAAGTCACCGACCCCAAAAAAGAATTCACGCTGGCGGAAGCCAAGCGAATCGATCCCAACGCGGAAATAGGCAGCGAGGTTGTCATCCCCAAGCCCACCGACGTGCTGGGCCGCATCGCCGCGCAAACCGCCAAACAAGTGATCATGCAGAAGGTGCGCGAGGCCGAGCGCGACACCATCTACAACGAATACAACGGCCGCGTCGGCGAGCTGGTGAATTGCGTCGTCAAGCGCACCGAAGGCCCCGACGTGATCGTCGATCTCGGGCGCGCCGAAGCGCGCATGCCCAAGCGCGAACAGTCGCGCCTGGAGACGTACAACATCGGCGACCGCTTGCGCGTCGTGATTCGCGCCGTGGACCGCTCCGCCAAGGGACCGCAGGTGATCGTCTCCCGCGCCGATCCCATTTTAGTGCAGCGCCTTTTCGAGATGGAAGTGCCGGAAATTTACGACGGCACCGTGCAGATTCGCGCCGCCGCGCGTGAAGCGGGCGAACGCACCAAGATCGCGGTGCAGAGCCGCGACAAGGACGTCGACCCGGTGGGCGCGTGCGTGGGCATGAAGGGCATGCGCGTGCAATCCATCATCCGCGAATTGCGCGGCGAAAAAATCGACATCATCCCCTATTCCGAAGACACCGTGCAGTTCGCGCAAAAGGCGCTTTCTCCCGCCAAGGTGACGCGCGTTCAGATCATCGATCCCGAAACGCGCCATCTGGAAGTGATCGTCGAAGACACGCAGCTTTCTCTCGCGATCGGGAAGAAGGGCCAGAACGTGCGCCTCGCCAGCAAGCTGATCGGCTGGAACGTGGACATCAAGAGCGAGGAAGAAAAGCGCCAGGAAATCGAAGCGCAAATGACCGCGCTGACCGCTCCGGGTACGCCGCTCTCCGAGCTGAAAGGCGTCGGGCCGAAGACCATTGAACGAATTGAATCGCATGGAGTCAGTTCCATCGAAAAACTCGCCGACATGACGCCGGAACAGCTCACCGAAATTCCGGGCATCGGCGAAAAAATGGTCGAAAAGATTCAGTTGTCCGTTTCCGCCTATTTCCAGTCGCTCGAAAATCCGCAGCCGGAGAGCGAATCGCTCGAGGCGCTGGCCGAGCAGGAAACCGCGGAGGACGCGGTGGAACAGGCGCAAGCCGCCGAAGAAACCGCCGAAGCAGCGGATGTCGCCGCGGAAGAAATCGAAGCTCCCACGGAAGCGGAAGAAATCGCGGAAGCGGCCGCGGCGCAGGGCCAGACCGACGCCGCCGAGCCGGATGCTTCGACCAAAGATTCAGACGAGCACGGAAACAAGTAGCCGCCCCGGAGGGCAATGACCGATTCGAATCAAATCCGAATCAACGAACTGGCACGCGAACTCGAGGTCAAGGCCAAGGCGATCATCGATTATTTGCCCGAGGCCGGCGTTACCGAGAAAAAAACGCATTCCAGCTCGATCGAGGTAGAAGCCGCGGTAAAGGTGCGCGAGCATTTTCGCGCCCTCGCCGAAGCGGAAGCGGAAGCCGAACAGAAGGCCGTAGCTGATAAGGCGGCGAAAGACGCAGCCGCCAGAGCGGCGCGCATGAAGCCCGCCGCGGCAACTCCTCCGCCGCCTCCTGCCGTGGTTCCAGCGGCGCACGCTCCGGTTGTTCCCGAGCCGAGCCGCCCTGCCGCTCCTCATGCCGGCGCCGTGGAAGCAAAGCCCGCTGCGGCAGCTCCGCCAGCTGCGATTCCGAAGCCGCCCGCCGTTCCAGCTGCAGAGCCCGCGAAAATTTCTTCCGCGCCAAGCCCAGCTGTTGTCAAGCCGGCCAAACCGCCAGTGAGGCCAGCTGTCCCTGCAGCAGCGCCGCCAGCTCCTGTCGCCGCGAAGCCAGCAGCAGCCGCGCCGGTGGCGGCACGACACGCAACTTCTCCTGCGCCCACTGCTGCGTCGGCCAGACCTGCCGCTGCTGCGGCGCGCCCGCCCGCTGCGGCCAAGTCGGCGCCTGCGGCCCCCAAACCAAACTGGAATCCGTTGCCTCCGGGCGCGCGAGTAAATCCCCCGGCAGCGCCACGGCCTACGGCCAGCGCCAGGCCCGCTGGTCAGCCAACCAGATTTCCGGCGCGCCCGGGGCAGGGGCGCCCCGGGCAGCCTGTGCCCGCACGCAGCGGCCAGCCATTGCATGACCGCGCGGGAGCGCCGCGTCCCGGCGGCCGCTCCGGAACTCTTTTGCCTCCGGAGAAGGCGCCGCCAAAGGCGGAGCCGGGCAAGCCGATTTACGAACGCAAGCCCGCGGCCCGCGCCCGCCCCACTATGGAGAAGCGCTTTGAAGAGGGCGAGCGCAAGCTGCATCCGGTCCGCGCGCGAATGGGCGTCGGCGAACGACGCACCGCGCAGATTGAGCGCGCCCCTGCGCCTGCGCCGCGCGAACCGCGGCAAATTACGATCACCGAAGGGGTCACGGTCCGCGATCTCGCGGAGAAACTCGATGTGCGCGCCAAGGATGTTCTGAAAATTTTGCTGGACCGCGGAATCTTCGCCAGCATCAACCAGGCGCTGGACACGGCGACCGCCACGAGCCTCGCGGAAGCGTTCAACGGGACCGTGAACGTTATCACGTTCGAGGAAGACGTCGTCCGGGAAGTCGCCCTGGAAGAGAAGCCGGAAAATCTGGTGCCCCGCCCGCCGGTGGTGACCGTGATGGGCCACGTCGATCACGGGAAAACCAGCTTGCTCGACGCCATCCGCGAAACGGAAGTGGCCGCGGGAGAAGCCGGCGGAATCACGCAGCACATCGGCGCGTCGGAGGTTCACATCGACGGGCGCAAGGTCGTGTTCATCGACACGCCGGGCCACGAAGCCTTCACGCGCATGCGCGCGCGGGGCGCGAAAGTCACGGACATCGTCGTGCTGGTCGTGGCGGCCGACGACGGCGTGATGCCGCAGACGCAGGAAGCCATCGACCACGCCAAAGCCGCGGGCGTGCCTATCGTCGTGGCCATCAACAAAATCGACAAGCCGGAGGCGCAGCCCGAGCGCGTCAAGCGCCAGCTTTCCGAGCGCGGCCTGATGCCGGAAGAATGGGGCGGAGACACGGTGATGGTGGAAGTCTCCGCGAAACAGAAAAAGAATCTGAGCAAGCTGCTGGAAATGCTTTTGCTGGTCGCCGATTTGCGCGAATTGAAGGCCAATCCGAAATCTCCCGGCGCGGGCACCGTGCTGGAATCGCGCGTGGATCGTGGCCGCGGGCCGGTGGCGACGGTTCTGGTGCAGACCGGAACGCTGAATGCCGGAGACGTTTTCATTTGCGGCGCAGTCTATGGAAAAGTTCGCGCGATGTTCGACGACCATGGTCGCCCGGTGAAAAGCGCGGGGCCGTCGACGCCCGTCGAAGTGCTCGGCCTGCAAGGCGCTCCCGAAGCCGGCGACCAGTTCCAGGTTGCGGACGAAGCGCGCGCGCGGCACATCGTGGAATTCCGCCAGGGAAAACTTCGCGAAGCAAGCCTCGCGCGTTCCGCGGGAGCGCGCATCACGCTCGACCAGTTGCACGAACAGCTTCGCGCCGGAGAGGTCAAGGAACTTCCCCTGGTGATCAAGGCGGACGTGCAGGGCTCGGTGGAAGTGCTGAGCGAGATGCTGCCGAAACTTTCCGACGACCGCGTGAAACTGAAAATCATTCATGCCAGCATCGGCGCGGTCACGGAGAACGACGTTCTGCTGGCGTCCGCGTCGGGCGCGATCGTCGTGGCGTTCAATGTTCGCCCGGACCGCAAGGCTTCCGATCTGGCGCAGCGCGAGGGCGTGGAGATCCGGCCGCACTCGGTGATTTACGAAGTGTCCGACGAAATCAAGAAAGCCATGACCGGGCTGCTCGAGCCGGTCTTCAAGGAAACGCACCTGGGCCGGGCCGAAGTGCGCGACACGTTCCGCGTCAAGGGCGTGGGCATGATCGCGGGCTGTTATGTGGTGGACGGCATTCTGAAGCGCGACGCCGACGTGCGCGTGCTGCGCGAGGGCGTCGTGATCTATACCGGAAAGATCAGCTCGCTCCGCCGCTTCAAGGACGATGTGAACGAAGTGCGCTCCGGTTTTGAGTGCGGCGCCAGCGTCTCCAACTTCAACGACATCAAGGTTGGCGATGTGCTCGAGTGCTTCCACATGCAGAAGCTCATACTGGCGGAAGCCACTGCCTGACCGGGTGCGGGCTCTACTTGGAGCCCGCTATAAGAGAAGATTGCCCGGTCCGTAGCCGAAGCGTGTTTTCTCAGTGTTCGCAGGGATGACGATGGCGATCGGTCTGCTCACCCTGGAAATTTACATCCCCGAGGCGCACTCTCTTAAAGATAAGAGGCAGGTGCTCCGCAGCCTGAAGGACCGGCTGCGAGGAAAATTTAATGTGGCTGTGGCGGAACTGGACGGGCAGGACTCCTGGCAGCGCTCGGTGGTGGGCGTCGTGAGTCTCGCCAACAACGCCGGATTTCTGAAACAATCCATGCGCACGGTGCTCGAGGAATCCGAACGGCACCTGGGGCGCGACCTGGTCGGCCACGAATTGGAAGTTCTGTAGCAAAGTTTCGGATTCGAGTGCATTTTTAATTTGATATTTCATATTCCGGTGAAACGACAATGACGGTTGCAGGTCATCGGCACGAACGAGTGGCCGAGGAAATCCGGCACGAGCTGGGCATCATGGTGGTGGGTGAACTAAAAGACCCGCGGATCGAGGGGCTGGTCACGATCACCGAGGTTCGCGTGACACCCGACTTGAAGCACGCCCGCGTATTCGTCAGCGTGATGGGCAGCGAAGCCGAGCAGAAGAGCACGATCCGGGGGCTCTCCGCGGCGGTTGGCTACATTCGCCACGAACTCACCGAACGGATTCAGCTGCGCCGCGCGCCTGAAATTCATTTCATCCTCGATCACTCCGAGGAATACGGCCAGCGAATCGAAGACCTCTTGCGGCAGGCAAAAAACCCGCCTCGTGAGTAGGACGGGCTTCAGCCTGTCTGATTTTGAATTTCTTTAGCATGCAAGAGCAGACAGGCTGCCCTTCACAATATTCAGGGTGAAAAGCCCGTCCTACGCAATCCATGCCACGAAAACCGCAGCCCGCGCCGCTGGACGGCGCCTTGGTCATCGACAAGCCGCGCGGCAAAACGTCGCACGACGTGGTCGAAGCCGTGCGCCGCATCGTCGGCTTCCGGCAAATCGGCCATCTCGGCACGCTCGATCCGCTGGCGACCGGCGTTCTGGTGCTGCTGCTCGGGCGCGCCACGCGCCTCGCGCAATTCTACGTGGGGCGGCGCAAGCGCTACGACTCCACCTTCCGCTTCGGCTTCGCCACGGACACCTACGACGCCGATGGCGCGCCGCTCGGCCCGGACACGGCGCCGCAGATCGATCGCGCTGAAATCGAGCGGCTGGCCGCGGCGCGCGTCGGCCGCTTCCCGCAAATGCCGCCGCCCTATTCCGCGAAGAAAATTCACGGCCGTCCGGCACACGAACTCGCGCGCAAGAAAAAACCGGTCGAGTTGAAGCCGGTGGATATCGAAGTGTACGATTTTCACGTCAACGAAGTTTCCGGCTCGCTCGCGAAAGTGTCGATCGAGTGCGCCGCCGGCACTTATATCCGCTCGCTCGCGCACGATATGGGCGCGGCTCTGGGTTGCGGCGCTCACCTCTCGGAAATCGTGCGCACCGCGGTGGGCGAATTTACGCTGGATCAAGCGGCGAAACTCGAAGACCTCGAGGGCGCGGCGAAAGAAGGAAATCTCGCGCGCTACATCATTCCCCTGGAACGCCTTTTGCCGGAATTGCCCAGCGTGACGATACTCCCGCTCCTGGAAAAGCGCGTGCGCCACGGCTCGAAATTCAACGTGCAGATCGCGCAAATCCAGCCCGGCCGCGCCAGCGCCGCGCAAGGCGCGACCACGGAACTAAATTCCGGTGAGTGGAAGCCCGCCCGCCTGCGCGTCTTCAGCCAGCAGGAGCGCCTGATCGCCATCGCCGAAGCCGTCGTCCCGCGTACCTACCAACCCGTGGTCGTCCTCGAAGCGGAAGCCTGAGCTAGTCGTAAGCTGGCGAATCGGGAGAATTTCGTCGCGCTAATGATCTTTATCGAAGTATTCGTCAGGGACGTCGTCTTCTTGGACTTCGTGCGTCCTGATTCCGCCTTGGTCGGCATCGGGAGCGTTTTCGACGCCCTCCACGACTTCTGCTTCGAACGCGTTCCCTTCCTCGAGCAATTCATCCACGCTCTCTGAATCCGCGCCCGCGGCGTTAGACAAGCCCTGCAGATCTCCCGACTGGCCGCCCGCGTTTGGGCCCAGCCCTTTAGGTTCGAACCTCACCGACGCCTCGCCCGAACTCTTTCCTCGCGCCCGGTGCTTCTTCGGAGCCGCCTTCTTTTTTGGTGCTGCCTTCTTCGAGCGCGCCTTTATCTTTGGCGCCGCTTTCTTTCCGGAGCGTTTCTTCTGCTTGGCCATGTTTTTCTTCCTCTTCTTGCACGTCGCATCCGAATTCTACCACCTGCGGTGGGCTTATCTACCGATCAACCATTAAAGAACTTCTCCAGCCGCAGAATTCCTTCCTGAAATTGTCGCTCCGCTGTGATGAGGCTAAGCACCAGAAAACCTTCCCGCGAAAAATTGAAAAAGTGGCCAGGATGGACGAGCACGGAGCAGCGCTCGACGAGCGCGACAGTGAGATCGTCATCCGTCGCCGTGACCGGAACGCGCACGATGGCGTACCAGCCGCCCTCGCGTTCAAGGCGCGTGACAGACTGTGATTCGCGAAGCATGGCGTCCAGGACGGCCAGATTTGCGCCAATTCTTTGCTGCAATTGTTCCTGCATGGAATGGCGCAGCGAGAGAAACCTCGGTAAGGCGAGTTGAACGGGAGCGCTGGGGGAAAGATAAGTGTCCGCGATGATTTCGAGGCGATCGACGGCCGCGCGGACTGCGGCATCCGGCCCGCTTACCACGGTCCAGGCCAGTTTCATTTGCGGGAGCAAGCAAATTTTTGAAAGCCCGCTGAGAGTGAATGTGAGCGCCGCATCGTGCAGCGCAAACGTTTGCTCTGGTTTCGTGCCCGCCGTGTAATCGAGAAACACTTCGTCGGCCACGATGCTCATTTCCCGCGCCGCGCAAATCTCCGCGAGTTCGGCCGCCTCTCGCGGCTTGACGAACGAGCCGGTGGGATTGTTGGGATGCACAACCAGCACGGCGCGCGAGCGCGCGGTGAACGCCCCGCGCAACGAAGCCAAATCAATCTGCCAGCCGTGATCGTAGAGCAATGGATAGGGAACAAGCCGAATGTCGGCGAGATCCGCCAGGAATTCAAAGAGCGGATAGCTGGGCGCGGGGACCAGGATTTCATCTCCCGCTTCGCACAGCAGCCGAAAAATATGGCTGTATGCCTCGCTGGTTCCCGAAGCGAGCAGGATGCGTTCGGGATCGATCCGTGCGGACGATCCGGAAAATCCCGCGCGCCCGGCGTAATATTCGGCCACCGCTTCCCGAGCTTCGCGCAGGCCCTTGCTTTCCGGGCGATAGACGAGCCCGCGCGGATCGGCAAGCGCCGCGAGAATTTCCCGCTCCGGATAGACGAACCCGCACGTTGTGGGATTCGACGCGGTCAAATCCAGCAGTTCCTTGCCGCTTCGCCTCTGCTCCTCGAGAGCCCGCGTCAAGCGGTTCGTTTCCAGCCGCCAATTCGTGCGTGATGCAAACATGGGGATGAAGAATGCGTCGAATTCCGGGAACGCCAATCTCCCGATTGGCGCTTTGCGAGGCGCCATTCAGGAGAATGGCGTTCCCGGGCAACATCTCATGGCAGTGAATTTATACCACGCCTGCGGATTTGCTTCGGTTGAACAAAGCCTTAAACCTGCGAACCTGCGACGTTCGCCTTTGTGCTCACGGGCGTCTTCTCGGTCGCGGGGTTGCTTGCGTTTGCGGCTGCATTCGCGGCGTCTTGTCGCGTCGCATGCTGCGCCAGCGCTTCAAACTGGTTGATTAGGTCGGTATATGCGGCGGGATTGAAGTTCTGAATCTGCGCGGCGAGGCGATCAATCTCCTGGATTTCCACCTTGCTCAGTCTGAGCGCCGGAAGCGCTGCATTCAGGAACTGAATTTGTTGCTGCACATTGGTCGCGGGCACTGCCTTGACGGGCGGTGCTTGTCCCGCGAGCGCGGCCACGGCCGGTTGCGCATTACCTGGGTTTGGATTTGCAGCGGACGCGGGCTGTACGGAAACACCGCTCGGGGCCCCGTTGGCATTCGCATGCGCAAACAGCAGTTTCGCCGTAACCGCGGTGAGTGCTCCCTGGCTTACTTGGAATATCCCTGCATCCTGCGCGGTTGCTTGCGTGAAGTTGTTTTGCGCCGAAGGGGTGAAAGTATCTTCCGTTACCGCCGTGTTGTCTGCGTTTCCTGTTCCCTGCGTGCTAGCTCCCGCTCTTGAACCCAGAGTTTGTTGACGCAATTGATGCGTAAGGATTTGCGCCAGATTTCCAATCCCTTCAACCGCCATGATCCACCTCCGCGGCGGGAAGGTCTTACTGAGGGCCTATGCGAGCCGCTGTTTTGGATGCTTCGTAAAATGTCATCGGCGGGAATCGCGCGAACATTAAGCTCCGCGTGTGAATGTCAAAGGATTTGTGTGCCAAAGTGAAACGCCAATTCGTCAGATGCATTCTGAATTTCAATTGCCTACCCGCAGTTTTCCATTTCGCGGCCCGTCGCGCGCGCCCAACAGTTTCACTCGAATTGGATCAGGACAATTTCGGGATTGGATCCCAGCCGCATAGGCGGGCCCCAGGTGCCGGCGCCACAGGAGGTGTAGACCAAAAGATCGCCGAAGCGATTCAATCCATAAGCGTATTTTCCGTAGATGCGGGAAACGATTGCTGTGAACGGGAAAAACTGCCCGCGATGCGTATGACCTGACAATTGCAAGGAAATGCCGGCCTCTGCCGCGGCCGGCAAGCGGTTGGGATTGTGAACGAGCAAGACGCTGGCCACCTTCGGATCCAGGGCCGCTTGCCGCAAGATCGATCGGAACCTCTCCTCATTCGCCGAATCGCGATAGTGGACGCCCACGATTTGCAATCCGTCGAGAATAATTTTTTCGTTCTCGAGCACGCGGATTCCGGATTGCCGCACAGCGTCGAGGTATTTCGAGGGGCTGAAAAATTGTTCGTGGTTGCCGGTGATGAAAAAAGCGCCCAGAGGAGCGGAAAATTCGGCCCAAGGTTTTACCAGCCGCTGGAGGTCCGTGGTGGTCCCGTCAAACAGGTCGCCCGGGATGAAGAGAACGTCCGGACGCAATCGCGAAAGTTTGTGGACGATGCGGCGGAGAAACCCGGCGTTTCGCACGTGGCCGAGGTGCAGGTCGCTCACGACAGCGGCAGTTCGGCACCGCCAGGCCGCCGGAAGGTTGGGCAACTTTACAGTGACGCGCACGACGCGGGTCCACGCCGCATTCACCATGGCGCAAAGGCCCGCGAGGAGGCCGAGACCAAAGCACACGGCTGCGAGATCGCGCTTTTCAACGTGCACGCCAAACAGCAGCGGCACGCCATAAACGATCCAGCTGGCGCAGGCCGCCAGAAAAAAGAAATTCACCAGGCCGAGCCAAATTGAGGCGAGCGTATAAGCGGCCCGCACCAGCGGATTGAAATACTGGTGCGCGAGCAGGGATGCCGAAACGAAGCTGACGGACAAAATGGCCAGGGCGATGCGCAGCGCCACCTGGCTCGAAACATCCCGCGCGCCCCAGAAAAATGTCCAGGTCGCGTAGAGGGCGAGGTGCACGAGAAAAAGGAACGCCTGAATGATGGAGACTGCGAAGGGGATTCTGGCGCGCACGCCAGGGGAAGATCGCACAGGCGATTGAGCGGCGGCGCTCAGTTCGGGAGTATTGGATTCGATCATAAGGATTGGATGCGCTTGCGTTTGCTGCGATACAAATGGAATGCATAAAATGTCGGAGCATTGAGTAGCACAGGCACTCTTGCCTGGGCGGTTTTGTGGGCCGCGCGCGCAGCCGAATCAACCCATTGAAGATCGCTTAACCCGCACAGGCAGGAGTGCCTGTGCTACGAGTGAACAACCGGCAGGTCGGTTTCCACTTTGCCGTCGCGAACGTGGATGATGCGGTTGGCCCGCTGGGCAATGTCGTTTTCGTGCGTGACCACGATGATCGTGTTGCCATCGTTGTGCAGCCGCGCGAACAACGCCATGATTTCGTCGCCCGTTTTTGTGTCCAGGTTTCCGGTGGGCTCGTCGGCGAGCACGATGGAAGGCGAATTCACCAGGGCGCGCGCCACCGCCACGCGCTGCCGCTGCCCTCCGGAGAGTTCATTGGGCTTGTGGAGCATTCTCGGCCCGAGATCGACCGCTTCGAGCGCGCGCTTGGCGCGAGCCAGGCGCTCTTCCGCGGGAGTGCCGCTATATATCAAGGGCAGTTCAACGTTGTGCAAGGCGGTGGCTCGGGGCAGCAAATTGAACGTTTGAAATACAAATCCGATTTCCTTGTTGCGGATGGCGGCCAGCTCGTCATCGTCAAGGTCGCTCACCAGCCGCCCGGCCAGCCAATATTTTCCCTCACTCGGCGTATCCAGGCAGCCGATCAGGTTCATCAGCGTTGATTTCCCCGATCCCGACGGTCCCATGATGGCCACATACTCGCCGCGGCGAATGGTGAGGTCAATTCCGCGCAGGGCGTGCAGCTTTTCGCCGCCCATCTCGTACGTTTTCCAGAGCCCCTCCGTCAGGATGGCTACACCTTGATCGACGAGATCCTGGCGAAAAGTATCGGGTGAGAGGACCGGCTCGGGCATTCCTCAGCTCCTCAATCCTGCGCGGATTTTCATCTAATTTTCTTCCGCCGCTTTTGGCGTGGAATTGTCAACCTTGACGCGCGCCTCAGGTTTGAGCGTGCGCAAGGCCTTGTAGCTTCCGGTGATAATCTGATCGCCTTCCTGCAAACCGTTTAGAACTTCAATATCGGTGACGCCGGTGATTCCCGTCGAGACAGGCACGAACTGGGCGCGTTTGTTGCGGACCACAAAGACGCCCTGAATTTCCGGATTTTTTTCCAGCGCGGAAGATGAGGCAGAGCCGCCGGCCGCCGCGCCGGGCGCGGGCCGGCCGGCCGCCAGCGTGACGGAATTTTCCCCGTTTTCCCTGGCCGCTTCGTCCAGATCTTTTTTCGTGCGTTCCGCGAGCGCCTGGATCGGAACGGTCATCACGTTTTTCTTTTGCGCCGTGGTGATTTTGGCGGTCGAGGAAAGCCCGGGGCGCAGGCCATCCGGAGGATTCTGCAGCGTCACCACGACTTTGAAATCCTTGGCTTCCTGATTGCCTGTTGTGGATTGTGTGGAAGCCAGGCCCGAACTGCGCAGCACAGCTTGTGTCCCGACTTCGGTTACTTTTCCCTTCCAGAATTTTCCGGGGATCGCGTCGATGGTGACTTCCGCGTCCTCTCCAAGCCTCACGCTCACGATGTCGGTTTCATCCACCATCACTTCCGAAGTTACCACAGACATGTCGGAAATCGTCATGAGGTAACTCCCGGTGGCATTCTGGATTCCGGGAACGACGTTTTCGCCAACGCGAACGGCAATATACGTCACCACTCCGTTGATCGGCGCGGTGTAAGTCGTCTTGTTCAAGATGTCGCTCAGGCGGCCCAGCATGGCTTGATTCTGCGTCAATGCGGAACGCGACTGGCCGAATTGCGCACGGGCCTGCTCCGCGCGGGCCTGCGCGGAGGCCAGCGCCGCCACGGCGGCATCGTTCGTGGCCTTTAACGCATCGTAATCCTGCTTGGATATCAGGCCCTCCTTGAACAGGATTTGGCCGCGATCCCAGTCCAGTTTGGCGCGTTCGAGGTCCGCCGCTCGCGATTTGACATCTGCCTGCGCCGATACATCGTTGGCCTCGGCGGATTTCACTCCCGCCTCCGCGGCAGCGATGCCGGCGCGCTGCGCACTTACATCGGCCGCGGGCTGCACGCTTTCCAGGCGCAGCAGGACATCGCCTTTCTTTACGTGGTCGCCCTCCTTCACTGCAATGTTGGTGATTTTGCCAATCCCTTCCCCAAGAACATTTGTGTACGTAAGCGGTTTCACTTCGCCCGAAGCCGTGACGATGGAAGTCAGATCCTGGCGAACCGCCGGGGCGGTCTGAACGGCCACGACGCCCTTATTGATCTCCCAGACAACCAGCCACGTGCCGCCCGCCAATACCACGGCGACACCCGCGCCAATCCCGATTTTTTTCCACATGTTCATGGGGTTGCGGCTCTGGTTCTCTGTTCCGAGCTACTTCCTTCAGACTCCATCCCTGATTCTTTCCCAATGAAACTTTCCAAAGTTTCCCGGCGGCCCTCAGCAAGTACGGGAAATTCAACCGGCGGGCCCAACGAGCAAGCATGTTTCGAATTGTGTTCGTGTGAGGCCGGAATTCCTCAAGATCGGGCAGGCACCCGCGCCGGGCCCCACTCAGCGCATAATTTTACAGTCAATTGGATGCGGAAGAAAGCAATTTGGCTGGTGTCCCATATCGATTCAGGTACCCGTCACCTCTTATTTTCATTTACGGCCCGGCAGCAACGCTTCAAGCGCCAGATTGGGGGTTGGATTCGAATCCAAAGAATTGAGGAAGTGTACCTGGAGGGTAGCTCGGAAAAGGTGGCGGGCAACCCCGCGGCACCCGCCTAGTTCTTAGTAATCATCGGTCCATGGTCCGTCCCAGGCATTGCGGCCGCAAGTGTAAAGAGCGCCTGAAATGCCATACAATGGCAGCACCTGTGACGGAGATTCATTGATTGACGGGTGCATAACCCGGGATTAGAATCGAACTTCCGAATCAGGGACGAGGTACGTTTATGAACCGTTTGGGACGCATTTCACTTGTCTTACTGATGGGCGGGGCATTCCTGCTGCCTGTTTGCGCGCGTTCCTACGCTCAGGATCAAGAGAAAGACCAGAACGGCACCCCCGCCGCTGACAAGCAGAAGGACTCCGGAAAGAAAAAGGCCGAGGACAACGGCAAAGGCAAGAAAAACCTAAAGAAGCTCGAAAAAGAGCTCGCCACTCCGTATAAAAAGTGGCTGGAAGAAGAAGTCCCGTACATCATCACTGACGAAGAGCGCTCGGCCTTCCTGCAATTGCAGACCAACGAAGAGCGCGAGCAATTCATCGAGGCCTTCTGGCAAAGGCGCGATCCCACGCCGGACACGGTCGAGAACGAATTCAAGGAAGAGCACTACCGCCGCATCGCCTACGCCAATGAACGGTTTTCCTCGGGCATACCTGGGTGGAGGACGGATCGAGGCCGGATTTACATCATGTGGGGCCCGCCCGATGAGATCGATAGCCATTCGGCAGGCAGCACTTATAACCGCCCGATGACGGAAGGCGGTGGACAAACCACCGTTTATGGATTCGACGATTGGACCTACCATTACATGGAGGGGATCGGACAAAACATCACCATCGAGTTTGTGGATCCCACCGGCACGGGCGAATATCACATCAGCCTGGACCCTGGAGAGAAGGACGCCATGGCACACGTTCCCGGGGGCGGTCCGAGCATGCTGGAATCGATGGGGTTGTCGACCCAGGCCGCCCGCTTCACGCGGACGGATGGTTCCACCGCCCCGCTGGGGCCCGCCGGAACGAGCGCCCTCGACAGCCAGGATGAGTTCACCCGGCTCGAACAATTCGCGAAGGTCCAGGCGCCGCCGCCGGTCAAATTCAAGGACCTTGAAGAAGTGGTCAGCTCCCGCATCCTGCGCAACCAGATTTCCTTCGATTACCGGTTCGATTTCATGAGGATTACCGGGGACACAATTCTTGTCCCGGTCACGGTGCAGATTCAGAACAAGCAAATGACCTTCCGTGCCCGTGATGGCATACAATCGGCGTCTCTCAATTTGTTCGGGCGAATCAGCTCAATGACCGGCCGAGTGATTCAAACTTTTGAAGACGTAATTCAGCGCGATTTCCCGGATTCCCTGCTCGAACCTTCGCTGAAGGGCTTCTCCATTTACCAGAAGGCCGTTCCCCTGCGCCCCGGTTTGTACAAGCTCGACCTGGTCATCAAGGACGTAAACAGCGGGAACGTGGGCGTCGTAAACACGCGGCTGGCGGTTTCTCCGATTCCGGACGATAAGCTGGAAGCCAGCTCGCTGATCCTCGCCGACCAAATGGAACCTGTCTCCTCCAAGGACGTGGGCGTGGGGCAATTTGTACTGGGCTCAACCAAGGTTCGCCCCAAACTGGACGCCGAATTTCATGAAGATCAGCCGCTGGACGTCTACCTTCAGTTCTACAATTTAAAGGTCGATGACAAAACGCACAAGAACAACGTGTCCTTGGACTTCAAGGTGACCCAGGGAGACCAAACCGTTTCTCATGAAGTCAAGACGGGCGAAGATCTCAAGCAGACCGGCGAACAGGTTACGGTCCAAGAGGTAATTCAGACCAAGACACTGCAACCAGGCAAATACAAACTGCAAATTCAAGCCACCGATCTGGTGTCCAACCAGACGGTTTCGCGCATCGCGGATTTCACTGTTACTCCCCCCGCCGTGATTCAGAAAGTGGCTACAAATGGAGCCACAGGGAGGTAACCAGGCCCTATGAAGTCGACTTGTCGAACCTTAGGCTGGGTCATGGTTGTTGCGGTGGCCTTGGCCGCTCCTGCAGCAGCTAAACAGGGCTTTGGCACGATCTCGGGCGTTGTTCTGGACCCTTCCGGAACGCCGCAGATGGGTGCCATCGTCTGGTTAATCTCCGAGGACGCCGGCGGCCGCACCGTCGCGCAAATCCTTTCCAATCAGCATGGCGCGTTCCTCTCGGATCACCTCAAACCTGGCAATTATGCCGTGCGCGTTTCCTTGGCGGGGTTCTTGCCGGCGATGGAGACCCATATCGCTGTGATGTCGAATCTAACGACCCTGCTGCGCGTACAAGTGGAAACCGTGTTCTCTTCGCTGGATACACTGCGCCGTAAATCCGACGTTCCTGCCGAACCAGACGACTGGAAGTGGGTGCTGCGTTCTTCGACGGCCACCCGCACCATCCTGCAGTGGGATGACACCGGTAACGAGATCGCTTCCAATACGCTGGGGGCGGATCTCCCCAGTCCACAGCGCCCTCGCGGCTTGCTGCAGGTAACGAATGGAGCGCTGCGGCCGGGATCCGCCTCGAATCTTCCGAATGCGCCTGCGACCGCCGTTTCTTATGACCAACAGCTAGGCAACTTGGGGCGCGTCTTGCTTGCCGGCCAAATGAGCTACGACAGAGGAGCATCGGGTTCGTTCGCCGGCGTTTGGCTTCCTACCGGCGATGGCGGAAACGGCCCTGAAACCATATTTATTTGGCGCCAATCCAAATTTGGCGCCGAGGGCATGGAGTTTCAGGGAATGCGGATTGATCATACCGAGCAGATTGAATTGGGCGACCGAATCCAATTGCGTGCAGGCGGGGAGTATCTTCGCGCCGGTATCATTTCATCGGTTTCTTCGCTGCGTCCTCACGCGCAATTGAGCGCCAAACTTGCACAGAATCTTACGGCTACGTTGATCGTTGCAGCGAATCCTCCCTCAGAACAATGGGGGCGGACGGGCGCGCTTGAATCGGCCATCGACGAACTCGATAGCCTCCCGCCGGTCCTGTTTCATGATGGCAGAGCGGTCTTGGAAGGCGGCTGGCATCAGGAACTTTCCGTCAAGCGAAGGATGGCCAAGCAATCTACTTTTGAGGTTGCCGCGTTTCATGACTCGTCACGAGATCAGGCCGTTTTTGGGACGGGCGCCTCGGCGAGCCCTGAATTCGTCCAGGACGCATTTTCGAGCGCTTTCCTTTACGACGGAGGTAATTCCAGCTCGTGGGGCGCTCGGGCGGCGTACCGGCAGAAGTTTTCGGACGACTTGGAGGTGGCCGCAATCTATGCCTGGGCGGGCGCTCTTACTCCCTCAGGTGAGTTGAACACGGCGTCGTCCGATCTGCGCGACAGTTTCATGACCAGCAACCATCACAGTCTTGCCGCGCGCGTTTCCGGCAAGATTCCGCGATCCGGGACGCAAGTTGCTGCGAGTTACAAGTGGATTCCCGGCACGGCCCTGTCGCGGATGGACCAATTCGGCGAGGCGGCTTACCAGATGGATCCAAACCTGCATCTTTCGATTCGCCAGCCGCTGCCGGGTTTGAATGGGCGCTGGGAAGCATTGGCCGATTTCAGCAATCTTTTGGCGCAAGGATACGTGACGGTAAACGGGCAGGATTCACGTATGGTGCTGTGTCCCAATATGCGATCGTTCCGGGGCGGGGTGAGCTTCCAGTTTTAGTTTGGCAGGGCCTATTAAAAACAGGAAAGCCCCTTCCATAAAATGGAGGGTGGGAAGTTCCGTCCCCCTTCCCTCGTTCGATCCGCATGCAATTGATTGAATTTCAGGTGGTTATTGATTTGAGATAACTTATATAATTTGGAAGCGGGGTTGCACCACATCGATTGCGATAGGAATTTGCAGGGATAACTGGTGAGCGCTCCAATCAACGACAATCTTCGGGTCCGGTTGGGAGCAGCCGTACTCGCTCTGGCCACTCTTGCGGCCATCGTCTTTGGCATCATCAATTTCCAGCAGCGGTCCATGTTCACGGCGCCCGATGACGGCGTGTCTTGGATCGAGGGGCAATCCGGCGTCGTTGCCTGGCACGTCTCGCCAAACTCTCCCGCCGCCAGCGCCGGCCTGAGGACGGATGACCGGATTCTTGCCATCAACGACGTGCCGGTCCATAGCTCGATCGATGTCACCAAGCGCTTGTGGCGAATCGGGTTGTGGTCCATCGCCCACTACAAGATCGAACGGGGCGGCAGACAATTTGAGGCGCAACTTGTAATCCAGCCGGCAGCGCGGCCTGCCTCGATTGAAAATTATCTGACGTTTGTCGGGTGGCTCTACCTCTTCATCGGCTTCTTCATTTTTGCCCGGCGGTGGAATGCGACGCGGGCCGTGCATTTCTACATTTTTTGCCTTGCATCCTTCGTCCTTTACGCCTTTCAGTACACGGGCAAGCTGACTCCTTTCGATTGGGAGATCTATTGGGCCGCGATCGTGGCCAGGCTTTTGCAACCTGCTCTGCTGTTGCATTTTGCCCTGGTATTTCCGGAGCGGCGTCCAGTTTCTAAAGGGCATGGCGCGATCCTGGGCGCCATTTACGGCGTGCCGGGAATTTTGCTGCTGGTGCGCGTTCTGGTCGGACTTCGCGAATTGGGTTTCATGCCATCGATCGAGGCGCGAAACACGCTCGACCGGCTGGACCTGGCGTGTCTGGGGATTTACTTTCTTCTCGCCGCGCTCGTTTTTGTAATCAGTTATCGCCGCGCATCGTCCGGGATCCTGCGGCAGCAGTTGAAATGGGTCACCGGAGGAGCTCTGGCGGGCATTGTTCCATTTCTGCTGCTTTACATCGTCCCCTTTTTCCTTGGAGTTGTGCCGCGGCCGTGGATGAATTTATCCACGATTTCACTGGTGCTGATCCCGCTGAGTTTTGGGTACGCCATCATCCGCTACCGCCTGATGGACGTGGACATCATCTTCAAGCGCGGCCTCGCGTATACGGCGGCAAGCGGCGGCGTGGTGGCTGTGTACATAGCGATTGTGGCCCTGATCGGAGCGTTGTTTCACACCGCGTGGCCTTCCGGAATGATGGGGGGAGTGATCGCGATTGTGGTCGCGGCATTTTTGTTCCAGCCGTTCCGCGACTGGATTCAAGCGCGCCTGGACCGTTTTTTTTATCGCGACCGCCTGGACTATCGGCGCACGCTGATTGAGTTCGGCCGCACGCTCACTTCGGAAGTGCGCCTTGACCCCATGCTCGCGTCGGTGATGGATCGCATTTCGCAGGCGTTGCTTGTGGACCGGCTGGCGATATTCATCGAGGACGAAAGCCATCCCGGCGGGTATCGCATCGCACGGTCGGTCGGCGTGCGGTACGCGGGCGCTCTTGATCTGAGTTTTCTCGACGTCGAGAGCAAACCGTTTGCGCAGGGCATTCTGTTTTACGAGTCCGCGCGCGCCGCGCGGGAATCTTCTCCCTCGGTGCGGCAGACGCTCGAGCAGCTGGACTTGAATTACTTCATTCCCTGCCAGATTCGCGACCACGCGATCGCCGTGCTGGGCCTCGGGAAAACGGTCGATGGAGACTTTTTATCGAGCGAGGACGTCGAGCTGCTGCACACCATCGCCGGGTATCTGGCCATCGCGCTCGACAATGCCCAGCTCTACAATTCCCTGGAACAAAAAGCGGCGCAAATCGAGCGGCTCAAGGATTTCTCGGAAAATATCGTGGAATCGCTGAACG
>Ga0210409_10001288_pt1 | contig 33539 bp, 31 predicted proteins | sample IncBWH17MmetaG_FD_161649 | JGI IMG/M metagenome (GOLD analysis project Ga0210409, IMG submission 161649) | Forest soil microbial communities from Barre Woods Harvard Forest LTER site, Petersham, Massachusetts, United States - Inc-BW-H-17-M | ecosystem: Environmental > Terrestrial > Soil >...
AGCAGCGTCCTCGGGCCGGCGCAGGCCGCAGAACTTTACGGCCGGCACACGCGGGTGACGCCGACCAGGGCGCGGACGGCGGCCGTGGGGTCCTCAGCCGCGGAGACCGCCGATCCGCACAGGACGGCGTCGGCGCCAGCAGAGGCCTGAAGCTCCACGCCGGAGCGGTCTCGGATGCCGCTCTCGGCGATCGCCGTCACCGACGGTGGAATCTTGGGGATCAAACGAATGGAGGTCTGCAGATCGACCGCCAGGGTCTCGAGGTCGCGGTTGTTCACGCCGATCACCGTGGCCTTCGCCGTCAGCGCGAGCTCGAGCTCGGCTTCGTCGTGGATCTCGACGAGCGACGTGAGGTCGAACGCGGCGGCTTCTTCCATCAGGTCGGCGAGCTGCAGCGGATCGAGGGCCTTGACGATCAGCAAGACAGCGGAGGCGCCGAGCGCGCGGGCTTCGACGACCTGGCTGAAGTCGACGATAAAATCTTTTCGAAGCAGCGGGACTGACACGGCTCCGCGCGCCTCGGCGAGATCGGCCGCCGACCCACCGAATTGCTCGGGCTCGGTGAGCACCGACAGCGCGGCGGCGCCGCCTGCCACATACGCGGCGGCTTGCTGGCCGGCGCGGAGCGTAGCGTTGATTTCGCCCTTGGAGGGAGAGCGGCGCTTCACCTCGGCGATCACCGCAACATCCGGCCGCCTGAGGGCTTCCAAGAACGACGGCGGGGCCGGCATGTCGTCGACCTTCGCCCGCAGAGCTTGGGCGTCGAGCTCGCGGGCCCGGTCATAGGCCCGGTCGACCAGGGCGCCGAGTGCCCCGGTGGGCGGCTGCCAGTGATGAGATCCTTGCACTTCGGGCGATATTCGGCTAAAGTGTTGGTTCGGAAGCTGTTCGGGAACGACAATCAATGCGAGGGTAGTCATGCCGCTCACGAAACGGCAGCGCGAGATTCTGACCTTTCTGACGAGCTATACCGAGGGTAACGGATACGCGCCGAGCTTCGAGGAGATCGCCTCGCAGTTCAACTATAACTCGTTGGCCACGGTGCATGAGCACCTGAGCAATCTGGAGCGCAAAGGCTACATCAAGCGCAACTACAACGAGAGTCGCGCGATCGAAATCCTCCCCTCCGAGGCATTTCCGCGCGCCATCGAGCTTCCGCTCCTCGGCCAGGTCGCGGCCGGCGTCCCGATCGAGTCGATCGCCGTCGATGAGCACGTTTCCGTGCCCGAGGACTTCGTGCGGCGGAACGGGCAGCACTATGTCCTTCGTGTTCGTGGGAACTCGATGATCGACGAGCAGATCCGCGATGGCGATTTCGTTGTCGTCAACGAACGGCAAAGCGCCGATAACGGCGAGATGGTGATCGCCATGCTCGGCGGCAGCTCGGCGACCGTCAAAAAGTTCTATCGCGAACGGGACGGGCGCATCCGGTTGCAGCCGGCGAATGAGACCATGTCGCCGATTTACGTGCACGAGAACGACATCTCGATACAAGGCGTCGTTGTCGGCGTGTTGCGGCGGTACTAGCGGCGAGATCCGAGCAGGATCACGACGCCGGTGAAAATCAAGACGAGGGAAAACGCGAGCGCTTCGAGGGGGCTATCGCGGACTACTCCGTAGGTGTTGCCGTTCGGTTCGTGCAAGACCCTTATCTGGAGACCGAAAAAGGCGAGTCCGATCACGATCAGCGGAACGCCGATGATGAGACCCCTGCGACTCATGGTGTCGCCTCCGCGGCGCGGGCGGAATAGGCCGCGAGCATCCGGTCGAGTGCGGCGAGTCCAGCGCCCGCGTCGAGTGTCGTAGTCGCTCGCGTTACGCACTCGGCATAGGTGTCGGCCAGGCCGGCCACATAGATCGCGGCGGCCGCGTTGAGGGCGACGGCGGCGCGCGCGCCCGCGGGTCCGCGACCGCTCAACACTTCGCGGATAATGGCCGCGTTGTCCTGTGGATCGCCGCAGGCGAGGTGAGAAGCTGGACCCGTGAGACCGTGGTCCGCCGGGATTATGTCCCATTCGCGCACGGCCCCATCGTGCAGCTCGAGCACACGAGTCACGCCGAGCGGCGAGATCTCATCGAGCCCCGGCGCGCCATGAACGACCAATGCGCGAGTAAAGCCGAGCAGACGCGCGGCGTCCGCGACCAAAGAGACCCGTTCCGGGTCGCCCACGCCGATAACTTGGCGGGTCGCACAAGCAGGATTCGCGAGGGGCCCGACCAGATTCATAATGGTCGGCACGCCGAGCTCGCGGCGAACCGGGCCGACGTGTCGCATCGCTGGATGCATGCGCGGCGCGAACATGAAGACAATACCCGCCTTGGCCAGGACTGAGGACATCGTTTCGACCGACACTTCGAGCGGGACGCCGAGCGCCTCCAACACATCAGCGCTGCCACAACGGGACGTGTAGGAGCGATTACCGTGTTTCGCGACGCGCACGCCAGCCGCAGCCGCGACGAACGCCGCGGCGGTCGAGATGTTGAAGGTCGTGACGGTACCCCCGCCTGTGCCGCAGGTGTCCACGAGCGAGTGAGGATCCGGGTACGGCAAGGAAATCATCGCGTCGCGGAGCGCGTGAACGGCGCCGGCGAGCTCTTCCGGCGTTTCGCCGCGAACGCGAAGTGCCATCAATAGGCCGGCCGTCTGCGCCGGCGTAGACTCGCCGCGCATGATGACGCCGAACGCTGCCCGGACCTCGGAAGCGGAGAGCGGTCGGCCGTGCGCGAGCGCGCGGAGCGCGTCGCGCAGGGCCTCAGTTGGCAACCAGTGCTCCGGCGGGCCGGGGAGCGGGTCGTTCGACGAGACCCGCGTGCGAAACGACGAGGGAGATCACGAGGCCAAGGAGCCGCACGCGCTCCACGTCCTCTTCGATGAATACGCCGCGCTGGGCTCGATTCGTGAGGTTCACGACGCCGACCAGGGACTCGTGGTAGATCAACGGAAAGCTGATGAAAGACCCGGTCGTAAAGTACTGGTCGCGCAAGAGCGGGTGGGCCTGGGCGGCCTCGACGTCTTGAACGAGGATGGGCTCGCGGGACGCCGCCACGCGGCCGGCGACTCCTTCGCCGATCGCGATCCGGGACCCTTCGACGATATGGGGGGCCAGTCCCCGTGCGGCAGCCAGGTACAGGTAGCCCGGCTCCGGGGCCATCAGCATCAGAGAGCAGCGCTGGGCCGCCATGTCGTCGCCGACGAGCGCCAGGAGGCCGTCGATCAGTTTCCGTGGATCGGTCGCCGCGTTGTCGAGCGTCAAGACTTTGTCGATCAAGTACAGCGTGCGCGTCTTCTGTCGCAACAATTCGCTCCGGCGGTGGAGCTCGGCCTGCATCTGCTCGAGCTTCGGCGACCCCGCCGCGACCTGCTGCTCCAGCTCCTCGGCGCGCTTGGCGGCCCGGCGCGCTTCCTCGTTTGCCCGCGCGACCTCGGCCTCGAGCTCGATCAGACGAGAAGCGGTCGCCGCGTGTTCCTGGCTCGCCGACATGCTCGCCGACTGCTTGGCGACGAGCCGGCGCTCCAGGGCGGCGAGTTTTTTCACGTACTCGCCGTGCACGCGGTGGGTCACGTCTTCGACATGGCGCACCGCTTCGTCGCGCGCCTCCCGTTCGGCGAACCGGGCGAACCCGAGCTCGAAGAGCGCCACGAACGGCGCGAAGCGCTCGGACGCGCGGGTCCCGAAGATCTTCTTGGACTCGTAGAGCGCGATGACCGCCGCCAGATATCCGTCGAATCGGATCCCACGGAGCGCCAACATCCCGCCGTCGGCGAACGGCATCATGCCGAAAAGCCGCGCGTACTCCTGCGACTGATCGCCGAGGTCAACGAACTCGACCCCTTGGGACACGGCGTGGCGGACTGGGGCGGACAGATGGTCGAACGTCGTCTCGACCATGGTCCGGCCCACCGTCCCACCGGTCGGCGTCAGCCTATCGACGATCATCTCCCGGCGTCCATCGTAGCGGAGCAGCGCGACGTAGGCGGTCCGGTCGACCTCCGCCAGGCCCTCGCCAAGCGCAACGAGGGCCGCGTCGAGATCCGGCGCGGACGCCAGGGCGTGCGCCAGGGACTGGAGGGTTCGCGGGGCCATGCTACATGCGACGAGTAGGACCGTGGGACGGGCACACTTTGCGGCGCATCTGGTGCAGAGATAGCTTTCGCTATGGCGGAGCACGCGGTCCAGCTCGTGTTGCACTACGACGGAGCCGGCTTCGCGGGGTGGCAGCGGCAGCCCGAGACGCGCACCGTGCAAGGCGTGCTCGAGGCAGCGCTAACCCGGTTGTGTAACCGAGAAACAAAGGCCACGGGAGCCGGCCGAACTGACGCGGGCGTGCATGCGCGCGGACAGGCGGTCGGCGCGGTCGTGCCCGACGCGTGGACCGCGCCGCGCCTTCGGCGGGCGCTCAATGCCGTTCTTCCGGACGACATCTGGGTCTCCGCCGCGCACGCCATGGCCCCTCAATTTCACGCACGCTATGACGCGCTGTCTCGCCGATACTCGTATCGAATTGGGACGGACGAAGCGTCACGCTCTCCCTTCCGGCAACGATACGAGTGGCGCGTGGAAGATCGCCTCGACGGGACCGTGCTGCGTGAGGCAGCCCACGCGATATGCGGTGAGCATTGCTTCCGGGCGTACGCGGTACGGGGGACGGCACCCGAGAGCGACGACCATCGATGCGACGTCATCGCGGCACACTGGTGTGACATGAGCGACGGCAGCGCCATAGTTTTCGAGATCGAAGCCAACCGGTTTCTGCACCACATGGTGCGGTTTCTGGTCGGGACGATGGTCGATGCGGCGCGTGGCCGGCGCGATCCGGGCGACGTGGCGCGACTGCTCTCCGCGACTGACAACAGCGACACTTCGGCGCCCGCGCCAGCGCACGCGTTGGTATTGGAGCGCGTAACGTATCCGGCTGAACTTTACGTGAGCCTATGAAGATTTATCTGGCAACCGCGGACACCCAGGAAATCAGCTGGGCGAGCGAATGCGGGTTTCTCGATGGCGTCGTCGCGTCGCCGGCGATTCTCGCCCGCGAGAGCGAGACGTCGGGACGCGATCCCAAGGAAATCCTGACGTCGATCTGCGACGTGGTGTCCGTTCCGGTCTGCGCCGCCGTCGAATCCGTGAACTCGGCGGACGCCTATCGCCTGGGCCGCGAGTTGGCGAAGCTCAGCGATCAAATCGTGGTGGCCGTACCGCTCGTCGAGGATACCCTCGGCGCGCTGCGGCGCCTCAGGAGCGACGGCGTGAAGGTCACCGCCACGTTGGTGTATACGACGGCCCAGGCGGCATTGGCGGCGAAGGCTGGCGCTTCAGTGGTCAGCATCGGCATCGATCATCTGGACCTCTACGGGATCGACGGCGCGGATGTGGTGCGCGAGACGACCTCCCTGTTCTTGCAGCATGGGTTCGAGTGCGACGTCATGGCCTGGTGTCCGCGAGGGCCCGCCCAGTTTGGCCGCTGCGCTCGGGCCGGAGCTGATATTTTGGCGGTCGAGCCCCAGCTGCTGCACGCGTTGCTCGTCAATCCGCTTACCGATCGGGGCGTGGATCGATTTCTCGCGGAGATCGGCGCCGAGTCATGAGACGCCTTTTCCTGGTCTTGGCACTCGCCGGCTGCACCGGCGGCGACGCGCAAACCGTCCGAGACGCCGCGCCACCCGCCAAACCGGTTCGCGCGCCCTCAAATGCCCGGCGCACAGCCATCACAGATGCGGTGGCGAGAGTGTCCCCCTCAGTCGTGACGATTCAGACAGAAGTCCTCGAGCGATCCCAGGACCCGTTCGATGCCTTCTTCGGCGGGAATGCCCAGCAGAAAGTCCCTGGGCTGGGTACGGGGTTCGTGATCAGGAGCGACGGCGTCATCGTCACCAACGCGCACGTGGTCGCGGGGGCGTCCCACGTAGCGGTCGCCCTGAGAGACGGGACGAGCTATACGGCGAAGGTGCTCGGCGTCGACGAGGTGAACGACCTCGCGGTGATCAAGATCCCGGCGACCAATCTGCCGGTAGCGCCGCTCGGGTCGTCCGATGACCTCCTGATTGGCGAGTGGTCGATCGCCATCGGCAACCCCTATGGGTTCTACCTGGGGAATCCGGAGCCCAGCGTGACGGTCGGCGTCGTCAGCGGCGTGGGACGAAATCTGGTCGGTCAGGCCGAAGGGGGCGGCGTCTACGTCGACATGATCCAGACCGACGCGGCGATCAATCCAGGGAACTCCGGTGGCCCACTCGTCAACGCGGTCGGCGAGGTCATTGGCGTCAACAGCTCGATCTACAGCCCGAGCGGCGGATCCGTCGGGTTGGGGTTCGCCATCCCGATCAATCGGGTCAAGCGGGTCGCGGACGATCTCCTGGCGCACGGGAGCGTCCGGCGCCCGTGGGTCGGGATCAAGCTGCGGCTCCCGGAGACGACCAATCCGCGGGATGCGCTCAACTCCGGCGTAGTCGTGCGGACGGTCGTCCCCGGGTCGCCGGCGGCGACCGCGGGGATCGAGCCCGGCGACATACTGGAAAAAGCGGGTTCGCGCTCCTTGAGGAATCCGTACGACTGGGAAGCCCTGCTGCTGGACCTCCGCGTGGGCCAATCGGTGGGGCTGACCATCAAGCGCGGGACGCGCGAGATGCCGGTCACGGTGACCGTTGGTGACCTGCCGGAAGTCAGCGCGCCCAAGGTCGAGGTCCTACGGGAGCTCGAGCTGGTGACGCTGACGCCCGCGATTCGGTCGGAGCGCGGCATTCGCAGCGAGCATGGCGCGGTCATCTACAAGCTGAGTGACCGCGTGGCAGAGGACCTCGGCATCCAGACGGGCGACGTGATCGTACAAATCAACCGAACGCCGATCGCCAGCGCGGATGAGGCGGCAAAAGCGTTAAATTACTATGGCGGCCGCGGGCCCATCCGGATGTTCTTCGAGAGAAGCGGCCAGGTGTTCACGACTGACTTCAGCATTCAATAACGCGACATGACCGAGCGCGATTTCTATAGCTCCCCATTGGCCGAGCGGTACGCCTCCGGGGAGATGCTCGCGCTTTGGTCGCCGCATCGGCGGCACGCGACCTGGCGGCGCATCTGGTTGGCCCTCGCGCGCGCCGAATACGAGCTGGGCGCCGACATCCCGCCGGCGGCGCTGACCGAGATGCGGGCGCACTTGGATGACATCGACTTCGTGCGGGTCGCCGAGTACGAGCGTCAGACCCGGCATGATGTCATGGCGCACGTTCGGGCTTTTGGCGACGTCGCGCCTTCGGCGCGCCCGTATATCCATTATGGGGCGACGAGCGCCGACATCACGGATAACGCCGATCTGATTCTGATGCGCGACGGACTGCGCATCCTGCGCGGACGACTGGTCAGGGTCCTCGGCGTGTTGGCCAAGTTTGCGCGCGAGTGGCGCGAAGAGCCGACCCTCGGCTACACCCACCTGCAGCCCGCGCAGCCGACAACCGTCGGCAAGCGGGCGACCCTGTGGATGCAAGATCTCGTGCTCGACTTCCATGATCTCGAGCATCTCGATCAGACGCTCCCGTTCCGCGGCATCAAGGGAACGACCGGCACCCAGGCGAGCTTTCTCCGCCTATTCGACGGAGATCATGACAAGGTCAAGAAGCTCGATGAGCTGGTGACCGAAGCCATGGAGTTCCGGCGAGCGTTGCCCATAACGGGCCAGACGTACACGCGAAAGCTCGACGCGCGCGTGCTGGGCGTACTAGCGGGCATTGCGGCGAGCGCGGCCAAGTTCTCGAGCGACATTCGCATGCTCCAGGCGTTCGGCGAGATCGAGGAACCGTTCGAGCGCGAGCAGGTCGGGTCGTCGGCCATGGCGTACAAGCGAAACCCCATGCGGTCCGAGCGGATCGCATCGCTGGCGCGGTTCGTGTTGTCGCTCGAGCCGAACGCCAATCAAACGCACAGCGTGCAATACTTCGAGCGCACGCTTGATGACAGCGCGAATCGGCGGCTCGTGATTCCCGAGGCGTTCCTGGCCACCGATGCGGTCCTGATTCTGATGCGCAATATCGTTCGGGGACTTCAGGTGCATCCGGCGCGGATCCGGCGGCGGCTCGAGGACGAGATCCCGTTCATGGCTACCGAGGAAATCATCGTGGCCGCGGTCAAGGCTGGTGGCGACCGCCAAGACGCTCACGAGATCATCCGAAGGCACAGCATGAGCGCACGGGCACAGGTCGCCAATGGCCAGCCCAACGACCTGCTGGATCGGCTGGCGTCGGACAAGGCATCCGGCGTGACCAAGCAGATGGCGGCCGAGCTCGGGGATCCGCGACGGTTCATCGGGCGGGCGCCGGAGCAGGTCGACGAGTTCCTCACGAACGTCGTGCAGCCGCTGCTCGAAGGCATCGACGATGAGACCGTCCAGCAGGAGCAGGAACAGGACCTGCGCGTATGACGACCGTTGCCCTGCGCTCGACTGACCTCCCACTCGAGTTGGTGCGGCGCGGCAAGGTCCGGGATGTGTACGCGGTCGACGAGGATCGGTTGCTGATCGTCGCGACGGATCGGGTCAGTGCGTTCGACGTCGTCATGCGCGAGGCGATCCCGCGCAAAGGCGCGGTCCTGACGCAGCTCACCGCGTGGTGGCTCGGGCAGCTCGACGACATCGTCGAGCACCACATGCTCGCATCCGACACCGATAGTATCGTGGCGGCCGTTCCGCGACTGGCCGAGTATCGCGAGTTGCTCGCTCAGCGGGCGATGCTTGTCAAGCGAACGACGGTTTTTCCAATCGAATGCGTGGTGCGCGGGTATATCGCCGGGTCGGCCTGGAAAGAGTATCGGCAGCACGGTACCCTCGCCGGAGAACCTCTCCCAACTGGCCTCACGGAAAGTGCCCGCCTCGATCCACCGATCTTCAGCCCAGCGCACAAGGCCGAGACGGGTCACGATGAGAACATCACGCGACGGGACGTCGTGGCAGCCGTCGGCGACGAGGTCGCCAGTGAGTTGGAGCAACTTGCTCAGCGCATCTACGCGCGGGGACGCGATCGCGCGGCCGAGCGCGGCATCATCGTCGCCGATACGAAATTCGAATTCGGCGAGCGAGGCGGGCGGATTTTGCTCATCGACGAAGTGCTGACGCCTGACAGCTCGCGGTTCTGGCCCGCGGATCGGTATCAGGCTGGGCGGGTGCAGGAGAGCTTCGACAAGCAGCCCCTTCGCGATTATCTCGAGCGGGAGAAGCACGCCGGTCGCTGGAATGGCGATGCGCCCGCGCCAACGCTACCCGATGAAGTGGTGTCGGCGACGAGCGAGCGTTATCTCGATGCCTATCGGCGAATCACTGGGACACCGCTTCCGTGAGTTTCGCGCGCGAAGGATACGTGTTCATCGGCGCCGCCGCGGTCGTTGCCATTGCGGCGTTCGTGACGGCGCTGACCATGCGGTCGTGGACCATGTGGCTCGTCGCATTTTTGCTCGCGATCCTGGCATTGTGGGTGCCCTATTTTTTTCGGGACCCCGAGCGGGCGGGCGAGCGTGGTGACCGCGTGGTCGTCGCCCCGGCCGACGGGCGGCTGCAGGCGATCGCTGACGTCGACGAACCGACGTTCGTGCACGGACGCGCGACCCGGATCTCGATCTTCATGAACGTGTTCGACGTTCACGTCAATCGGTATCCGATCAGTGGGACGGTCGTCTATCGCCACTACAATCCGGGAAAATTCTTGAACGCGGCGATGGAGAAGGCGAGCCTCGAGAACGAGCAGTCGTCGATCGGCATCGAATCCACAGGTGGGGGCTATCGGTTGCTCGTCCGCCAAATCGCCGGACTCATTGCGCGGCGCATCGTCACCTACGGCGTGGTCGGGGATCGCGTCGAGCAGGGCGCCCGACTCGGCATCATTCGGTTTGGCAGTCGGGTCGATGTATTCGTGCCGCCCGGCAGCGTCATCAAAGTCCAGACCGGGCAATCGATCATCGCCGGGACGACGGTGCTGGCGGAGCTCCCGTGATGGTCATTCGTCCGCCGAAGATGCGCCGGATCAGACGGGCCGACATGCGTCGAGCTGCGCCTGCTTTGCCGAACGGGTTCACCATTGGCAATTTGTTCTTTGGCATCTTCGCCATTGTCGATGCATCTCGCGGCGAATACTCGCGTGCGGTTTTATGGATCGTGCTCGGGGGCATCTGCGACGGGTTCGATGGACGCGTCGCTCGAGCGACCGGCACCGGGAGCCGGTTCGGGGAGGAGTTGGACTCCCTGGTTGATGCCATTTCGTTCGGGCTGGCCCCGGCGATGATCATCTACTTCTCTGTGCTGCAGCAGGAAGGCGGCGCGCTGTGGCTCTTCGTTTTTCTTTTTAGTGCGTGCGCCGTCATTCGGCTGGCCCGATTCAATGTGACGCAAGCCGGGACCAAGAAGACCCATTTTGTGGGGCTCCCGAGTCCGGCGGCGGGGTGTACGCTCGCGACGTACTATTGGTTCAGCCAGTCGAAGCTCTATGACGCGCGGCTTTTCGGCATGCCGTGGAACGAGATGGTCAAGTACGTCATGGGCGGCCTGGCGATTCTCATGGTGACGCACGTGCCCTATCCCGCGATGCCAAAGATTGGCGTGCGGAACTGGCGCGGCATCGGCGGCCTGCTGTTGGTGATCATCTGCGTCACCGGCATCATGGAATTCGGCCGGCAGTTCTTCTTCCCCGCCGGCATGGCGTACGTGCTCTATGGTCTGATCAAGACGTTGATCCTGGGATTCATTGATCGCCTCCCCACCGGGTCAGCGTACGGGGACGAAGACGGAGACGACGAGCTGACGGCGCAAGAGCGGCGCGAGCGCCGCCGGCGCCTGCGACGGAGTGGCGCGACTGGGCAGCCGACGCCGACCGTCGCGCGAACCATCGATTACGAGGAAGAATGACGCGATATCGGGTGTCCGTGGAGATCAAGCCGCGCGAAGGCATCCTCGACCCGCAGGGCAAGGCCGTCGGGGATGCCTTGCACACGCTCGGCTTCGCCGGCGTGCAAGACGTGCACGTCGGGCGCTACGTAGTCGTCGATACGGACTCGCCAAACGAGAATAACGCGCGCGAATCCGTGCACGCGATGTGCAAGAAACTCTTGGCGAATCCCGTCATCGAGGACTTCGCGATCACCAGGGTCGAGACTCTATGAAATTCGGCGTCGTGAGATTTCCCGGATCCAACTGCGACACCGATGCGTACCACGCGGTGGTCGACGCGCTCGGCGAAGAGGCCGTGTATCTGTGGCACAAGGATCATGACCTCCAGGACGTCGATATCGTGATATTGCCCGGTGGATTCGCGTATGGTGACTACCTCCGCGCGGGCGCGATCGCGCGGTTCAGCCCGATCATGACTGACGTGATCGCGCATGCCAAACGCGGTGGGGTGGTCCTCGCGATCTGCAACGGCTTCCAGGTCGCGTGCGAGGCCGGGCTGCTCCCCGGCGCGCTCATGCGGAACGCCGGGTTACAGTACATCTGTGAACCCGTTCGGCTGCGAGTTGAGACGACCGACAGCCTGTTCTCATCGAACTACACGGCCGGCCAGATCGTACGCTTCCCCATTGCCCATGGGGAGGGGCGATACACGGCCGACGAAGCGACGCTCGATGAGCTCGAGGCGCGCAACCGCGTCGTCTTTCGATATCACGGCGTGAATCCGAATGGATCGGCACGCGATATCGCCGGCATTGTGAACGAAACCGGCAACGTCCTCGGCATCATGCCGCATCCCGAGCGGGTCGTCGACTCCATCGTCGGGTCGACCGACGGTCTCGCCATGTTCTCCTCCCTCCTCGCCCGAGTGCCAGCATGAGAATGGCTGCTGTCGTCGCGATCCTCATCGCCGCGCCGCTTGGCGCGCAGAACTCATCGATCGCTCCCGGCATGAGCCGGCAGCAGGTCATCGACGTCCTCGGGCGACCGGCGTCCGAACGACACTTCGGCGCGCATGACTACCTGCTGTTCGATGCCGGCTGCGCTCGCAAATGCGGCGACGATCTCGTCATTCTCGACCACGACGCAGTCGTCGACGCGGTCATCCGGTCGGCGGGCCACACGTACACCGGGACAGAAGCGCCGGCCACGTTGACGGTGAATGGGGCGCAGCGGCCAGCACCACCCCCCATCACGCCCGCATCGGCTGCGGATAGCTCGCACCGCAGCGGCATGGTCTTCGAGGGCCCACGCCCGCCCGCGGCCCCGCCCGCGTACCAGTACATCGTGCCGAAACACGACTCGGCCGCCGCGCCGCACTGATGCCGGCACAGCCCCGCCCCGGTGATCCGGTCATTACGCCGGCGTTGGTCGCCGAGCATGGGCTCACGCCGGACGAGTACCAGCGTATCGTTCGCCTGCTCGGCCGCGAGCCGACCTTCACCGAGCTCGGCATCGTCTCGGCCCTGTGGAGCGAGCACTGCTCGTACAAGCACTCGCGCCCCCTGCTCCGCGACCTTCCCACGTCCGCCCCATACGTCCTGCAAGGACCCGGTGAAAACGCGGGCGTGATTTCTGTCGGCGATGGGTGGGCAGTCGCGTTCAAGATCGAGTCGCATAACCATCCCTCGGCCGTCGAGCCGTACCAAGGGGCCGCCACCGGCGTTGGTGGCATCCTGCGCGATGTGTTCACCATGGGTGCGAGGCCGATCGCCGTTCTGAATTCTCTCCGATTCGGGTCGCTGGACTCGGCGCATGTCCGGTACTTGTTCGCGGGCGTCGTGCGCGGGATCGGTAACTATGGGAATTGCGTGGGAATCCCCACGGTCGCCGGCGAGGTCGTTTTCGATCCGTCCTATGCCGGCAACCCGCTGGTGAACGCGATGTGCGTTGGCCTCATGAGGGAAGATGAGCTCATTCGGGCCAAGGCCGAGGGTGTTGGGAACCCGATCATTGCGGTCGGCGCGAGAACGGGACGCGACGGCATCCATGGGGCTTCATTTGCATCGGAGGACCTGACGGCCGCCAGCGACGCCAAACGGCCCCGTGTTCAGGTCGGGGACCCCTTCACTGAGAAGCTGCTCCTCGAGGCGTCGCTGGAGCTCATCACCAGCGGACATATCGTCGCGATCCAAGACATGGGCGCGGCCGGGCTGACGTCGTCCTCGGCCGAGATGGCCGCGCGTGGCGATGTCGGTGTGACGATCGATGTGACCAAGATGCCCGTCCGCGAGACCGGCATGACGCCATACGAGATCCTGCTCAGCGAGTCGCAAGAGCGCATGCTCGTCGTCGCCAAGCGCGGCCGCGAGCGCCAGGTCGAAGGCATCCTCGCGAAATGGGATCTTACGGCCGCCGTCATCGGTGAAGTCATCGCCGAGCCGGTGTATCGTGTGACCGAGGGGACGCGCGTCGTAGCCGAATTCCCTGGGTCGGAGTTGGTGTCTTCGTGTCCCTTCTATACACCGGATGCCCGTGAAAGCGAGACAATCAGTGCGCTTCGAGCACGAGATCTCTCGTCGCTCCCGGAGCACGATCCGGCGTCGGTGCTCCTGGCGCTGATGGCGGCGCCGACGATCGCCAGCAAGAAATGGGTCACGCGCCAGTACGATACTAGCGTGCAAACCAACACCGTTTTGGGTCCTGGCGGCGGGGATGCGGCGGTCGTCCGGTTGAGGGAAACTGATCGGGCGTTGGCGCTCAAGACCGACGGGAACGGGCGGTACACCTATCTCGATCCGCGCGTCGGAGGCCGGATCGCGGTAGCGGAGGCCGCGCGCAACGTGGCGTGCGTCGGCGGCCGGCCGATGGCGATCACGAATTGCCTGAACTTCGGAAACCCAACGCGCCCCGAGGTCTACTATCAGCTCCGCGAAGCGATCGCCGGCATAGGCGAAGCGTGCCGAGCGCTCGGCACTCCGGTGACCGGTGGTAATGTCTCGTTGTACAACGAGAGTCCGTCGGGAGCGATCTATCCGACGCCGATCGTCGGGATGGTCGGCATCGTCGATCCGGTGACGAACGCCACGCCGAGCGCGTTCAGCGTGGCCGATGATGCCATCGTACTGTTCGGCGAGCCGACGGACGAGTTGGGCGGCAGCGAGTACCTGGCGACGATTCATGGGATCGTGGCCGGGGCACCACCGGCCTGCGATCTCGAGGCCGAACGCCGGCTGATCGACGCCGTGCTGGATGCGATCGGGCGTGGCCTCGTGCGCTCGGCCCATGATGTGAGCGATGGAGGGTTGGCCGTCGCGATCGCCGAGTGCTGCGTTGGCAACGCGGAGCAGCTCATGGGCGCCGAGATCGACCTTCGCGCTTGGTCTTCGCTGCCCCGAAGGGCATTACTTTTCGGTGAGGGACAGGGGCGTGTCGTTCTTTCGACGCCGGACCCCGCGGCCGTGTTGCAGACGGCCACGGCACACGGCGTTCCCGGGCGACGTATTGGGACTGTGCGGCCTCCCGGCGCGGGTCTCCGGATCGACGCCATGGCAATCGAGGTGCACCAGCTCGCGAAGGCGTTTCACGACGCGATCCCGTCCATCATGTCGGGATCCGCTGCCGCGGTGGCGGCGGCGGAGGAACCTCTGACTACGGTTTAGCGATCAATGTGTGGGTTATTCGGCGTCCGCGGGTCCGCCCATGCCGCGGCCGTCACGCATTTGGGGCTCTACTCGCTCCAGCACCGCGGACAAGAATCCGCGGGGATCATCTCGGTCGACGCCGATCACCGCCCGCACCGGCTGCGCGCGATGGGGCTCGTCTCCGACGCGTTCCCGTCGGACCGGATCGAGAGCGAGCTACCGGGCGGCCTGGCGATCGGCCACACGCGCTACAGTACGGCCGGATCGACGTCGCTCGACAACGCCCAGCCGTTGCTCGTCAATTTTCGCGGGACGCCGATCGGGCTCGCCCACAACGGCAACCTGACGAACGCGACGGAGCTGCGCATCGAGCTCGAGGATCGAGGGTCGATCTTCACTTCGACGAGCGACTCGGAAGTGCTCCTGCATCGGTTGGCTACGGCCGACGCCGAGTCCCCAACCGACAAGCTCGCACAAGCGCTGGCCGGGGTCGAGGGTGCGTATGCCCTCCTGGTCTTGATTGGCGACACACTCCTCGCCGCGCGCGATCCGCGTGGGTTCCGGCCACTGGTCATGGGGTCGCTCGACGGCGCGACGGTGTTCACGTCGGAGACGTGCGCCATGGACATCGTCGGCGCTACTCTCGAGCGCGAGGTGAAGCCCGGTGAGATCGTAACGGTCGACGCGAAGGGTCGGTCTGCGTTTCAAGCCCTCACGCCGCGCGAGCTGCACCGGTGCGTGTTCGAGCACGTGTACTTCGCGCGGCCCGACTCGACCGTGTTCGGCGCTACGGTCGAGGATTCGCGGCGGGAGCTTGGGCGACGGCTGGCGAGAGAGTGCCCCTCTCCGGGCGCTGATCTCGTGTTCAGTGTCCCTGACTCATCGAACTCTGCCGCGCTCGGCTACTCGGACGAGTCGGGCTTGCCGTTCGAGTTCGCGCTCATTCGCAATCACTACGTCGGGCGGACGTTCATCCAGCCGACGCAGGCTGGACGCGATGCGAAAGTCAAAGTCAAGTACAATGCGGTGCGCCACGTGCTCGACGGAAAGAGCGTCGTTATGGTCGACGACTCGATTGTCCGCGGCACCACGACTCGCGGGCTCGTGGCAATGATTCGGGCCGCGGGTGCGCGAGAAGTACACATGCGTGTGAGCTCGGCGCCCATCACCGGGCCCTGTTATTACGGCATCGATACGCCGAACCGCGAGGAATTGATCGCGGCGAATCTCACGGTCGATGAGATCGCGAAAGATCTCGGCGTCGATTCGCTCGGCTATTTGTCGCTCGACGGCATGCTGGAGTCCGTGCCCGTGCCGGGATCACCCGAGGGGTTTTGCCACGCGTGCTTCTCGGGCGACTACCCCACACCTCCTCCCACAGACCCAGACAAGCTTAGATTCGGCTGCGGGTGTTAGTCTACTTCTTTGGGAACGGCGCCGCCGAGGGCACGCGCGACATGCGCGCGGTGCTCGGCGGGAAAGGCGCGAATCTCGCCGAGATGACCAATCTCGGCGTGCCGGTGCCGCCGGGCTTCACGATAGCTTGCGAGTGCTGCGGCGCGTATCTGCGGGATGGTGGGGTACCCGGTGGCCTCCGCGAAGAAGTGGATCGCGCGCTGATTCGGCTGGAAACGGCGACCGGCAAGCGATTCGGCGACGAGACGAACCCGTTGCTCGTCTCGGTCCGGTCCGGGGCGCCCGTGTCGATGCCGGGAATGATGGAAACAATCCTCAATCTCGGCCTCAACGATCGGACAGTCCTGGGACTCGCGCGAGCCAGTGGCAACGCGCGCTTTGCATACGACTCATACCGGCGATTCCTGCAGATGTATGGCGACGTCGTGCTCGGCGTCCCACTCGCCCACTTCGAGTCCCTGCTCCAGACCAAGCGAATCCTCAACAAGGTCGAGACGGACGCCGAGCTCAGCGAGACGGTGCTGCGCAATCTCGTCGAAGAGTATAAGCGGCTCGCGCCCTTCCCGATGGAACCGCGCGAGCAGCTTTGGGGCGCGATCCAAGCGGTGTGGCGGTCGTGGACGCTGAAAAAGGCGGTCGATTATCGGCGGGTGAACGGGATTCCGCATGACCTCGGCACGGCGGTCAACATCGTCGCCATGGTCTTTGGCAATCTCGGCGATGACTCTGGTACGGGGGTGGCGTTCACCCGTGACCCCTCGACCGGCGAGCGGAAGTTCTACGGCGAGTTTCTCGTGAACGCCCAAGGCGAGGACGTTGTTGCCGGCATCCGGACGCCGCTGCCCATTGACGTGATGGCCGAGAGGTTGCCGGGCGCCCATCGGGAGCTCGTTGCAACCAAGGACCGGCTCGAGACGCACTTCCGCGACATGCAGGACCTCGAGTTTACCGTCGAGCGTGGCAACCTGTATCTGCTGCAGACGCGGACGGGCAAGAGAACGGCGGCCGCGGCCGTGCGGATCGCGGTCGAGATGCAGGCCGAGGGACTGATCTCGAAGTCAGAGGCCGTCGCTCGGGTCCCCGCGCGAGAGATCGACCAACTACTGCATCCCGTGATCGACGCGACAGTTCGCGCGATCCCGATCGTTCGTGGCTTGCCCGCCAGCCCTGGAGCGGCAAGCGGCGTCGCGGTCTTCGATCCCGATGTCGCGGTCAGTCGAGCCAACCTGGGCGAAGATGTCATCCTCGTGCGCGAGGAGACCACGCCCGAAGATTTCCATGGGCTCGTCTCCGCGCGGGCGGTCGTCACCGCGCGTGGTGGCATGACGAGTCACGCTGCGGTCGTTGCTCGTGGCATGGGCAAGTGTGCCGTAGTCGGCTGCAAAGAGATGGAAGTCGATGCCGCGGCCAGGCGATTCCGCGTCGGCGAGACTGTAGTCGCCGAGGGTGACTGGCTGACGGTGGACGGGGCCACCGGTTCGGTGTATGCCGGCGCGTTGCCGACCGTGCCGAGCGAAGTCGTGCGGGTGATCAACGGCACGTTGCGTCCGGAAAGCGCGCCGGTCTACCAGGCGTTCGCGACCGTGCTGAGCTGGGGGGACGAGGTGCGGACGCTGCGCGTGCGCGCCAATGCCGATACGCCCCGAGACGCGCGGGTCGCTCGGAATTTCGGCGCCGAGGGCATTGGCTTGTGCCGCACCGAGCACATGTTCTTCGAGGGCGACCGCATCACGTCCATGCGCGAGATGATCGTGGCGCGCGACGAGGCCGGACGACGACGGGCGCTGGCGAAACTGCTCCCGATGCAGCGCACTGATTTCGAGGGCATCTTCGAAGCCATGGATGGCTTGCCGGTGACCATCCGGCTCCTCGACCCGCCGTTGCACGAGTTCCTGCCGCACGGTGGCGAGGAGAGCAAACTGCTGGCTCGGACGCTGCGAATCCCCCGGGACGAGCTCAATCGCATCGTCGAGGGGTTGCGTGAGACGAACCCGATGCTCGGTCACCGCGGGTGCCGCCTCGGGATCACATACCCCGAGATCACCGAGATGCAAGGGCGGGCGATCTTCGAGGCCGCCGTGCGCTCGGCGCGCCGTGGCATCGAGGTCAAGCCCGAGATCATGATTCCGCTCGTCGCGACGCACGAGGAGTTGGAGCACCAGCGGGCGATCCTCGAGCACGTTGCCGCCCAGGTGCTCGGGCCCATGGGTATCGAGATCCCGTTCCTCATCGGTACGATGATCGAGCTGCCGCGCGCCGCGCTCACCGCGGATCGGATCGCCGAGCGCGCCGAGTTTTTCTCGTTCGGCACGAACGACTTGACGCAGACGACGCTGGGCATGAGTCGGGACGACGCCGGCCGATTCCTCCCGGCGTATCTGGACCGCGGCATTCTCGCTGACGACCCGTTCCAAGTGCTCGACGAGGACGGCGTCGGTCGGCTCATCCGCTACGGTGTGAGCGAGGGCCGTCGCGTGCGGCCCTCGCTCAAAGTCGGGATCTGCGGCGAGCACGGCGGCGAGCCGCGCTCGGTCGCGTTCTGCCATCACCTGGGGCTCGACTACGTGTCGTGCTCACCATACCGCGTGCCGGTCGCCCGGCTCGCGGCGGCGCACGCGGCGCTCAACAAGGTGGAGGAGCGGCCGCGATATACGCGGCGATTGGGCGATAGGTGATGCAAGGTTTCACCGCGTCCCTCCGGCTGCAACTCGCGACCGCACGCGAAATAGCGAAAGAATTCAATCACGACTACGTCGCGCCCGAGCACATTTTGCTCGCCCTCGTGCGCGCCATCGATGGGGCCAGCGCCGCCGTGCTGGCGAAATTCCAGGTCGCCCCATCGGCGGTGGAGCGCGAAGTCGTGCAGCGTGTCAAGCGCGGCCAGGGGCCCACCGAGGCTGCCGCGCTGCCGTTCACATCACGCGCTAAGAAGGTCATCGAGATCTCCATGCTTGAGGCTCGGAATCTGCGCCATTCGTATGTCGGGAGCGAGCATCTGTTGCTCGCGATCATTGCCGAGGGGAAGTCCCACGCCGCCGAGGCGTTGATCGACCTCGGCGTCACATTGGATAAGGCCCGCGTCGAAATGCTGCGCGCCTTGGGCCAGGCGGAAGTGGTTACCGTCGACACGGAGTGGCCGACATGGCTCACTGGCGTCGGCCCACTCACGCGCCAGCTGACGGAGCTCCTGGCTGACGCGAAGACGGCTCGCACACCGGAAGATCTTCTCTTAGCGATCATCGCGGACACTGGCGCCGCTCGACATGTGCTCGAGTTCTCCGGCGTCGATGTGGTCGCGCTGTCGGACGAGATCGATGCGCGCGATCCCGGCGTTACCGGTGGCCCGACGTCGATCCGCGAGCTGCTCTCAGCCGCCGTGACCGAGCAGCGTTTCCTCGGCGATTGCGCGCTCGCCTCGCATCACATTTTGCTGGCGTATCTCGCGCTGCGTCCCGCTCACGGGTACCGCGCGCTCAGCGATCACGGCGTGACGCGCGCGAGCGTGCGGACGCTCGCCGAGAACCTTTTCGGTTAGCTCGCCACGATCCGGTACAATCGGATCGGAGACGATCGCTCGCGGGCGATGATCCCTTTCGCCTCGAGATCGAGCTGCACGGTCTTCGCCCACCAGCTCGCGTTAGCGTCCGACGGGAAGCGCCCCTTCACCAGTTCCTGGATCTGCGCGACCGTCAGACCCGGCGTGCCAGTCGGCAGAATCGCCAGGAGCGCCCGCCGCATGGCGACGTACATCCGGGCGTCGACGAGCGATACGCGGCCGGGGTGGTTGATGTTCTGGACTTCGATCTTGTCGGGATGGTGCACGGTACCATGAGTAGCCAAGAGCCGGACCGGGAGATAGATCCAAGTTCGGTCACCGCCATGATACCGTACGCCTGACGGCTAGCTAGTCGGCCGCCATCGCCCTCGGCCGCGGAGCGGCGGCGCGGATCGCGGTGGTCGTGGCCCAGTTACCCGTTGTCGTGGCGCCGACGACCTGGCGGAGCGCCTCGGCCATGTTCGACACCTCGTGGATCTCGCGCGTGATCTCGGCGAGCGTCGCCGTCTGTTCCTCGGCGAGGGCCGAGACCTCTTCGCTGGTGGCGGCGCTCTCTTGAGCGATCGCGGCGACGCCCGCGATGGCGGTATCGAGATTTGCGACGGCGGCGTTGACGGCTTCAGCCGCGGTCTTGATCGCGGTGATCTGCGTGCTGAGATGCGTGACCGCCGTGGAGATATTCCGGAACGCTTCGTCGCTTTCGCGCACGGCATCGGCGCCGGCCTGCGTCTCGGTGTCGACCTCACTCATGAGCGCCGAGGCACTGCCTGTGCGCCGCTTCGTCTCGCCCACGATCTCGCCGATGTTCTCGGACGACTTGCGTACCTCGTCGGCGAGGGAGCGGATCTCGTTGGCGACGACGGCGAATCCGCGACCCGCATCGCCGGCGCGCGCGGCTTCGATCGCCGCGTTCAATGCCAGCAGGTTCGTTTGCGACGCGATCCGCTTGATCATCGCGACGATCGACTGGATTTGTTCGGCCTGGGCCTCGAGGTCGACCATGACGCCCTTGGCGCGGCCGACCGTCTCGCGCACGCCACTCGTCACGTTGAGGCTGTGGGAGATGAGCCGGTGGCCATCCGTGGCGATGGCATCAGTGGCCCCGGCCTCCAGCAGGGCGCGGCCGACTTCGTCCTGAATCGATTTCACGTGGGCCAGGGCCTTGTGCGCCTGCTTCGTCGCTTCCTCGACCCGGGCGGCCGACTCGGCGGCGCCGTGCGACACTTCGCCGATGGAGCTCGCGACCTGCTGCGTGGCCACGGACGCGGCGCTGGCGGCGGCATCGACTTGCTTGCTCGACGCGGTGAGTTGCTCGGTCGAGATCACGATGCGCTCGTTCAAGGACTCGAGCTGGGCCGCCATGTCGTTGAACGCCTTGCCAACGTGGCCGATCTCGCTATCGTCGAGCACCGGCACGCGGGTCTCGAGCTGGCCGGCGGCCAGTGCGATCGCGGCCGAGCGGATCGACTGCAGGGGGCCGAGCAAGTAGCGGACGAGCAGGAAGACGCCGACGCAGATGAGCAGCACGACGATCATGCCGACGCCGTCGGTGACGACGGCGACGGCGGCCGAGGCGTGGTGCGCCTGGGCGATGTATGGCGCAATCGGAAGGCCACTATAAAAGATCCCGATGACCTGTCCGTCAGAATCGACGATCGGCTCGTATCGCGTCCAGCGATCTTCGCCAGCAACCATCGCGCGCCCCGCGTAGGTCGTGCCGGTCGCGAACGCGGACCCGGCGCCGGCGAGCTTGCCGGTTTGCGTCGACCGCGTGGGCATGATGGTCAGGAGCTGCACCTGGCGCACGCCATTCGCGTCGAGGCGTGACACCGTGGTCGCGAGGCGCAGCGCCCGGCCCATCGGCGCACTGCCGACGGTGGGATCGGCCGAGGCTTCCGTCGGAGCCGGGATCCGCTGGGAAATCGTGAATTCGACGCCGGTCAGGCTATCGATCGAGAGGAGCGTGTTCTCGATATCGCGGTCGCCCATGATCCGCGTCGTGCCCTTGTACAGGTAGCCGGACAGCCTTTCAGAGGTCTTGTACTCGTCCTTCTTGCCATTGCCGTTATAAAAGTCGGTCGGCCCATCAGTGGGCCTGGCAGGGACAATGTGCCAGGGGCCTGGCACCTGGGTATCGAATAAGGCCCGGGCGATCTTGACATCGTTGCCCAGTTGGCCGTCGGCGTTGGCGAGATCGTGCTCGAGAAACCGGCGATCGGTCTCGCGCCACGCAAATCCGCCCGCCAACCCGACGCCGAGGATCGCGGCGAGGGTCACGGCGAGGGAAAGTTTGGCGGCGATGCCCCAACGTTTCACGTCTCAGAGACGAGAGACGGTGCAAAACGAAACGGTTCTTGATCTTGGTGTTGTCCAACGACTTCTTTAAGAGGTTCCGCGAATCGGCGCTACTCTCCGGACATGGGCCAGACCCATAGGAATTCAGCTCCGCGAAGCGGAGCGCTCCATGAGAGAAAGGCGCCCCCGAAGGGGCGCCTTTCTCCATGGAGGCGCGGGGTACTGCCCCCCGGTCCATGCCGCCGATCAATCAGCGCGTCTACGTGCGTAGCTCGCTACTTAAAGTCTCCAGCCGCTGGCCAGTGAGCAACCCACTGCTGGACGAGCCCTCTAGATTTTCGCCAGTCGTCGGAAGGCGCGACGCTCAGCTAGCCCAGATTTGCGATACCGTCAGAACCGCCCCGGGCGGGCTTCCCTGACGGCAAGGCGCGTAAGCGAAGTTACGCAGCCAGAGCCATGTTGTTGTTGGCTTTTGTGAGTTTTCCCGAGTGTTTATCCAGGGACCCGAGGACCTGGGCACGCAGCACTAACCTACCGACACATGTCGAGCCTAGTTCGCCCCCGACGTATCAAAATATAGCCGCCCCGTGAGTGATTCGCGAGGCAGCCATGGCCGCGCCGAACCCGTTGTCAATGTTGACTACGGTCACGCCAGCGGCGCAACTGTTCAGCATCGCCAACAATGGCGCCAGACCTTGGAAGCTCGCGCCATACCCAACGCTGGTCGGTACTGCTATAACCGGCGTGCCTACCAACCCCCCGACCACCGATGGCAGCGCCCCGTCCATGCCGGCGACGACAATAACGACGGTGGCGTTCATGAGATCGCGACCGTGGGCGAGCACGCGGTGAATTCCCGCGACGCCGACATCGGTCGCCCTGGCCACCGCATCACCTAGCGCTCTCGCCGTGGCCGCGGCTTCCTCTGCCACCGGTAGGTCGCTGGTCCCAGCCGTGACAATGAGCACAGTCCCCTTGCCCTTCGGCACGCGCGCTGGATCCCTTGGCGGGACGAACACCGTTCGCCCGAGCTCATTGACCTCGGCGGTCGGATACTTGTCGCCGAGTGTGGCGCGCAGCCCTGGCTCGCAACGAGTGACGAGCACGCCATCGCCGTGTGGCTCGAGTTGCGCCGCGATTGCGAGCACTTGCTCGACCGTCTTACCTGAGGCGTAGATGACCTCAGGAAAGCCTTGACGCAAGGCACGATGATGATCGATGGTCGCGAAAGGCAAAGATTCCGACGGCGCGAGCGAGAGTGCCTGCAGCGCTTTGCTGGGCTCGAGCGTGCCAGCGGCGACTTGCTGCAGCAGCGCGAGCGCTTGCTCGCGAATCACGCCGCCACCGGCTCGGCTGCCTCGAGATACTCGGCGAACAGCCCCTCGACCTCGTCGAACGCGTTCACCGCATGGAGTCGCTGACGGAGCTCGGCCGAGCCGGGCAGACCCTTCACGTACCAGCCGAGGTGCTTCCGGAACTCTATAGCCGCGCCTTTGAGATCCGCCTCGTATGCCATGACCATCCTAGCATGACGCAAAGCAGTCGCGAACCGCTCGCGGACCGGCGGATCGGCTGGCGGCGTCTGCCCGTCGAGCAACGCGCGCGCCTGCGTGAAAATCCACGGCTGGCCGAACGAGCCGCGGGCGATCATCACGGCCGCGCACCCCGTCTCACGCTGCATGCGCGCCGCATCGGCGGCGGTCTTGATGTCGCCATTCCCGATGACCGGAATGTCGAGCGCATCGACAACCGCGGCGATCTCGTCCCAGCGCGCCGCGCCGGTGTACATCTGCGCGCGAGTGCGAGGGTGCAATGTGAGCGCCGTTGCGCCGGCATCCTGGCAGCGCAACGCGATGGTTACGGGATCCCGCATCTCCTCGCTCCAGCCACTCCGGATCTTGACGGTAACTGGGAGGGGCGTGGATGAGCGGACAGCGCGAATGACGTTCGCGACCAGATCCAGGTCCTTGAGGCACCCGGAGCCGCCGTTGCGACGCACGACTTTCTTGACGGGGCAGCCGAAGTTGATGTCAATGAACTCGGGCTGAAACACGTCCGTCACCAGCCCCGCAGCCTCCCCCATCGCGCCCGCATCGGCGCCAAAGATCTGCACACCGATCGGGCGCTCGTCGGGTCCGAACCGGAGCTTGTCCCACGTCGCCGGGTTCTCGCGCCGGATCCCCTCGGCCGAAAGGAACTCGGTGACGACGACGTCCGCGCCAAACGACCGGCACAGCCGCCGGAACGGCGATTCCGAAACCCCCGCCATCGGCGCCAGATAGAGCGGCACCTGGGCGGCGACTGGGAATGGAAACGCGCGTGTGCTTGCCATAGCTCCTAAAGCTAAGCGGCGAAGTGCTTTATTCTAGGATGATGCCGCCCATCCGGGATGGTTCCTACCGCCAGACTGCCCAAGGCAATAGTTTCTGAGGTTTTGAGACACAAGGGGATCCATGGAACTCCGTGAGTTTTTCTCTGAAGACGCGATCAATCTCGACCTGCAAGGCACGACCAAAGACGAGATCCTCAAGGAGCTGATCTCTCTGCTCAAGCTCGACGAGAAATCGGAAGGCATGCTGTTCAAGATGTTGAAGCGCCGCGAGAACCTTGGCTCGACCGGCATCGGTCGGGGCATCGCGATCCCCCACGCCCGATCGCTCGTCGTCAACAAGCTCCGGGTCGCCTTCGGCCGGAAAGCCAGCGGCGTCGACTTCAAGGCCATCGACGAGAAACCGGTCTACTTCTTCTTCCTCATCGTCGCCCCCCCGCTCGAGATCTCGAACCAGTACCTGCCGGTGCTCGGCAAGATCGCGCAGTTCAGCAAGGAGCCCGATGTCCCCCAGCGGTTGCTCGCCCTTACCGCCCCGTCGCAGTTCATGGCGCTGTTGCAAGAGAAGGGCGTTTAGCGCGCTGCTCCTAAGCGCTAGTTAGCGATGGACGCGTTTGACCCTCGCACCACGGCGCTCGTACTCATCGACCTGCAGCGAGGGACGACCAGTATGGCGCTGGCCCCGCGGTCAGCGGCCGACGTGATCCAAACCGCGACGACTCTGGCCACGCGGTTCAGAGCGGCCCGAGCGCCCGTGGTCCTCGTCAACGTCGCCTACGCCGCGGATTTCGGAGACGCGCTCCGCCAGCCCGTCGACCAGCCGCGTCCGCTCACAGTGCTACCCGCGGGTTGGACGGAGCTCGTCGACGGCCTCGCCCACCCGACGGACATTCGCATCACGAAGCACCAATGGGGCGCGTTCCACGGCACGGATCTCGACGACCAGCTCCGCCGTCGCGGGATCACGACGATCGTCCTCGGTGGCATCGCGACCAACTTTGGCGTCGAGTCGACAGCCCGCCAAGGATGGGAGCGCGGCTACGCGGTGGTGATCGCCGAGGATGCGATGGCAGCCACCACGGCCGAGATGCACGCGTTCGCTGTCGAGAAGATCTTTCCGCGGATCGCGCGAGTCACGCGAGCGGCGGATGTCACGCTCCACTGATGAATGGGTGTGGGGCTGGGACTCCACGCCAGGCATTGTATCGATATACGCCAATCTGAGCGGCCGAGCGCTCGTCTGGCGCCGCGACGCGGCAACGGATGCGCTCGTAGTGGAAGAAGAACGCTTTCGCCCCTGGCTCCTCCTCGCACATCTCGACGATCTGCCCCGCGCGATCGACTGCCAAGAGCTGGAAGGGCCCGGGGCGCTGCGCTACCTGGTGAGTGCAAGCGATGGGAGAAGACTCATCGACACGGTGCTGCGCGCCGCGTCTCATCGATTGGGCACGCCCCTGAGCAAACCGAGCGAGCTCGCCGAGCTCGAACCGGGCACGATGCTCGCGCTACCGGCAGAGGAGCAGTATCTCGTGCTCACGGGGCGAACGTACTTTCGAGGACTGGCGTTCGATCGGATCCACCGGCTGCAGTTCGATCTCGAGACGACCGGGTTGAACCCCCATCGTGACCGGATCTTCATGGTCTCGATTCGCGACCACACTGGTGCGACCGACGTGCTCGACGCGCCGACACTGGACGATGCTGGGGAATCGGACTTGATCCAGCGGCTCGTAGCCCGAATCCAAACAGCCGATCCCGACGTCATCGAGAACCACAACCTGCACGGCTTCGACCTCCCCTTTCTCTCCCGCCGCGCCCGAATCCTCGGCGTTCCTCTGTCGCTGGGTCGAACCGGACGCGGCCTCCTCGCGCGCGGCGTCTCATCTCGCGGCCGGCCCCGATTCGTCGCGCCGGGCCGCGAGCTGATCGATACGCTCGACGCCGTATGGCGCTACGATTTCTCGACCCGCGAGTTGCCAGGGCATGGTCTCAAGGCGGTCGCGCGTCACCTCGGCGTCGCGCGCGCCGATCGCGAGTACATTCCCGGCAGCGAGATCTATCGGACGTACCGCCTCGACCCGGAGCGTGTTCGCCGATACGCCACACACGACGTCGAGGAAGTCGCCGCCATCTCCCGCATGCTCGGCGGCGCGGCGTACGCACTGGCGAAGATGGCGCCTCGCCGTTACGAGCGCCTCGCCGACGCTGGGCCGGCGACCGGCGTGATCGATCCACTCCTCGTCCGCGCGTACCTCCACGCCGGCCAAGCCCTGCCGGCCCACCAGGCCCGTGACGACACGCCGCACAGCGGCGCGGCGCTCCACCTCTTCGCGACCGGCGTCGCCCATCGAATCGTCAAGGCCGATGTCGCCAGTCTGTATCCATCGCTCATGCGGGCCTATCGTATCGGCCCGGCGCCCGACCGTCTGGGCGCGCTCCTCGCGATCGTCGATCGTATGGTCGAACTACGCCTGGAGGCCAAAGCGAACGGCCAGGCGGCGACGTCGGCCGCCCTCAAGATCGTCGTCAACGCCGCCTACGGCTATATGGCCGCGGTCGGACTGACCCGGTTCTCGGACGTGCACGCGGCCAATGAGGTGACACGCCGCGGCCGCGAGCTGCTCGACCGCATGTGCCGGGAGTTCGCCTCGCGCGGTGTCACGCTCATCGAAGCGGACACGGACGGGGTCTACTTCGCGGTACCCCCGACGTGGAGCGAGACTGACGAGCGGCGCATCGTCGACGACGTCGCCGCGCTATTGCCGCCGTTGGTCCAACTCGAGTTCGCGGGGCGGTATGCGGCCATGCTCTCGCACGAGCCCAAGAACTACGCGCTGCTGGGGTACGACCACACGCTCCTGCTGAAGGGCGTGGCGTTCCGGTCCAGCCGTTCCGAGCCCTTCGGCGAGAGTTTTCTCCGTCACGCCATCAGTCGCCTGCTGACAAACGATATCGCCGGCGTGCGCGAGCGATACCTCGCGACGATCGCCGAGCTCCGGACACGAGCGCTGTCGACCTACCAGGTCTCGTCGCGTGTGCGACTGACGAAACCCCCGGCGGTGTATGCGCGGTCGCGTGTCCACCGTCGCGAGTTACCATACGAAGCGTTACTCGCCGCAGGTCAGACGCACTGGCGAGAGGGCGATCACGTCCGGGTCTATCGCAAGCCCAACGGTGAGGCCGGCCTCGCGGGCCACCCGGTGGCGCCGTCCTCGGACGATATGCCGGACGCTACGCCGCGCGACTACGACATCGATTACTACGTGCGCCTGCTCCGCACAACGTACGCCGAGCGACTCGCGCGGGCCTTTGCCCCAGAGGATTTCGCGACCGTGTTCGCGGATCCGGATCAGTTGTCGTTGTTCGCGACTCCGCTGGAGTCGATTCAGCCCGTATTGACGATCACTCACTCCCACTCGATCGTCGCCGGCGGCTTCGAGCTGACGTCGTAGACCACGCGGTTGACGCCCTTGACCTCGTTGATGATGCGCGTCGAGATCCGACCGAGCACCTCGGGCGGGAACGGGAACCAGTCGGCGGTCATGCCATCCGAGCTCGTCACCGCGCGCAGCGCGATGACTTGTTCGTAGGTGCGGAAGTCGCCCATGACGCCGACGCTCTTGATCGGCAGGAGCACGGCGAACGCCTGCCAGATGTCGTTGTACAGACCCGCCTCACGAATCTCCTCGAGATAGATCGCGTCCGCGTGGCGCAGCGTGTCGAGTGGTTCGCGCGCGACTGGGCCCAGAATGCGAATGGCTAGGCCTGGTCCCGGGAAGGGGTGGCGGCCGACCATTTCTTCCGGCAGACCGAGCTCACGGCCGACTGCTCGAACCTCGTCCTTGAATAGCTCACGGAGCGGCTCGATCAGACGGAACTTCATGTCGGGCTTGAGGCCACCCACGTTGTGGTGCGTCTTGATCGTCACCGAAGGGCCGCCTTTCGGGGACGATGACTCGATCACGTCGGGATACAGCGTGCCTTGCACCAAAAACTCGGCATCTTGGCCGGCCGTGGCTTCCTCGAAGACGTCGATAAATGTGTGACCGATGATCCGGCGCTTCTGCTCCGGATCGTCGACGCCGGCCAGAGCGGCAAGAAAACGCCCTGAGGCGTCTACGACGACCAGCGGGATACTGAGATTTTGGCGGAACGTGCGCTCGACCTGCTCCCGCTCATGCCGGCGGAGCAAACCGGTGTCGACGAAGATGCACGTCAACTGATCGCCGATCGCGCGGTGGACGAGGGCCGCGGCGACGGCCGAGTCGACACCGCCGGAGAGGCCGGCGATGACGCGGCACTTGCCGACCTGCTCGGCAATTCGAACCACGTGGTCGTCAATAAATGCACCCGACGTCCAACTCGGGTCGGCGTGGCAGACATCGAACAAGAAGTTCGCGATCACCTCACCACCCCGGGGCGTATGCGCGACCTCTGGGTGGAACATCAGCGTGTAAATCGGCCGATGCTTATCGCGCATGGCGCCGATGATGCCACTGTTCGAGCGCGCTGTGACCTCGAAGCCCGGCGGCGGCTGGTCGACATGGTCGCCGTGGCTCATCCAGACGGTCATCTTCTCGCCACGATCGAATCCGTCGAAAGTCCCGCAGGGCTCTGTTACTTCGATCTCGGCTCGGCCGTATTCGCGGACACCGGGAATAATTTTTCCACCCGCCAGGTGGGCGACGAGCTGCATGCCGTAGCAAATGCCGAGTACGGGCGCGACATCGAGTAATGCGGGGTCAGCGGAAGGAACGTTTTCGTCGTAGACCGAGGCCGGCCCTCCGCTCAGGATAATGCCCGTCGGTTTCCACTCTTTGATCCACTCGATAGTCCGCGTCGGTGGATGGATTTCTGAATAAACGCGCGCCTCACGCACGCGGCGTGTGATCAACTGCGTGAATTGAGAGCCGTAATCCAGGATCAGTATGCGACTGGACACCGTTAGCACCGCCAATCCTTATCCGTAAGCCGTATCACCTCGACCGATTTCGTGTCGAGATCCAAGATAGCCGCCGAGGGCGTGCCGTGGAGCCATCCGCACGCCTCGCCCGGATTGACAATGAGCGTGTCGCCTTGCGACTTGATCTCGGCCTTGTGCGACCAACCGTGTACGACCACGGCATGAGACTCGATCGAGTGCTCGCCGACGTCGCCGAGGTCGTGTACGAGCAGGACGCGCTTCCCGTCGAGCTCGACCGAGTGGGGCGACTCATACAGCTCGGCGCCCAACCCGCTCGATGCCGCGGCCTTGAGACCCTCGCGGTCGCCATCGTTGCGGCCGAATACGCCGGCGAGAGCCATGTTGAGATCGCGAAATGGCGCGAGGGCGAAGGGCGAACAATAGTCGCCCACGTGGAGCACCAGGCCGACGCCGCCCGCGCTCATCTGTCGCAGAATCTCGGCGATCGCGGGCACGCGATCGTGAGTGTCTCCCATGACCCCGACACGCATCAGGCGCTCCTCCACACGGCAGGACCCACCTCGTGCCGCACCAGATCATCGTAATTCTCGCGCTCGCGAACGATCGCATAGCGGCCGGCATCCGTCATGACCTCGGGCGGCCTCGCTCGCGCGTTGTAGTTCGACGCCATGACGAAACCATACGCCCCAACCGAGTGCACGGCGAGCAGATCGCCCGGGCCCACATCATCCAGCTCACGGTCGAGCGCGAGAAAATCACCGCTTTCGCAGACCGGCCCGCAGATATCCACCAGCGAGCGCGTCGCCTTGGGAATCACCGAATCTATTCTATGATACGCATGATAGTGCGACGGGCGTAGCAGCTCCGTCATACCGGCATCGGTGATCACGTACGTCTTGTGCGCGCTGCGTTTGCGGTCTAGCACGCGAGTCAGAAGCACGCCGGCGTTGGCTACTATGAAGCGCCCTGGCTCCACGATCAGCGACAGGCCGAGGTCCGCCGCGGCACGGGTCGCGATGGCCCCAAACGCTCGGACGTCGCCCGAGGGGCCGTCGCCGTAAGACACAGCCAAGCCGCCACCTATGTCGAGATAGCGAAGGCCATCGCGTACTTGCTTGGTCAACGCTATCAGGCGCTCCGCGCCTCTGGCGTATGGCTCACTGTCTGTCACCTGCGAGCCTATGTGCATCCCGAGGCTGACCAGCCGGACACCCCGCAGGGTTCGAATTCGAGTGACCAATGAGAGGACTTGGTCATACGGGATGCCGAACCTCGCGCCCTGCTCCCCCGTCCGCGTGTACGGGTGCGGCGTCTCGACCGCCACTTCCGGATTGACGCGAATCCCGATCGGGGCCGGCTCGCCCCTATCGCGCCCCAAACCGTCGAGGATGTCGACCTCACGTGGAGACTCGACGTTGATCAGCAAGACGCCGGCGTTGACGGCTTCGGCGAGCTCGCGATCCGTTTTGCCGACGCCACTGAACACGATGTCGGATCCTGAGAACCCCGCGAGCCGTGCGCGATGCAGCTCACCGCCTGAGACGATGTCTGCCCCAGCCCCCAACGAGCGCAGCAGCCGAAGAATGGCGAGATTGCCATTGGCTTTCACGCTGAAATGCAGGCGGTGTGGGACCGCGACGAGGGAAGAATCCATCGCCGCAAACTGCGAGCGGATCGCCCCGGCGCTATACACGAAGGCCGGCGTGCCCACCTCTTCCGCGATCCGGTCGAGGGGGACGCCGTCCGATGCCAGCGCGGCGGTCAATACGCTTTCGCCCACAGCGCCTCGGCGGTCGCGGGACGCCTACAGCGCAGGCATGTCGTCGGCGCCTTCGGGGAGCGGAACTCGGGGTCCGGAAGAACACGGATTGTTGCCTTCGTGTCTTCCTTGATCTGCGCCTCGCAGGCCGCATCGCCGCACCAGCCGGCGTAGACGAACGCGCCGTCGCCGTCCATGATCTCCCGGAATTTCTCGTAGGAGATGGGCTCGCGAATGCTGTTCGCCTCGCGGCGGTCGCGCGCGACGCGGAACATGTCGTTCTGGATTTCGTCGAGCAGCGTTGGCACCGCCGTCGACAATACGGCCAGGGGCGTTGGACGCTTCTCGCGGCTGTCACGACGGACGAGTACGCATTGCTCCTTATCCAGGTCGCGCGGTCCGAGCTCGAGCCGAAGCGGCACACCGCGTAGTTCCCAATAGAAATATTTAGCGCCTGGGGTCATGCCATCGCGGCGGTCGATCTCTATGCGAACGCCGGGCAGTGAGGCGCTAATGCGGTCTGCCGCCTCCAGCACGCGGGCTCGCTCGGCGTCAGCCTTGTAGATCGGAACAATGACGATCTGGATCGGCGCGACCTTAGGCGGCGTGCGCAGCCCGAGGTCGTCCCCGTGGGTCATGATGAGCCCGCCGATCATGCGGGTCGACGCGCCCCAACTCGTGTTCCACGCGTAGTCGGTGCCGCCGGTCTCGGTTTGGAACTTGAGATCGAACGCTTTGGCGAAGTTCTGGCCGAGGTTGTGGGACGTCGCGGCTTGCAGCGCCTTGTTGTCCTGCATCATCGCCTCGAGCGCGTAGGTGCGCAGCGCGCCGGCGAATTTCTCCGACTCCGACTTCTGGCCGGTCACGACCGGCATCGCCATCCAGTCTTCCTGGAATCGCCGGTAGATGTCGAGCTGCAACCGGGTCCGGGCCTCGGCCTCATCATGCGTGACGTGCGCGGTGTGGCCTTCTTGCCAGAGGAACTCCAGCGTGCGCAGGAACAGTCGCGTGCGCAATTCCCATCGCACCACGTTCGCCCACTGGTTGATCAAGATCGGCAGGTCGCGATAGCTCTGCACCCACTTCGCGAACATCCCGTAGATGATCGTTTCCGAGGTCGGACGTACGACCAGGGGCTCATCAAGCACCTTCCCGCCGCCAATCGTGACAACCGCTACCTCGGGCGCGAACCCCTCGACGTGCTCCTTCTCCTTGTGCAGGAAGCTCTCGGGAATGAACAGCGGGAAGTACGCGTTCCGGACGCCTGTCGCCCGGAACATGTCATCCATGGCGCGCTGCGTGAGCTCCCAGATCCCGTAGCCATTCGGGCGGATGACCATGCATCCGCGCACCGGCGAGTAGTCAGCCAGCTCGGCTCGGACCACCAATTCGTTGTACCACGCGCTGAAGTCGGTCGCGCGTGGAGTGAGTTTTTGATCGTCAGCCATTGCCGCGTTCGTGCCCCGCCTGTTCGACCAATTGATCGATCGTCAAAGTGAGCTGCGCGTTCCCCTCGAGGTCCTTTCTGGATACGCGACCGTCCGCCCCGACGATCGCCGCGAACCGGGCGCCCGTGGTGCTGGCCGCCTTCAGTTGGCGACTCAACGATTGGTCGCGCAGCGAGTACTCGACGCTCTGATCCTTCTCGCGCAGTCGGCGCGCGACTTCCATCACGTCGAGCAAAGCCTCGGAGTCCTCGCGACCCGTCGCGACCCAATAGTCGATCGACGGGACCACGTCGCGCAGGAGTCCTCGCACCTGCAGCAACTCCCGGAGCACGACATCGCCCATCCCGAATCCAACGGCTGGCAGGTCCACACCTCCCAGCGTCTCCAGGAGGTTGTCATATCGTCCGCCGCCACAAATCGCCCGGAGCTCACCCTTGGCATCGAAGAGCTCGAAGACAATGCCCGTGTAGTACGCGAGGCCGCGGACGATCGACGCATCGAAACGCACCCAGGCAGCGTCGCCAACCAGGCGATGCACGTACTGGAGGTAACGTTCGAACTCGTCGACGCTCGATTCGCTAGAGTCACCAGAATCGTGCAATACCCGTCGCACGTCGTCGAGCGTCGTATATGGCAGCCGTGTGATGGGCTCTATTGCACGGGAAGGTACGCCGAGAGCCGTGAGCCGCTCGGCGGACGCCGCCGAAGGCGTGCGTCCCAATTTGTCCACCACGTCCGTCATCACGGGAAGCAGCGAAGCGTCCGACACGCCGAGCGCGCGGAGATAGGCGCCGAGCACGCGCCGGTCGGAGACGCGAGCCTTCACGTCATCCGGCGTGAGCCCCAAAGCTCGCATGACGTCGATGGCCACCGCGAGGATCTCGGCGTCGGCCGTAACACCAGGCTCTCCGATGATATCCACGTTGAGCTGAAAGTGCTCGCGCAGCCGCCCGCGCTGCTGGCGCTCGTAGCGAAAAAGCTGCGGCGTCGAGAACCAGCGGACGGGTTTCCGAAGCGCGTTGGCGCGCGCGGCGACCATGCGGGCGATCGTCGGCGTCATCTCGGGACGCAACGCGACCTGGCGGCCGCCCTTGTCCTCGAAGTTATAGAGCTGGCCGACGATCTCATCGCCGCTCTTTTTCGTGTACAGCTCTGTCGGCTCGAGCGGCGGACCGTCGTACTCCTGGAACGCGTAGCGGCGCGCGACTGTGCGCCAGGCTCGCATGATGAACGCCCGTTCAGCAAACTCCTGCGGGTAGAAATCGCGAAATCCCGGGAGCGCACCGGTCGACATCGGGCAAACTTACCCGG
>Ga0210409_10001289_pt1 | contig 33532 bp, 29 predicted proteins | sample IncBWH17MmetaG_FD_161649 | JGI IMG/M metagenome (GOLD analysis project Ga0210409, IMG submission 161649) | Forest soil microbial communities from Barre Woods Harvard Forest LTER site, Petersham, Massachusetts, United States - Inc-BW-H-17-M | ecosystem: Environmental > Terrestrial > Soil >...
GATTACGAATCCTTTACGGATTCTTGGTTCGCTGCCGATATGACTTCGGGTGGGCGTACCCCGCGTTTGTGGGCCTGCTGCGCCGACCACGACCATGGGACGACCGCAAGATGATCGAAATCGGCGCATGCACCCGCTAAACCGCCCTCGTCGGCGGGCATGGCGGGCGTTGCTGTCGGCGCTCGCCGGAGGCGGGCTGACGGCCGCGAGCCTCGGCGGGCAGCTCTCGAGCACCGCGCTAGGCGCAACCGCTGCGGGGACCACGTCCACCGGCGAAGGCGCGACGCCGCCGCCTGTCAACACCACGACCGTCACGGGCAACCAGGAAGCTGCCACGGCTCCGCCCTCGACGACCCCGACCACCACGATCGCGCCTCCGCCGTTGCCGAGCAGCAAGCGACCGACGACCACGACGACCGGCCGCCAGCCCGGCACTCCGCCGCCGCCCGTCGAATCGCCCAAAGTCGTCCTGAGGCAGAAACAGAAAAGCACCGGTACCAGCAAGCCGAACCCCAGTATCACCCCGACGACCGTCAAGCTCAAGACGGGCGCGAGGAGCGGGCCTGCATCCGGCCCCAGCAACGTGGCGCTCTCACCGCAGGTGATCGCCAGCCAGGCTGGAGCCCTCGCGGCCGCGCTCGCGTCCTCGGCGGCCTCCGTCCAGGCTCTCGGCTTCTACCGCATCCCGCCGTTCCTGCTTCCGATCTACAAGGCCGCCGCCGCCCAGTACGGCGTCCCGTGGCAGATCCTCGCTGCGATCAACGAAATCGAGACGAACTACGGAAGCGACCAGTCGGTGTCCACCGCCGGCGCCGTGGGCTGGATGCAGTTCATGCCAGCGACATGGCTGCAGTATGGGGTGGACGCACTCAACGCCGGCTATGCGGACCCCTACAACCCCGTTGACGCGATCTTCGCCGCCGCCCGCTATCTGCGCGCGGCCGGTGCGCAGACCGATCTGCACGCAGCGATCCTCGCCTACAACCACTCCGAGGAATACGCGAGCTCGGTGCTGCTGCGAGCCAAGCTGATCTCGACCTACCCGCGCTCGGTCGTCGCGACGCTCACGGGCCTCATCGACGCGCGCCTGCCCGTCAGCGGCAAACAGGTCGGGTGGGGCGCGGTGCTCCCGTCGCGGTCAAGCGCCACCGCCAACGCCAGCGCCGCGGGTCAACCGTCGAGGACGACCAGCGGCGTAGCGGCGAGCGCCGCCGCCGAAGCGGCCAAGGCGTCACAGGCGCCCGGGGCGGCCCCTGCGCCCTCGCCCACCGCGGCGGCGCGCGGAGGCAAGGTCCGCCCGCAGCCGGAAGCCCCTCTCCAGCTCGTCGATCTGATGAGCGCTCCGAACGCGAATGTCGTCGCCGTGCAGGACGGCCGCATCGTGCAGATCGGGGAGACGCGCGAGCTGGGCAGGTACGTCGTCCTGCGCGACGTCTACGGCGACGTCTTCACCTACGCCGGCCTCGGTAGCATCGCGCCGACCTACACGCTGCCGCACGCGCCGTCAGCCACAGCCGCCGCGCAGACGCCGGCCGCCACGATCGCGAGCAGCACGCACGACCACGCGCCCTCGCTGCCGGCCACGGCTGGCCGCCAGCCGCCGCTGACGCTGCAGGTCAAGGTCCCGACCAGCGCTCACCGCTCCACCGCCAAGCACGATGCCGTCGTCCCGGCGGATCCCGTCGAAGCTGCGCCGGCCGGGATGGGGAAGGTGCGGCTGTTCGCCCACCCCGGGAACCCCGATGCGGTCGCCGCGGCGGCCAGCGCCGCGCGCAACGCGAGCTCGAACGCCGGGCATCGCCCGCTGCGGCTTCGCCGCGGCGCGATCGTGGCGACCGGAACCGTGATCGGGCGCGTGCGCACGCCGAGCGGCGCCGCCGACGGCCATCTCCGCTTCGCGATTCGCCCCGCGGGCGACGGCGCGACGGTCGACCCCCGCCCGATCCTCGCAAGCTGGGCGCAGCTCGCATCGGCGCTGCACCCGCAGGGGGCGAAGGCCGCGCACCCGCTGCTGGGCGCGACCGCGAGCGACGTCTTCCTGCTCTCGAAGGACCAGCTCGCGAGCGATGTCCTCTCGGATCCCGGCATCACGATCGACGCGTGCGGACGAGGCGACATCGCCTCCGGTGCCGTCGACAGGCGCGTGCTCGCGATGCTCGCCTTTCTCTCGCGCAGCGGGCTACAGCCGACGGTGAGCGGACTGCGGTGCGCGGCGGGCGCCCCGGCGGGCACGACGCCCAAGGCGGACCGCATGGTGGCGCTCGACATCTCGGCCGTCAACGGCACGCCGATCTCCGGTCACCAGGGTCCGGCGACGGTCACCGACCTCACGATCCGCACGCTGCTGAGCCTTCCGCGCGAATACCAGCCGGAGCGGATCGTCAGCCTCATGCGCTACCCCGGCGCGGCGAACACCCACGCGACGCCGCAATCCTGGAACCACATCCATGTGCAGTACCGGCCTGCGAGCCAGGCCGCCGCGCTCAATCCGGCGACCGCCGGAACCGCCGCGCGCACGGCCGCGGCCGCCCGCGTCGCCGTGACGCCCCTGGTCGTGGGCGGCCAGCTGACTCCCTCCCAGTGGGATCAGCTGATCACACGCATCGCGGCGCTCCCGACGCCGACGGTCGCGGTCAAGCCGAGCGCCTCGGCGATCCGCGACCCGAAACATCCCTGAACCGCGCTCCCGCCCGCCGGAGGCCGGAGCGCCGTCTGCCATGATGCAGCGCCGGATGTCCACCTATGGTGGGATTGATCTCGGCGGGACCAAGATCCAGGCGGTTGTCGTCGACGACGAGAACAGCGTGCTCGGCTCGGCTCGCCGTGCAACGCCGACGACAGGTGGCCCGCCCGACGTGGCCCGCGAGGTCGAGGCCGCGCTGCGGGATGCGGCCGCCGCGGCCGAGGTCGAGCCTTCGGATCTGGCCGGGGTCGGCGTCGGATCTCCCGGGCGTGTCGGCGAGGACGGCAGCGTGACCGAGGCGCTCAATCTCCCCGGGTGGGAGGGAAGCTTTCCCCTGGGCCGCACGCTCGCCGCGGCGGTGGGCGTCGATGTGAAGCTTGGCAACGACGTCATGGTCGCCACCGCCGCCGAGTTCAGGCTTGGGGCGGGTCGGCTGTACGACTCGCTCCTCGGGGTGTTCTGGGGGACGGGAGTCGGGGGCGGGCTGATACTCGAGCGCCGGGCGTGGAGGGGGCGCGGCGGCGCCGGCGAGATCGGGCACATGGTCGTCGTGATCGACGGCGCGCGCTGCACGTGCGGACGCAAGGGCTGCCTGGAGGCATATGCCGGGCGCTCGGCGATGGAAAAGCACGTTCAGAGGCTCGTCGAGAAGGGACGCAAGACGAAGCTGTTCGACCTCATGCGAGAGCGGGGACGGACGCGCCTGACCAGCGGCGTGTGGGCGCGCGCGCTCGAGCACGGCGACAAGCTGGCGGAGCAGATGCTCGATCGCGCCGTTGAGGCGCTCGGCGCTGGCATCGCCTCCGCCCAGAACCTGCTCGACGTCGAGGGCGTGATCATCGGCGGCGGCCTCGGCGTTCGACTTGGCCACCCGTATGCCAAGCGGATCGCCGAGGCGATGCAGCCCCACCTGTTCGTCGACTCGCACCCTCCGCACGTTCACGTCGCCGCGCTCGGCGACCTCGGCGGTGCGATCGGCGCCGCGCTGCTGGTCCGGGGTGAGGCGTAACGTATGGAGTGCTCTTGACACAGCCGGTGCTGCACCTCTCGTCGGTCCTCCGCAGTCCCCTGCTCGATCGCGCCGGCGAGCGGCTCGGGCGGGTCGAGGACCTGATCGTACGACTGGCCGACGGGGGCTATCCGCCCGTGACCGGCCTGAAGGCGAGGATCGGGGGACGCGAGCTGTTCGTGCCGGTCGACCGGATCGCCTCGCTCGAGCCCGGCTCGGTGCGGCTGTCCGGCGAGCGGCTGAGCCTCGGCCGCTTCGAGCGGCGCGCCGGCGAGGTGCTGCTCGGCGCCGACGTGCTCGGGCGCAAGCTCGTGTACGTCGAGGCGGACCCGCCGATGCTCGTCACGGCCAGCGAGATAGAGCTCGCCTGCATCGATGGCTGGTGGCGGGTGGTCGGCGTCGATCACAATCCTCGCGCTCGGCTTCGGCGGCTGCTGCCGCGCCGTCTGCGCAGCCTGATCTCCGACGCGCCGTTCCTCGACTGGACCGACCTCGAGCCGTTCGTCGGGCACGTTCCGAGCGCACGCCTGCGCTTCTCCCATCGCAAGCTCGCCAACCTGCATCCTGCGGAGATCGCCGATCTGGTCGAGGCCGCCTCCCACGACGAGGGCGAGGAGATCATCGAGGCCGTCGGCCAGGACCGGGAGCTCGAGGCGGACGTCTTCGAGGAGCTCGACGAGCACCATCAGCTCGAGTTCATCCGGGAGCGTCCGGACCCGCAGGTGGCGGCGGTCATCGCGCGCATGGCTCCCGACGATGCCGCCGACCTGATCGTCGAGATCGACCAGGATAGGCGCGGACGGGTGCTGGCGCTGCTGCCGCCCGCCAAGCGACGCCGGATCGAAGCGCTGCTGGGCTACAACCCCTCCACCGCCGGCGGTCTCATGAGCCCCGACTTCATCGGCCTGGCGCCCGCTGACCGGGCAGGGCGCGCAATCGAGCGGGTGCGCTCGAGCGACCTCGCCCCGGGCACCCTCACGACCGTCTATCTGGTCGACCCCGAGGGGCGCCTGGTGGGCTCCGTGCTGGTCGTGACGCTTCTGCGGGCGGACCCGGACGCCGCCCTCGAGGAGCTCGCCGAGCACGAGCCGGTGTCGGTCGCAACCGGAGCGGACCTGCCCGAGGTGGCGCGCACGATGACCGACTACAACCTGGTGATGCTGCCCGTCCTCGACGAGGACGAGCGGATGGTGGGCGTGATCACCGTGGACGACGTCCTGGAGTTGACGCTGCCCGCGGGTTGGCGGCGTCGCTTTGGCGTGGCCAGCGACTGACACGTGGCGCCCATGGGGGCGCCTTTCCGTTGGTAGGCTGAGCGGTCGATGAGTCCGCACGGTGCGCGTAGAAAGGAGGCCGGCATGGACCGAGAACAGCCACGAAGTACCCAGCCGGTCGCACGCCTGTCGGGCCCGTCCCTCCTGGCCTAGCCATTGCACCGGGACCCCGTCCGCGTCGGCGTGCGCCGAGACGTGACGTGACCGCCCGCGAGCAAGGAAAGGAGGAACACCGAGATGGCCGAGGACCAGACGACGCTGGCGCCTGCGCAGCCGCGGCCCGACGGCGTGCCTCCAGTTCTCGACGAGGCGCACATCGGCGACATCCGGGGCGCGCTCGGAACGATCAGCATGCACGACAGCGGCGAGCGCCACGGCCTGCGCTCGCGGCTGATGGCACTGCTGGCGATCATGGGCCCCGGGCTGATCGTGATGGTCGGCGACAACGACGCCGGCGGGGTCTCCACCTACGCGCAGGCCGGCCAGAACTACGGCACGAGCCTGTTGTGGGTGCTGGCGCTGCTGATCCCCGTGCTGATCGTCAACCAGGAGATGGTCATCCGCCTGGGAGCCGTCACGGGCGTCGGCCACGCGCGGCTCATCAACGAGCGCTTTGGTCGCTTCTGGGGCTGGTTCTCGGTCGGCGACCTCTTCATCCTCAACTTTCTCACGATCGTCACCGAGTTCATCGGCGTGAGCCTCGCACTGGGCTACCTGGGGGTCAGCAAGTACGTGGCGGTGCCGGTCGCCGCCATCACGCTGATCGCGATCACCTCGACCGGCAGCTTCCGCAGCTGGGAGCGCTTCATGTACGTGTTCATCGTGGCCAACTTCCTCGTCATCCCGCTGCTGGTGCTCGCGCGTCCGAACGTCGGCCAGATCGCCCATCACAGCTTCTCGCCGGGCATCCTTGGCGGCGCGAGCTCGACCGCCGTGCTGCTGATAATCGCGATCGTCGGCACGACCGTCGCCCCCTGGCAGCTCTTCTTCCAGCAGTCGAACATCATCGACAAGCGCATCACGCCGCGATGGATCAACTACGAGCGCCTCGACACCGTGGTCGGCGCGTTCGTCGTCGTCATCGGAGCCGGCGCGCTGGTCGCGGTCACCGCCTTCGCGTTCGTGGGCACCAGCGAATTCGGCCATTTCGTCGATGCCGGCGCCGTCGCGTCGGGCCTGGCACGCCACCTGGGATCGACGGCGGGCACGTTCTTCGCGATCATCCTGCTCAACGCGTCGCTGATCGGCGCGGCTGCGGTGACGCTCTCGACCTCCTACGCGTTCGGCGACGTGTTCGGATCCAAGCACTCGCTCAACCGCGGCCCGCTCGACGCGAAGGCCTTCTACGCGAGCTTCGCGCTGATGGTCCTCGCGGCCGCGGGCATCGTGCTGATCCCGAACGCCCCGCTGGGGCTGATCACGACCTCCGTGCAGGCGCTGGCCGGCGTGCTGCTGCCGAGCGCCACCGTCTTCCTGCTGCTGCTCACCAACGACCGCGAGGTCCTCGGCCCGTGGAGCAACCCGCCCTGGCTCAACGCGATCGCGAGCGTGATCGTCGGCGTGCTCGTCGAGCTCTCGCTGATCCTGATGGCGACGACGGTGTTCCCGAAGGTGAATGTCGTGCACCTGTTCGTGTACCTCTCTCTCGCCGTGCTCCTCGTCCTTGCCGGCATGGCGATCTACGCCATCCGCAACCGGCCCAGGGGCGCGGTCGACGTTCCAAAGCTCACCAGGGAGCAGCGCAGCACGTGGACGATGCCCCCCCTCGCCCTGCTCGAGCGCCCGATCTGGTCGCCGGGCCGCAAGGCCGCGATGCTGCTCCTGCGAGCGTACCTGCTGGTGGCCGTCGTACTGCTGGTCATCAAGACGATCCAGCTCGGGCACTGAGGCATCGCGGTCGGGACGCTCGCGGCGGCGGGCGCTCGGGGCCGGGCCTCTATGTTGAATCGCGGTGCTGCCGTTCTGGATCTCGATCGCGCTGCTGTCCGCCGTCCAGGGGGCGCTGGTGGCGCTTCCCCGCGCCGTCCTCGCGCCGCGGCTGTCATACCTGCGCGGCCGCCGCTGGGCGCTCATCCCGCCGCTCTCGGTGATCGGCTTCGTACTGATCGCCCGCGCGGCCGAACGGTCGAGCGCGGAGGGGCTGACCTACCTCGCCCTCTGTGCCGTCCCGCCGCTCGCGGCGCTCGCCCTGGGCTGGCTCTCGCGAGGGGCGCGTCCGGCGAGGGCGCTGCTCGTCGTGCCGCTGTTCGCGCTCGCCTGGGCGGATCGCGGCGGCCTCGCAGGCGAGGCGGCCGCGCTGGGTCTGTCGGCGCTCAGCTGCGTGACGCTCGCCGTGCTGCTCGCGGCCGTGACGCCGCCGCGCTGGCTGGCTGCGGGCATCGTGGCGATGGCCGTCGCCGACACCGCGCTTGTCGTCTCGGACCTGCTGCGGCGGCCGAACGACGCCCTCAACGCCGCTCATCCCGTCGCGGGACTTCCGAGACTGCAGAGCGCCGTGCTCGGCTCGGCGGTGATCGGCTACGGCGACCTGTTCGTCGCGGCGCTGCTCGGCGCCCTGCTGGTGATCGTCGGGCGCTCGTCATTGCAGCTGCGCGGCGCGGCGCTGACCGCGCTGCTGGCGCTGGGCTTCGACCTTCTGTTCTTCTTCGTGAGCGAGCTCCCTGCGACGGTTCCCGTCGCGCTCGCGCTCGTCCTGCTGATCATGCGCCGGCGACGATCCGCCTGGCGGTTGGAAACTCCGCTGCGTCCGCGAGCTCGGGTGCCGGCTCGCCGAGCTGGTACGCCAGCTGCGCGGTGATCGTGCGGGCGTTCGACTCGACGGCCGCCGGGCTCGGCACCTCCCGGTCCGACGCTGCGCCCGCGCGCTCGATGCGACGCACCTGGGGGATGACGCGATGGTCGAAGGAGCCGACGGCCTCGTTGTAGGCGCCGATCGCCGAGTCGAGCTGGCGACCCACCTTCGACAGCGGCTCGATGAAACGCCCCAGACGCCGGTGCAGCTCGCGCGCGGAGTCGGCGATCTCGCGCGCCGACTCGGCTATCAGCTCCTGGCGCCAACCGTAGTGAACCGCCCACAGCAGGCCGATCAACGTCGTCGGGGTGGCCATCAGCACCTGCTGCTGGACCCCGTACTCGATCAGCGCCGGGTCCTGCGCGAGCGCGGCCTGATAGATGCCGTCCGAGGGCACGAACATGACGACGAACTCGGGCGTCGAGTCGAACTGGTTCTGGTAGCCCTTGGACGCGAGCTTTGCGATGTGCTCGCGCGTCTGGGAGGCATGGCGGGCGATGTGCAGCTCGCGGTCTGACTCGGTCGAGGACTCCAGCGCCGACAGGTAGGCGTCGAGCGGCACCTTCGAGTCGACCACGACCAGCTTTTCGCCGGGAAGGCGTACGAGCATGTCCGGTCGCAGCGATCCGTTCGGGGTGTGAATCGTGCTCTGCTCGACGAAGTCGCAGTGCGAGACCATCCCGGCCATCTCGACGACGTTGCGAAGCTGGATCTCCCCCCACGAGCCACGCGTGGAGGGGCGCTTCAGCGCGGTCACGAGGTTGCCGGTCTCCTGACGCAGCGTGCCCACGCCCTCGCCGAGCTGGCGGACCATCTGCGCCAGCTCGCCCTGAGCCTGCCTGCGCTCGCGCTCCAGCCGGCCGATCTCGCTCTCCATCCTCCCGAGCTTCTGCTCGACCGGGCCCACGATGCCCTTGATCTCCTCGGCGCGCCTTGACATCTCGCCCGTGGCACGCTCCTCTTCCGCCCGGCGGGACTGCTCCAGGCGCTGCGCCAGCGAGTCGCCTGTCTCGCGCAGCACGTCCACGGAGATCGAGCGCAGCTCGTCGCGCAGCCGGTCCCGTTCGAGCGAGCGCTCGGCCTCGCGCGCGCCGCCACGGCGGCTCACGAGCACAGCGGCGCAGGCTGCGCCCAGCAGGACTCCGAGAATCAGCAGCAACACGCTGGCGACGGTCATTTCAGTAGAACCCTTCTCGACGGTGTGGACGCCAAAGCGTGGCAGCCGCTCCGGACATCTCGCGTCGGGCGGCGCGCCGCCGTGCCCGCACCCGCGCGGTGGGGATCTGTTTTCAGCTATTTGAGACCTCACGCAGCCAGCGCGACGGATGGCGCCACGACGGGCTGCGGCTTGACATTTGGGGTAGCCATGAGTATCTTGCGACGATGCTTCCGGCCCTGAATTGGGGTTAGGACGCTGCTGTAGAGGGATAAATCCATAAGAGGGGGCTGTGCCTGCGGGCATGTCCCGCAAGTACGAGGAGGATGTGAGATGCAAGCCACGAATGGCTTTGCTGTTCCGTTCCGTCGCCTGAGCGGGTGCGTCTTTGCGCTCGCGCTGGTGATCTCGGCGCTGTTCGCGTCGAGCGCCGGCGCAGTCACCGCTACGCACTCCGATCTGGCACTTGGGGATTCGTTGGCATTTGGCTATTCCCAGCAACTGTTCAACGAAAACTTCCCCACTGAGTCGCCCACGGCATTCGAACATGGGTACGCCAACTACTACTTCAATGGCTCCAAAGCGAAAGCCGCCGGATCTCAGCTGATCAACAACGGCTGCCCCGGTGAGACGACCGATTCGATGATCGGTAACGGCCCGCTGGGTGGCGCGCTCGACCCGACCGAAGGCGAAAGCCCGTGCGGTTACCACAAACTCGGGTTCCCGCTCCACCACGAATACGGTGGGACGAAATCCCAGCTCGAAAATGCGATCGAAGTGCTGACGGTGGGCACGCTCACGAGCAAACCGGTCACGACGGTCACGCTGAACATCGGCGCGAACGACGAGCTTCACGGCATCGCTAAATGTGAAGCCGAAGTCAAAGCAGAATACGAAGCCGAAGGTAAAAGCAAATATGGCGCCACGCCTGAAGCCGCCGTCAAAGGCTGCATCGAAGCTCACGTGAACGCACTATTTGGACACATCCTGCACAACATCGGCTCGATCACGTACGCGATCCGCAACTACGGTGTGTTTGCCGCTGCGGCCACCGGCAACCCCGCACTGGCGGGACTCAAGTACACGGGCAAGCTCGTGTTCGAGGGTGCCTATGACCCGTACGGGAACGTGTTCGGCACGGGCGAACTGCTGGTTGGCTCGCGCACGCTGGCATCGATTCTCGACTTCCACGAGAAAAAACTGATGACCGACGAAGGCACTGAAGCAGCGGAAGAAGGACACGAAGCCTTCAAAGCGTGCTTCGCCGAGGCGCTGGCGACGTTCAACCCCGGCACCGCGAAAGAACCGATCCACCTGCAGGCGTGGACGAACATGGCCAACACCACCGAATCAAACGGCAAAAAAAATGGGCCGGACATTCACCCGACCCCGCTTGGATACCACGAGATCGGTGGCGTTCTCAACATCAAACAGTGTGGTGTTGTCGAATAACCCACACCGTCGCCTCCTAGAGGCAAGCTAGAAGCAAGCTGAGGGGGCGCCCGGCCTAGGCCGGGCGCCCCCTTTTCGTGGCATACCGCTCGGCGGCCTCTTCGAGCACGGCCAGCATCGCCGGCGCTGCCGGCACGAGACGGGCCCGCTCGGGGACGGCGGCGATCACCTGCCGGGTGGGGGGAGCCGGCGAGAGCTCCCGGATCAAGATGTCATCGCGCACGACCGACAGGGCCAGCTCGGGGATCAGGGCGACGCCGACGCCGGCGGCCACGAGTCCCTGGACCGTCTGATAGTCGTCGCTCTCGAACGACACGTTCGGCTCGAATCCCGCCGCGTGGCAGCTGCGCACGACGTGCCTGGCGCAGGGACTCGAGTTCGAGGTCTGCACCCACGCTTCGTACCGGAGGTCCTGAAGGCGGATACGCTCCCGCGCGACGAAGGCGTGGTCGCGGGGCAGCGCCAGGTACATCGGGTCCGAGAGCAGCTCCACGCGCTCCATGCCCTTGGGCAGCAGGCTCTGACCGGCGAACTCGAACAGCAGCGCGAGGTCGAGCTCGCCAGCGCGCAGGCGCGGCACGATGTCCTCGGGCTCGCCCTCGGCCAGCGTCAGCTCGACGTCGGCGTAGAGGTCCCGGAAGGTCGCGATCGCGAGCGGCATCAGCGTCGCGCCGGCGGTGGGGAAGGAGGCCATGCGCAGGCGTCCGCCGCGCAGGCCGGCGATCGCCGAGAGCGCCGTCTCTGCCGCCTCCAGGCGCGCGAGAATGCCCTCCGCATGGCCCACCAGCGCCTGACCGGCAGCGGTCAGGCTCACCCCACGCGGATGGCGCTCGAGCAGCGTCAGGCCCGTTTCGCTCTCGAGCGCCGCGATCTGCTGGGAGACGGCCGACTGCGAGTAGGAGAGCGCGTCCGCCGCGCCGGAGAAGGACCCGCGGTAGGCGACCTCCTTGAGGACCTTGAGTCGAGCCACGTTGAGCATAAGGTCAACTTATAGCGCACATCACGAACATCACTGGGGCTGATGGCAGGAGCGTGTCACCATTACGACGAAACCTCGAATGAACGACCTTTTCCACTAGAGCCAGACCACAGGAGAGAAGCCATGTCCACCAAGATCATCGTCTCCTACGACGGGACCGCGAACGAGAATGACGCGATCGCCCTCGGGGGACTCTTCGCGCGTGCTGGAGCCGAGCTCGCGCTTGCCTACGTACGCCACACGCACGAGCCCGACCGCGACCGCGAGACGCTCGTGCAGGGTCAGGCGCAGGAGCTGCTCGACCGCGGCGCCGGCCTGCTCGGCGACCCGAACGTGGCCCGCCACGTCGTCACCGACCGCTCGACGCCCGAGGGGCTGCGCGCGCTCGCCGAGCGCGAGGGCGCCAGCGCGATCGTGTTCTGCTCGGACTCGCACACCGCCAAGGGCCACGTCTCGGTGGGCAACTCCGCCGAGCGCCTGCTCGAGGGCTCGAGCACCGCGATCGCCATCGCGCCCGCGGGCTTCGCCGACAGCGCGCGCGCGGCCGCCATTCAGCGGATCGTCGCCGTGGGCGACAGCAGCGGCGGGGCACAGGCCACCGCCGAGTCGCTCGCGAGCGTCCTGCACGGGACCGTCGAGCCGGTCGCCGACGATCACGCCGACCTGCTCGTCATCGACTCACGTCCGGAGGCCGAGCCGGGACGGATCTCGATCAGCTCCTCCGCGGCGCATCTGATCGAGATCGCGACCAGCCCCGTGCTCGTCGTGCCCCGCGGCGTCGCCCTTCAGTTCGACCGAGCGCCAGCGGCGACCGGCGTCTAGGGATTGCAGGGGTGCGTGCTCGCCGCCGCGCCTCGGGCGCGGCGGCGTCAGCGAGCCGAGCCTTTGTGCCGGCGCGCGAGCAGGTAGCGGGCGAGCGCCTGCAGGAAGTCAAGGGTGCCGCCCACGAGATGGGCGGCACGCCCGCTCCAAAGCCGCCCCTCGAGCCGGCGCAGCGCCGCGCGGTGCCGCCGTGCTGGCATGAAGCGGCACGGTATCGTGGCGGGGGTGCCAGTCGCAGTGAAGACCACGGTCACCGAGCTCGCCGATTCGCGCGTGCGCCTTCAGGTCGAGGTGCCGCCGGAGGAGCTCGAGGGGAGGCTCGAGCGCAAGGCCAACCAGCTCGGACGGGATCTGAAGCTGCCCGGCTTCAGGCGCGGGAAGGTGCCGGCGCCGCTCGTCATCCAGCGCATAGGCCGTGAGGTCGTGCTCGAGGAAGCCGTGCGCGACACGCTGTCCAGCTGGTACGCCGACGCGATCGAGTCCTCCGGCATCGTTCCCGTCGGCGACCCGCAGGTCGATCTCGGCGACCTACCCCCGCAGGGCCACGCGCTCTCGTTCGCGATCGAGATAGGCGTGCTCCCAAGGGCCGAGCTCGGCGACTACCTCGGGCTCGAGGTCGGCCGGCGCGATCCGGAGGTGCGCGATGAGCAGATAGACGAGGAGGTCGAGGCGATGCGCCAACGCCTGGCGCGGCTGGAGACCGCCGAGCGTCCGGCCGGCGAGGGCGACTTCGTCGTCGTCGACTACGTCGGCTCGCTCGCTGAGGAGGATGCGCCCGATGGAGAGTCGCAGTTGAAGCCGTTTGCCGGGGGAGAGGGACGCGACCAGCTCGTCGAGCTCGGCGCCGGCAACCTGATCCCGGGCTTCGAGCAGGGCATGCTCGGGGCCAGCGCCGGGGAGACGCGCACGATCGAGGTGCCATTTCCCGCCGACTACGGCAACGAGGAGCTCGCCGGGCGCAACGCGTCCTTCGAGGTGACCGTCAAGGAGGTCAAGCTGAAGCAGCTGCCCGAGATCGACGAGGACTTCGCGATCGACGCCGGCTTCGACGACGTTCAGGAGCTGCGCGAGGACATCCGCCGCCGTCTGCTGGAGGTCGAGGACGAGCGGATCGAGGGCGAGTTCCGCCAGGACGCACTCGATGCGGCCGTCTCGCACGCGCATGTCGGGATCACCCCCGAGCTCGTCAGGGCGCGGGCGCGGGAGATGTGGGAGCGCACGGTCCACTCGCTCTCGCACCGAGGCATCTCGCGCGAGTCATACCTGCGCGTCCTCGGCCGGCCCGAGGAGGAGATCCTCGCCGACATGGAGTCCGACGCCGAGCAGGCGCTGCGCCGCGAGGCCGTGCTGACGGCGGTGGTCGAGGCGGAGGGGATCGAGCCGTCCGAGCAGGAGCTGCTGGAGGCGCTCACGCCGATCGCCGAGCGCGAAGGCGTCGAGCCGCAGAAGCTGCTCGACGACCTGCGGCAGGCAGGGCGGCTGGAGGAGGTGCGCGAGGATCTTGCGGCGCGCGACGCGATCGAGCTGATCGCCGCCCGAGCGGTTCCGATCCCGGCCGCGCAGGCGCGAGCGCGCGAGCAGCTGTGGACGCCCGGCGACGATGCGGAGGCCGGGACCGCCACGCAGTCCGGCGGCGCGGCGGCCGGCCGGCTGTGGACACCCGGCGATCAGCGGTCGGCAAGCTAGCCTCTAGAGGAATCCGGTCAGCGAAGTGAAACAAAGGCGAGGACTATGAGCCCACTTGTCCCAATGGTCGTTGAGCAGACCTCGCGAGGAGAGCGAGCCTTCGACATCTACAGCCGCTTGCTCAACGAGCGCATCATCTTCCTCGGCACCCCCGTCGACGACCAGATCGCGAACCTGATCGTCGCCCAGCTGCTGCACCTCGAGTCGGAGGACCCCGAGAAGGACATCTCGATCTACATAAACTCGCCCGGAGGATCCGTCTACGCGGGCCTCGCGATCTACGACACGATGCAGTTCATCAAACCTGATGTGCAGACGATCTGCGTGGGCATCGCGATGTCGATGGGAGCGCTGCTGCTCGCGGGCGGCGCCGAGGGCAAGCGGATGGCGCTGCCCAACGCCAAGATCCTGATTCACCAGGTCTCGTCGAGCTTCCAGGGGCAGGCGACGGACATCGAGATCCACGCGAAGGAGATCATCGACGTGCGCCGTCGCCTCGATGAGATCATCGCCAAGCACACGCACAAAGACCTCGAGCAGGTGCGCAACGACACCGAGCGGGACTACTTCATGAGCTCGGAGGAGGCGAAGGACTACGGCATCATCGACCGCGTGATCTCAGAGCACTGAGGACGGCCGCTGAGCGGCGCGAGGCTGTGTCCTCGGTCGCTCGCGTGCACAGCACGCCACGCTCCCTGCGTCCGTGCCTCGCTTGCCCAGCACCGTCCTAGTCAGCGAACGAGTAGAGAGCTTTAGACAATGGCCAGACCGACAGATTCCAACGAGCAGCTGCTTTGCAGCTTCTGCGGCAAGTCCCAGCGTCAGGTGAAGAAGCTGATCGCCGGACCCGGCGTGTACATCTGCGACGAGTGCATCGACCTCTGCAACGAGATCATCGACGAGGAGCTCGCGGCCCCGCCGGCGTTCGATCTGGAGAACCTGCCCAAGCCGCGTGAAATCTACAAGGTGCTGGACGAGTACGTCGTCGGCCAGGACCCGTCGAAGCGGACCCTATCGGTGGCGGTCTACAACCACTACAAGCGGGTTCAGATGATGATGTCCGGAGACTCGGACATCGAGCTGCAGAAGTCGAACATCCTGCTGCTCGGCCCAACCGGATGCGGCAAGACGCTGCTCGCCCAGACGCTCGCGCGGATCCTCAACGTGCCGTTCGCGATCGCCGACGCCACCGCGCTGACCGAGGCCGGCTACGTCGGCGAGGACGTCGAGAACATCCTGCTCAAGCTGATCCAGGCCGCCGACTACGACGTCAAGAAGGCCGAGACCGGCATCATCTACATCGACGAGGTCGACAAGATCGCGCGCAAGGCCGACAACCCGTCGATCACCCGCGACGTCTCCGGCGAGGGCGTCCAGCAGGCGCTCCTGAAGATCCTCGAGGGGACCCAGGCGTCCGTGCCCCCGCAGGGAGGCCGCAAGCATCCCCACCAGGAGTTCCTCACGATCGACACGACGAACGTGCTGTTCATCTGCGGCGGCGCGTTCGCGAACCTCGACAAGGTGATCGAGCGGCGGATCGGCCACAAAGGCGTCGGCTTCGCGGCGGCGATCGAGGCGAAGGCCGAGCGCGACACGGGAGAAGTGTTCGAGCACTGCCTGCCCGAGGACCTGATCGAGTACGGGCTGATCCCCGAGTTCATCGGGCGGCTACCCGTCATGTCGGCGGTCCACCAGCTGACCCGCGAGGACCTCGTGTCGATCCTGGTCGAGCCCCGCAACGCGCTCGTCAAGCAGTTCCAGCGGTTCTTCGCCTTCGACGGGATCGAGCTGGTCTTCTCGGAGGACTCGCTCACAGCCGTCGCCGAGAAGGGACTCGCCCGGGAAACGGGCGCGCGCGGACTGCGCTCGATCATCGAGGAGATCCTGCTGGAGGTGCAGTTCGAGCTGCCCTCCCGTCGTGACGTGAAGAAGTGCGTCGTCACGAAGGAGACCGTCGAGAAGGGGCTCACCCCGACGCTCGTCACCGAAGCCGCGCCCGAAGAGGCCGATGCCGGCTCACTGCGCGAGGAGTCGGCCTGAGCGAGGCGGGCGGGTATCGGTACCATCGCGGCTATGCCCAGATCGAACCGCAAAGCAAAGGCCGCGTTCGAGCGAATCAGGAGCCTGCCGTGGGCCGCGGCGCTTCAGGCCGGCATCGTGCTGCGGAGTCGCTGGAAGAGCCTCTCGCAGAAGGATCGTGCCCGTCTGATGCGCCTGATGCGCGACTCCAGAGGGCGGCTCTCAAACCTGAGCGGCAAGGAACGTCAGGAGTTGCGGCGCCTGGTCGTCAAGGCCGACCTGAAGGGCATCGGCAGGGACCTGCTCGCGTTGCGCGGCCGGCGCCGCCGACGCAGGCGCCGCTGAGCCCGGAGCAAGCGTGAAGGACCCGGAGGAGCTGACGGGCGGCGACCTGGACCGCGAGACGGACACCGGCGGGCTGGGCCGCGAGACGGAGTCCGTCGGGCACCCGCCATCGCACGTCGGCGGACAGGGTGGCGGCGCAGGGAGCCAGGCTTCCTGGACGCAGGCGCAGGCCGAGCAGCACCTGCGCTCGCTCGAGCTCTTCGGCATGCGCTTCGGCCTGGACCGGATGCGGCGCATGATGACCGCGCTCGGCTCTCCGCAGCGAAGCTTCGAGACGATCCACGTGCTCGGCACCAACGGGAAGTCCTCGACCACCCGCATGATCGCCGCGATCCTCGAGCGCCACGGGCTGCATACGGGTGCATATCTCTCGCCGCATCTCGTCTCCTACACCGAGCGGGTGCAGGTGGGCGAGCGCGACATCCAGTCCCACGAGTTCGCGTCCGCCGTCGCGCGCGCTGCAAGGGCCGCCGAGCAGGTCAACCGCACGCTGCAAGAGAACGATCACGTGACCCAGTTCGAACTGCTGACGGCGGCGGCGTTCTGGGAGCTGGCGCGGCGGGGCGTCGACGTCGCGGTCATCGAGGCGGGCCTCGGCGGACGCTACGACGCGACCAGCGTGATCGACTCGCGCGTGACCGTCCTTACGAACGTCGGCCTCGAGCACACGCGCTGGCTCGGGCCCACCCTGAAGGACATCGCCGAGGAGAAGCTCGCGGTCGTGCAGCCGGGCTCGACGCTGGTGCTGGGAGCCGGCCTCGCCGAGCCGGCGCTCGCGGTGGCGCGTGAGGTGGCTCGCGAGCGCTCGGCGCAGATCGTGTCAGCCGGCGACGGCTACGGCGACGGCGAGCCGCCGCTGCTGGCGAGGGGGTCGTTCCAGCGGCGCAACTTCGCGCTCGCGCGCGCCGCCGCGGGGGCCTATCTCGCCGGCGCGGGCATTGCGCTGAGCGAGCAGGCGCTGCGCGAGGCCGCCGCGTCGGTTGAGGTCGCCGGTCGCTTGCAGATCCTCGACGATGATCCCCTGACCGTGCTCGACGGCGCGCACAACCCCGATGCGGTGGTGGCGCTGGTCGAGTCGCTGCCCGAGGTCCTCCCGCCCGGCGCCCCCGTGGCCCTCGTGCTCGGGGTGCTCGAGGACAAGGATGCCGCCGGGATGCTCGCCCCACTGCTAGAGGTGAGCGAGCGTGCGTGGTTCACCGCGCCCCCCGGCGCTCGGGCCCTCTCGCCGGCGGCGCTCCAGTCGCTCGCCCGCCAGCTCGGCTTCGAGGCGGCCTCCAGCGAGCCGGACCCCTCGCGCGCGCTCGCCGAGGCCAGGAGCTGGGCTCGCTCGCGGGGAGCAGCGGTGCTTGCGACGGGCTCGGTGTACCTGGTCGGCGATCTGCTCGGCCGATGGCTCTCCTCGAGTACGATTCAGCGTTCGCAGGCTGATTCGCACAGGTCAACCAGATGAACGAGGAAGGCCCATCCGTACTCACGATGGTCGGCGCCGTGGCGTTGATCGTGGCGCTCGTGATCCTCGTGTTCTTCGCCGCTGGTTACGGGTTCGGCCGTTTGTTTCTCTAAACTCGTCCGGCCGATGCCACCCCTGGCCTACTTCGGAGTTGAAAGCAGCGGCTTGAACCTGGTCATCGACCTGTTGATCCTGTTCGTCGTCGTCGTCTACCTCTCTCTGATCTACTGGACCTACGCCGACGCCCGCCGTCGCATCGTCGACCCGATGCTCGTCGGCTGCGCCACGGCGGCGTCGCTCTTCCCGTTCGTCGGCACGATCGTGTACATGATCCTGCGCCCGCCCGAGTACCTCGAGGACGTGCACGAGAGGGAACTCGAGATGCAGGCCGCCGAGGCTCGCCTGCACGATCTCGACCACGGGCTATGCCCGCATTGCGACTACCGGATCGAGCGCGACTTCGTCCGCTGCCCCAGCTGCCTGCGCAAGCTCAAGGAGCGCTGCGTGAGCTGCTCGCGACCGCTCGACCAGGCCTGGACGATATGTCCCTACTGCGAGGCGGACGTGCCCGGCATAGCTCCGCGGCGCACGCGACGCAGCCGTCCGGGGACGCCCGTCGAGAGCGAGCTGACGCAGATCGACCTCGAGGCTCAGCCGGACGAGACGGTCGCGCCCGTCGCGGCGACCGACCCGGTGGCCAGGCCGCGCGGGGGACGCTCGCAGCGCCCGCGCACCACCTCCTGAAGACTCTCTTCCAAGCCGAGCAAAGGAACCCATGGACCGAACGCTGATCCTCGTGAAGCCAGACGCCTTCTCCCGTGGGCTGACGGGCGAGATAGTCGCCCGCTTCGAGCGCAAGGGGCTGAAGATAGTCGCGCTGCGCCACATGACCGTCACCCGCGAGCTGGCCGAGACACACTACGCCGAGCACGCCGAGCGTCCGTTCTTCGGCGAGCTCGTCGAGTTCATCACCTCCGGCCCGATCGTCGCGATGGCGCTCGAGGGCCCGACCGCCGTCAGGGCGGCGCGCCAGGTGATTGGCGCGACCGATCCGCTGGAGGCCGCGCCGGGTTCGATCCGCGGGGACTTCGCGATCGAGATGGGTGCGAACATGGTTCATGGCTCGGACTCACCCGAGTCGGCCGCCCGCGAGATCTCCCTGTTCTTCGGGGAGCTGTAGCTCTCCGGCGGCGCCGAAGGCTCGGGTTCCAGGCCGGCAGTGGCAGCCCTCCCCCTGGTGCTCGCCTCGCGCTCGCCGCAGCGGCGCGCGATCCTGGAGCGGCTCGGAGTGCCCTTCGAGGTGCGGCCGAGCGACGCCCAGGAGCTCGAGGAGGGCGAGCCGCAGGCACTGGCGCTCGAGAATGCCTTGCGCAAGGCGCGCGCTGCACGGCTGCCCGGCCGTGACGAGGCCGTGGTCGGCTGCGACACGATCGTCGTGCTGGGAGGCATCGTCTATGGCAAGCCCGCAGACGAGGTGCAGGCGCGCGCGACGCTGAGCGCGCTGAGCGGCGCGACGCACGAGGTCCTCAGCGGGCTCGCCGTGCTGCTGCCCGGCGAGGAGCGCACGGCGCTGGCGCGGACGGCCGTGAGCTTCCGCGCGCTCGACTCGCACGAGCTCGACTCCTACGTGGCCACGGGCGAGTGGCGCGAGCGCTCCGGTGGATACGCGATCCAGCGCGGAGGAGCGACGCTCGTGCGGGCCGTGGAGGGGGACATCGAGAACGTGGTCGGCCTGCCGCTGGCGAGCCTGCTCGGCATCTATCCAGAGCTCCTGCTGAGCTGAGCCGTGCCTGGGGCGGCCGCCCGGCGGCAGGCCGGCGCGCCCGTTCGGAGGTGGACGCGATGCGCTGATTTGCCTGCAAATCCGCTGCCAGCGCTGTCGAGCGCCGGCGGCCGTCCGCTACACTGCTCGCGGGTACGCTCCCGGTCACCGCTCGCGGCCAACGCGTCGCGAGGCAGCGATGCGAGACCGAGCAAAGCGGGCCCTCTTTCTCTGTTTATGGGCCCTTCTCACAACATCTGGCGGTCTGAGGCGGCCATCCCGCCCCGCGGGAGCCTGTGAGCGTCTTCAGCTATCTCACCGGCTTCGGCGGTCGCGACATGGCGGTCGATCTCGGCACGGCCAACACGCTCGTGTACGTGCGTGGGCGCGGGATCGTGCTCTCGGAGCCGAGCGTCGTCGCGATCGACTCGCGCACCGGCGAAGTGCACGCGGTGGGGATCGAGGCCAAGCGCATGCTCGGCCGTACGCCCGGGACGATCCAGGCGATCCGTCCCCTGAAGGACGGCGTCATCGCCGACTTCGACGTGACGGAGGAGATGCTCAGGCACTTCATCCAGAAGGTCCACCAGAACCGATGGGCGCACCCGCGGGTCGTCGTATGCGTGCCCTCCGGCGTCACCGGTGTCGAGAAGCGGGCGGTCGAGGAGGCGTGCCTGTCGGCCGGCGCCCGCACCGCCTATCTGATCGAGGAGCCGATGGCCGCCGCGATCGGGGCTGGCCTGCCGGTCGGGGAGCCCACCGGGTCGATGGTGGTGGACATCGGCGGCGGGACCTCCGAGGTCGCCGTGATCTCACTCGGGGGGATCGTCGTCTCGCAGTCGATCCGTGTGGGCGGCGACGAGATGGACGAGGCGATCATCAACTATGCGAAGAAGGAGTACAAGCTGCTGATCGGCCAGCAGACGGCCGAGGAGCTGAAGCTCGAGATCGGCTCGGCCTGCCCGATGGCCGAGGAGCTGCAGGCCGAGATTCGCGGGCGCGACATGGTCGCCGGGCTGCCGAAGACGGTCGTCCTCACGAGCGAGGAGATCCGCCAGGCGCTGGAGGAGCCGCTCAGCCAGATCATCGAAGCGGTCAAGGAGACGCTGGACCGCACGCCGCCCGAGCTTGCCTCGGACATCATGGATCGCGGCATCATGCTGGCGGGCGGGGGCTCGCTGCTGCAGGGCCTGGACGAGCGGCTGCGCGAGGAGACGCAGATGCCCGCGCACCTCGCCGAATCGCCGCTCACGTGCGTGGCGGTCGGGTCGGGGCGCTCGCTCGAGGAGTTCGAGGCGATCCATCGCTCCAACCGACCCTCGCGTAACCGCCGCCGCAGGTGAGCGTTAATTGAGGGATCGGCCGCCGGAGGAGTGCGGCGGTCGAGCCACCCCGCTCGGTAGTCTTTACCCGAACGTTTCGGAAGGTCTTTATTCGTGCATGACAAGACGGTCCGGCGTCGACGCGCGCTGCTCGTGCTGCTCGTCGTCCTCTCTCTCCTGCTGCTGACCGCGTACTTTGGTGAGGCTCCCAGCGGACGCCTGCATTCCGTGCAGCGTGGCTTCCTGACGGTCGTCTCGCCGATCCAGGATGGCGCCAACAAGGCGCTCAAGCCCGTGCGCGACCTGTTCGGCGGCATCACCGACACCTTCCACGCCAAAAGCCAGCGCAACGAACTGCGCAAGCAGGTTGACAAACTGCACCGCGAACTCGTCAACGACCAGGCCGAAAAACGCTCCTACCGCGAGCTGCTCACGATGTTCCACCTCGACAACCAGCTGAGCGTCGCCAACTACCACCCCGTAACCGCCACGGTCGTCGCCAAAACGCCGAACATCTGGTATTCGACGGTCACGATCGACAAAGGCGAAGCCGCCGGCGTCCACGTCAACGATCCGGTGATCAACGGCGAAGGCCTCGTCGGCAAGGTGACGCAGGTGGCATCCGACGGGGCCCAGGTCAGCCTCATCACGGACAGCTCGGTTGGGGTCTCAGCGAGGATCGGCACGAGCAATGCGACCGGCATCGTGCAGCCGAAGGTCGGCGATCCCAACGATCTGCTGCTGCAGTACCTGCCGGCCAACATGCAGGCCAACCGCGGCGAATGGGTCGTCACGTCCGGAACCGTCGCCTCGCACAACGACTCGCTCTATCCGCCCGGGATCCCGATCGGACAGGTCACCTCGGTCAACGAAGAAAGCGCCTACAAGTCGGTGAACGTGCATCCGGTGGCCAACCTGCACAACCTGGACGTAGTGCAGGTGCTGACGGCGGCGAGCGGCTCGTTGCCGTCGAATCTCGCGCACCTGGCCTCCACGCTGCCATCGGGTCAGAGCCCGGGCGGCGGGCCCACCGGCGAAGCGCTCGCCTCGACGGGGGCCGTCCGTTGACGCCGCCCAGCGCGGGGCTCCTCGCGCGCATCGGAGCGCTGTCTGTCGCGCTCGTGCTAATCCAGATCGGCGTCGTCTCCGAGATCCCCCTGTTCGGCGTTAACGTCGATCTGTCGCCGCTGCTGGTGGCGTTCGTGGGCCTGACCTGCGGGTCGACCCTCGGCGCGGCAACCGGCTTCGCGGTCGGCCTGCTCGTCGACCTCGCGCTCCTGCAGACGCTCGGCGTGACCTCTCTGATCTTCACGCTGATCGGCTACTGGTCGGGCCGACTGCGCGAGCTGCGCGACCCGCAGGCCGCGCTCACGCCGCTGCTCGTCGGCGCCGCAGCCTCCGCAGTCTCGCTCGTCGGCTACTCGCTGATCGAGTTCCTGCTCGGGGTCGACGCGCCGGTCAGCCTGGAGCTGCTGCGCCAGATCGTCCTCGGCGTCGTAGTCAACACGATCGCCTCGCTGCCGATGTGGGCGCTCGTGCGGCGCACGCTCGAGGGAGCCCTCCCCGACGATCCCCGCCGGCGCCGGCGCAGGCGCGCATACGCGACAGGTGGGCTCAGCCCGCTCTCACGGCCATGAGCACGCTCGAGCGCGTCCGCCCGAGCGAGCCCCACCTGCCGGTCTCGCCACAGCTCGCAATGCGAGTTGCGGTGCTCGGCGCAATCGCGATGGCGATGTTCGCGATCATCTTCTTCCGCCTGTGGTTCCTGCAGGTCCTCTCCGGAGAACAGTACGTCCAGCAGGCCGACGCCAACCGGGCGCGGGACCTGCCGATCGCCGCGCCGCGCGGGGAAATCCTCGACAGGGCCGGACAGCCGCTCGTCTCCAGCCGCACGACCAACGCCGTGCAGATCGTGCCATCGGCGCTGCCGGCCGAAGGCGCACCGCGGCTGGCGCTCTACAGGCGCCTCGGAGCGCTGCTCGGGCTGAGTCCCGGCGGGATCGAGGCGCTGGTCATCCGTGGCCGCACCAACCTGCGCTATGCCCCCGTCACGATCAAGACCGACGCGGGACCCGGGGTGCTGACGGTCCTCGCCGAGCGCCAGAACGAATTCCCGGGCGTCGTGCAGCAGCCGGTCTCGATCCGTTCCTACCCCTATGGCGAGATGGCCGCGCAGGTACTCGGCTACGTCGGTCAGGTCTCCCCGAGGGAGCTGAAGATGCGCGCCTTCGGCGGCGTGCAGCAGGGCACGGTCGTCGGTCAGGAAGGGCTCGAGTTCTACTACGACCGCTACCTGCGCGGCGAAGCCGGCATCCAGCGCGTGGAGGTCAACGCAGAAGGCTATCCCGTCGCCGCGCGGCTCTCGCCGAAGCTCCCGCGCGCCGGGCACAGCCTGCGCGTGACGCTCGACCTTGGCCTGCAGAAAGCGGCCGAAAAGGCGCTGCTGGACGGGATCGAACACGCGCGTGCTGGCGGAAAACCGGCCAACGCGGGGGCGTTCGTGGCGATGGACCCGCGCAACGGGCAGGTCCTGTCGATCGGCTCCTACCCGACCTTCGATCCCAACCGGTTCGCCAAACCGCTCACGGAAACGCAGTACAAGCAGCTGCAGGGCAACAGCGTCGAAGGCGGCCCGCTGACCGATCGCGCGGTCAACGGCACCTATCCGACCGGCTCGACGTTCAAGCCGATCACCGCGATGGGTGCGCTCGAATCGGGCGTGCTCGACCCGAATGCCGCCCTCGGTGCGGGTCAGTGCATCTCGGTGTCGACCCAGCAGTTCTGCAACGCTGGTAAAGCCGACTATGGGGCGGTCAGCCTCCTCGACGCGCTGCGCGTCTCCTCGGACACGTACTTCTTCGAAGTCGGCGAGCTCGCCAACAGCCACGGCGATGTGATCCAGCGAAAGGCCCGCGAACTCGGCATCGGCCGCAAGACCGGCATCGATCTGCCCGAAGAGCTCACCGGAACGGTCCCAAACCGCCTCTGGCGCGCCCGACAGAACGACCTCGAGCTCAAATGTCGCGCGCGCACCCATCGCGCGAGCTGCGGGATCGTGGCCGAAATCCGCCCATGGAGCGTCGGCGACAACATGCACCTCGCCGTCGGCCAGGGGGACCTCGTGACCTCGCCGCTGCAGATGGCGGTCGCCTACTCGACGCTTGCCAACGCGTTCACCCACGCTGGCGACGGCACCGTCGTCACGCCCCACCTGGGGCTGGAGGTCGACGACGCCACGGGCGGGCTCGTGCAGGCGCTCAGCCCGGCGCCGGCGCGGCACGTGCGCCTCAACTACTCGGATCTGAGCCTCGTGATGGAAGGGATCCACGCAGCCGCCAGCCAGCCGGGAGGAACCTCCTTCGACGTCTGGCAGGGGTGGGACCAGGGACAGCACCCCGTCTACGGGAAGACCGGTACCGCACAGCGTGAACCGAAGGAAGACCAGTCCTGGTACATGTGCTACGTCGGCGACCCCCAGAGGCCGATCGTGATCGCGGTGACGGTCGAGCAGGGCGGCTTCGGAGCAGAAACGGCCGCGCCGATCGCCCGCCTGATCGCCTCCAAGTGGTTCGGCAAGCCCGCCAAGTTCGTCGCCGGGGCCTCCAAGACGCGATGACCGCGTCCATCCACACGAGCGGAGGGCGCCAGGCTCGCTCGTCCCGCCCCCTTACCGCCTCGAGCGTGATCGCCTGATGCCGCTGAGCCCGATCAAAGCGACCGAGGAGGCGCCCGTCGCGGCGCCGCGGCAGCTGCGCCTGCCGCTTGACCCGGTGGTGACATTCGCCGTGGTCGGGCTGGCCGTCTGCTCGATCGTCACGCTCGGGGTCGCCACGCAAGACCTCGTGCCAGGCCAGCCGAACTACTACGTCAACCGCCAGCTGATCTACCTGATCGTCGGCCTCGTGGGGATGATCGTCCTCTCGCGACTGGACTACGCCCGCCTGCGTCAGTTCAAAAACGGGATCTATGCGCTGCTGATACTGAGCATCCTCGCGGTGCTCGCCCTCGGTCACGCCGCACGAGGCTCGCAACGGGCGATCAACCTGCCGTTCTTCTCCTTCCAGGCGTCCGAGCTCGGCAAGGTGCTGCTGATCCTCGCGATCGCCGCCTTCGTCGTCGATCGCGCGCGGCGGCTGCGCGAGCGCGAGACGACCGCCCGCGTGATGATCGCCGCGCTCGTGCCCGCGATGTTCGTGATCGCCCAGCCGGACCTCGGCTCCGGGATGGTCTACATGGTGGTGGCCTTCACGATGCTGTTCGTGGCCGGCACCGCCTGGCGGCACCTCGCGAGCCTGCTGGTGCTCGTCGCCGTGTCGCTCACGTTCGTGCTGGTGGCGGCGCCTGCTGCAGGCGTGCACGTGCTAAAGCCCTACCAGGTGGCGCGCCTGACGGCCTTCCTTCACCCCTCATCCAACCCGCTGAAAGAAGGCTACCAGCAGCAGGAGTCCAAGATCGCGATCGGCGCGGGCCAGAAGTTCGGCCGCGGCTCGAACGCGAGCCAGGTGCCCAACGGGTTCGTGCCCGAGCGGCACACCGACTTCATCTTCGCCGCGGTGGGCGAGCGCTACGGCTTCGTCGGCGCGGCGCTCGTGCTGCTGCTCTACGCGCTGCTGATCTGGCGAACCATCGGGGTCCTGGTGATGGCGAAGGATCTGTTCGGCTCGCTGATCGCGGCCGGAATAGCGGCTATGCTCATGTTCCAGGTCTTCGTCAACGTGGGAATGACCATTGGAATCATGCCAATTACCGGCGTCACGCTGCCACTCATGAGCTACGGCGGCTCGTCGGTCATCACCACACTGTTGGCGGTAGGCCTGTTGCAATCGATTTACGTTCAGGCGCGCGCCTCCGCTTCGCTGAAGGGCCGCGTTCTGCGCTACTAAAACGAATGTTCGCCGAGCACCCCACATCAGACCGCCTGGAGCAGCCATACGCGGGCGCGCAGCCCGCCCGGCGCCCGTCAGTCCGGCGCCCGCAGGTCCGGCGCCACCTCCGCTCGGCGAGCCTCCATACCGAAAGACTGGATCAAATTGAAAAAGCAAGTGCTTGTCAGCGTCGATCGCGCGGAGACGCGCGTCGCGCTTCTGGAGGCGAGCGGAACGCCCGCCGCCTCGCGAGGGTCAGCCGCCGATCGCGGCCGCTCGGCCCGCTCGGCCGGCTCGACCAACGGCCGCAAACGCGGCAGCGGACATCCGGAGGCCGGATATCGCATAGCTGAGCTCTACATCGAGCGCCGCGGCGGGCGCTCGATCGTCGGCAACATCTACAAGGGCAAGGTCGACAACGTGCTGCCCGGCCTCGAGGCCGCGTTCGTCGACATCGGCCTCGAGAAGAACGGCTTCCTGCACGTCGATGAGATCGTCCTGCCGGGAGTCGAGGCGCCCCGGCGGGGGCGCGGAAACGGCGGCGGCCGGCGGATCTCCGATCTGCTCTCGCCGGGCCAGGAGATCGTCGTGCAGGTGGTCAAGGACCCGCTGAAGACCAAGGGGGCGCGACTGTCGATGGAGCTGACGATCGCAGGCCGCTACATGGTCTACGCGCCGACCGGCGAGGGCGTCGGCGTCTCCCGACGGCTCGAGGACCGCGAGCGCGAGCGCCTGCGCCGGCAGACCGCCAACCTCGAGCTGGGCGGCGGCGGCGTGATCGTCCGCACGGCAGCCCACGGCGCCAAGCGGGCGGACTTCGAACGCGAGCTGAAGTACCTGCACAAGCTCCACGAGGTGCTCGTCAAGCGCGTGCAGGACACGGCCGCGCCCGACCTCGTCTTCCAGGAGGCGGATCTCTCGGTGCGCGTCGTGCGGGACATCTTCTCCGAGCACTTCGAGCGTGCGATCGTCGACGACCCGCAGCAGTACCACCGGCTCGTGTCGTTCTTCACCCGCACCGCCCCGGAGCTCGTCGAGCGCGTCGAGCTGTGGGAGCAGGAGGAGCCGCTGTTCGAGGCCTACGGGGTCGACAAGGCGATCGAGGGGGTGCTCTCGCGGCGGGTGGACCTGCCGAGCGGCGGCTATCTGATGATCGACTACGCCGAGGCGCTGACGGTGATCGACGTCAACTCCGGCAGCTTCATCGGTCGCGGCAAGGGCGCGGGACTCGAGGACACGATCACCAAGACCAATCTCGAGGCCGCCGAGGAGGTCGTCAACCAGCTGCGACTCAGGGACATCGGCGGGATCATCGTCATCGACTTCATCGACATGGCCCGCGCGCGCAACCGCGACGCCGTCATGAAGACGCTGCGCAAGACGCTCGACGAGGATCGCACGAAGACCTTCACCGCCGAGATCTCCAAGCTCGGGCTGGTCGAGATGACCCGCCAGAACGTCACCGAGGGCGTGAGGGAGATCATGAGCCGCCCGTGTCCGACGTGCGAGGGCGAGGGCGTGATCCGCTCCGAGGAGACGATCGCGATCGAATTCGAGCGCAAGCTGCGCGACATCGCGGCCGAAAATCCCAAGGACGACGCGTTCCTTGTGCAGATCAACCCCCGCGTGAGCACCCAGTTCACCGGCCACAACTCACGCGTGCTCCACGCGCTGGAGGCGCAGACCGGCAAGTCATTCCTGTTCGAGGGCTCGGAAGGGCTCGCGCTCGACCACTTCGCGATCACGTTCATGGGCACCCGCGCGGAGGTCGAGGAGCGCGCCCTGCCCTTCCGCCAGGGCGATGAGGTGCTGGTCGAGATCGTCGAGCCGCACATGTACGACGTCGAAGACGCGGTCGCCAAAATCGACGGCTACATCATCTCGATCGCCGGCGCCGCGCCGCATGTCGGCGAGAAGCGGATGGTTCGCATCGTCACCGTTGGCCGCACGGCGGCGAGCGCGCTGCTGCTGGACGAGTCGGGTGAGGTGGTCCGCCCGCCGGCGCGACCGACGGGCGCGAAGAGCGCCCCGCGCGGCCGCCGGCCTGCTGCGTCGGAGCCCGACGAGGGCGCCGCCGTCACGGAAGGATCCAAGGCGCGTGCGCGCGGCCGTCGGCGGCCGGCCGAAAGCGAGGACGCGGAGGCGCGTCGCGAAGCCGGACTCAGCGAGTCGCCGACGACGCTGGACTCGGAGCCGGAGGAGGAGGCGGCGACGAGCGCCGCGCTCCCCGACGAGGCTCCCGAGGGCGCGGGCGAGGACGATGGCCTACAATCGAAGCCTCGGCGTCGTGGCCGCAGGGGCGGGCGGCGCCGTTCGGCTGCCAAGGCGAAGGCGACACCCGAGTAGCCGCTCGCGGTGGCGTCGAGCGCCCCGAAGCCCTGCCAAAGAGAGAGAAGCCAACGGACATGTACGCGATCGTCAAGACGGGAGGCAAGCAGTACCGCGTCGAGCGCGGACAGCGCCTGCTCGTCGAGCGGTTGGCGGCGGAGGAGGGCGCGAACGTCGCGCTCGAGCCGATCCTCTACCGCTCGGAGGAGGCCGTGTTCGACAAGGCCGGCCTGCAGAGCGTCAGCGTCACGGCCAAGGTCCTGGCGCACGTGCGCGGCGAAAAGCTGCGCGTCTTCAAGTTCAAGCCGAAGCGCGGCTACAAGCGCCGCACCGGCCACCGCCAGGAGCTCACCCAGATAGAGGTGACCGAGATCACGGCCAACGGCCGCAAACCGGCGGCGACCACGACCGCCAAGCCCGCGAGCGCCAAACCGGCCGACGCCGGGGCGCCACAGACGCGTCCGCCTGCCAAACCGAAAGCGCGCCCGGCAGCGAAACCGAAAGCCGGCGCCGCGGCCAAAGCTAAAACGAGCAAGGAGAAAGGCGCAGATGGCTCATAAGAAGGGACTCGGCTCCAGCCGCAACGGACGCGACTCGAACGCCCAGCGCCTGGGGGTGAAGACGTTCGCCGGACAGGCGGTGAGCGGTGGTGAGATCATCGTGCGCCAGCGCGGCACGCGCTTCAAGCCCGGTGCCGGCGTCGGCATCGGCAAGGACGACACGCTTTACGCCCGCGCGGCAGGCACGGTCCAGTTCACGAGCGGGCGACGGGGGCGAACGGTCAGCGTTCTGCCCGACGGCGCCGACAGCTGAACTCAGCATCGCGGCGGCCTGGGATGGGGGTGCCAGCCGCCCGCAGCAGCCGCGCACGACCCCGGGTGCATCTCCTGGACGGCGGTGCGGCGCGTCGCTATCCCTGCTGAGCGGTCGGCCTGACGAGGATCTCGTTGACGTTGACGTGCTCGGGCTGTGAGACCGCGTACATCACCGCCCGGGCGATGTCGTCGTCCTCAAGAGCATCCTTGGGGCGCTGGTCGAAGAAGGGCGTGTCGGTCATGCCCGGCTCGATCACCGTCACGCGCACGCCGGTGCCGTGCAGATCCTGGCGGGCGGCCTCGCCCATCGCGGTGACCGCGTGCTTCGTGCACGAGTACATCGAGCCCGGCAGCACGCGCCGCCCTGCGACGCTGGAGGTCAGGAGCAGGTGGCCGCGAGACTCGGTGACGGCGGGAAGCGTCGCGCGAAGGGTCAGCGCCGCCCCATAGACGTTCGTCAGGACCATCTCGCGCCAGTGCTCGGGCGTGTCGTTGAGGAAGCCTCGCGGTCCGCCGAAGCCGGCGTTGGCGAAGGCGACGTCGATCCGCCCGAAGGCCGAGAGCGCATCGGCTGCCAAGCGCTGCTGGTCCTCCCAGTCGGTGACGTCGCAGGGCACGGCGAGCGCCCGCTCGGGGCCACCCAGCTCCTCAGCCAGCGCCTGCAGGCGCTCCTCGCTGCGCGCGGCCAGCACCAGCCGCCAGCCCTCGGCGCCTGCGCGCCGTGCGGTGGCGGCGCCGATGCCGGACGAGGCGCCCGTGATCAGGAACACGCGGTCGGCGGCTTGGGGGGTCTCGGCGTTCATCGGTGATCGGCTCCTTTTCCTGGTTTGGACGTCGATGCATCTACTCACATAGGCCGCCCCGACGGCCGCTTGCGGGCGCTGCCAGCTGTCACGATTGGTCGCGATGCTTCACGACCGCGCGAGAATCCACGTCCAGGCAGGGGCCGGCGGTGACGGCTGCATGAGCTTTCGCCGCGAAGCGCACGTGCCGCGTGGCGGGCCGGATGGCGGGGACGGCGGACACGGCGGAGCCGTGGTGTTCGTTTGCGACGACTCGTTGCGGGACCTGCAGAGCTTCCGTCGCAAGACCCACTACGCCGCCGGGCGCGGCGGGCACGGCGAGGGCTCCCTGCGCCATGGCGCGGACGGGCAGACGCTGACGATCGGCGTCCCGCCGGGCACGCAGATCGTCGGCTCCGACGAGGACGGCGGCGAGCTCGCCGGGCGTCGCTGGGAGCTGCTCGCTGACGGCCAGCGGGCGACGGTGGCACGGGGCGGACGAGGAGGCAAGGGGAACAAGCGCTTCGCGACGCCCACTCGCCAGGCGCCGCGCTTCGCGGAGCGCGGCCTCGCGGGCGAGGAGGGGTGGCTCGAGCTGAGGCTGAGACTGCTTGCCGACGTCGGGCTGGTCGGCCTGCCGAACGCCGGCAAGTCATCCCTGCTGGCGCGCCTCACCCGGGCTGCTCCGAAGATCGCCAGCTATCCGTTCACGACCCTCTCGCCGGTTCTCGGCGTGCTTGAGGGCCAGGAACGCCAGCTGATCCTCGCCGATATTCCCGGCCTGATCGAGGGCGCGAGCGAAGGCGCCGGGCTGGGCCACGAGTTCCTCGCGCACGTAGAGCGCACGCGATTGCTGGTGCACGTGCTCGACATCGCGCCCGAGCTCTCGGGCGGCGAGGCGCTGGACCCGATCTCCAACCACGCGACCATCGAGCGCGAGCTGGCCGCGCACAACGAGCAGCTCGCCCGGCTGCCGCGGGTGCTCGCGCTCTCCAAGTCCGATCTCGTAACGCCCGAGCGTGCGCGTGAGGTTCGCGCCGACTGGCGCGAGCGCCTCGGTCCCGAGGTGCCCGTCATCTCGACCTCGAGCGCGACCGGCGCGGGCCTCGAGGAGCTTGCCGCCCAGCTGCTGCGCAGCGTCGCCCCGGCCGAGGACTCGGCCGAGGGCGAACGCGGGTCGCTCGACGCTTCGCAGGCGCCCGCCGGCGCAGGCGTCAACGGAGCGGCCGGGGTGGGGCCGGGAGTGGATCGGCCGGGCGAGGAGCAGCTTGCCGAGCACATGGTCTTCCGGCCGGCCGGGGACAGGGGCTTTCGCGTCGAGCGCCTCGGGCCTCACTCGTTCGCCGTACGCGGCAGGGGCATCGAGCGGTTGCTCGAGAGGTATGACGTCGAGAACGAGGATGCGATGACCTACGTCGAGGGACGCCTGCGGCGGATCGGCGTGCTCAAGGCCCTGGAGGCGGAGGGCTTCCAGCCGGGGGACGAGATCGAGATCGCCGGCGTGACCTTCGAGCTTGACCCCAGCTCCGCCGGCTAGCTCTAGGGCCGCCGGCGCGTCGGAGTTCGCGACACGTGCGCGGCCTACGCGGGTCTGCGTCGAGCGCCCGCCAAATAAGCTCCACCGATGAGACGGATCGTCGTCAAGCTGGGCTCGAGCGTCGTCGCCGACGGCGATGGTGAGCCGCGCACCGAGGTGCTCGAGCGTGTCTGCGACGCCCTCGCCGGCCTGCACCGGGACGGGGCCGAGGCGATCGTGGTCACGAGCGGCGCGATCGCGAGGGGCATGCGCGTGATGGAGCTTCGCCAGCGCCCCAGCTCGATCGGGGAGCTGCAGGCCGCCAGCGCCGTCGGCCAGGGCAAGCTCTACCGCATCTACGACGAGCTTCTGCGTGCGCGTGGCGTGACCACCGCACAGGTCCTGCTCACCTTCTTCGATATGAGCGCACGCACCCACTACCTGAACGCACGACAGACGCTCAGCACGCTCCTTGAATGGCGGGTTCTGCCCGTGATCAACGAGAACGACACGACGGCGACCGATGAGATCTCCTTCGGCGACAACGACTTCCTCGCAGCCCAGGTGGCGATTCTCATCGGCGCCGATGAGCTGATCCTGCTGACGGACATCGATGGCCTGTTCACCGCTGATCCCCGGCTGCACGGCGACGCGCGGCTGGTCGGCGAGGTGAGCGACTTCAGCGCGCTCGAGGACCTGGAGATCGGTCACACGACCTCGCCGCTCGGGTCGGGCGGGATGCGCTCGAAGGTCGTGGCGGCCGACATGGCGAGCGCGGCGGGCATCACCACCGTGGTCTGCAACGGCGTGCGCGAGGGGGCGCTCGCGGCGGTGCTGGCCGGCGAGCGCGAGGGCACGCGTTTCACGGCGCGCGAGGCCCGCTACAGCAGCTTCAAGTTGTGGCTGAAGTACGCGAAGCCCACCCGCGGCACGCTGCTGATCGACGCGGGCGCGGTTCGAGCGGTGCGCGAGGGTAGCGCCAGCCTACTGCCGGTTGGTGTCGTCGCGGTGCTCGGCGACTTCGACGCCGGTGACGCGGTGGAGATCGCCGAAGGCGGCTCCGGCGACGGCGAGCGGGGTAGGACCCTCGGCAAGGGGATCTGCAACTACTCGGCGGAGGAGCTCAAGCGGGTGATCGGCATGAAGTCCACCGCCGTTCGCGAGATCCTCCCGCGGGCGACGGATGAGGCCGTGCACCGCGACTACCTCGTGATCGACTGACCGTCGTACCCTTTAGGCCTATGGCCACAGTCATCTCGCCCGTCGCTGACGTCTGCCGCGCCGCCAAGCGCGCCTCGCGCGAGCTGGCACGCGTCGACGCGGCCGTCAAGGACGCGGCGCTCGAGGCGATCGCCGCGGCGCTCGAGGACCGCGTCGAGGAGATCCTCGAGGCCAACGAGCGCGACATGCAGGCCGGCGTCGAGGCCGCCATCGGCGACGCGCTGCTCGACCGTCTGCGCCTGGACCGCTCTCGCGTTGCGGAGATCGCGCGAGCGGTCCGCCAGATCGCTGCGCTCGCCGACCCTGTCGGCGAGGTGATCGACGGCCGTCGCCTGCCGAACGGGCTGGACGTGCGTAAGGTGCGCGTTCCGCTCGGCGTCGTCGCCGTCGTCTACGAGGCGCGGCCGAACGTGACGATCGACGCAGCGGCGCTGTGCCTGAAGTCGGGCAACGCGATCGTGCTGCGCGGCTCTTCCTCGGCCGCCCACTCGAACGCGACGCTCGCCCAGATCGCCGCGGAGGCAGCGGTCGCGGCCGGCCTGCCCGACGGCTGCGTCAGCCTGGTCGCGGGTGGCGGGCATGAGGAGCTTGCCGAGCTCGCCACGCAGAAGGAGACCGTTGACCTCATCATCCCCCGTGGCGGCGAGAGCCTGAAGGCCGCGCTCGAGGCGGTCGCGACCGTGCCGGTCATCTACGCGGCCTCCGGAAACTGCCACGTCTACGTCGACGCCTCCGCGGATCTCGACCAGGCGGCCGCCATCGTCATGAACGCGAAGACCCAGCGCCCCGGTGTCTGCAACGCCGCCGAGACGCTGCTCGTGCACCGGGACCTCGCCGAGCGCTTCCTCGCGCCGATGCTGCGCTCGCTGCGTGAGGCGGGGGTGCTCGTGAGGGCGGATGAGCCCACGCGTGCGATGTGGCGCGACGGGCACGGCGAGCCGGGGGCGCCGGCCGGCGGCCCGGAGCTGGAGGAGGCGCAGGAGGAGGACTGGGCAACCGAGTATCTCGCGCTCACGATCGCCGTTCGCGTGGTCGACGGCATCGATGAGGCGATCGAGCACATCGGCCGCTACGGCAGCGGGCACTCCGAGGCGATCGTGACCCGCGACACCGCAGCCGCCCGTGCGTTCCAGCTCGGAGTCGACGCGGCGTGCGTGTACGTCAACGCATCGACGCGCTTCACCGATGGCGGCGAGTTCGGGATGGGCGCCGAGATCGGGAACTCCACCCAGAAGCTCCACGCACGCGGACCGAT